>Ga0164306_10000019_pt1 | contig 69003 bp, 104 predicted proteins | sample Whisoiple_242_MG_FD_110213 | JGI IMG/M metagenome (GOLD analysis project Ga0164306, IMG submission 110213) | Soil microbial communities amended with fresh organic matter from upstate New York, USA - Whitman soil sample_242_MG | ecosystem: Environmental > Terrestrial > Soil > Unclassified >... | reverse complement strand
ATTCGAGGGGTTAATCGCTTGCGGCTTGGCGGCTCTTGGGCGACTCACACCCTTTCTAGCCGTAGTGTATCACAGGACGGCGGAAAGGAACCATGCTCCACCGCGTTACCCCCGTAAGCATTTTGGGGAAGCTTCTTCCCACAGCTTTTGTCGCAGATGGGACGATTCTGATGGCGCTAAAATCATACTTCGATGCCAGCGGGAAGGAAAAGGACGCACTGCTAACCCTTGCTGGTTTTGCCGCTGACGATGATACTTGGCGAGAGATTGAAGCGCAGTGGGACATTCTCCTGGAAAAGCACGGCATATCGTATATCCACATGCGGGAGCACAGGAAGCGCAAATTCATAGGCGATCTTCTGATGTACCTCCAGACTGTTGATAAGCAAAAATTCAGCATGTTCATTACCAGTGTTGACATGAACGCCTATCGTAATTTGAAAGCGCAACATCTCGACATGGACACTCCGGTCACTCTTTGCAATCGTACCTGCCCGGAGGCCGCGCTCCAGTGGTATGTACAATTTCATCCCGAGTTTGTTAGCACTGCCTCTGTCTACTTCGACCGTGGCGAACCATTTTTCCAGCCATTTTTTGATAGGTGGAATGAACAAAAAAATCGTTGCGCGGAAACCGGAAACACCAACGTTTGGTGTTTGATTGATGCAGTAGTGCCAACGGAGATGAAGAAAACTCCCGGTCTACAAATGGCCGATCTGCTGGCATGGGGCCGCAATCGTAGCGAAGTTACAGATGGCCGTGACTGGCAGGGCTTATGCTATGCAATGCAGCAGATCATCCCGTGTTTCTTGACCACATGGGACGAAGCCAAACTACGAAAAACTTTTAGCCGAATTATTGCGGTATGAAGTGATGTGAGGTTTAAATTATGAAACCTTTACCAGCGCCACACGTTCCCGGCAAAACGGAATCCGAGAGATTTGACAATGCGCTCCGTCATGTATTCACCGTCTCGAAAGAAGAAATACTGAAGCGGGAAGCCAAGGAAAAGCGCACTAAGGAACGGAAGAAAGAACAGAAGCGCGGGAAGTAAAAAGCCTACCGAAGAGAGGAAATTTCCGGATTAGAGGAAATTACCAACCGCCGAATTTCGCTTGAAATATGTTCACTTCGCTTCTGCACATCCTTTAATTCCGTTGGTGTAAACAACTGCGGTGTTTTATTCAGACGTATGAGTCCAACTTCAACAGGAAAGTCAACGCGAGGGTCTTGATGGCACGCTTCGCTTACACATAAATGCGCCAGTTGAATCCGCTGAGGTGTGGTCATTTCTCGCGTGTGAAACCTGTGGGCAAAGTGCATACCGCCATGTTGGTGAGCTCCAACAGCAGATTGCTCAGGTGTAGGCAATATTCCGTCAAATTCAACGCGGGGGCCGCTCCTGCGGAGGCTCCAGCTATATATAGCCGCGTCTCTTGGGCTAGTTCCCGCCAAAACAAAAGACGTTAGTGCCGCATGTTGATATTTTTCGTAGAGCTCTTTGGTTCGGTTAGCGTATTCGTTCGCACCAATGTGAATGTCCACATTAAATGTTTCGCCGGTAGATTCAATATGATCTACCAGCGCCCATCCGGCGTGATTGTTGGCAACGCCGACTATCCAGCGGCCACTATTGGCAGATCTTAATTTTTTTACTGAGCACGTGTACAGACCACCGCCGTCGCCAGATGATGCCTGTGAATCTGCAGCCAGCACCACTTCGCCGTTCCCGACAAGAGCTAAAATTAGAGTCATAGTATCTCCTGTACCTACCCCAACGCCGAGCGGTAGCATACTAGAAGAGCGTGATCTTTCACTTTGCATTTTTGCTTCATTAAAAAACCCGCCTTTCGGCGGGTCTGGTTATTCGCTGTACAGCGGTGGCCAGCGTTTGATGCGTTTGTAGTTGTGAGTTTTCCAATCGGAAAAATCGGGACTGATACGAAGGAACGGTTCAACATCGAAACTGAGATAGGTTCTGTCTTTGAACATAATCCCGATTACGCAGTCGTCATCCATGGTCGAAACTTCGATTCTTTCAACGACCTTGCCGCGAACCACAGCGAACGGGTCTGGTTTGCGTCTCTTGCGGGAACGTGTAGTCTTGCTCTTAGCCATTGTCGCCTCTTATCAGGTGCTTTGGTTAGGGACGTGTCCAGCGTTCACGCGCTGGCATGTCCCGTTCTCTGCTTATAACTACATCCAACAAGAGAAGCAAAGGAAAAAGACGAATCAAAAAAGAAAAGCGTTTTGGTTAGTCATCTATATTATTGCCGAAGCAACAGCAACGGCAGGCGGTGTGAACGCTGGCAGGATATTCAGCAGGGCCACGAATGAATCGATGTACTTCTGCATATATGCGGTGTCGACGCTCACGCCGTAGGGCGCCAGGATCGACTTGACCACCGGCTCAAGAATCTGGATCGACTGCGCGGCCTTCTGCGCACCGGTTCCGCTCTGCGATCCCATGGCGGCGAACTTCTGCTCCGTGGACATAATGGTTGCGGCGGTAACGTGCAGCAAAGCGGCAATCGGCGGATCGGCGATCGCGAGTGCGGCTTCTGCGGCGGGCTCAAGCTTCAGCGCGAAGTCCAGACCCTTTTTGAAGTCCTGACCAACCGCCGTAAGAAACGATTTGAACGACATATTTTCCTGTTCTCCTGATTCAATTTTTGGAACTAAACTTTTGGGCTTTCCGGCCCCTGGGCGTTTGGGACTGTCCTCTGGCCGTTCATGCGCATAAAGAGCGCCGACACGGCAGCAGCGGCTTCCACGAAGCACCACTCACTCGGCTTGTCCAGATGGTGGACCGCGCACCAGATACCAGCGCTGGCGCCAACAACACCGAGGATGGAGAGAAGCATGTGGTCAAAATGGTCTTTCCAGAAGCTCATGCTGTTTTCTCCGGTTTCTTGGCAACAGCGCCCAGCATGGAAGCCGCGCCTTCAGCTTTTCTGGCCATGATGCTGAAGTAGGAACGCAGTTCGCTGCTGGCAGCGATCAATGCGCGTTCATCTTCGGTCGCATTGGCGTAGCGGCGAGTCCGCAACTCCGTGTTCAACTGGTCGGCGGTTCGCGCGAAGCTGAAGAGCTTCCTTTGTAGGGGCGTTAATTTTTCGTTCATACGCTCGCTTTCGGGCTGACCGGTGCGGGGGCAGCAACCGGCATGCTCTGTTTCAGTTTGTTGACCAGGGCCAGAAATGGCTCAAGGCCATTCTTCCCACCGTTGACCAGTTCCCTTACCCTCGTCCATTCGCCAGCGTTGGCGTGTTCTACGCACCGATGCCCTTTGAAGTACAGAGCGAATATCTCAGCCGCGGTCGTCGGTAACAGCGCAAGATCTGGATTAGTCTCAAGATCGATTCCAAGCAGCTTGCCGTAATTGCGGTAGTTGTTTCTGCCGGTGAGCTGGATAAATCCGCGTCCCGCAAACTTCACACCGTCACCGACCTGAGTATTCCCTAGATCGTGCCGCCCCTCGTAGGCGCGCTGGAAGTAGAGGTCGTTGCCGTACTCGTGAATCGGTATGAACGGTGGGCATTCAACCCGAATGGTCGCAATGGCCGCGATGGCTGCGTTGTCCGAATAGGCTTGGTGCTTCACCAGCGCGGCTTCAATCGCTGGCCAGGATACCGTTACGTTGTCGAGATGTGCGCCGGTGATTGCAGCGATTTTGGCGACCGATAGGGGGAAGCTCATTTGCAGCACGGCTCCCCGGTGTTGGGAACCACGCGAACAGCGCGGTCGTCCCAGAGTTCGATCATGCCGTAATCTTTGGTGCAGGTAACTTCCAGAGCAACGCCGAACTGGTCGGCGCACCATGCGTAAATAGCCTTGCGTGCCGCGATGGCTTCCTGTTGTCGCGCATGGAATTCTTCAAGTTCGTTGCGGCCATCCGAATGAACCGTCCAGCAGTCTTGCTCCGGTGGGCAGTAAACTCTCGCGGTGAAAACCTTCACCGTCTTGCCTTCGGCCAGCCAGCGCTTTACGCGCTCAACCATTGCCGGTATCGGTGCGCCGATGTAATCAGCGCCTTTCCAGCCGTCGTAATGTGCGAGGGTGCCGTCGAGATCGACACCGATCCAACCGTTTGAACTCATAAGTTTTATTTCGCCTCAACGCTTTTCGGCATCAGGTCAGCGTTCTTGCAGTGCCAGACTTTATGCACCGGATCGGTCAGCTTGCAGTCGCGGGGATCGACGTGGACAAAGACTTCATGCGGCAGGTCGAATCTCTGCTCTGACTTGTGACAGCCTGCCGCCGATAAGCAGAGAGCGAGAAGAAGGATTTTCATGGGAAATTAGAAACGGCCACCTTGCGATGGCCGTGTGCCCGGCGGTCGTCAGACGCTTCCGGGACTTGTCTTAGAAATTGAGAAAGTATTGCTTGTCGAACTCACTCACCGGATCGTGAGCTTTCTTCTTCAGGCTGCGGTGCGATGCTGGCGCGACCCGCAGCTTTACCGGCTTTTTCTGGTGCTTATTCGCCCTCACGTACCCACACAGCAGAGGGCATTCCCAGAACTCGATCTTCACCGGCCCGCTGGCCTTGTGAACGATGTGCGAGTTCAGCACCAGGAAGACCTTGTGCTTGGAGCATTTCAACCGTGTCGAGCGGATGGCCATAAATTAGCCCCAGATTACGAATAGGGCAAACAGGAACCAGCCGATACCAGAATAGCCGTGCGTGATGTACTCCAGATAGCCGCAGATTCCAGCGGCTCCGAGTGTCGCGATTGCCTTAGCTGTGTGTTTGCTCATATTAACCTGAGATGCTGCCTATCTTATTTCCGGCCTGAGTTTCAGCAGGCAATCACCACCGACGCGCTTCCAAATACCAGGGGCATTCGCGCCGAGCTTCTTTCTGGTTAGTTTTACGACTTTCTGCCCTGAGCTCGGATACCAGAAAATCTGTTGGCGGTCGCTCTTGCCCACCGGCTTACCGCATTCGCCGCAGTTGTCATCGACCGGTTTGATCATGGGGCTGCGCTTCTCTGAGAATCTCTTCAGCACGTTTCTCGCTCAGTCCGGTTAACCGGGCAACGTCGGCTGGAAGTTTGTAGCTGGTTGCGACCCGGTTCGCGAGTTCACACAGTTGCTGGAATGTAAGGGGCATTCTCGTTGCTCAGATACCAACGAATCACCGCACGCTTGGCTGCCATCGTCTTTGCGGCTTTAAACTCGGCCAGAGCTCCAAGCTTGGCTCTGCGCACCAGGCGGTCGTGTTTCTTGACCGGCTTTGGAGTCGGCGCTGGTCGTGGAGTCGCCAGAAGTTTAGGTGTAACTAAAGTCGTCGTCGGCTTCTCGAACTTCGGTGCGTTCAGCACTCCGCGGCACTTGCGGCAGCTTCCAGATACCGTCATGAACTGCTTGAGTTGGCAGTGCGGACAGATGACTACTTCGCGGTCGGTCACGGCTTGTCGAGAATCTTTTGCAGCACCAGTTTGATTTGGTGCAGTTCGGCTAAAATCTGCGCGTCGAGGTTAGGCACCGCAGGCGCAAACGTCACCGGGAATGAAGGAGCGGGAGTGCCACAACGGTGAAGCTCCCCATAGTTGACCCATGCTCCGCATGTGCAGGTACCGCCGCCTGAAAAATTAACCGGAGTTCCGCTTGTCTTTACGAAAGTCATTGGCATCATGCTTTCCACGTCACCTGATACGGTCTCCTGGGCGCGAGTCGCCGCTGGTTTCTGCGCTGCAGACCGTCGTTCTTCGCATACGCATCCCGGCAAAGCTTTCTGCCGCAGATCCCGATGTCGCCACGTGTTTTCAAATAAGGCTGCTCGCAAAGACTGCAGACCGCCTGGTTCACCACTTCGCGCGGTGTGTCCGCATGAAGAGTTTCGTACCGCACGTTCTGTATCGCTGTGCCCATATTCGGTGATTTTAAGCGGGGCACAAAGTTGCAGCCAATCTGCGCCGTGCTATGCGGCAATAGGCTTTGCTGATTTCGAACCCAAGAAAGTGGCGACCTAATCTCTTTGCCGCTACGAGCGTGGTGCCAGAACCGACATAGGGGTCCAGGATTGTATTAGGCTGATGGGCCAACGGAAATTGTTTAATGCACCACTCCATAACTTCTAGGCTCTTTTGTGTTGGATGAACCTTTACGTCCAGCATGGCCCGTGAGCGAGATAGTCCGATCCTTCGTACCGCGCCGGGGAATGAACACCAAGCTAACTCGGCATCGGCGAGAGAAAAATTGGTTTGACCCTTGTCCCAGATCAGCCATTTACTTGAAGCTGGAAGCAAATCCGAAAAATAATTCCCGCCCCAGATAATTGAGCGCTTGCCACAGCGTCTTATAGCCGTGAATATCGCAGGGCAGGGCCGCTTGTCATCCCATCCAGTGGATGGATATTTTCTCCATCCGTATTTTTCGCTACCGCGATTCGTGTCTGCCTTTATCCCGTATGGCGGGTCAACGATCACGGCATCAACGCATAGGTCTGGCAGCCTGTCCATCAGCTTCAGGCAATCGCCTTGCACCACTGTGCAGCAATCAAATGGGCCTATCTTGCGACCGCAGCCCTTCAACTACACGGTGCCATGGCCGTCCATGGTAATGGTGAGCGTAGAACTCTCAGATTCATCCCGCATTGCTGCCAGGCATCCACTTTGATTCTTGCCGCCTTCTGCGCCTGCTTTGACTTCAGGCCGACCAGGGCGCGCATCTCGTTCGCCGTAATTGCCGCCGGCGTCTGGTCCACGTCGCGGAATGTCGGCGTGACCTTGTAGCTCAGATCGTGTGGCTGGCGCTCGCCTTTGCAGCGCTTACCGGCAGCCAGAAGGCTCTTGTGAGTTTCTGATGTACCGGTAAGGCCGCAACGTTTACAGAATGAGACAACCTCGCCTGTCGCGAGCATCGTCTTCACTTTCGAGCGTGAGGCGGGAAACAGGACGCTCAAGGAAGAAGAATCCCACACGTCCTCTTTGACGTTACGTGAATTTCTTGGCATAAATTTTTTACTTGAGATACACGGCGACGCGCCGTAAAGACCGTCTGTCGTGGGCCTGACCGCCTAAAGCGGCACGGATATGAGGCGGGTAGAGCTTTAGAAGTGGCGCTTCTCAAACTGAACCTGCTGTAATTTCCTGCAACGACTGTTTCGGGGGCACCTCTACTATTGCTTTGTCTCTGGAACAATAGCAAGGGAATTTTGCTAAAGGCTCAGCTAGCTAAGGTGAAACACGGGGAGGTTGCGCGCTAAACTCGGCCACGCGCAGCCCTGTTTACACTCTGGGCGGCCAATTCCACTGGCAAGGCCCATCACCCTGCGTCAATCCCTCGTCCATGTGCTGACCTTTGGGGCCGAACACGAACAGACGCACCGAGCCATCTTCCGCCACGTTCTGAATGATCGCGGGTGATTGTTGCGGTGGATACTTACCGTCCGAACTTCCCGGATGGTTGTAGATAACGATTCTTCCGATTGTTGGCTTCAACGTGTTTCTCCTTTGAGTTCCTTCGTTGACCGATCAATACAGGCCTCGCATGTGTAACAACTCCCGAATCTGCCTTCTACTTTTGCACGCTCAACAACCATACGGCTTCCCGCTGGCTGAGTCATTGGCCCTTTGTGCAGAATGCTTACGCACTTTTGAGGAAACCGTGTTTTCACCCAAGCCGCACTGTGGCACTCAATAGTTTCATCGCCACCGCTGTAGAGATAATCCAGCGCATCCATTTCGGTACCGTTCAGTGGTTTGCTCACCGATACATCTCCAGTGTCACCTGATTTCTTCCACTCGATAGATTCACGGTCGCAATCTGCTCGCGCTCGCGCTGCATCAGCAATTCTGCCATTTCAGCCAGCGCGTCGATTCCGGCTCCTACACCCCAGTCACCGGCAAGCTTGTTGATTAGCTCCCAGGTGGCAAACTTCACCATGCAGCGCTGTAGTTTTGTCGGTCGGTCCTCAGGTAGAAACTTCCTGCGGCGAGTGACCCGAGGCTTGGAGCGCGTTCTCATCGGCCCACCGCTTCAACGTAGTTGCCGTCGGGAACGCCTGTTTCGTCGAGGTCTACCGCGCTCAAAGCGAACGGCCTGCCTGCGTACTCACCAGAAACTATTCTTGCCCCATGGTCGCCCGGGCTAGTCGCATAACAAAATAGGCAGTACCCCGGCCCCACCATGCATTGATCATCGAGGTCGAGAATTATTTCGCCAATGTCCTGCTGAAACTGTATCTGCTCAGGGCAGCACTTCAGCCAATCTGGCAGATTCTCAGGAGACTTCGGTCTGGCGCGCACTAACTTCATGCCGCCACCGCCGGAACACTACACCGTGAAATCTCACACGGTATCGTGATAGCTATAAACCGCACAGAATCAAGTGCATACAAGCTTTTTTGATGGAAAGAATAGTTGAAGCGGGATAGAGTCTTTTGCGGCGCGGGTTCCCGTGTAAGCGGGTTAATCGTGGGGGACACAGCAATGTCCTTTATGACCTGCGCCGTATTATAAGGCAAAGTAGCTGAATAAAATCAATAGCTTATTCGAGCTCTCGGTTCTGCGGCGCTTGTGCAGCATGAGGAACACCTTGAGGCAATAGTACTCTTTTGCACACTTTAGGTCGGTTTCATGCCGTACATAGCGGGAGCCGTTCAAAAACTACGTTCCACGGTCGCTCTGTGGGGTGGTACATCTTGCAGCCCATCTCAAGGGCCATCTGCTGAAGAAATTCGGTCACGTTTCTAGGCCCAGGTTCCATCAATCTGGCTTTGCCGCTGATTACATCGGTGATGTGTGCGCTCATCTCAACCGCGCTCATTTCTACTGTTTCCAAAGCCGAGCCATAGCGAAAAGCTTCCGTTGTCATCTCACACATTCCATATTGCGCAACGATCTCCGCAACGTGGTCACGAAGTTTTGTATAGGCTTTTTCGTCTCTCGGTCGAACGCCGATTACAGCCACGCAACCCTCCAAAAGTTAGTCCGGACGGTTTACTACCCGACGGACACCGTTTTCTCTCTCAATCCACAAGATACCTGTGTTATAGCTTTACTACCACATGAAACTTACGACGGGACGACGTGTCGAGAAGGTGCGTCCTCTGGACTGGATCAAATCCTGTCCCCAGGAAGAGTTTGTCGAGTTCGTGATAACTTCACTCAGAAAGCAGACCATGAAAGCTTTGGCGGCAACATGCTGAAGGAACCAAAGGAGCCTCGCGCTGCGCGCTCGGGACTGGAGCGCGCTACCGCGCGCGGATTCGAACCCCAGACCCTCGAAGACCGCAGCAACATGAAAGGCTTCGCCAGACACCGTGCGCCATCAGGCGAGGTTACTGTGGGTATAGGAGATAAGTTCATTTGGCCGGGAGATGATGTGTCTCGCGGTCTGTCGGTACGAAGCGGTTGGTAGCCACAAAGGAGGGAACATGAATCGATTTCTAGGACTGTGCGCACTGCTGGCAGTAGGCGTTGCGGCATGGAATTACACCCACATAGCCATGCCGACAGTCGTGTTCCGCCCTCCTGTTCCTCCGCCATGGAATGAGACAGTCGGCTTCTGCATCGGCTGCACAGCCACCGAGCGGACACAAATATATGCCGGGAAGGTCCTCCCCGGCGATAAGCCGTGGAGAATCGAGGGGGTATCTATTACGCTCGGTTCTGACGAAAATCCCAATTACATCGGCTGCTCTACGGTCAACAAGGCCAAGTGATTTCGGTATGATTGCCCCATGGAGGCTTTCACAATGGAAAACACTCGCTCAATCTACGGCGGCGGTGTCCTGCTCAATGGAAACGCTGAGACAACACTTTTCGGCTTCAACCAAGACGGTAATCCGGTCCTTGCCCACGTGCCGATCGGCAAACTGCTCAACACCATCACCCACCTGTCAGAGAAATTCAAGCCGGTCTCGCAAGCCGCAGCGGTCTTCTGCTACACCAACGATGGCAAAGTCCTGTGGACCCTGGTGGATGACAAGCTCAAGTCTTTCACTGATGTCATTCCCATTGAGAAGTGCTGGGGAGCGCTGGAGCAGATCGGAAAATTCACGCCGGTCAACAGAACCCAGGTAGCGGCCTGAAATAACAAAACCCCGGGCTCCCTTGGACCGAGGTCTTGTCTGGCTGTGCACGATTCGGGTCTTACGCAGATCCCTGCCAGTATACCGCTTTTAAGCGGCTCTCTTCATCCGTGTGACCTTTTTGTTTTTCGCCTTCGTCTTCTTCGTCTTTGTCTTTCCAGTTGCCATGATGAACCCCTTGAGCGCAGAAGCGCTGAGGCCATGTTACACAAATAGTTGGTCGGGGTGAGAGGATTTGAACCTCCATAAGCATGCTCCCAAGGCATGTGGGCGACCGGATTACCCGACACCCCGACATTGGTGGACACGACTGGATTCAAACCAGCGCCTACCGGGTGCAAGCCGGCCGTGCTCTCGCTAACACTACGCGCCCACATTTTGGAGCCGGCGACGGGAGTCGAACCCGCTTACTCTCGCTTACAAGGCGAGTGCAGTTCCAACACTGCTGCGACCGGCAAACTTTGGAGCCAACGCTGGGAATCGAACCCAGGCCACGCGCTTACCATGCGCGTATTCTGCCACTAAACTACAGAGGCTCTGGAGCCAAGGGCCGGAGTTGAACCGGCGACCTCCGCGTTACGAGGGCGGCGCTCTGCCGTCTGAGCTACCCAGGCTCATTGGAGCGGGTTGCTGGACTTGAACCAGCGTCTCCGGTTTGGAAGACCGGGGCACAGCCCCTATACCAAACCCGCCCATAAAACACTAAAGGCTCCCACTTGGGGAGCCTCGGCGAAAACAAACCTTCAGCATCCCCTTATGTGTACACTCCACCCGTAGTGGCTGGTGTCGCTGTCGGGGTTGCCGTGATGAAATTCATTGAGGTTTAAAGGTAGCAGAGTTCTCGCCGTTTTTCAATAAGCAAAATCACCATACTCGAAACTATCATCAAAGCGACAAAGGAGAATCGCATGAACTTACAAGCAGTCCTTGCAGACTTTCGGAAAGCACAAACCATCATCGGCGATGGAATCGAGTACCTGGAGAACGTCGTCGGCACCCGCGGCAACGTCACAACCATCCGGAATCCGCGCACCGTCAACCGAACCATCGCGGTACCGGGAAAGCGCAAGCTCTCGGCGGCGGCGAAGCAGAGAATTTCCCAGGCAATGAAAGAGCGCTGGAAAGCACGGAAAGCAGCGCTGGCAGCTGGGAAGAAACCTGTTCTGGTAGGTCGCGGGAAGACACCGGCGAAAGCGGCCTGAGTTCACCAATAGCAAAGCCTCTCCGGTTCGCGCCCGCTGACAACCACCAAGTTGTACGGGTACAGCACCTTTGAGGCTCTGGAGAAATTGCCGTGGAAGCCGCTTCTCAGAAATTAGTATGCAATAGACCGCGCTGAGAGGCAAGCACTAAGCCGCGCTGTCAAGCAATTCGCGCAATTCTTTCAACCATTCAAGCGGCACAGACTTTCCGGCATCAGCGTACCTCTCCATCGCATCAAGCAGGGCGTTCACGCGCTCGGATGTAACCTTGTCGCGCCAAATATTTCTCGGCATAATTCCTATCGGCGGTGCTGCCATCACTTCGCCTCCACCACAAACTTTTCATCCGGCCATTCGGAGCGTCCAATCAGTCCGTTCATCTCGCGCAGTACCGGATCCACCGCTTTGATATTCCGCTTACCGTAGGTCCTCTGTCTTTCGTCTCGGCTAAGAAGATGGTACTTCAGGGATTTTCCCACTTGGACCGCCGGTTCGCCCTTGGCGTCGATCCCCTTGCCGACAAAGACTCCGCGGGCCAGCACGGTATCAATGATCTCCTGGCGCGGTAAAGCTCGGTCGCGTTCGTTGAGCAGAAGCAGGATCGCTTCAATGACGTCCATGCCGACGTAGGGCAGGTCGGCAATCGCTCGTGGATGCGGCTCGGCGCCTTGGCCGGCGCGGATGGCCTCAAGCTGTGCGCATGCAGCTTCAGCGGCCGTAAGGAACAGCCGTGCTTTCTTCATCTGGTCGCGCAGAGACTCAAGCGTTCGGAGTATCGTGTCCTCGATGCTCCCGCCGGCCTGAGTCTCCGGTGGTTCTCTCTTGGGCAAAGTACTTCTTCTCTCGTTACATTGCTCGGCTGATACGGGCAATCAAGTCCGCCTTTCCGAGCAACATAAAAACGTGTTTTATGAGCTCACTCAAAATATCATACTGCGCTCGAACCAGCTCTCCTTTGGCAGAGATTGACGTTACTTTCCTGAATACCCCGGTCAGGTACAGACTGTTGGCCATTCGGTGCGTTTCCACACCCTGGACCCGGGCTTCAATGACGTGAAACGTCAATTCGCTGTCATCGGTGAGTGAGTCGTCGAGCTTGTCTAAAAGTTCAACCGCCAGCCTCGACTTCTGCTTTATTTGCCCCATGTAAATCATCCATTCTTTCCGGTCGAGCAGATCGGGGTACTTCACTGGTATCTTTTCCTGCTCAACAACGAACCGCTGCAGTATTCCAAACTGTTGCCTCATGGCCAGAATCATGTCGAACCTCATCTAAACTTTCGGGCTTTTTAGGTATGAGTTGGTCTTACCCTTAGCCTGGCACCAAACATTTCTGCGAGACCAAATTCCTGCAGTACGCGATCAAGTTGTTCATCGGCGATCATTCCCGGGTCACGTTCCTTTTCGAGCAGAACACGCGCCCAAACAATGAGTGAGATCAAACACGCCACCAGCCCTATGCGCTGAGCAGCGTAGATGGATATGATTTCCTGGCCGGTCAGAAAGGTGGCCAGCCAGTTGGTTCCAAACGAGCACAGAAAACCGATTACGATTCCCGCTGGCTTTGAGCGCCACGAGATTCCCAGATGCTTTGAGTAGACAACCATCAAGGCAAGAGTGACGGCAGAGGCGCTTAAAACCACGGTTTCAAGGTTGATGAGTGAGTTGAAGTAGGCGTGCGCGGAGTGCGCGCGGAAGAAACTAATCAGCACCACGGTCAGCGGACAGATGACAGCTAAAACCAGCGTGCGGAATCGTGTCAGCGTACCGGGCGGAAGCGAAGCGGGAGACCCAAAGGTTTGACGCCACAGTGAACCGACGACCAGTAAAGCGATGAAAGGGCCAACTGCGGCCATTACCATGTTGATCACGGTGTACAGGCGCAAGTCGCGCGTGATGAACGCAACGGCCATCAATATGAATGTTTTTGTAGTTACAAAGTAGATGTACTGCGGGAACCAAGCGCAGCGGATTTTTCTGCGTATGGCCAACACCGAAAGCACAGACTGGCCGAGTGCCAGTGTAATCCAGAGGATCAAATCGAGCGTCATAGAGCCGCACTCCCGGTCCAGTGCGACCCCATGAACGCGGAAACTATTTCTGGCGCGGACAGGAAATCGGCGGTGGACAGATTGGATCGCAACAAAGCTGCTGGGGTGTTACTACTGGGCCAGAGGTGACTACCTGGCGCGATTGATGATTGTACGCTGCTGCAAGGGTTGCGGTGAACACTATCCCGGCAAGTGTCAGATAAATTTTTCCTAATGTAGATTTCATGTGGCGCTCCAGACCGCAGGTTGCGGCTTGGAACGAATTGTAGCTTTATTTGGTTCATAAGTAATCACCCGTTGGTGGTGTATCGAATTTGGAAACTAGACGTTTACTCCTGCATCGCTAAAATTAGGCACTTCTTGACTGAGGCGCTTGGCTGCAATCTCGCAGTACTTTTCCTCTATCTCTATGCCGATGGCAGGAAGCTTGGCTAAGATCGCCGCACTGAGAGTGGTTCCGCGGCCCATAAATGGATCGATTACCAAACCGTCAGCGTAAAACCTGAGCAGCCATTCCATGTGGGCAAGCTGGCGTGGACATGGGTGTTCGTCGGTTCGGCCAAGATATTTACACGCGGTCTGCCCGCTCAATACCCGCCGACCCTTTCGCGACTTCGGCGCCGTACCAAACACGTAGGCGACATCGCCACCGTAAAGCATCCGTCCCATTCTGATCGGCCGATGGAAGGCCAACCAGGCGACACGCAAAAATGGAAAACTGCTCGGAATTGCTGCAAGGATTCGCGGGTCGGAAGTCTGTCCAAGGTGAATGACTATGCGCTGCGTGACCGATGGGAAACACTCAGCAGCTTCACGGAGCAAGCCGTAAGGGTCGCCGGCGCCGGCGAGGCAAGGCTTCGAGTTCGGCCAAACCGGATCAGTGATAATCGAATCGGGCCATACAGTCAACTGCGGCAGAACTTCACGCGCATCGCCGTGGTAGATCGTTATTCCACCGTGCTCGTAGTATGGCTTCATAAACCTCAGGTGTGCCGTAGGTGTGCCGTAAATCACCCGCAAATGCGGGTAAATACGGGTACATCAGACACGTGTCCGTGCGGGCCTTGAAATGGGTAAATACTTGAAAGGAATGGCGCGCCCTGAGAGATTCGAACTCCCGGCCTTCTGATTCGTAGTCAGTGAATCTAAAGCCTGAAATTCTTTCTACCGCGTTGATTCCTCAAGCATTACCACAGTCTTTAAAAACAAGGTGTGCCGTAAAGTGTGCCGTGATTTCACTGGTACCTTACGGGTTGTTGCTGCTTCTGGCCGCGATCGTTCATCGCTTCCCGCAGTGTGTCTGTGTCGGGGTGCTGATAGCGCAGGGCTGTTTTGATGTCCTTGTGTCCCATCGCTTTCATCACCAGTGGCAGGTTGCCGGTTAGTTTTACCCCTTGGGTCCCGAAGTCGTGGCGTCCACAATAGAGCACCAGATCCTCAGGGAGTTTTGCCGCCCGCCTGGCAATCCGGAAATACTTGTTCATGGTCTTCAGGTGGCCGGTCTTGTTGCGCTTCGATGGAAAGAGCCAGCCGGTTCGCCGCTCACCGATCCGAGACACCAGAACGTCCAGTGCCCGGTTGGTGATTGGAACCTCGCGCCGGCCAGACGCTGTTTTACTGTCCGGTACGAAGATCACCTTTTTGTTGCGGTCGATGTTCTCGATCAGGACCTGGAACAGTTCCCTTTCGTTCCTCATCCCGGTCTCGCGCATCAAGATCACCACGTCAGAGAAAAGCGCGAAGGTCTTCTTTCTCCATTTCAGCTTCCCGGCCGCGGCCAGCAGTTTCTGTTCGAAGGCTTCGGTCAGCACCTGTCTACGCCCCTGCTCGGCCCGCAGAACAAACTTCGGGGTTTTACGTATTAACCCCCAGGTCGATTCGGCCAGCCGGAGCATTCTTCTGAGCGTTCTGAGCGCGCAGTTTGCGTTCGACGGTGAACCGGGCAGAGGAATTACGTTCAGCAATTCTGCCGTGATGCCGTCGATTCGCATATTGCGAAGTGGAGTCGATTCGAGCAAGCGCCATCCGCTTCGGTAGTACGTTTTTGTTTTTGACTTCCGCTCGGTCTGGTCTACGAAGCCAAGGAACTTCACGGCCAGTTCGGCGAGAGTCGGTGTCTTTTTGGGTATCGGATCATCACCGGCATCAATCAGCTTTGAGAGCTTCATGGATGCAATGGTGGTGGCCCGGTTCTTGTTTGTTTCCCCGGTTGAACCACGGTAGCGCTTACCGCCTACCGTGAAGTCGTAGTGCAGGAACTGCGATTTCTTTTTCTTGAAAAGTTTCATGCGCTGTCCTGTGCGGCCCGCACGGAAGGCACATGTGTGTTCGCCCGGATAAACGCCAGGAGAACCCGCACATCATAGCGCACGATGCCCCGCTTGCCACTTCCAATCTTTATATATTCCGGTCCGGTACCCTCATAGCGCCAGCGCTCCATGGTGTGAGGAGTTACCGCCAGCATCTCGGCGGCTACCTTCTGGTCTACGAGTTGAGGGAATTTCTCAATCATGAGAGCTTGACTAGAACAACAATGACCGTCCGCGTGAGCGTTCCTGATTCCTTAAAGGACTTCTCCGGCAATTCCTCGATACTCCCGTATCGCGCAACATGTTCGCGGAAATCAACTGCTTTCTTTTCGCGCCTGAACGTGAGAGACGCGCTGGCAATCGAAACAAGGCGACCGCCGGGTTTGAGCAATTCCCATGCATGCATGATGTGATCTATATCGGCCAGTGGTGCGCCTTTGGTGCTAAATGGCGGGTTCATCACAATGCGGTCATAGACCGGGCCTGGGGCGTACTGCAGGAAATCACTAGGCACAATGAATATTTCGCAGGCAAATTTGTTTTGCCCGTCCTGCAGCAACGCAAGTTTTTGGAGTAGCTTGGGGTCATTCTCGACTGCGGCTAGCTGAGCTTTCCGGCGGGTACGCACTACGGCTTCAACAATGTTGCCGGTTCCAGCGCTTGGCTCAAGAACCGCATTTCCGTCTTCAATCTCGGCCAACCTTACCACGTAGTCTGCCAAGTCTGGCGGCGTTGGGAAGTAGCCATTGCGCGATAGCGGTACCGCCAGCCCCGTCTGAATGCAACCCTCAAGTAAATCCGCGATTTCAGGTTCGGGCTCATTAAATAAGTGGGCCTTGGCTTTTTTGTTCCACTTCCCGCCGATGCCCTCAAGCACGGCATTAACTTCCATGTAGAGCTTCCGATCAAGCATCGACGGCGGAAGCTGGACGGCATTGCCTGCGACGGCGCACTCGCTTAAAACCGCCAGCGCGTCAGTAGAAATACGTTTCTCTCTTTGCATGTCTAATCCCCTTTCCCTTCCCCTTCATCTACTTACCGTGAATACTGCACCGTTGCCGATGCATCAAGATACCGTGTTACTTTGGGGACTGTAATACAACACTACCTTGATTGCAACAAGAATTTGTACAAATATCAAATTTTCCTCTTGACAGGCAAAAAACAAGGGGATACTGTTAGCACGATCACGGTATCTTGAAGGACGTAAAAGCACCCATGAAAAAATCGACAAAGAAGCTGGTACCACAGCACGAGCTCACCATAAAAGAGCGCGAATTCTTTGAAGCTTTGAAGGACATGACCCGGAAGCGTGGCGGCAAGAGACCGGCAAACGGCGAGATCGCAAGAGAAATGGGTCTCGATCCTGGCCGCGTGACAAGGCTTATGCAGATGCTTTCACTGAAGGGGTATTACGCGGTCGAAGAGACAGTGAGATTCGCATAAAAGAGGTTGGGGAGATGTCGCGCAGTCTGAGGTTCCTGAGCCACCCGTCGATTTCTCCCCAGCGTAACCGCAGCTAACCGAGAACTGGAGTTCCTGCCCCATGACAACCACCCGAACGAACCGTACCAACCGCGTAGCTGTTGGCGCGAGTGTGGCCGTTCTCTTCTGCCCCGCCAAGCACGGTTTAATCTTCGGAGTATCCATCGACCGCGTAGACCTTGATCGCGTCCAGGCTGCCGGATTCTGGCGGGTCGCGAATTCCTACCCTAATGGCAAGCGCTTTAAGTTGTACGCCTACACCACCGTATATGGGAACGGCCCTAGAAGGCGCGTCTACCTGCATCGCTTCCTGACAAATGCGCCAGCGGACAAAGAAGTAGGCCATACCAACAATCGCGGAACGGACAACCGGCGCTCCGAAAATCTCGCCGTGGTAACTCACCAGCAAATCATGCTCAACCATGTAAGACGCCAGCCGCCACGGCAAAAAGTGAGCAACTGGCCAGGTGTTAAGCAGCTTCCGGAATACAACTCTTGGCTGAACATGCGTCGGAGATGCCACGACCCTAACAACAAGAATTTCCCTAGTTACGGCGGAAGGGGGATTGCGGTTTGCGAAAGATGGAATTCATTCCGGTCTTTCTTGGCGGACATGGGGCCTAGGCCAAGCGGATTAACGCTGGAACGTATCGACAACAACGGCAACTACGAGCCTACAAACTGCCGTTGGGCAAGCAAAGCAGAACAGAGTCGCAATCGCCGCCCCGGAAGTGAGTGGAAGACCAAAGGAAGGAAGGCCTCCTGACATGAATACAGAAATCACCGCAGACCGCCTGAACACACCGGAGCCGGAACCGGAAATAGCGCGGCAGATCGACATTCTGCTCGGTGCGCAGGAAATCATCATGAAGGCCCGGGTTGTGACCATGCGACTTCAGCCGGTACACGACAAGCTTTGCCGGGTCGCAACCTACCTCAATGCTCAGGCCGCTGAACTCCTGAAAGAAGCAGAGGCCGACCATGCCTAAGCTCTCACCCTGGTTCATCTTCGTTTGCGGCTTCGGTCTTTCTCTCATCTTCTGCGCTCTTGGCGCTGCGTTCTATGGATTGGTGGTGGGGCTATGAGCCATCGCACGAAAACGCTGATTGGTTTTGTCTTGGCGATTATTTGGGGTGGGCTTTGGTGGCGATACTCCACCTTTGCAAATGGCCTGATAGGTAGCAGCGCCCTGCTTGCGGGATGGTTCTTCGGAGATGTCATCAGGTGGCTACGGAAAAGGAAGGCCGCATGACCGCCTCTCCTGCTCCAGCACTCGTCAAGATGCAGCCGGTGACGTACTACCACTGCCTTCATTGCAAGGTCCTGCACTTTCAGGACACCGACGAACCGCTGTACATCACGCACCTGTACTGGCAGTCAAGAGAGGGCAGACAACTTCTCCATGAAACACAGGAAGAGCGGAGAGCGAGGTACGGACTGTGACACCGGAGAAAGCAGCTAACGCTCTATTCACGCTCATGCTTCTTGCCGTGGGCTGCTGGCTCGGCTGGGCCATTGCCGTAGGAGGTAGCCGGTGAGCCACCTTGTCCAATGCAACCGCTGTAAGACGACTCTTGAAACGAACGAAGAAACATTCGGTCTTGAATGGTCGGCCCTCAAAGACGAGAACGCAAACGCGATGGCCACAGAGGAAACCTTGCATTTATGCAGTGCCTGCACCAAGGCGTTTGGAGTTTTCATGCAGCAGGACGGAGCCGCATGAGTCTCTGGTCGCGCATCTTCGGCTGCTCACATAAGCGCCTGAGCTCTCCGTTTACTCCGGTGAGAAATCGTCCAACGTCTGCCGCGCTTACACCGGCGGCGCTGGTGACTGGGACTTATCAAGTCTGCCTGGATTGTGGCCGTGAATTTTCGTACTCGCTTGAGTCGATGTCGATTGTTTATCCACGTAGGTCGAAACACAGAGAGGAGGCAGCCATGCGGGCCGAGCAGTGAAAAGCGGCCCTCAAGAATAAACCAAAGTGCAAGGCCAGAACATTCAGACTCCTTAGGCCCGTAGCTCCGAAACCGGCTGCGGGCCATTACCAGCAAACCGGAAAGGGAAATTATGAAAACGATGCTGTTGCAACACGCGATTATTTTGGGCGACACGCTGAAAAAGGGCGATCCGATGGAATGGCTTTCAATGGATGGCTCTTGTGGCTGTGCTCTGGGCGGTGCGCTTCTGGCCACCGGGATAACGGCGGAAGAATTCTGGAAGGAACTTATACCGTTGCCGTCGGGCTACGACCCAATCCCAGAAATGGAATGCGTTAAATCGCGCTGGCCGTGGCTGACAGCCAAGCACATTCAGGACATCAGCGAAATTTACTTTCTGGTCCATGATGGCAAAAAGGCCATTGAGGACGTCGCCGCTTACGTGCGGTCTGTCGAACCGGTTACGCAAGTTGGAGCCCTGCGGCCCACCGAAGAGAAAGAACTGGTCACCGCGTAGCCATGTCAACCGCTCAAGCCATCCCGTTTTTCTCTGGCGGTCGCCAGTTTCTGTTTGACGAGAAGTCGCACACTTGTTGGGATGAACACGGCAAGGTGATTCCCTCGGTCACACAAATTCTGACCGAGATGAACTATTCGAACTATGCCATCGTTGAGCAAACAAATCCGCTGGCATTGGAGCGTAAGCGCCAGATCGGAAAACTTGTCCACCAGGCGGCCCACTACTTTGACATCGGCGACTTGAACGAAGAGCGGGATGTTGATCCCTGGCCGGTCGTGAAGCGTCGGCTCGGCGGCTACAAGCAATTCCGCGTCGATACCGGCTATGTTCCGCTAATCAACGAAAGCCGCTACATCTTTGAAACATTCGGTATGCGGTACACCGGGCAGATTGACTCACTTGGAACCATCGGCAGACGCTGGGCACTGGTTGATATCAAGAATGCCAGTGGCGCAGCGCAGCGTTCTTGGGGGCTGCAGGAATGCGCTTATGAGGAAGGGATCAAAGGCCTGATCCGAGCTGGCCGTTTCCCGGTTCCGCTGACACCGGAACAATCCACGGGCATTCTATCGGGTCCGCTGCTGAAGATTATTCCTCAGTTGTTCGACGACGGCACGTACAAGCTTTACACATCGGATGACCCGAAGAGCAAGGTGTTCTATCCCGAAGATTTAAGAGTTTGGCAGAGCGCGCTCTGCATAGTTCTCGACAAACGCAATCACTGAAAGGAAATTTTATGTCCACCGTACCAACAGAAACTCAATTAACCACCGTACCGGCAGCGCCAGAGATCCAGAGTCCCGATGCCGATACCATGCGGCGGTCCATGGCCGTCATGCGCACGCTCACGTTTTGCGAGAGCATTGCGGTAATCCGCGACGGCAAGCTTGCGGAACTCAAAATCAAAGTATCCAGCCCGGACGAGTATCAACGCGCCGGCCAACTCCTACTCACGGCCAAAAGCTACATGAAAGACCTCGAAGAGACGTTCGAGCCGGAAAAGACGCGCCGGTTTAACTCTCATCGCGAACTGTGCGCCGAACTCAACCGCGGCATGGCGCCAGCCGAAGCGATTGGCAAAGCTCTGTCCGCAGCGATTACCGGCTTTCAGCGCGAAGCCGAGCGGCAGCGGCAGGCCGAACAGGCGCGGCTTCAGGAATTGGCGCGCAAGCAGGCTGAAGATGAACAGCGCAAGCGGCAGGAAGAGAACGCTATCAATGCCGCGATCGAGGCCGAGCAATCTGGGAACAAGGAACTGGCCGAGCAGATCATCTCTGCGCCGATCGATTCAACTCCTGCCTGGGTACCGCCGGTCATTCTGCAGTCCAGTGTTCCCAAGATTGAAGGCTTGAGCAGCCGGAATATCTGGAAAGCGCGGATCAAGGGCGATCCCGGGACACCGGAGTACGAGGCCAATTTCCTGCTGCTGGTGAAAGCAGTTGCTGAAGGCAAAGCGCCGATGTCGCTCTTGAAGTTGAACGACACCGCCCTCAATCAACTCGGCAAGGCCATGAAGACCCAGCTCAATATTCCCGGCACAGAAAGTTATCAGGATACCGGGCTGGCAGGACGTGTCTAGTAATTCGCCTAAGCCGGTGTGTCCCGAATGTGGCGCACCGCTGACCGACGGCGCTTGTACGAATACTTATTGCGCTCTTTGCCCGTCGAACCCGACTGGTAAGAGCGTTCACAAGGAGAAATGAAATGGAAATGCACGAAGTAAAAGACAGCAGCATGTTTACCCATCAGGGTTATCACGATGGCGAGTTACACCTGGTCTTCAAGAATGGCGGCCAGACACATGCTTACGCCATTACCCCGCAACAGTATGCCGAGTTTCAGGCAGCACCGAGCGCGGGCAAATGGTTTCACCAGAACATCAAGAACAAGATCGAAGGCCGCAAGGTACAGACGGTGACGCAATGCGCATGATCAAACTCACAACCGCTGATAGCGACACACCGTTCTTCGTGAACGTCGAGGCTATCAGCGCCATGTATCCACACAAGGATTTCACGATGGTTCACTACTCGCAATACACGGGCAGTTCGACGTGGGCCGTCAAAGAAACGCCAGAGTGGATTATCGCGCTGGGCGACATTCAGCTTCTTGTATGAACTCAACCGACAACACGAGAGAGGACAATGATATGGCAACAGCACCAGCTACCAACCGCACAGACGCGGCCCCAACCCAAGACCAACAACCAACCGCAGCGCTCGCTACTCAGGAGCAACCGAAACCTCAGATACTCCGGCCACAGGTTCCTGTCGGCTTCGGCGTTGTACTCAGCAGCCTGGATGAAGCTTGGCGCATGGCGGTCGCGATGGCCAAAAGCGATCTAGTTCCCAAAGACTACAAAGAAAAACCGGAAAACTGCCTGATTGCTATGCAGATGGGCGCGGAAGTTGGCTTAGCTCCGATGGCCGCCTTGCAGAATATCGCGGTCATCAACGGGCGTCCGGCGATATGGGGCGATGCCGTTCCAGCGATCATGATGAACCACCCGAAGTACGAAGACCACAAGGAAGTATTCGAAGGAACCGGCGAAAGCAGGGTGGCTATATGCCGAGTTAAGCGCAAGGGTTCCGATTGGCATGAACAGCGCTTCTCCGTAGCGGATGCCAAGAAAGCCGACCTGTGGGGCACAAACACCTGGAAAAAATATCCCGACCGCATGTTGCAAATGCGTGCGCGGGGTTTTGCTATACGCGACAAATTCCCCGATGCGCTCAAAGGGTTGATCCTCGCTGAAGAGGCAATGGATTACTCCGAGGATAGTATTTCGCGTCAGGAATCAGTTAGGGCCACCGTAGCGCAAGAGCTACCCGTAGACATACGCCGAGCCTCAGACACGTCACCAGAGCCAGCAGCGCCACAGCAGCGTACCGGATATAACGAAGCTGCCAACCTCGAAGAAGCTCGCGCAAAGAACTCCCAATTTACCCGCTTCAAGGAACTACATGAGCAGATTTATCTCTTGGATCCAGAAGCGGCCGGGAAGTTCACCATGGGCGGCTCACCGGCAGAAGTCGAGAAGATGCTCGGTGAGATGGGAACCCTTGCAGCAGTCTTGCAGGAGCAGAAAGATATCGCCGACAGGGCAGCCAAGAAGAAGCCGGAAGTACAGGGGATCAAGAAAGGCGATCTTTTCGGGCAATGAGCACAGCAACCATCATCGCGCCAGTCTGCCCGGAGTGCAGCTCACCTATGCATCTCCGGGAGACCAGGCGTTTCAGTTACGCCAACGGCAAGCCGCGCAAGTTCTGGGGCTGCTCACGGTATCCCGATTGCCGCACGGTACACGGAGCCCACCCGGACGGCAGACCTCTAGGCGTACCGGCGAACGATGCCGGCAAGAAGGCGCGAATCGCAGCGCATGAAGAGTTCGACGCGATGATCAAAGAACGAGGCTGGGGCCGGACCGGGGCCTACGTCTGGCTCTCGCGCAAGATGCAGCTACCGGAAGACCGGTGTCACATCGGCCAGTTTGACGAACAGCAGTGTGCGCGTGTGATCGAGATCGTACAGGCCGCACGCAAGAGGACGAGGAAAACAGCGTGAACAGAAACGACCTAATCAGAGCATTGCGTGAAGTTGATGGATTGCCCGATCCGCCGATGAAACGAGGGAGAGGGCCAAAACGTCGGCATATTTACGAGGCTGGCAGTGGGCCGCAACTTAAGCCATCAGGCAGATTTTATATGACATTTGCGGCTTATCCCGGTGGGTCGTCAGAAGAAATTCCTTTGTCTCTGATTGAGGAATTGGAGCGCGAAGGGATCATCATGCGGGAGTCTCCAAAATTCCGCAGTTGGGTATTGGCCGATAAGGAGAGCGCAGCGTGAACAGAAATGAAGCAAAGCAGATAGCCGGTTCAATGTTGGAAGTCGGCAACGTGTACCACTTTCATGCGGTGAGCCTAGGAAGGTGCAACTTGAAGTTTCTAGGCGGTTCGCGGTTCCAGGTTGTAGCCGGATTCCTTCAATCCCAGAAAGACAAAAAGAAGCGCTGGAACGAAGGCGACGAATTGACCTTACCGAACTACGGCATTGGCAAGTTTTACGAATTGGCCGATCCGGAAGAGGTTATCTGAAGTGATCCAGAAAGGAACAAGATGGAAGCCGAAGAGGAGTTATTCGCGTGCGCTTACTCGCACTGCCATAAGGTCGTCACGCAGTTCCCGTTTGAAGACGAGAACGGCAATAAGTTTTGTAGCCCGTTCTGTAGACGGAAAGAGAAAGAGACGCGGAAAGCCGCGATCGAAGCACTCGAAGCCGATCCCGAGGACACCGTTTCCCGGAAGGTTGGATGAGCGCAGCTACATCACCAAGGGTGGCAGAGTACGACTGTTTGGCGAAGATTACCAGGCGTTGCGTTGGGCGGCATATCAGCGCAGCAGGATCAACAAGAACCATTTGCCGTTGTGTGAATGCGGTTGTGGAGAGTTTGCGTTTTGGACTCCTGTGATTCTTCAATCGCGCGGCGACGTCGCCCACAATGAACACGGTGCCCGGAAGTCAGATGAACTACACCGCATTAAGTGGCTACGTCGTGGATGTCACAGCGATTCGCATAACGCCGGCGGTAAACCGGTACCAAAGAAATAAAAGGGTGATCATTGGCTGATCAGGAATTCAAATTTTTGGCGATCAAAAACTGGGATAAATACCAGTCCGACGACAAGGGTAGGGTTCGCGGAGGCTCGTCGCCATGGGTGAAGGATTGGACCGACAAGGAATCAGATGACGGATATATGGCCCTTACAGTGTTCCAGCGGTACATCTTGGATGGATGCCGGAGACTACGCGGCAAGTTCGGAAAGAACATACCAAACGACCCCATGTACGTTGCACGCGCACTGCACATAGGCCGTACGGATAGGCCACACGTACGTCACGCGGTAAGTACGCTGACAGTACGCGGTTTTTTACTCCTTTCGAATCAACAACTTGATTTTACAGATAAAGATATAGATAAAGAAGAAGATATAGATAAAGAAAGATCTAAACCTTCCGCTCGTAAAACTCGCGGCAAAAAAGTGATCGATCCCAGGTATCAGCCCTTCTTGGAAGTCCTGCACCGGTACTGGAAAAAGTTTGGGGAGAAACTGCGGTTCGAATTGTGGTTCGGTGATCCCGGCGGAAGCCAATTAAAAAACCTTCTAAAACGCCACAAAGCTATGACGGCTGAAGAGTTTTATCAGTGTGTGGCGAACCGCGCGCGCAGTCCAGGTGTGAAGCATGAAGAGCCGTTTTATTTGTGGGCTGGGCACATTTTGGAGTGGGTTGCAGGACCGAAAGGATTAAACGGAAATGGCAACGGACAGATTAATAAAGCCGACCAGCGCGAACGGCAGCGAGATGCCGGATGGGCGGACACACTCCGCAAGCGAAATGGAACTGGTGGTGTTTCTGAGGGCGGCGGAAGCGGATTACGACCAGAACTTGAGCGGGGAGCGCCGGGAATTATACCTGGGCCTATTGGACCTGCCAGAGAAATTCTCAGTCCGCGAGATCATCCGCGCGTTCGGGGAAGTACAGATTGAGCAGCCCGGTGGATGGACTGGTTTTCCCAAGCGGCCAGATGTGATTGTTCGCATCCTGGCAAACCGCGATTCGGCAGCAGAGCAGTTGCGAGTCGCAAACGTCGAGCGGTCACCAGATCCTATGTGCCAGCGGTGCTCTGGTACTGGCTTTGAGCGCGAGTGCAACCGAGTCAAGAAGTGCGTTTGCTGGGCGCCACGGCCAAAGATTGAATCCAGACCACAACTCATGCCGGCGGTTGATGACCGCAAAACACTGGCCGATGTCCTGAAAACGGCAGCGAAGGACGTACCGGAAGCTACGCCAGAAAAATTGGCCAAGCCGTTTCCCGGTTCGATCTATTCGACCTATGCGCCATCCGATGCCGAGATTGACCAGAAGAAAGCCGAAGCGCTGAAGTTAGCCGAGAAGTTTCACACCGAGGAGAGACCGTGAGCAAACAAGCATATCCGCTGTCGTGGCCTGAAGGCTGGAAGCGTACAGCGGTCAACAACCGCAAGCGGGCGCAGTTCAACAAGAAAGAGACTCAGTACGGAACGCCCGACACAAACGGTGTGCGCCCGAGATGGAACAAAACTCGTGACCTTTCCGTGGCCGATGGTGTTGAGCGCGTACTCCGCGAGTTGAGCGCAATGGGCGTTGATCGGCAGGACGTGATTATCTCAACCAACATCCGCACGCGACTGGATGGACTTCCACGGTCAGGCGATCGCGAACCTGATGACCCGGGCGCGGCAATCTACTGGCGCAGCGGGAAGGAACCTATGCGCTCCATGGCGATTGACCGGTATGACCGCGTAGCCGACAACCTGGCCGCGCTGGGCGCCACACTGGAAGCAATGCGCGCTATTGAGCGCCACGGCGGTGCTGAGATTCTACAGCGTGCCTTTCTGGGGTTTGCTGCGCTACCGGAGCGGGCCTCTCAGTCGTGGCGGTCGGTGTTTGGGTTCACCGAGGAAGAGCGCGTCAACGCGCTCATGATTGACCGCGCCTTTCGCGAACTGGCCAAGAAACATCATCCGGACGTCGGCGGCAACGTGGACAAGTTTACCGAGATCGTGAATGCGCGCGAGAACGCGGTGCGCGACGTGCAAGATTCCGTCGCCTGAACTGGAGAGAAAACGAAATGATCCAGCAATACTTTTGCCCTGATTGCCGGTACTCCGGCGCGGTCGAGATTCCGGAACACGCTGGAGTGTTCGAAGTGTTTTACAAGCTTGAAGACGATCACCGCAGTAACAGCCCGAAATGCGAAACGGGATACCGGAGTCTACGTGTTCGCAACGACGAGATGTGCAGCAACGAAGAATGGGCCGCGCTTGTGAATCAGGCCGCTTAAAGAATCAGAGCGCGAAACTGTTTTAGCAGCCGCGCTCCGGAGTTGAGAAAGGAAATATATGAATCAATCTACCAGAGAATCAGGAAGTTCGCTCTATCACACACTGGTGAGTGCATACCGGAACCGGCTGATTGCCGAAGCACTGCAGAGAAATGGCGGCTCGGTAGGTCTGGCAGCCAGAGACTTGGGCATTCACCGCAACATGGTCACACGGGCCAAACGCTCGATCGGTGCCGAAGTCCAGTTCCGCCGGCGCGCCAAGCCGCAAAAGAAAGCACAAGTTGATCTCCTGGTGGCCGCGTCAGAAAAACTTTACCGGCTGGCCCGGCTGAAAGAGATGGTGGCCTGATGGCGGTGAGCGAATTTCACAAGCGAGTGCTGAAAACCCATAACGACATGGTACGGCGGCTCGGCGAGAAGCGATTCAAGTCTGGCCGCAACGAAGGACGAATCCGCAAACATGGCATCGTGGTTCCGTTCAAGGCCGCTGATCTTGAGCGGTGGCTGCTGGCCCGTCGTGGCTCACCTGACAAACCATACCAGTGCCACTATTGCTCGCGCTGGATCACGTTGATGGTTGCCGTCATCGACCACAAGATACCAACCGGCAAGGGCGGCACAGCAGGGTTCGACAACCTGGACGACATCTGTTCTGAGTGCAACGACCTTAAGGGCGAGATGGTGCCGGAAAGCTTTGAGCTTCTACTGGCCTTCCTGCGCAATCTTGGCATCAGGTACCCACTCTGCGCGGCCAACGTCCACAACAGGCTGGTAAAGGCGGTAGCGGCCATCAAGGAAGCCGGAAGGATGAGAGCCAAGCTACATGCGCAGCAGCCCGGTATACCGCCGGTGCGCGCAGTAGTTCGCATTCCAGAAGCAGAAAGTAATTAAAAACCGAGAGAGGAAACTAACATGTCTGAGACAAACGGCAACACAAACGGAAACCGCAGTGCAATCGTAAAAGAGTTTCTGAAGTACGTGTTCAGCGGTGAAGAGCTAAACGAGTTCGCAACCGAGTTGGCGCGCAAGACTTCAGAAATGACCGAGGCCGAAGAGTCCAAGAAAGCGGTCGTCGCCCAGTTCGGCGAACGCATAGCCAGCCTTCGGGCTGATACCAGTTCACTCGCACGAAAGTTCAACAGCGGGTACGAGTACAGGAACATCGAGTGCAAAGTTCTGTACCACGAGCCATTACCGGCACAGAAAACCATCATGCGGCTCGACACCGGAGAGGTCGTCAAGGTTCAGGCGATGACTTTCAACGAACTGCAAGAGATTTTGCCGTTCGCGGAAACGCCTGTTGAATTGGCACCGGAAACAGCAGTGGCAGGAGATGGACAGATCGAGCCACCACCGGAAGTAACACAGGCCACAGCAGCATGAGTTCATCCTACGGAAGAATCGGCAATCGGTATTACTTCACTCGCTCGCTGAGAAGCGCGCCCCGTGAACGTACTGCGCGGTTGCCGATCTTGCCGTGTCCTCTGTGTGGCTTGTGGCGGGCGAATCTGAAGATCCACCAGGGAAGTAGATTGTGTTTGAAGGCAAGGGCAAAACAGTTACAGGCGAAGGAGAAAGCAGCATGAGGAAAAGAGGAAAGTAATGTCACTGAATCCATCGAACGGAATAGCGCAGCGAACTAATCCAGAGGCGCACGTGTTTCCCAATCTCGCCCGTAAGCGTGGCTCGGTTGAAGAAAACCCTGATGTAAATATTCAAATAGAGAAAGAGTTGACTGAGGCAGGTATAGAAATTCACCGCTTCCGTATTCGCGCAACTGGCGAAGTGCCGACAGACCTGAGCGCTATTTCTCACGGATGGAAATTTGAGCGCAGATGGTATTACTACGCTGCCGAAGGCCCAGGCATCCCGCCAAACATGGCCGAAGAATTCCATCAAAAATGGGGAACGCAGGTTCGCGTGGAAGGCCATTGCGGATGTCCTTCACCGATTGAGTATTGCCACGGCTTTGCAGTTGGCTCATATCACATCGACACACAAGAGGGGTTAAATGCGTTCGTCGCATTACTGGCTAGCATCGACACCCGAAAGACATCCACACCCGAATAACGACGGGGTAGGGACCCAGAATCAAGTTCTCTTGGAACAGGAACGTTTAAAAGAAAAGGAAACCATTCTATGAATACGCAGTCACAGACGATCATTGACGCAGCAACACAACTCGACACCACTCTAGACGAAAATAACTCTGCCATCGATTCCCTCAACGGCCAACTACAGGCCTGCACCGACCAGGGGCTTCTGGATAAGGCACAAATCGCAGACCTGCAGGGCAAACTCAAGCTCGTTACCGCAGATGATCAATCGCTGGCTGCAAAAGTCCTCGCGCTTCAGTCTCAGCTTGCGGCACGCCCGCTGAGCTTCAACATAAAATCTCAACTACCACCGGGAATAAAACTGCTGGCTAACTGTCAGGGCTGGTTCAATGGCGCCGACGGATCAAAACACATGGCCAACGTGTGCCAGTCAGACGATCCCCGCACGGTGCACAACCAGGTGCTCGCGGCCCATGCGGTCGGAATAGATGGCTTCGTAGTGGACTGGTACGGCCCACAGGCGGCAGACTTCGCCAAACCGACCGACAGATTCACTCAGTTGCTTGCTGCTGCGACTGCTCCCCTTGGAATGGAATTTTCCATCATGGTTGACGCCGGCACGTTCAAATGGGCGACAGGCGACCACATCTCGGTCCTCAACTCCGCGCTGGCCTATATTCGCCAGAAGTATCTACCGCTGGCGAACTACACGAAGATTGCCGGTAAGCCGGTGCTGTGGGAATTCGGCTGGGCAAACGCGAAGATGGACGTGTCGGCCTTTGCGAAAAACAATACTGACCTGACCGTACTCAATCAGACTTCAGTCGCAGCGAACTGCGCCGGTAGTTACGGCTGGGTCAACGGCTTCGCACCGAGCAGCCCACAGCAGTACATCGAATTCTATCTCGGCAAAAAAGACGCTATCCAGATCCCGTGCATCTTCGACGGCTTTGACGACCACAACCCGAACGATCCAGCGCATTCAATCTGGGACAAGACCGCGCCGGCCAGAAAGATTCCTTACGGGCAGTGGCAGATGTGCATCGACGAAATCAATAAAGCGGCCGCATCGGGAAAGAAGTGTGAGGCGGTACAGATTTGCACCTGGAATGACTGGGATGAACGGACTGAAATGGAATCGCGGTTCCTGGCGCTGGCTGGATTGAAGCTGTTTTAAAAGCACTCGCGCAGTAGCCACGGAGCATGGCTGATTGCTGGGTAGGGCCCCGTCATACAGCAAACCACACAGCAGGAACCTGTAGCGAGAAAAAGGAATTTAAAAATGTTGAAACCCAATCAGACATCAGGCCCAGATTCCAAACCAGAGGACGAGGGGACAGCGAAGGCGCGGGAGTGGCTCAACAAGCAAGCTCTCTATCTGGCGAACGAGAGGCTTCTGGCGGAGCCTAGCACGATGCCAGATGACCACGCGATCGGGATAACGATTGGCTGCATTTGTAGGATGTTGGCAGTCTTTGCCGAATCCGAACGTTCCTCAGCCATAAAGGAAGCAAGAGAAGAGTGCGCGAGGGCGGTGTGCTTCATGTGCGGCAGCGATAGCGATAAATGGAAGCCAGCGGAGTTTATTGATGACGGCTGGGAGCATCGCCTGAAGTCGAGTTCAAATCTATCGGCTCCTTGCATGGCGTGGCAGATCCGCGCTCTAGGCGAACGGTAAAGGGGGAACGATGGAAAATAGATTGTGCTTAGTGAAGAAGAATGAGCATGTGAAGTGCTGCAAACGTGCGCAGGTTGATATGTCTCTATCCGATGGCGTGTTAGTCGGAAGCTGCTCTAAATGCGGCAAAAACGTAGTTCGCCTAAATCCAAGAACCGGCAATCAGGAGTGGCTGCATGGTGAATCGCCGTGGACTGAAAAAGATGCAGCAGCGTGAACGGCAAAGAGGAGGAGAGAGGAAAACAATGATTGACGATCTTGACGATCCCGATATCGAAGACATGCTTGACGATGAACGCCTATTCGATTGCGGCATGGATCGACAGGGCAACTGCGGGAAAGCAGGTTCAGAAGAATGCGAATTTGAATGCCCGTATAGAAACGCGAAAAGGAACTAACTTTTCTGACGCTGGGGGAATGGGGTAATGGAAAAGAAGATGACGGAACTTACAAACGAAGAATTGCTGGGCAAGCCATCCTTGGAGCAGAAGTAATTTCTAGAACGCTTCGCAAGCACTTACCCGGAGCACCCGCTCAGCCGGGGCCGGAGGAGAAGAGATGACCTTTATGGAGCTATTTCGTTTGGCTTGCCGCAAGAATTTTAAGCGTCTTACGCCTGAGGAGTTTTTGGCGGTTGGCGCGTGGTCAGACTTTATCGCTCGTGGTGGGCCTGATCCGAGAATCGAAAGGAGTTCATTATGAGTGAAAGCAACTGTGAATTGTGCGGACTTCCAATGCCAGAGGGCGAGGAAATGTTCAAATATCACGGCTATTCTGGCCCATGTCCCAATCGTGAGTCTCAAGGAAATTCCGAGGAAGCTGCATTCCGCAAGGCCATGAGTCAATCCGCCGAAGTTTGGTATCCATGCGGCTGTAAGGCCAGTGCAGGAGCACCAAAGCACTGCCCAGAACACAACTGTCCGATGTGCCACAAAACAACTATCGAGTATACAGCTGGCGTTAAACACGCAGATGGAACGGATTTATGTTCCGCCCCCTCTCCAGCGCAAGGAACGCCGAAGCCGCCAAACGAAACAGACTTACAGCGTCAACTCGCTATCTGTGAACAGAATGGAACGAAGTGGGCGCATTTCAAGGTGGCGGATGTGCGCGCGCTGGCTGGGCCGCAGAACGGGCAAGGGTGGACAGACAGATTGGAATTGCTCTTAAAGCTACGTGCTGCTGATCAAATGGCGAAGGTGGCAGATGATTGGGTTGAACGTGGGCAGATTGATAGCCGCTCAGCATTGGCAGATGCACGCCTGAATTATGGCAAACCGTACACGTATGAATTTTCAGGAACATTCCCCGCTCCACCTACCGGGGACGCGCCAACGGAGAAGAAATAATGATCGAAATTATTCTTTGTGGTCTGTTTGTTTTGGCTTGCATATTGGCAGTCGGTTGGATCGGCGCGATGATAGGTTCCGCAGTTGCGTGCGAGAAAAAGCATTGTTTTGTGTGTGGTAAGGATTGGGCCGGGGACGCGCAGGGGGAGAGGCGGAAATGAGCGCGAGTGATTTCATTGTTGTGCGCAAGCCGACTAACACGCCTTTAGACGTGAGATGCCCATATTGCGATGCTGAACCCGGAAGCGGTTGCATGAACTGGCATGGATCAGCGACATCAGCACACAGCGCGAGAATCAAATTATTTGGAGTCTAGCGGTTCCTTCTTGCGTTCATCAGCCCGCGCCGGCCTAAAGCTACCGGGGCCGTGCTTGATTTACTTTCTTCTCTTTCGAGCACCTGTTGGTAGCGCACCATGGCACTCGTAGCGTCAAGCCCTTTAACTTCTTCTGCGGCAATCTGTGCCGGAGTTTTCTTCGACGGCGCCGGGTGGCTCATCGTCGTGTATTTGCAGTAATCTCTGGCGTGGTTGTCTTTATCGACAATCGCTTCAGCGGCATTCCGGCTCAGGAGTTGCTGGGCTGAAAGTTTCACGCGCCTGGTCCGCATCAACTCCCAAAGCAGGTTTGGCGAGTCCCAGTCATGTAGCCCCGGTTGCGGCTTGTCGGAATAGTTGCGGCAGACGATTCGGACTGTTGGCTTGCGGTAGTCCTTCAGCATCTCCTTGCGCTCTTCCGGTGTCTTGTTTTTTAGCAGGTAGTCGGCTGGCCCAAGGTTCGACCAGTGCAGCATCATGCGTGCCGAGAAGCTGATGTCCGAGCGATCACCGGCAAACGGCTGCAGGATGGAGACTCCGGCCTCGACATATAGATCATTGACAGATTTTGCGCGCTCCGGCCCGTTGCCCTGAGACTGCTGCATGATCTGAGGGAAGATGGTCGGGTCGGCGTAGGCATCGCCAATCTTGTCGTAGTCGGCCATCGACTTCATTACCGGGGCATGCTCCCATATTTCCTTTCCGGGTTGGTAGTACTCGCCGCAGAAGTACTGCACGCCTTCGTAATCGACGTAGCAGCGACCGAATGCCGTTGGATTTGTCTTGCCATGGTCGAAGCCAGCATCGACGCGCCAGAATGGATCAGGCCGCCATGCTGGATCGGTAATGACAATCTTGTTCCAGTGGGAGACGAGCGTGTCAGCAAATACGAGCTCTCCACCACCAGCCTCGTCAACTATTTCCTGTTCACGCTGCCATGATGCTTCGGAGCTGTAGGCAGCTCGTTCTGACCGCTTCCACTCCGGGTTCAAGTCGGGATCCCGCTCTGGATTGGCCGAGTAGTGAATGCGCGTGACAGGGATGCCGCCCTTGGTACGGCGCAAGGTCATCCCGCGCACGAGTTCCACCTGCGTTTGTGCCGGTACGGTTTTGGTTTTCTCTAGCGTCTGGATGGTGTCCATTAGTCTTCTTCGTTGCGAACAACGTCACGACGGAAATCGGCAAACCAGCCGGGACCAGCCGAGCTGTTAAAGATCAGCTTGCCTTTTACGGCCGCCAGCGCTTCGTTGTAGCATTCTCCTGCTTCGGGCTGGAATGAGCTTTCGTCATTCATATAGCCCCATGGGTGATAGGAGCGAACCTGGTCCGCGCCACCGGGCAGGCCGACGACATAGGCGCCATTCTTAAATTCCAGTTCGAGTGCGCCCTGACGTTCTAGCGGTTTGGCCAACGGGAAATATTCTTTGAGCCAGTCCGGCTGGCAGCGGTAGAGACACTTCGCGTACTCGACCAGTTGCGCTACTTTGTCCTCTTTGAGTGTTTGCAGGACGATGCCGCGCTCCGGTGTGCGCATGGCTTCCCAGAGCAGGTAGCCGACGCAGGCCCACGAGATCATCATGTCGCGGGACTTCTCGATCAGGATTATTCGTTCGTTCTGGAATATTTCTAAGAGGGGCTGGAAATATGGCAGCTTCGGGAAAGGCTCGTAAGGGTTGGGCCGGTTTTCCTCTTGCCAGTGCTCGTTGAAGGTTAGAGTGTATTCGGTAAGCCAGGTGTAGGGCTGAGCGGTTGCAGCATTAACCTGAGACTCTAATTGCTTCTGGCGAGCTAAGCGCTTACGGCGCTGCTCAAATAGAAGCCGGGCTCTCGCCCTTGCTTCCAGATTTGAGTCGTTGAGGTAACTCTCCTGTGCGGGAGTAAGCCTCAAGCTCTTCGTCGTTCCAGCCTTCAAAGAGGTCTGTAACGTCACGGATTTGCTTCACTTTCATTCCGAATATCTCGGAAAGATGACCGCATGCTGAAACTACTGCGAATTCGTTCTTGCTGGTGCGTGCTACGTTGGCGAGCCATTCGATGACATCGCCACGCCCGACCTTCGCGCGCTTGGCCACTTCCTCGCCGGAATACTGGACCATGGCTTTCTGTTTGGCTTCGATTGCTGCCTTGACCGCTGGGAATTTCATCATCTTCGCGCCGGCGACGTTCGGATGTTTCAAGCCTGCCTTGCGTGCTGCGTCGGTATTGTTCCCTTCCCAGAAGGAAACAAATTGAAGTTGCTTCTTGGTCAGCGGTTTAAGTTTTACTTCTTTTACTTCTTCGGACATGAGGTACTTCCTATCGGTGTTTCTTGGGATGGCTGGTGCTCACGCCGACCTGTGATAACAGGAATGACTTTGCGGGGTGGCTGTTACGGGTGGCATGGTTGTACTGCTGCACCGGGCCGAGAGCGTTCATAAAATGCTTGCTCACGTCGATGACTTGCTTCCCAGCGCTGTGCTTCGGGTTGCGTACCGGAGCGCCAGAGAAGAAGTCACGGTTAAACATTGCCTCTGCCGTGGCTTGCGGCAGGATGGCCGGCGTGAACGTGTTGCGCAGAAGCTGGCTCGGGTCTTCGTGACCCTGAATGATTTCCTTTATCGAGTTCGGCGCTGCCGATGCGCCGGAGCGAACCATGCGTGCGTCGTGATCTCCGGTGATCTTTTTCAGTACCTCGTCCACGAGCTTGTACATCAGGAAAGTAATCATCCCGAGCATGATCATGTGATCAAGGCCCTTGAGGCGTTCTTTCGGTGTGCTGTCCGGGCCGAGCGATTCCTTCAGCATTTCGCCGTAGGACCGCCAAACTCCGTAGTGGTACCGTCCAAACATCGAGGCCAGCCGCGAGCCCATAAAATCGCCCATGGCTTTTGAGTTCAGGATCCTGGTCGGGATGCGGTAGTTCGGGATGTGCTTCTCGGTCTGAGCCATCGCGTCTTCAAAAGTCAGGCTCGGGTTTCCGGCCATCTTCTCGTAAGCCGATTGGAGCATCATCATGTCGTTCGACATCCACATGGCTTTCTGGCCGAGCTTGCGCACGTTGTTCAGCATGCGCAGTCCGGTGCCGCGGGCGACCGCGTTGACCACTCCGGTATCTTCCGGGCCTGCTTTGTCGTAGCCGACAAGTTCCGCAATCTTGTTGGCGATAGATGGGTTCTTTTCGAGATGGCCGACGATGGTCTGGAATAGTTCATGGTGCAGTTGTTGCAGGTCTGTCCGGTGCGACATCATCGGTGCGCCGTGATCGAGAGCAGACAGAAAATCTTCGTTCTGGTTGACTACGGCCTTGATTGCTTTCATTCCGGCCTTTGCTGCTGTCGGCCAGGTGAGCGGGTTGAATGTGCCGGAGACGCCGCGTTCTACCAGCCAGTGATTGCCGATGTTGTAGACGTGCCGGATCGGATTCAGCAACAGAGAAGCGGTCATGAAGTTACCGACCTTCTCTAGGAATGTCACCGGGTCCGGGTGCAGTTCTTTGGCGAAGCGGTTCAATACTTCGGCCATGTGCGGCTCAAAGTAGTAATCGCGGAACTGCGGCAGATCAACGGACCGCCATCCTTCCGGCGGCATCGAACCTTTTTCGCTCTTGAATGCCATCTGGTTGAAGCCGGGATCGGACTTCATGGATTCAAGCGCATCGTTCGCGCGCTTGGCCCGCAGCAGTTGCAGGTAGTCGGTCACCGCGGAGGCCAGAGCGTTCTTGTAATACTTCAGGCTTGTGGCCGCTTCAATCTCTTTGGTGGTGGCCTGCTGGAGTGTCCACGGTTTGGCGGTCTTGTCGTTGAAGTTGTCGCCAACTTTGAGACGCGGGCTGGCGCCGAGGTCTTCCGGCGCCCCATTCTTGAATCCGGTAATTCTGCCGCCTTCCATCGCGACGACTTGCCGGTTGCCGTCTTCGTCTTCGAGCGCGAACATCTTGCGCTGCTTCAGTGACGCTGCGGATCTTGAGAGTACATTTCCTTTGCCGGTTCCCTGCTTGCCGCGCATCGCCCGTTCAAGCTGTGACGACTTTCCTTGCACAACGCGGTGGACGTAGCCTTCTTCGCCCATCGGTACACCGGCGGTATTCAGTTCTGACCGGATGGCCGAGGACTGTTGCATCAAAGGTTTGACGATCTTGTCGAGAACGGCCTGCTGCTTTGAGTCAAGCGGTACGCTGGAGTCTTCCAGATGGTGATAGATTGCCGCCTGATCTTCCGGTGTCGAGAGCGGCCCGACCTGCTTCATCAGTTCGATGGCGCGCAGCACATCGGCTTCATACTGCTTGGAGAGACCGAAGAGCTTGTCGTCTACCGAGCGAGATTCGGCTGTCTGTTTGATGGTGTCTTTTACGAAGCTGGTAACTGGATCAGCTACACCGTGCGCCAGTACCGAGGGAATGTCCAGATGGGCAAATCCGCGCTCTGAGGGTTTGCCCTTTACGGAGCGGTTAATCTTTTGTGTGGTGCTTGAGTCGCGGACTGGGCCGTATTTTTCCCTTATGTCATCAAGTTGTTTCTTGGTGATCTCGCCCTTACTGAACTTCTTTTCCGCAGAAGCAAGGATGGTGTTGTAAATCCTGCTGCGTACTTTACCTGTATCGTTGGCCTCAGCGTAGTCTTTGGCGACCATCGCATCAACTTCAGCCTCGGTCATCTTCGGCTGCTTTACTGGCTCCTCTGTCTGGGCAGGCGTTACTCCATTTCCAGCCCTTGGGCCTTCAGTCCCTGGCTTGCCGTATTTTGCGTGCAGGGCATCGAGACGGCGGTTGATCTCTGACTCAATCTTCGGGATGAACTTTTCGAACTGATCCTGTGTCCAGTATCCTGGCTGCTTTGCGTAGGTCTGTGGGCTCTGCGCGGCATCGCTGACCTTGCCAAGCTTGTTGGCGATGTACTGCTCGAACAGTCGGGCAAACACCTCGCGTGGGTCACGCCAGTAGGGACCGAGTTTTACCTTCGCGCTTTCGATCTCAAGTTTTTCTTCCGGCGTGAGGTCTTCAGTCTTTTTGGCCTTCAGTAGTGCACGAACTTCGCGCATCTTGTTGATCGTGCCAGTAGCCTCGCGAATCAGGTCACTCTTATAGCTCTTTGCTTCGGCCTCTGCCAGCGACGAACTCTCGTACCCTTTGCCGCCCTTGGAGAAGACTCGCGTGGTTTCTCCGAGCAGGTTGCCGCCCTTAATGTCGATCATGTGGGCGATCTCATGGGCGAACACTGGAATCGGCTTGGCGCTGAACATGCTTTCAAGTCCGACCGTGATACGCTTGTCGGTCTCAGAAAACAAGCCAGCGGCGTCAGACATCAGGAACGGGAACTTGCCGTTTGTGTGCGCAATGGTTAGATCAACACCGCGCATGATGTCGGCCAGCGACCCAATCACACTCTCGACATCCTTCACCGAGTTGTGGATTTCTTTTATCTGCGCATCGGTGATTGGCTTGCCATCCTGCCGCTTGGCCTTGAAGCCCAACTCTTTCTGCATCGTGTCGTTGATGGCGACAGACCGGTTAGAGAATGATGTGTGGCGACCCTTCTCGTAGGTCTCGCGTGAGGTCTGCGCCTTGGTAAATTCCGGGTGCTGGTCAATGACGGACTGAGGCACCGGCTTACCGTGGCTGATAGCATCCTTTACGGTCTTGATGTAGGCATTGCGAAACTCCTGCGCAATGCGCGGATCGTCTCCAGCCTTAAGTTTGACGAGACGTTCTTTCCAGAATTTCAAACTGGATTCTTCGCTTATACGTTTGGCTGTTCCCGGCTTCAGTGCCGCGACTTCTTTTTCTTTGTCCGCGATAGCCCGTTTGTAGCTCTCGGCTTGGCTCTCGAACCGCTTAGCAATGAAGTCTTTTTCTAAAACCTGCCACGGCTGAGACTGGCCAACATCGCCATACTTCAAGGCTTCTTTCGGGCGCTCACCGAATGGCTTCTCGGCTTCCTTTTTGGCGATGGCTGATTTTTCTGCGCGGGTTGGCTGGCCGTCCAGCTTGGCTACTTCGTCATCGAGTGCGTGGATTTTGCGCGAGAGCTCGGTGTGGCGTTCGACGAGTGCTTTGGTTTCTGCGCTGGGATTGATGCGGTCGGCGTCGATCTTGAAGCCGATGGAATTGCGCTCTTTGTTGAGAGTTTGAATCTCGGCGTAGATGCGCTTCTTCTCAGAGGCGGTATCAGTCGGTGCTACTTCTTTGGTTCCGCTTTCTCCTGATCCACCTTGTACTCCGTTCCGTCCGGCAACAGAGTCTCCCCATGCGAGAAGCCGCTTTGCGGGTGAAGCCGCCTGCCCGATGGCCCTCGCCTTCGGGACACCGGGAACCATCTTATGGATTTCTGATTCGGTCGCTGTCCGTACAGTGGCATCTTCGCCGAGATTGAAGCGTTGCGCCGCCGACTGCCTGAAAGCTTCTACGCCCTTGTAGGCTCCGCTTGAATCTACAACCGTGTCAGTGTGCGGAATGCGGAATGCGCTATGCGCGATTGATGATGGATCAGATGCGGAGGCGACGACGAGCGGCTCTCCCGCTGGCGCGAACTGCATCATTGCAGCAGTTAGAGCGTGGCATTTCTGCTGCGAATATTCAGACTGCTCTTTATCGCTTAGAGGAATTCCTTCTCGGGTTATTTTACCGGATACTCCGTTCCGTCCGGTGTCGTCACCGACAGGAGCTTGCTTCCCTCCGGTACCTGGTGAATCCACCGCTGGTACGTCGCGGGCTCCGCTGCGCTGTCCGTTTTCGGTTCGGAGCTTGCTGTCGATTTCTGAGTTTGCTTCGGCTGATTCGTGGTCGCTTCCGATGCCATGCTTGAGCCCTGTACCTTTCTTCTCGACGATCTTACCGTCTTTGGTCTGATATTTAAACGTGGTTGCGGCGAGCTCTTGGTTTACCCGGCCAACTACCCGCTTGATGGCTTCCGGCGTTTTCGATCTGAAATTGAACTCGTCACCGGAGCGATGGTAGACCTTTACGCTTCCATTCGGTTCCTTGTTGGCAGCATCAGCAAATAGTTTGCCAATGGCCGGAAGTACCGCCTGGTCTACTCCCTGGTGACCAAGCGCATTATTGTACTGCTTGAAGTCGTCAACGTCTGCATAGCCAACGTGAGGGTGAGACTCGGCCATGGTAGCCGCGTCTTCCTCGAATGCCTTGAGATTGGGCAGCCCGGTCTTCTCACTGGTTCTTTCCCGTTCGTGGTACTCGACTAACGCCTTGCTTCTTTCCTCCGGCGTCATCTTGTCGAACTTGGCGCGCAGGGCGGCATTCTCCGGTTTGCGATCCTCGCTGGTCCGGCGCTCCGGCTGCGCTTCGTGTTCGGCTACAAGGTCAGGAGCGGCTTCGTGCTCGGATACAAGGTCTGGAACTGGCTTACCGCCGAGTTTGATTGTTTCGCTGGTTCCATCGCGCTTTGTTACCGTGACGTGATCGACTGGAACCTTGCCGCCTTCCAGATGGTTGCCGCCCTCGTACTTGGCAACATGCTCTGGCTTTACGTAGCCCAGAGTGACGTGCGGCTTGTACTCACCGTGCGTGTTTTCCTTGAAATCTCCTGCTCCCTCAACGGCTGAACGCAAGGCGTTAAGTTCTGGTGATTTCTCAACATGCGCGATGATCGGACGGTCGCCTTCTTTGGTGGCGGGGAAGGAACTGGTTTTGCCGACCGTGGCCTCAAACGGCGCAACCTTCGAAGCTGCCTCTTTGATCTTGGCGATAGCTTCCGGCGAGTCATCCTTCAACCCGTAGCGCACCGTGACATGCGGCGTATCTTCTTTGCCGTTTGGCCCGATGTGATCCTCAGGCATGGCCGCGACTGCTTGCGCGTGCTGCTGGCCAAGTTCGCTCTTGGGATCGATGTTTACCTGAGTCGAAGCGAAGTCGTGGACGGGCTTTACTTCCTGTTTTGCTCCCTCATTTGCGGTCGGATTTTGGGAAGTCTGCGGCTTTTCCTCAACCTTTTGCACAACCGGTTTCTCGGCTGCTGGCTGGCTTTGTGGCGCTTCGGCTTTTGGCTGTGCTTCGACCTTGGCTGGAGCGGCAGCAGGCTTAGGAGCAGGCGATGGCGCTGATGGCCGGGCAGTTTTCGCGGTAGTCTGCTTCCCTTGTTCCTTGGCGGCTTTCTCGGCTTCCTTGGCCGCTAAGTCTTGCGCTTTATCGTGCGCGCTCGAAGCGTCATTGATGATCTTGGCCGATAAGGCTTCAACCTGGTCCGGGCTTTTGGCTAGGATGACCTTGCCCCCAATGTAGACATGGCCATTGTTTTCCAAAATCCATTTTGTGAGGTTGGTGTGCGCTTCTTCTATAAGAGCATTCTGAGATTCCGGCGGTGCCTTGGCGATGGTCTGGGCTAAATGGTCTACCTGATCACCGGAGAGCTTGTTGCCGAATTGCTGGCCTGGGGTCGGTGGCGGTACCGGAGGAGGTGGCTTCGGTATGTTCCCAGCATTCTGCTCGTAGCGGACCATCGCGGCGGTAGCTTCGTCCAGAGCTGGCGGCTGGGTGGCTGCTGGTGCTTGCGCGCCGTTGCGCGGGATGGATGCACCTATCCGAGTATCGCCTGCCTTCACAGCGCCTTCGAAGGCTTCTGGCGTTGAGCGTACCGCGGCTCCAAATTTTCCACCAAACGCTTTTGCGCCTGCAGCGTAGCCGCCTTCTGGTGTGCGTCCGGCTGTGACCTCAAGTCCAGATGCCACTGCGGCGGCCGAAGGAATGAATTGAGCCACTGCCCGAATAAGAGATTCATCTTCCGGTGACACCTTGCCATGAACCGCTTTGCCTGCCCCGGCGCTAAGTGCTGCTCCCGCGGCAAATCCAGCTGCGGTCTTAACTGGAGCCGATAAAGCAGAGGCTCCGACAAGCGGCATTGACACGTCACCTACACCGCTAAGGACATCTGCGGCTCCTGCGACTTCTTTTCGGCGGGCATCTTCTGGGAGGGAGTAAACCGGTGATTTTATGCCAGTGCGGGGATTTCTATAAAAGGTTCCCGGTTCCTGTCTTGTCTGCTTCTCTGCGTCAATAATATCGCTTCCGCCGCCGACTATCTGCTCCGGTCCAGTAGTGGTTAGCCGGGCAGGATCCACCATTGGAACCATGTCCGCTTCCGGAACGGCTGACATCTTCGACCTGATACCGGTGCGCGGATTGGTAAAGTATCCGTCGCTCGGTTCTTGCGGCTTACCGGCTGCTGGTGCCAGCTTTCCGGAAAGCGCTTCCTGGGTGAAGTCGGGACGCTGCTGGGCGGTCTTCTGCTGCTCAAACTCGCTGACTAGATCGGGCGCGGATTGTTTTTGATCCTCGAACTCGCTTACGAGGTCTGGTGTTTCAGTTGGCATTTGATATTATTTGCGAATGGACAGGAGAAACTTTCTCTCGCTCGCCGCTCTTGCTTTAGCCGGTAAAGCAGCAGAGCGTGCCTGGCCATTCAGGGTGTACAGTATCCCGAAAGAGATTGTGGTGGCGAAGCCGGAAGATGTCTTGACTGGCAACTTGCTTTCTCTTGCTCCGACCGTTGCGGCCATGCGACTGCACGTTTACTCGGCAGACCTCAAAGTCCATCGCGGATCGTTTCTGGCCACAGTGAAAGACTGCACGGTTCTCGGCATGATTCCAGAAGGGATCACGGTTGGAGACGTTTTAGTCCCAGAAGTAAAAGCCCCTTCAAGGCGAGTGGACGATATCCTTGCTCACGCCTTTCACCCTAACATAGACCCTGACAAGAGAACCGGTATATTCCTCAACCTCGCCCGTTCCTAGTTGATCGCGTACCCTTTTCCGGTGAACTGCTTGGCCGCATCTTCATAACTCAGACCGTGCTTCTGGGCCAGAGCTTGCACATCGGCCTTACTGATTGATTTCGCTCCCGGTGTTGCCGGAGACGGCTTCTGCTGTGCTGGCGCTCCGGTACGAACCGAAGCTATAGGCTGCTCAATCTTTGAATCTTCGGATTGTGCTGGTGACGCCGCGGGCGCTGCGCTCTGTTGCTTCGCTGGCTTCCCGTAAACCTGATACTGCTCGGCTTCCTTGTCTTTCTCGGACTGGAGCGCTGACTTGTCCGCTTCCCGCTTGGCTTCGATGTCGGCCAGCTTGGGCTGAATTTCGTCCTTGTTGCTCTCGAACTGTTTGGGATCCTTGTCGGCTCCAAAGGATTTCAAGACTGCTTGGCGCTGGGAATCGTACCGCTTCTCTACATCCTGGTACCGTTTTGCCCAGTGATCCTCAAAACTCTGGCGATCTTTGGTGTGCGCTGCGCCGTTCCCGCTGGCCAACGCTTTCTGGATGTCAGCCGAGGTCATGTCGGCGACGTCCTCAATCTTGTTGTCCTGCATGTAGGCATCGAGCTTCAACTGGTCTTTGGCTGAGAGCTTCGGCCCCTTGCCGGCTGTCTTCTGTTTTTCCAGACGGTCCACTACGCGCTGCAGGACGGCCTTCTTGCCCGGGTCCTTCTCGTTTTCGAGGGCACCGACGTATTCCTCGTAGGTCTTAGGTTTGGCCTTGAGGTCGTTGTTTTCGGCCCGCAAGTCTTCTGTCTCTTTATTGTGGGCGGTGCGCTCGGTATTGAGGTCGGTCTGGTACTTATTCCTAATCTCGTCCGAGTCGGCTTTTCCTGCCGCGCGCGCTTCATCGTTGTAGCTGGTCAGCTCGTGGCCGTAGCCTTTTTCTTTCTGGCTGAATTCATCGTCCATGGACTTCACGGCTTCTTTGTCGGCGTTGAGGCGGTTGTTGCGTGCAATCTCATCTTTGGTGTACTGGTTGTTCACTGCGCCTTTGCCGTAGAACCCGGGTGCCGTTGGATCGACCGCGCCCCTAAGAACTCCCGGTATGCCACCAGTCATCAGGTCAGAGACTCCGCGCAGCAGCCGTGTACCGAATCCCGGCTTGTACTGCTGAAGCGTGTTCCCCTGGGCATCGACTTTCGGTGTAACTACCGCGTCTTTGCGTACCGATTCCTGAGCAGCAGAGTAACCGGGATCAAGCTGCGGTGCTGCTGGCGGTGCTTTGAAGTTCGCAAGGCGCTGGCCGATGGTCGGAGCTGCTGGGGTTGTCGGCTTGACGCTGATCGTCGGACGTCCTGCTGCGTCTGTCCCGGTCGCCATCTCTGCCGGTGAACCGTCATTGTTATGGGCCGTGATCCCGGATGTGGGATTCGATCCGCCGAGCATGCGCTGACCGATGGATGACTTACCGGATGGTGCCTGTGCCGCCGAGTCGCCCTGTGCCGCCGCGCCGGTGTTCTGGTGCGGTTCTTTGGTGTTGGGCGTGGCTCCGGTGCTCGGTTCGCCAGTGGGATCGTCTTCGAGCGCGGCTGCGCCACGGGTGCGCAACAGCCGCTGGCCGAGAGTCATCGGTTGATCTGAGGTATAGTCCTGGGTTTCTGGCATGGGTTAACCGTTGCCCCCTGTTCCGGTAGCAAGCGTCTTGCCGAATGCGTCGGCAAAGCTACCGCCCAGCCGATCGAGGAATGATGGTGTCTTGGCCGAATCCCCAGCCACTCCAAGCGCTCCGTTCGCCCCAGAGATCGACGTACCGTAGAGCCTGGCTTGCAGGTCTGCCGGTAACGCGCTGGCGTCAAGCCCTGCCTTGTCGTACGCGCTCTTGGCCCCAATGCGCGAAGCATCCGCACCGGCCATGTGTGTCGCCTGGTCCCGGGTGGCTTGCCGCTGCGCTTCGGCGACGTTGTTCGCGTACCCGCCGGTGTTTTCGCCAGACGTTATTGCATCGCGCGCGAGTTTGTCTCTGATGGCGTTGGAGCTGGTGTCTGCCGCCGATGCCGCAATCTGGGACTGATCCTGCGCGAACTCGCCACCGGCTTTGTATGGGTTGGCCGCGATGAATTCATTGAGCCGGTTCGAGTAATCGCCGAGTGCTTTGTTGGTACCGGCGAATGATGCGGCTGCGTTGGCCTGATCGGCTGCGCTGTTCGCCAGACCGGCGTTTGTCACTTTTTTCTGTTGGTCTCGGGACACGTTTGGTTCCTATCTGAGATCGAGTTTGAAATATCGGAGTGATTCGGCGGTCGAGTAAAAGCCGCTGTCTTCCAAATGCTTGCCTACTGCTTCGCACTCCGCTGGAACCGCGCAGTGGATGAAACGAATTCCTATTTGCTTGGCACCGCGAAACAACTCCGGGACGCGCGCCTTGAATGCGGCCGTACCACGCGGGTCAGTACCGCCCATGCAGTACTCGATAGCTTTTTCCTGATAGCTGAAACTGATTATTTCGCCGTCACACACCGCAACTTCAAAGACCAGAATTGCCGGATCATTCAACTCCGGCAGGTCCAGCTTTGTGCCGACCTTCTCTTCAATCTGGGCATGGCACTTCAGTATTCCCGGCCAGTCTTCAGGTGTCGCTTGCCGGATCGCTACTTCAGCCACAATCCTTACAATCCTTCTGCATCGCTTTTTCAAATGCGTTGAAGTCCGGTTCTGATTTCTTGTTTGCCGGGTGATCAGGATGCGAGAGTACCAGGGGATGTGAAGCGTGCTCCGGATGCTGAAGGCAATGCTGTAGAAACGCCAGCTCGCGGTCGCGCATCATCTTCTCGATGTTGCATAACTGGGAATCGAATTCCTGAATATTCACCGGCCATGCGGGAAAAGGCTTCATCGGGTCTTCGACTGCAATATGCGTCGGTACGATTGCTTTGTGCTCATGACCGAAGTGGTCAGAGAACACGACCAGCCTTGAATGCAACTCCGGGATCAGCGTTTCTTTCTGTGTTATGGCCATAAGTTATTTCTTAGAGTTGCGGGAGCTTGTTGTTGCCGCCGGTAGTTCCGCCACCGCCGCCTGTCTGGCCGCCGCCTGTAGTTCCACCACCACCACCAGCCGCTACCGTGGTCATCGTGGCAATGTAGAAAAATGCGTCTGCGATCGTTGAGAGATACTGTGTGGCCGTCGGGAAGGCCAGATGCACCAGCAGCGTATTCAGAACGATGGCGTACTGCGTGGTGTAAGCCGCTCCAAGAATCGAAGCGCCCGCCGTTGTGATCTGGTTTCCCTGGCCGTCGAACCGCGTGTATGAACTGCCTACACCACCACCGCCGAATATCCGGATCGTTGCGCTGGCCCCGGCATCGACCGAATTCACCGTCGCATTGTTGGTATTGAGCACTGACCGGGGAGCAACCGAGGTTGACCGCTCAAAGCCGGATTGAACCGCAACCGGCCCGCAGACCGCAGCAGAAATGAAAATCTGCCATGCATTCCACGCCTGCCCGTCGAATGAACTTCTGAGCCGCCAGAACTTCGTCTGGTTAGGGTCCTGGACCTCAAAGGTCAGATTTGCGCCCAGGTCGTAAGTCGTCGTCGCGCTGGTCGCGTCAAACCTGACGCTGGTGGCCGACTGTAACTGGTGGACCATCGGCGCCAGAAGCGAGTTCTGGTCTTCAACAATCAACTGCCGGCGCATGGCCACACTCGGCGCCACGGTGTTTTGCGGCAGGACGACGGTAATCTGGAACTTGCCGTCGAGCCCCAGCACCGTGAAAGTTGCTGCCGGCGGGGTGACCGGCTTCGTTGGCGATGTGGTCAGCGGCATGTCCACAAAACCGTTGCCGTAGGCCGGCAGGATCCTTGAAATCCTGTCTTCCATCCCACCGAGATCAGTGAGCATGCGCCGGAATACCTCTGGAGTGTCATGCGGCAACTGGTTTATGTAGTCAGTAAAGGTACTCACTTGGTTCTCGACTGGAATAGCGCTCGCGCCCAGATGATGGCCGATTTCAGGTCAAAACCTGCCCCGGGGAATCCTTTATTAGAAACTCTTAACCGCCAGCGTTCGGCATGGCCTGAGGCTTGCGCCACGTAGGCGATATTCGGTGCGATGAGGTCTTTCAGTATCTTCTCGGTGGCCAGAGTATTATTGCCGCCGTCGGCTGTGGCCTTGTTGTTTTGTGAGAGAAGACTTATCCCGATAGCGCCCGAGCCGCCGCAGTTCACCTGCACACCTCCCAGTTGCAGGATTTTCAGCGCTTCTCCCGGCGGGACGCCCTCATAAACCGAGTCAATCCCTACGCTCACCGTCGGTGTAAGGTCGGCCAGAACTCCCGGCAACACACCGGCAACCGCGCCGTCAGGGTTTGAGGATGCGAACAGAACCTGAGACTGTGCGGTCTGCTGATCGAAACTGCCGTCAACTGGCAGATTTAACAGTGTCCTTTCGGCCCTGATGCAACTATTGGCCGCGATCGTGTCGATCGACCATTTGCGCGCGCCCGCTGAAGAGACGAACTTTCCGCGGCTGTAGATCGAGGAATGAACCGGCGGATCCATCAGTTCCGACTCTTCGTAATTGAGCTTCAGGATGTGGCTCGGTACCGTGGCCAGACCCAGCGGAACGCCGAATCTTACTTCCTTCGTCTCGTCGTCAATCGCTACCCAGATGGTAGAAGCGGCAGCCCAGTTGATACGCTTCCAGGTGATCGAGAGTTCTTTTGAAACCCATTGCGGGGTGTCGCCGCGAAAAACGTAAGCGCCTGACCGGTGCGCGAAGGCGATGAAATCTGGTCCGACGTCGAAAGCACGTAGGCCACATGGCCCCATACCGGTCCACCTACGGCGGGAAGTCCACTGAGACGGATTGACCGAGCTGACAGTGACTTCATGCCCTGACTTTTCCTTGAGCACGTACTGGACGGATTTAAAGTCCACCCAGCCCATACGCTTCTCGCGGTCGTTTTCCGATACCTGCAGGATGCCGGTTGAACCGAAGATGGTCTCAGGATCGCGTACCGGCGAGATGTAGAAGCCGGAAGACAGCGCATCAGGGAACCAGATCATCCGGTTCAACGTTGGAGAGAAGTAGCAGCCGACACAGCTAGGAATCTGGATCTTATCGAAGAAGCCGGTCACGTTCGTGGTCGTGGCCATCTGCAGCGTGAGATAGATGTCGGTGAAATTGAATGTAGCCGTGGTCGTCGTGTTGTCGTTGATGACCGTCGAGGTCATCTGAATGCCGTTGACCGAATCGGTCGTTGGAATGTAGGCGAATGGCCCGACGTTGGTTCCACCGGCGATACCGAAAGCCACGATGCGCTGTGCTGTGTTCTTTGGCCCGATGGCGACATTGGCCATGTAAAGCTGCGAACCGTTGGCCGCTACGTTGATACCCACAACCGAAGCCTGCGTCATGCCGGTGATGTAGCCATTCCGGTTCACGAAGAGCGTCACCGCGTAGCGCTGGCCCGCACATATGTTTCCTGCCGGGACGATGAAAGACAGGTCGGTAACTGGCGGTGCTGCGCCTGCGGTTGAAGCCGTCAGCGTGACGTTGCCGCCAATGGCAAACGGGCCACCCGCCTGCTTCTTGAATGCCGAAGAGATCGGCGCTGCGTTGCCAGTCGGCACGTCGGCTTCATAAACGTTGTAGCCGGTCACCGCGTTCGCGCCGGTAAGCGCCACGACCCAAGCTGGAAGCGTCGGGCTGGTGACGGTGAAAGCGTCATTCAATACCGTGTTGACGAAACTGAAGATGCCAGAGAGCAGCGTTTCGCCGTTGCCGTTGACCAGGGTGACTGCGATGTACACGTCACGGGCAGCAGCAAAGGCTCCCGCGCCAGCATTGCGCGCTACCGCCGGTGCCCCGGTAAGCAAAGTCTGTAGGCTCTGCGCCAGAACCGGAGTGTATTCGGTCCACGTCACGGTACCGTCAACAATGGTTCCACCATCGGTCAGCGGCCAGATCGGTTCTGCTCCGTCTGTCATTCCTGCTGTGGTGCAGCGGTAGAGATGGCCGTTTCCTGCAACCGAGGTTGGCGACACGATCTCACCGACAGAAACAGCGGTTCCCGCCGTCCACTTGAAACCGAACAGCTTCATGCTGGCCGGATCGAGTATCCCGGTATTGAGGTCGTAAGCCGCAGGCAGGCCGGTAGACCTTGTTAAATCGGTGAAGGCCAGATAGCCGCGGTTCAATGTCTGTGCCGCTTGCAGGTAGCCTGCTGGAAGCGAAATCAGATTGTTGCCGTCAGAATTTTTGGCTGGAGCCACCGGGACAAGGGTTCCCGAACCGGCAGGGCTTTCAATGAACATGTTGCCCTGCTGGTCGTAAACCAAAGGTACTTGCTTGTCGGCGGTGACTCCGTTGCCGTTGTACTTGAACGATTGCAGTCCGGTGACCGGAAAATTCTTTCCGGTATTAAATCCCACAGCCACATTACCGAGCGTCTGCCCAATGCCCCAGCGTGTACGCACACCTGTCAAGCGATAGGTGACGTTACGCGCTACAGCGGCAACTCCAAGCGGCAGATTGTCAATATCTGACTGCTCGTCCATGCTGCTGAATTTGTCTAAGGCGTGCGGCTGATGCCCAGTGAAGTTTGCCAAGATGATTTAGTTGACTGGATCAGCTTCGAACGCGATCGTGAAGTCCAGATCGCCGGTGATGGCTGCGTTGTAGGCTCCGGCTACCAACTCGGTGTTGACGGCCGAGAAGACTTTAAGAAGCCAGTTGAGAGCGTCCGCACCGGGGATGATCTCGACGCCGTTTCCAGCGCCGCCCTGAATCACGTAGCCGCGCTTGAATCCCTTGTTGCCCGGGAAGGCTTTCGGATTAAAGTTCAGGTTGGAAGCGTTGAGCGGTTGAAGGCGCTCGCCGGTATTGGTGCCACGAACGGCCTGAACATAGTTTCCGCTCAGGGTGAGTTTGTAGACGTAAACGTCCACGTTGTTGCCGGTCTGCACTTCTTGCAGTGCGAGTGCGTTTGCCATGGTTTGTTTTCTCCTGCCCGCTTTAGGGGCGTAAAAAATCCCGCTCGCGGGCGGGTGTCGTGCTTGTGAAATTGTTGTAGTTTGCTAAACTCGGTTAACTAAAAACGGACGCAACCGGCGGAGGAAAGAGGGTGATGCTATTTTGATACGCATAAATGGGCTATTTTTTGCCGCGATGGTTATATTGCTGAGTTTGTCTCTGCTGGCGAACTTGCTACAGATGAAGAAATACAGACAGCTTGCGCAAAACATGGAGGGGAAGCTACACACATCACCCTCACCAATGTTCGATGGTCAGGCAACTTTAGCTTCTGATCACGCCGCGTTCACTGACGCCGATAGGTGAACAGGGCGAAGGCATCGGCCTCTAACTACCGGATGATGTAACCCCGATTGCGCGACCTGCGCCGTGATGTTCTGCCGACACGCTGTACCTTGGCTTGGTCTGCCTTGGTCAGCATGATGGCGATGTCATCAAATGCGGAATCGCCTTTGAACTGATAGCTCTTTTCCCACTGCGGATTGCCGCGCACTATTCCGATCAATGCTGCTGTCCAGTACGCGATCACGTTCCCGACGTTGATACCGGCCTGAATCGGGTCGGCATCTGCCTTCAGTGCCGAGAAGAGGAACTCGCCGCGAATGCGAATGTCCACCGCTGACGTGATCGGAGTGAAGTAGAGATTTCCTTTTCTCCACTCGAATGACGTGATGAACTGGCCCGCTTGCACATCCGGTACTTTGCTCACGAGCCGAGCCGTCCGGTAATTCACTGGATCGAGGCCGGTAAGTTTCCAGTCGAATCCGTCAATCGACGGATTGAGCAGCAGCTCCAGTTCCTTGCCGGAAGCAAAATATGCACCGAGATCGGACGTACCGACTGGCACATTGATCAGCTCCACGACGGACTCATCAAACTGCGCACCGGTCATGCGCAGCTTGTTGTAGAGATCGTCGTAGGCCATGGCAACTTTGCTCTGGAGATAGTCGTCGGTCGCAAACTCTGCACCGGCATCGTCAACCAGGTCGCGGATTCGTGCCTTCAGATCGGAATAGAGCATGGATGTTTTTAGCTACCGGCCTTTTTATTCAACTGAGAGGTGCGTTTGTCGCGCTTCTCTTTTTCTTTTACCGCTTCTTTGTATTCTTCGTCGGTCATCTTGCCGAACGAAACATGGCCAAACTCGATCATTGACAGATCACGGTAGGCAACCAGAGGATTGTGGACGACGCCGCAGTTCGCGCAGATCGCACTATCCTTCGGTTTGTGGCAATTCGGGCAGAGTTCCGGGGCCACACGGCCAGTCGAGATCGAATGCAGCCACGCCGGTTTCTCGTCGTCTTTCACCACGGCAGCGCGGTTCAAAATGCGCCATGCTTCGCGGTGCGTCTCGGTGATGTTCTTGCGCGATTCGTCGTTGGCGAATTCGAGGTCGGCTTCCTGGCAGCGCTTCTCGCACCACTTGAAGAGGCTCTTCTGTGCTTCCTTCAACTGGTGGGCGAGTACCGGGCTTGACTCAGGAACGTTGTCGCCTTCGTAGAAGAAGACCGCTCCGGTGCCTTGAATTTCGTTGTATTCGCGATCGAAGTCCTGCGCCAGTTCAATCGGCAGCCACGGCACGGCAATGAACTGGTCGATGCCCTGCATGTCAGAGCCAAGGTCTTTGTGATCAAAGTAGATTCTGTCGAGCACGCGCCGACCGTAGGGTATGCCGCCTTTTTTCTGTGGCTCTGGCGGTGCCGGGGGAACCACGGTGTTGTACCGCGAGTGCAGAACGCCATTGATCTGCAGCTTGAACGGAAGCAGGTTGATGATCGTGACCGGACGGAAGCCGATACGCTTCATCTTGTTGATCTCTTCGTTCTGGCTTTTCAGCAAGCGCTTGGTGGCTTCATCACCGTTAGCTGCGGTGAATACCTCGTCAAAGGCTTTACCCATGGTGGCGCGCTGGCGCTGGGCTTCGCGGTCGAAGTCCTGATCTGTGGGCGGTTGAATGTTGAGCCTCTTGATTGCTTCGGCTGATGCGGTGGATACTTCTGATCCTTCTAAATAGTTCGGGTCCATACTGCTCTCTTTTCTTGTGGGGTGATGGTGCTGGGTACTGCTAAAATCTGGGCATGTGCATGAATGTTGGTTTGCCGCTATCGTCCTGTTGCCTTGAGCGCATGGTTCGCGTTCACTCAGAGGAGACAGCCGACATGATTTTTAGCTGTCCATGCGGCAAGCAATACAAGGTTGATTACCTCCTTGCTCTTGAGCAGGCAATAATGGAGCGGCAGGAATACGGAGTGCCAGCTATAGGCCAGCAGCGCATACCATCGCTTCGTTTTATTCAATGAAGCTACGCGCCGACGTGCTCGGTGATACCGCAGCGCTTGGCCAACTCAGTCCTGATTCTTCCGGCCTCAAGCGATGAACTCTTGATGTAGGTTGACCGGTCGCGAATGAAGGCATCGAGCTTTGCATCCAGTCTTGCTGCATACTGGTCTTCTTCTTCCTGTGCCGCTGCCAGCGCCAAGAGCGTTCTTTGCTTAATCGAGGCTGGCGCGGTTTCAATTCTGTTGTGATATTCCGCGATTTCGTCGCGCAATTTGTCGGTCGTCGGTACGTGCTCGTATGGGCCGGACATCAGTTCGTAGTCGCCAAACTGTGGCCATGGTCCAAGCTTCGGTGTACCGTCAAACATCGCGTTCTCAGGCGCTTCCCAGAAAGCTTTCGAGTAGAAAGTTGGCGGGAACCACTTCTGCAAAATCCAGCCTTCAATGTGGGGATACTTTCTCCGCTCCACCATGCCGGACTCGACGCGGATGGGCCGTGTATCAAACTGCTTGCCACCGTGCCACATGTCGATGCCGCCGCGCTCATTCAGTGGGACACGTTCATCCCATATCTTGAAGTCTCCGGCCAGCTTCCAGAAAACGCTGGAGCACAGCACTAAGCGCCACATCGGTTCACCGTTGGGCGTTCTGCCGCCATAGTTCTCAAGAAATTCCTGAATCGATTCCGGTGCGCGTACTGCGCCTTTGATGTCGTCTCTCACTGCAAAACCTCACTTCAAATAAAAGGGCCGCCCATATTTCAGAGCGGCCCATTTGGGTTGTTGACATCGCCGTCGGGTCGGTTAACCTCTCAGGCAATATCAGGCTAACTAGTTGCCGGTGGGCAGCTTGCAGCTCGTGACCGAAGACAACAGCTTCGGATTGTCCACATAAGTTTGGATACAGTCAACGAGGTAGCTGTTCTCGACTGCCTTCGGGGTGCCGGTGGCCGTGTCGTACTGCTGGAACACGGTCTGGCCACCGCGGTTCTTGAACCAGAATGTTCCCTGGCCCCATTTCACTTTGCCCCAGCTCTTCACGTTGGTGAAGTGCCATGCCTGGTTGTCGGCATGGAGGTTCGAGATGATCTCGTACCCGTCAATGGTCATCTTGCGGGCGTTGAGCATTCCGTCGAAGCCCTTGTCGTTGAACTTGCCGGAGTCCGAGTACATGGTCTGGATTTTGAAGCCCAGTTCCTCATACGCAGCCAACTGCGAGGGGTGAGTGTGGAAGAGCTGATCTTTCAGCGCTTCATCGCCCAGTTCAACCAGCACCTGGTTCATGGCCAGCCGCAGGACAGGCAGAGTGATCTGCGCGCCGTTGGCGTTCACGCCGTTCGCCACAACGTAGTTGTTGGCGCGGGAGATGCCGAGCAAGGTGCCAGCCGTCGAGGTCGAGTGGAACACCGGCAGACCGTTGATGAACGGATCAGCGCCGCCTGCGGCAATGCCGGCCAGGACAATGAAGTCTCCAGCCACCGTGCCACCGGGTACCACGTCAACCGTGATTGACTGGGTTGCGCCCAGCGTCTTCACGACGTTGGTGATGACCGCAGTCGAACGGAGCGCGAAAGCGTTTGACATGACCTGGATTTTCTGGCCGCGCCGCATCAGACGCGCGCCCCAGGGTGAAGGCTCAAGGGTGATCGGGTTGGCGCCGCCACCGGCGTAGGTCGAAAGGACCTGGCCGATTTTGCCGTCTCCCGCGGTCTGCAGGAACATATCGCGCTGGACCTGAATGCCCTTGACGCAATCGGCAATAGTTTTCGATACCGGGTTCTCGCTGGCAACCGACTTCGGGTCGCCGGTCAGATCAGCCAAACGGGTGTATTCGATCGGCTTCACGAAGGCCAGAGGAGTGACCAGGAACTGGTCCCAGGTCGAGGATCCGCCGGTCGGCAGGGTGCCGCCTTCAAGGTTGAACTTCGCAACGTCGCCCACGTCGGCGGTCTGGATGCGAACGCGGTAGCTTTTGGTGGAGACTTGGGTCGCGCGACCGTTGTCTTTGATACGAGCGTCGAGCTTGTTCGAGAGCTCAACGAGTACAGGGATTACGTCATTGACGTCTTCCAACTGCAGTGCAGCGGAAGTAGTGGATGTCAGTTGTGGCAAGGTAAAGCCTCATTAGTGGCGAGCGCATTGCGCGCTCAAGCCGGGTAGCGGAATTGGTTGGGAGTTAAGACCCGTGCGCCGCCCGCTGCTGTGCCTTGGCTGCCAGTGTTGCCTGAATCACTTCAAGGTGGCTGGGCTGGCGGCCGAGTTTCGTCGCGAGATCGCTGATGGTCTTGGTGACTTGCTGCTCTTTGCTGAGTTGCGCTACTGGAGCAGTGGAAACGCTCGGGCCCTTGGGTTCTACCCGGCTGCGTATCGCTTGCGCTGCCTGCTTTTGATCGCGTTCCGCCTGGGCCTTGACTACAGGGTCGCGGTACTCTCTGATGGTTTCCTTCATGACCCGTGGCGCAACCTGATTGAACCACTTCATCTTGAAGGCCATCAGTGCGGCCTTGTTCTCAGCGGTCGGGGGTTTGTTCAACAGCACTTCGGACTTCGACTTGTAAAGCGGGCTCTTGTCCAGAGCTTCCATTACGCGGTCGAAAATCTTGTTCTTCACGTCGGCTTGAATCACCGGCGAGAAGGCTGTTTTCCCGAGGATCGGATCAATGACTTTGCCAATCTCGGTGTCGAGATCAGTGGCAACGGTCTGCTCGTATTGGGTACGGGCGCTCTCGCTCTGCTGTTGCTGGGTGCGATTCAGCTTCTCTTCACGCTCTTTGACAGCAGCTTCACGCTTAGCCAATTCCGGTGGAATGTTCTCTGACGCCGGGGCGCGATTCGGCGATATACGCTCCCTGAGAATGTCCAACGCGGCAAGGGCTTCGTCGTCTCCCTTTTCTTTGAACTGCTTTTCGAATACTGCAAAGTCCATATCGCGCATGTTGTTGAACAGCGCGCTTACTACGTCAACGGGCTTACCGTCCTGCCCGATGATTGGCTCCTGCTGCTGCTTTGCGGCAAGAGCTTCGAGGAATCCACGGGTGCCCTCTGGTGTGTGGGCCTGTTCGTAAAGTCCGTCAAAATGTTGGAAGGTGACCGAGCCTGTCTGTGCGGCCTGCGCTTCCTCAAGATCGCCACCGAAGATTTCGGCAATGGGCCGGAACTCGCTGTGCTCGCGCACAACCTTGAACAGTTGGCCCTTGGCGCGTTCGTCGGCAAAGGTGATCTTGTTTTCTTTGGCCAGATCGTCCAGCCATTTGGTCGAGAAGTCCGGTTCGTCCAGATCGAATTCACTGGTGGCTTCGGCTTCTGTTTTCTGATCATCGCCGGTCTTAACTTCCCCGGCTTTAACTTCTTCTGGAGTATCTGTGCCCAGTTCGGCAGCCAGCTTCTCGTCGTCGGTCTTTTCCGGCTGCGCAACTTCACCGCTAGCGGCTTTCTCGCGCGCTTCACGCTTCTCGGTGAGCGTCTTTAAGATTGTTTCTTCAATCGACTTACCGGCAAAGGGGCTGGTCTCAGTCGCTGGCGCTTCGGTTATAGTCGCGGGCGCGGTTGTTTCTGCCGCTGCACCGGTTGAAGGCGCTGCGCTAGTGCTCGGTGCCGCCGTAGTCGCGGGCGCGGACGTGGTTGCCGGTGCTGAGGTGGCTACTGGTGCTGCGGGGGCGGTGATGGTTTCGGGCATAGACTTCTCTCTTTGAACTCCTGATTTGTTTTGGGCAATAAAAAACCCGCCAGTGAGGCGGGTGTTTGGGTACTGCTAAATTCGTGGTGTTTATCTACTTACGTTCCTGAGTCCTTTGATTCATTGGCAATTATGCGCATTGCTTGTTTCGTGAGAGCGTGTAGCAATTTCTGGTACTTTCCGGGGTTGCTCTCGTCTTCCGCATAATCCAACAAGCCTTCAAAATCACCGCACTGGCGAATAAAAGCAGCGCAGCGTTCGATTATGTCAACGCTAGAGCCGCGTTCAATTAAATACGAATCCGTGTAGTGCTTCTCGTCTGGCATTCAGTATCCTCACTCAATATGCTTCGGTGCTTCCGGGTACATTTCCCCGACCTTGACACCGGTTCCTTCGTGAATAATGATCGCGGTCTCTAGATCATCCCAGAGGATGTGCGCGGTTCTCAGAAAGAAGATGTCGCGAGCGCCAACGTGTCCTACCAGAGCACCGTTGTACAGCATGTTCGGTAGTTCGCGGTAACGCTCTTCGGACATGGCGGTATTTACGCGCTTTGCTGCTTCCAGCCTTCTGGGTGGGCTTCTTCGGCTGCGGCCTTTTCCGGCTCCATCTGGTAATCGTCCCAGCGACCAACACCGACGATTCCTTCAACCGATGAGTGTGGTACATCGTGAACAATCACCGAATCGGCGGTACCGAAGGTTGGTCCCGGAGTGAAGTAGGCCAGCGATAGCAGCGGTTCGCCGTTGGTGCCGATGTGTGTGGCCGGTTCGGTGCGCACACCGATTACCAGCGCGGTAATTTTCTTTCCCTCAACCGTGGTTAAAGTGATGGGATCGCCAAATAGTCGCATGAATAGTTATTCCTCCTGACCGTTGGATGCCGCTACCGGCTTACCGCCAGTTTGCGCTTCAAGTTGCATTTGCGCCATCTGGTCTTTCTGCTGATAGGAAACGGCAAGCTTGAGGTACGCGAGAACATTGGTCCATGCCGGTGGGTTTTCATCGGCCATCATCCAGTTCTTTGCGGCCCAGTCTTTTGTTACCTGAATGATGATCTCCATATCGTCTACCAGCGGGTCTGGCTGAATCGACGGCATGGTGATTGGCTGCATGATCTGAGACTGGCCTGTAGGATCGGCAGGGTTCGGCACCGGAGCCATCGACTCTTGTGGCTGCTCTTTGATCAGCCGGTCAATGATCTGCATGACCTTATTGCGCATTTCCTTGCCGGGAACTACCAGCCCAGGCACGCCAGTCCAGATAGCAATCTGCTCCTGATTGGCCGGCTCGTCCAGAATTGCGTTGGCCAGCGGATTCTTGCCGCCGGATGCATACTCGATTAACTTGTTCCACCATGCCGCAATCTCGGAGTGCGTCATCGGGAAGCCCTGATCGGTTTCCGGATACGCATGGATCGACCCGCGCATGTCGTCCAAGAACACGTACTCGTTGCGGAACTGGCCCGAGGAATCGGTTACAACGTCAAACCAATCATCGTTCATGTTCTCCGCTGCGCAGTTCACCGCCAGCTCGGCTGCTTTGGCGTTCTCATCTCGGCATTCATCCCAGAAGCCGCCCAGTTTGCCCATGGCGGTCGATAGCTGCTGCTGCTGGCCTGCCGCCGTCTCAATGTGCGGATCGCCCGCGCCACCGAAGATTTGCGGCGGCGTACCGACAAGCAACTGCATCCAGAAGACCAGTTTGTCGGTGTAGTTATAGATGTTGTCGTCCAGTTCGCACTTGATCTGGACGATCTGGTCAGCCAGACGCGAGTTCTGCAGCGCCTTCGGCAGTTTGACCGGATTCATGGTTCCGGGCAGCAGCGGCTTACCGGACATGGAATTTGTGTCGATACCGTCCTGATTGACCAGGATGATGCCGCCGGCGAGCCGGTCCATGTACTCGTGCGTGATGTTGCCGGTGTCGTTAATGCGTTCCTGTACCGGAATCGCCGCATCGCCCACGGCTGGCGGGAACATACCGAATTTCTTCTTGACCGTGCCGCAATGCGTCCACTCTTTGGTCAGCTTGGCCGACTGCGCGTCGAGGAAGGTGTCACCGATATTGCAGAGCAGAACGCCGTCGGGGAACAGCTTTTTGTACTTATCGACTTTTACCTTGTCATCGATGTCATTGAACGCCCACGGTTGAATCCAGGTTCTGGAATATGTCGGTAACTGCTCTTGTGTCAGTGCCGCGGCGCTCGTGCCTTCGGAGAAGATGATTGACCGGCTCTGTTTTTCCTGTGTGCTGTCCTGAGATAAACCGCCGGTTTCTTTCCTGATCTCGTCCCATTTGCCCGGGAACATCGATCGCAGCACGCCGACCGATACTTCCTGGTCAAGATTCAATATCGGTGTTTCGGTCAGATCGCCTGCCCGCGGGTGTACGTCAACGTGCATCGGCCCGTAAATGTCCATCGTGACCATGCCGTTGGCCACTTCTTTGAACTCCTGCGCTATCGGGATCTCCATCTGCTCTTCAGGGAAGTAATCCTGATCGCTTAATGGCTGGCCGCACTTGGCGCAATTCTGTTGCTGGCCCTGCGCCGGTGTCGTGGCTGCGCAAGCCGAGCACGAGTACCGCGCGGGCATCATGACTTGTTGCGAGATTTGGAGCGCCGGCTCTTTGTGTGTTCCAGCCGCGTCGGCATCGACTACATACCGCGTATGCCGGAAGTAGCAGCCTGACATCCAGAGTTCGAGCAATGCCTGTTTGTGCAGGCTGGCAATCTGGTTCTTGCGTTCAATGATTTCCTGCACCGTTGAGAAAGCTTTGGCTGTGGCAATGTCCTCTTCTTTTTCCGCGTTTTCCGGCAATGCGCGCGTCTTTGGGACCTGGGATGAAAGCGCGGCCACAAAAGCGAAGCCAAGCATCTGGTAGAAGTTGGTCGCGAATTGGTACATCTCGAGATCGGCGCCGGAATTGTCACCGGAGAAGGCCGATTCCAGAGCATCGAACCACTGAAAGGATTGCGGGTCGAAACTGATGAACTGGTTGCCCTTAAAGAACTCGTGCGCCTTGAGAACTCTTTTGAGGATCATGCGCCGGGCGAGATACCACTGTTGCTTGTACTTGCGCACCAGTTCGATCAGTTCTTTTTGCTCGTCAGGGCTAAGTTGGGTCTCGCCGGTCTGCGCGTTGTCTTTTTTCGGGTCGTCGCCGGTCGCTTCCTGGCCGTGGTCTTGCTGGACAGGTAGTTTCTGGACGGTAATACCGACTGCTTGTGTGGCCATGGATTGTGGGGGTTTTTCTTGTTAGTTCTCTTGAAGCTTGTCGCCGATGATGGCCGCTACGCCTTGAAGGACTTCAGCCCTGCGGTTGTTCTTTAGCTGTTCGTCGTACTCGCGCTGCAATCTGCCGCTGATCACACGCGCTGCCTGAGTGGGCCGCATGCGCGCCAGAGGAACCGTAGGCGTCGAGCTGGAGGTTTTTGCTGCCGGTGTCTCTTCGATTTCCGGCTGGTCGCCAGCGCCGAATACCTTCACGCCCCAGCCCATCTGCGCGAGGATGTCGATGTATTTCTGGCGTTCTGATTCTTTGGCCGCAAGCTGTCTGCGTAGTTCCGAGATCATGTCGTCGTGATGGCTGCGCGTGACGAAGGGGAAAGGCATTTTAGTTTTGGACAATCTCGATAGTGGCGTTAGTGAATGTGGTCGTCGTTGTGGTAGCCGCGCTCTTATAGGCAAGACTCAAAATCCCGCTGACCGTGGTCGTATTGAATGCCGTGCCAGCTACTGACTTGGCATTGGGAGTGGCAACGATGCCGATATTTCCGTCTGACGTGAGCTGGAGGAAGGCGTTACTTGTGGCCGACGCTCCGGCAGTACGAACGGTCAGATCAATTACGGTGCGGAATCCGTTGTTGGTTCCACTCGTAGCAGCTGCACTGGTGGCTAAAGCTGCAACTGTTCCATCTGCAGTGGTGCCGTTGGTTCCCCATCGCAGAGTGAATGTGCTGACGTTGGCTACCGTGCTGGTGCATGTTCCCATCAGGATAATGCGGAAATGCGTACCAGCAACGAGTCGGCTCGCAGCGAGCGCCGGTGTCTTTACGATCACCGTTTCGGATGTGTTGATCGCGCCAGAGGAAGCTACGATGTCGGCCTGTCCAGTCTTGTTGGCACTGCCAGCAAAAACGGTGGTTCCGTACATTGTGGTGAGGCCGTTGTTGTCCTGAATCGTTCCTGACGTAGGGCAACAGATATTCAGGAAAGTGCCAATAGTGCCGTAGCCGTTGTTCTGGATGTTGACTGATTTTGCCGGCCCGTTTAATCCTATCCACGCCGTTCCCCAGTTACCTAGCGTGTTTCCCACCAGATTGAATGTACCTTGAGCCCCGGCACCACTAAAGAATGTCGATGTTCCTCCCGGTCCAAGACCTACGAAATTGTCCTGCGCGTTGACCAGGTTGGAGTTCATATTGAAGAGTACGGCGCTGTATCCGGCAACAAAGTCATTGCCTGTATTCTGGAATATATTGATGTTGTTGCCACACGTTGAACAATGGATCGCGCTCACATTCGTTGACATTTCGAAATTGTTGTTAGGGCCAATCGTGTTGTTGTTCCCGAGATCGGTGATGTAATCGCCCGTGATGTCGCCCACACCAACAACGCCGGAGCCGAAGTTTGAATTGCTCACGCGGAAAATGTTGGAGGTCAGTGCCTCGACCGCGTGGAGCGCCCAGAAGAAAGAAACACCATCCACGCTTCCCACGTCCGTGTTATCAGCGCAGACCAGACAGATTGCCCCCTTTGCCGTTGACGTGCCGGTAATCGTCATGTCGTGAATGCGAAAGTTCTGGCTGTCCACGCCCACGAGATGCTGAAAGTCAATCACTCTGCCAGCAAAAGCAGCATTCGTGTATTGGACGGTGAAGTGATCGAATTCCAAACCCTGCGATGAGCGCGCGTCAATCAATGGCGAGGTCGTGCCGGTAAACTTCAAGATTGGCTTGGGAGTGTTGAATGTGACTATCCCGGGAGTCCCGGCCAGCCTCACGCCATCCATTGAAGCCATATTGAGCTGGCCCGCAATGACGCATACACTGCCAGTAGGAATCAGTACCCAACCACCACCTGCCGTATTGGCTGCGCTGATGGCGCTATTGAAAGCTGTTGTGTCGTCACCCGAGCCGCTACATACATTAACTCCGTAATTGCGCGGATCAAAATAAGGATTTGGCCCTGTATATGTTATGGTTCCGGTGAAGCTATGAGCACCGGCGATGGTTGGAGCGAGAGTGGTCGCACATGATCCAGATGGACTTGTGATGTCGCCAGTCAGAGCCGGAAGTCCTGCACAAGCCACGTTCAGCCCGGTCACGTTGACCTGAACCACTCCGGCGGCATCAGTCTTTACTCTGCGGACGTTCGTACCATCCCATCCAGCAGTGACTACCGGATTACCGACTGGCACCGCGCCGTTGGCATCTGGCCCGGTGATGATCGGATCGCCTGGGATGTAGGTAGTTGATGGCTGGTCCCAGATCGGCAGCATCCCGGTGTGTGAAGCGGCTACAGCCGAGAAATCGGACAGGTTGGTTGAGGCCGGTTGTGCGAATTGAAAAAGACCGTTCGATGCGTTGTACTCGGTCAGGAACTTGTTTGCTACCGCGAATTTCGTCTGTGCCAGTTGTGGAAGGCTAGTTATATCGCTGTAGTCTGGCCGTGTTGCCGTGAATAATCCAGTGGTCGCATCGTATGAGTTAATCCAGTTTGACCCTACGGCTGCTTTCGTTGCGGGAAGAGTTGGAGTACCGGTTAAATCTGAGTACGCAGGCTGCGCGCGCGTGAAGTTTCCGCTCGCATCGATCCCGGTAAGGAACTGGTGGGCAACCGCGATGTTGGCTGAAATCTTGCAATCAGATGACGTATTCCCGGCATTGTCCACGCAGGCCAGAGCGCCGAGGAAATTCAACACCGGTTCCTGCACAATGGCGACACCGGCATTCTGTACCGTGGCGTATCCGCCAGCACCACCGCCCGAGGCTGTGACCGTGAGCACCGAGCCGGAAGCCGCGCAGGTAACGTTGGTTGAGCATTTAATCTTGAATGGTGCCGCAAAACTTTTGATCGGCACACCGGCTGCATCCTGAAAGGTGATGACATCGATCTGGCTGGTGCCTTGCGCGCGCGCCGCCAAAGCGAAAAACAGAATCACGAAGATCACAGCTATAGCCGGGAGGATCCAGCGCCATTTCCTTGAAGCGTGTTTCTTTCGGTGATTAGGATGGGTCAGGCAGCAGGTAACGATGAGGGCATCTCTTTCAGGCTCGGACAGATGACGATACTCGCGGTCGATGCGCTCCTGAAAATGAGCGTAAGACTGGTAATCGACGGCAACATGTTTACCGTGCTTGACCGATGAAGCAGCGAGCTGCTTCCTTATGTGAGGTGTAACCGGGAGTTTTAACTTCATTTATTGTTCGTCTTGAATGCCTGATGTTGAGCCAATGGCCACGGCGATGGTTCCAAGAATGGAGCCAGCCGAGAACTGACAATTTGGCGGCGACAGGAACTGGTAGCTTTTGCCTGAGGTCAGCGTGTCAGGATCACCAGCACCTTTTTTTATTACAAGGGCGACCGTCGGCCAGCCGACGACAGATTCATCTTCCTTGACCAGAACGGTGTTACAGGAGCTTTGGACAACGATGTTTTGCGGTGTGGTGGTGAGAGTCGTGGCCTTGGTTTTTGCCACTATGGAACTTCAATTCTGGTTTTACATTTCCCGTAGACGATGAAGAAGTGCTTATTGTCCGTCCCATCTTCGAAGGTGAAACCAAACATTTTGGCGCTCTCTCCGGGTTTTTCTATCGCCGCATTTTTAATTACTAGGCTGCCTTTTTTCTCCAGCAGAGAGCCAATGACCGCAAGGATTAGAGGAGAGATGCGCTGGCCTGTGAGATCAAGCGCCATCGCAGCGGGAATGTTCTTGTCGCCCGGACGGTCAAATGGTGTGTCCACCAGAACACCAGCATCATTCATGCTCGATTACGCGAATTTTGTTGCCGCCTGCGCCCACCGACTTGATTTGCAGGATTATGGTTGCCGCGATTGCCGAGCCACCGGAGTTCTGCGCCGGCAGACCGAGCAATGCGCTCTTTGCGTTGCCAGCAGCCAGCTTGTTCCCGAGTATGATCTGCGGTGCGTCCGGGCTGGACGGCGTACCGACCTGCTCGGTGACAGAGAATGTGCGGTCAAGATTGGGCCGCTGATAGATCAATCCCTGCGGCGTGACCGATTCATCCTCGCGAACCTCGACGTACCGGCAAGGAATGGTCGCTGGAATTGCAGTGAAGGCACCGGCAGCGGCGTTCATGGTGTAAAACGTGGTCTTGGGCATGGGTTAGTTACTCGCTTTTCTGTTTCCCATAAGCCTCTGGCCCATGGTTTTCTTCTTCGGTGCGCGCTCGGGCAGTTTCTTGCCCTTGCTGGCCTGGTTGAATTCGTCCACAACCTTGGGGCCAATTTCGTCGCGGTTCGCGTTGAAGTAGCGCCGCTGTTTATCGGATACGTAGGGCACGTTAATACCGGTCTTTGCTCGTACCTTCAAAGCGGGACTTGTCTTTCGACGTTCCCTCGACGGCGGCATCAGGATCACGCCTGCCGATCATCCTCTGGCCCATAGTCTTTTTCTTTTTGGGAGCGTTCTTCATTTTGTTGACGCCCTCAAGCTGTAAGGGAGCCGAGGTCGTTGTCGCGTTCATGGGTGGCATGGGATTTCCTTTTTGATAGCAATAAAAAGGGGAGCCATTTCTGGCTCCCTACCGAGGAGTCGTGCTCGTAAGCTTGGTTTACTGTAATTGCCGCATGGAAACGCTGTTCACAATGGGCACCGTAATGTTCTGGCTGGCGGTTTCCAGATAATTGATCGATAGATAAACGGTCTTGGTTAGATCGATCGTGCTTGAAGCCGCAGCAGAGGCATCAGCAGCCAGTACCTGGGTTGATGGAGTCGTGTTCAAAAATGATACCCAGTTTCCGGTATCACCAACCCAGAACTTTCCAGAAGCTCCGGTCACAGCCGTTTGCATCAGCCAGCAGCCCTGCATCGTTCCCGCTGCTGCGCGCGTTTGCGTCGGATAAGTAATGGTTGAAAGAGTCACGGGAGACTGTGCGTATTCGTTGGCTGCAAGCAGCTTAACCACGAGCACCGAGGACGCGACGGCGGTTGCCGAACCACCCTTCATGCATATTTGCCACGTACCGCCAAGTTTATTGAAGTAGCCCGCCGGGAACGGCCCGAGCTGCGCCACGTCAGCAGTCGAGTTGTTCAGCGTGGCCGAGGCGACAAAGACGCCAAACGGGTAATGCGTAACTACCGGAGGCGGCATGATGTTGAATGGTTGCAGTGTGTACGTTGAAAAAGCATTCGCTTCAACGCTGGGCTTTGCAGTTCCCGAAGGATTGGCAGTAATCGTTGCAGCCGAGCCAATCGCACAGGCCGGAATGACCGTCTCGACGGTTGAGAGCTGACAGATTGAATTCGTCAGCGGTGAAGCCGCAAGCGTCTCATCACCGGTTCCACCAGCGCTTGAAATCCTTGGTACCCAGGCACAGGCGCCGGTCTTGGCAGCCGGTGATGGAACCACAACACCGGTGGTTGTTGCCGTGGCTGCTGATTCGGTTGAATCGAGTCCAATGCCGCCCAGGCAGTCAACATAAGCGGTTGTCACCTTATAGGCGTTTGAGGTCAATGAGCCGGTTGTAGTCGTCGGCAAGGCCGCTGGAGTTGGCGTCGAGAGCGGAGTGACGGCGCTTGGATTCATACGCCAGTAAATCGGTGAGGACATTCCCGCATTGGCGTTGCCGCGAAAATCTTCAATCACGATTGCTGGGTTGAAACTGGTCGCTGCCTTGATCTGCGCATCGGTCGTGGTTGAGGACGCTTCAAGCAAAAATGGCCCGCTTGGATTTGGATTGTCGAGGATTGCTTCCTGCAGACCGCCGGTCCCAGATGTCACGTAGTAAGACGCGTGGGCGTTATTGAAGGTAGCGGTGAAGTTGCAAACACCAGCACCTACTGAAACAGAAGATGGCGTTACCGTCTCGGTGTTTGCGCTGGTTGCGTCCACGATTTTAAGCGGAATGTTGGTAGCGATGGGGACGATTGAGCGCGTGCCGACGGGAACAAAACATGCGGCATTATTAAAGCTGATCGTTCCTGCTCCAGATGCCGCCAGTACTGTACCGCCCTGCAGTTGGTAAGCGCCGTAACGCGAAACGAGAATACGGCCGCCGACTGATGGTGCCTGGGCGGTAGCTGCTGTGATTAAACACATGGCAGCGAGGATCGAAACGATGGTCTTTTTCATGGTATGGGGCCCGTGATTCCTTTAAAGGGGGTAGTGATCTAATTGTACGCGCAATGCCGAAACAGAGCGCTTTGGGCCTTAGTGAGCCGGTTGCTGATTCAGGTGAATATCGCGCAGTAAAAGGCTCTCAATGCGGTCAAGCCGCTTGGTGGTGTCGTCTTTGAACTGGCCGATTACCGCGACCACGCTTCCCTCTTTGTTGAGTTGGTCCTGAAGGCTTTTGATCTGCTGCTGGTTCTGTTCGATCTTCTCGCCTTGCGATGTCTGCACGTCTTTCGCGTGCTGCGATTGGCCGGAATAGTTGAAGATCATGGTGGAGAGAAATAGGAGACTTGTGGCGACCGAGGTAATGTATGTCGGCGCGTGCGGTTTGATGTGCTCGGTAAAGAATGTCTGGGTTGAAGGCATGTTGGTCATGGGTTGCGGCCAGAGTGGCCGGAATCTTTCTGGTTTTAGTTCTTGTCGATGTAGCAGCGTTCGCTTGGGATGTTGAAATCAGCGCAGACCCAATGCCATCCCTTCGGCGCGTCAAGATAGGGCTTGCCATAGTAATCGCGCATCAGTTGCTCATCTGTTGCTGTGGGCTGAAACTTCGGTGCGTGCTTGACGGCACAGCCGCAAAGGATCACGGAAAAGAGAATCAGCTTTTTCATGGGTTACCAAAATAGTTACCGCAAATGTAGGGCGATTGCGTTTCTAGTTTTCCACTGCTAAACTGTCGAACCTTATGGAAGTCGCTGCCCCAAGCTCTCAGGCTAGTTTCGTTCACTCCAAAATCCCGTGGTGGGCCAAGATCGGAGCCAAGGTCGTTCTCTCACGGCTTGGATCGTTTGCCTTCTGGCAGCGGTTGAACCTGTTTCGTGCTGGCCAGATGCAGAATCCTGATTTCGCCTCAACTGTACTAAACCTGCACATGCAACGCGCCGGGATCACGTCACTCGCCGGTAAGACCATCGTCGAACTCGGTCCTGGTAATGGATTGCTTACCGGAAAACTTGCCGCCGATCGCGGCGCAGAGCATACGTGGCTGATTGATGCTGAGCCGCTTGCCAAAGACTTGCCGCTCCCGCCGCGCACCACCTACCTTTGGGAAAGCCCCGCTGGCCTTGCTCAAATTCCCGATGGCTCAGTGGACTTCCTGTTTTCTCATGCCGTGATGGAGCACGTTGGCAAAAAGGACTTCTCTCTGCTGGTGGCCGAAACTCACCGCATCCTAAAACCGGGCGGCGTCGCGTCTCACGCCATCGACTTCCAGGATCATCTGCAATACGCGCTCAACAATCTGCGTTTCTCAGAACGAGTCTGGGAAAGTCGCTTGATGTCACGCTCCGGCTTCTACACGAACAGAATCACGTGGCCGGAGATGGAAAGAATCTTTGCCGATTCAGGCTTCAGCGTTCATCCCGTCGGCTTCCTTCGCTGGCCTCAACTGCCCACTCCACAAAGCAAGATGGCCGAACCTTTCAGGAACATGGAGCCCGAAGACCTGATGGTCAAGGGTGCCAACGTGGTTCTAGGGAAGCGATAATCGTCTTCCTTTTAGTCGTGATGTCCAACGCAATCAATAGTCCCGGTGATCGCTCCACCGGTCGGATTGTTGATAACCAGCCCGATCTGTGTCGCGCTTTTAGTTCTCAACCGCTCGAATGTCAGTCCTTGCGTCGCGGCTGCCGTCATTGAATCTTCGACGTTGCACGTAACCGTATAGCTTGTATCGTTGAACGTGCTCGCCCAGGTAACCAGTACCTCTGCCCTGGTCGTGCCCCCGATTGATCCAGTGCTCACGCGCTTGTGCTGTGTGAAGGTCATCAATGTGCCGTTTGTACCAACTTTAATTCCGGCCGGGAATAGGCATTGCGTGATAGAAGTTCCCGAGCGCGAGCAATCAAAAGCCGTAGCAGCGCCACTGTTAGCGTCGTTGACGGCACGAACTTGATAATCCGAACCGCTCACTATGACATCCCAGTTCTTGTTGTCCACTCCGGCGGCGGTGTTCTGGAAGCTCATTGCGGGGTTTGCCCCGGCTACGATCGTCAGAAGGGAGTTTGTGCCACCGCTTGACGCCCCGCCGATGGTTCCAACCTGTACCTGTCCATCCGACTGAATGCTCTTATTTGTGGCGGTGCCAACCGTAGGCTTTTCCGCTCGAAAGGAGACAGCGTTCGCGATGGTTCCCGTGCTGCTCTGCGACGGTGCCTGAGCGTAGAGTCCTGTGCAGGTTGTGATGTTGCCGGCTCCGGCAGCTCCGCAGTTGAATGTGCCGCCGCGCGCATCGGTAATCGTATTGGCCACCGTGCCTAAAACCTTGGCGGTCCCTTCGACCCCAATCACCGCACCGGGAGAGCTCGTCGCTCCGCTATCGACAATGGTTGTTCCATTGAGTGCCTCCAGCACTCCCAGGCCGTTCAAGTTGCCTTCGAGAAATGCCGCACCCTCAACGGACGCAGATGAGCTGCCAGGCTGCATGCTCACAGCCGGCTGGTATTCATCACAAACGATCCACTTCTGCCTGACGCTACCGTTGTTTGTGTCTTTGACGTTGAAATGCAGGTGCGTATTTTGTGCGCATGGGTTTAAGACCTGCCTTTGGTCAATGACGAAAATATTGTCGAGGGATAGAAGCGATTGTCCAGCACCGGTGCCGAACGTTGGCGGGACAACAACTACGCCCTGATTGCTGCCGTAGTCGTTTTCCGCTGCGTTAATCGTGGTGAATTTCGTGCCATCGACGAAGTTGACGGAGTTCAGTTTGCCTATTGTGGTCGTACCTGATTCCACCATGTTACCGCTGAATGTCCCATTCCCCGCAGTCAACCCAAAGCCATTCAGATTCAACGGGCCAAGAATGCTCTGCGTCGCATTAAAGGCCGGAGTCGAAATTATCGGTTGCGGATAAACCACAACGCCGTCTGAAATCGGCATGCCCAGGCTAAGGTTTACGGTACCAGCCGAGCCGCCAAACAAACGCCAGCGCTGCGGAAACCCTGAGACGTTCGATCCTGACGAGTTGGAAAGGCCGACAAGGTAGGAGAATCCCGGTATGCCCTCATCGCTGAAGTACGGCTTACAGGCCGTCGTGTTGGTAGAAGGTAACGCGGATCCGGCAGCGAGTGGAACGCTCTGCGTGTAGTTCGCCCATGTTCCCGGTGTACCGGTAACGGTGCCCTGTAGCGTCTCTGTGCTTGAGCTGGTCGAGATGAATACTTTGTACCCTGTGGCCGTTGCCGGCTGCTTTACGGGCGCTGTAACGATAAGGCTACCGGTCGAGGTAAGAATTGTGGTCGTCTCGAAGGAATAGAACGTGGTCCCGGTCGCATCCTGATAGGCAAAGCGTGTGAAGTAAGTGCCAGCCGTCAGCGTGCCGCTTCCAGTATTCGGTGTGACCACCGGAGCAACCAAAGGATTCGGTTCGCCCACCACATTACCCGAGGCATCGGTGTAGCAAGCCACCGCGGAGGAAACGACCGTGGCCGTACCGGTAACAACAAACGCCTGAGTTGGCGTGAGCGTCAAAGTGCCGTTGATGATCGGGCCAGATGTGGCCGTTGTGATTTGACCGGTCACCGTGCCAGCAAAGGCGTAGGAGGACACGAGTAGCAGGAGAGAGAGAAGTTTTTTCATGGAAGGAGAAAGTGGAGCTAGAATTGAGTCCGTGATAACAGTTTTAATTTTTGGTTTAGCGGCGTTCGCCTACGCCATCGGTTTTGGCATCAGTTACGCCTACTACCACTATGGCTGGATGGCGTTATGTGCTTTTGCGGCGATACTGTGGACTTCTTTAGCCCGCCTCGAATGGCTGGATAGGAAAGAAGTTTCCGATCCCCGCCCCTACATCGAGGACTTCTGGATCAACCACGCACTTTCACCGGCTTATGGTCACCCCAGACGAGCCGGAACTTTGCGCCGGCCAGTTCAGCCAGCCGGTACCGATGGCCCGGATTGTCCGTCTCGAACTTGGTGATGAAGGTGTTGATCACCTGATCGACGCCGTGTTCGGTGAACCGGACTTTCTTGTTGCCCTCGTCGGCTACGAACCGGTGACGCGATAGAACGCGCTTGTTGTCTTGAGAGAGAACTTCAATGGTTACTGCCTTGAAAAGCTTCTTCATTCTTCAGTTGCCCTGCTGCCGTGCTGCTGGCATTTCGGTTCGGTGTTGCGAACAAGGTAGGTCTGGCCGTAGCGGTCTTTTCTTGCGGTGTACGAGCAGATGCAGACGGACTTGGGTTTAACCTCAGCCGCCTGCAATTGAACAAGTGGCTTGTAGCTCTCTGGATGCTTACCAGTTGCCGGAACGGTGTTAGCTCGTATGAAGTTCACCGCGCTGTGGGCATCACTCAAAAGTCGGCATGGTTCGTTTTGCATCGGCTTCGCTTGGCCCTGCAAGGTAGCGGGATCGTCAAAATGGGTGGCCCTAACTCTGAGGTCGAAGTCGATGAGACTTTCATCGGCGGCAAAGCACGCAACATGCACGCTGCTGCTCGTCGGCGCAAAGGCGTTAAAGATGCCGGAGCAAAAACCATCGTTATCGGTGTTCTCAAACGTGGTGGCAAGGTTCATGCGAAAGTTGCATCAAACCGCAAAAAGGAATCAATCGAAGCTGTAATTTTCCCCTCGGTTGAAAAGGGTGCGACTGTTTACACCGATGAATTTCCAGCCTATAAATTCGTGACCCATGAATACGAGCACAAGGTAATCAATCATCTGGAAAAGTACGTCGATGGAAACGTACACACCAACGGGATTGAAAACTTCTGGTCACTGCTCAAGCGCGGTCTAGGCGGCACTTACATTGCGGTCGAACCCTTCCACCTGTTCCGCTACGTCGATGAACAGGCGTTCCGTTTCAATCACCGCAAAGACAATAGCGGAAATAAATTGAACGATGGCGAAAGGTTTTCAATCGCCCTATCGCAGATTGTCGGAAAGCGGATCACCTACAAAGAATTGACTGGCAAGACTCAGGAGTCAGAAAGACAACCGTTCTAAGAGTGCGCTTCGTGTACGATTGAAGCGCGGGAAAAAATAAAAGCCCGATTGCGAATCGGGCCTTGAAAATTCGAGGGGTTAATCGCTTGCGGCTTGGCGGCTCTTGGGCGACTCACACCCTTTCTAGCCGTAGTGTATCACAGGACGGCGGAAAGGAACCATGCTCCACCGCGTTACCCCCGTAAGCATTT
>Ga0164306_10000016_pt1 | contig 74702 bp, 72 predicted proteins | sample Whisoiple_242_MG_FD_110213 | JGI IMG/M metagenome (GOLD analysis project Ga0164306, IMG submission 110213) | Soil microbial communities amended with fresh organic matter from upstate New York, USA - Whitman soil sample_242_MG | ecosystem: Environmental > Terrestrial > Soil > Unclassified >... | reverse complement strand
TTGCTGCTGACGCTTCCTTGCTCAGGCTGTGATGCTCCTGATGCGTTGCTACCAGTGGTAGGGTTCGAGCCGACGGTCGCTTGTTGGGACGCGCCTGCTGCCGCCTGTCCGATCGCTTCTGCGTTTTTTAGATTGCTTGTCACCGTCTCGCTGATCTTGTTGATGTCGTTAGGTGACATCTTGAGTAGATCCCGTGCTAGGGTCTGAAGCCCCTTCTTTCCCTTAAGGTATTTGTCGATCCAGTTTTTACTAAGTTTGCCGATCGCGCCATTCGGCTTCAAACCGTTGACGATGACCTTTTGCATGTTCCTGAGATTACCCTTCTCTTTTCCACCGAGGCTATTAACAGCTGTAAGGTCTGCGAGCTCCTCAGGATCTTTGCCTGTGACGATGGTCGACAGGGGTTGGTCTGCTTTGTCACTACCCAAAGCGGTGACGTACTGTGAGAACTGGCCAAAGAAGTTGTTGAGCGCGTCACAAAATGCTAACGCATCGACGAGAGGGTTCTCTTTTCCTCCCTTGAAAAGGTTGACGATCTTTCGAATGATTCCTTGATCCTTACTACCAGCCAGCGCCTTGGTCACGTCATTGACTGCGGCGTCCCGTGCCTGTGAAAGCGTCGTCAGGGGACCGAAGTTAATCGCTTTCAGCTGCTTGACGATCTTGATTGCGTCACTCATCTGTTGCTTGTTGAATGCCTCAAAGATCAGCATATCGTTGTCTGACATGCTCAGCTCGATCATCAGTTTCTGATCGATTGGCCTCAGTCGCTGTTGAAGCTTCTTGATTTCGTACTGTTCTTTGAGCGTTCTTGCCATCAACGGTTCTCCGAGTGTTTACTTCTTCTAAGTAGGCAGGTACTATCAGACAGTAAGGGATCCAACATGCAACCTCGAGACAAGATCGGTAAAACATCATGGACACTCCACGAGAGCGTCAAGGACACCGTGGCTCAAAATCTGGTCAACGCGATTCGCGGGGGTCAGCTGAAGATCGAAGCTGCCAGCGTCGAAAAACTGCTGTCACTCATCGCAGCGTCTGCAGACGAAGGCTACCATCGCGGTCACAAGAACTTCATGAATAGCGTCAACACGTGCATCTCTGAGGCCGTGTCTGAGGCAGAGTTGCCTCCGCTGACCGCGAAAAAAAAGTGACCTTCAAACCCTTCAAGGGTCTCTTTGCGTTTCTGAAACAGTAGAGGTACGAACGTGAGTTCGGGTCAAAAACATCTGGTCAAGTGTCGGTGTGTGTTGCCACAGTTCAAACATGCCGTCCATCCCTTGCAACACCAGTTCACTGTTTTCTCTGTCATTGGCGACGACAACGTCGTCAAACCCAAATTTGCCCAATGCACAAACTGCGGCGTGATACACCGAGTCACGGAAATAGGTCGCTCTGAGATCATCCAAGGTCGTGAAGCGATGGGTTCCATACTGTCAGTCGATGACATCAAGTCATCACTGCCCGAACAACTTGTTGCCGTGCTGGAAAACAATCATGCTGACCTTCCCACTTGGGAGGCCGTGCAGTTCATTTTTGAGACCCAACAATGGGGCAACTTTGTCGTGTTAACGTCAGACACTGAAGGCGACACGAAGCAAGGAAAGTACATTCGTTTGCTGGGAGAAAAGATGTTCAAGATCGAAACATACGAACGAGCCGAGGTCGTCAAATGACAACGATGTATGGTAAGCTAAACTCTGAAAAGCTAGCTGAAGAAAACTTGATCTGTCGACAACTGGTCAGAGAGATCTCGTTGCTTGGAATCACTGAACGCCAGAAGACGTTCATCATATATCTCCTAGCACAGGAGCTTGAAAATCACGAACACGCACAAGCGATAACGTCAGTCGTCAATGACGTAACTGGAAAGAGGATCTTCCTGTCAGGTCAAGTCGAAGAGGGAGAGTTAAATGGGTCGTCCAACACTTGAGAGCGCCACGAAACGAAACGTTCCTAGCGCAAACGGTCCTGATGCGTTAGAACAGTTCATGATGGCCCAGCAGCCCGACAACTCAAGGATCGTCGTGTTGCATGGTGACGTTAACGAACATACGATCTCTGCGGTCATCGCCCAACTTCTACACCTCGCTAACATCAGCAGGGATCCGATATACATGGTCGTGTCAACGTACGGAGGTTCCGTCGATGAGATGTTCAGCCTTTATGACACGGTGAAATTCCTACCGTGCCAGGTTCACACGATCGCCCTGGGCAAGGTGATGTCTGCAGGAGTCCTGTTGCTCGCAGCTGGCGAAAAAGGTAAGCGAATGATCGGAAAGTCTGCTCGCATCATGATGCACCCAGTTTCTGGTGGTGCGATCGGAAACGTCTTTGAAGTGATGCATGAGACGAAAGAACACCGTCGACTTCATGATCTGATGGTCAACTCGCTCGCCGCGGAGACGAACCTAAAGCTCGAAGAGATCGAAGATATCATGAAAGCTGGTCACGATTATTACATCACCGCCGATGAAGCAATTCGGATGGGAATCGTCGATCGCATTATCGGCGATGTCAAGCTAAAGAAGTAGTGTAGTACCGCCTTGACGTGATGTAGTGTGACTGCATGGTGTCAAAGCACAGCTACGATGGTTTCTTTCCGTTCTCAAAAATCAGAGACGAACAACGACAGGCTATCGAGTTTGCTCTTGACGCGTATCTTGTCGAAGGAAAGAGGTTCGTCATCCTTGAGATGGGAACCGGCTGTGGGAAGTCAGCAACAGGGATAACGATCGCGCGATACCTAGCTGCAAACCCTCGTCCGGATCTCATGAGCACGGAAGAGGCAAGCAACGCCGCTGGCGCGTACGTGTTGACGACCCAAAAAGTCCTTCAAGAGCAGTACGTTAACGACTTTGGCCCTGGCAGGAAAAACCTGCTGTGCAGCATCAAGTCGAGCAGCAATTTCACGTGCAACTTTTACAAGGACCAAAATTGCGGTGAGTCACGAAGGATCCTGAGCAAACTGGGCAAGCAATTAGTCGGCACTGACTTTTGGAAGTGTTGTCAACAACAGTGCCCGTACAAGATTGAGAAAGATGCTTTCATGCAATCGATGATCAGCATCACGAACTTCTCGTACTTCTTGGCTGAAACGATGTACGCTAAAACGATCAAGCCTCGACAGATGTTAGTCATCGACGAGTGTCACAACATCGAGGCCGAGCTCGGCAAGTTCATCGAAGTAACCTTCTCTGAAAAGTTCGCAAAGGAGGTCCTGAAATGCAAGCTGCCGACCCTGAAGGGCGACGAAGAGAAGCGAGCGCTGATCGTGTTCGAATGGATCAGGAAGACATACCAACCTACGCTGGCGAAGCACCTCCAGAGACTCGAAAAGGCACTCGAGAGTCGTTTTAGCTCGGGCATGGCTGGGTTCGGAGAGTACAGCAAACAATACGAGATGCTTGACAAGCACATCTGTAAGGTCAATCGGTTCATCACATCGTTCAATGCTGAGAACTGGGTGATGAACGTCGTCGAGCCACCAGCTGGAGCTCGCGCCCAGCGCCGGTATGAGTTCAAACCGATCGACGTCTCGAGCTACGGGTACGACATGTTGTATGGGTTCGGATCGCGAGTGTTGCTGATGTCAGCGACCGTCGTCGACCGCGACGTGTTCTGCAGGACGATAGGCTTAAACCCGTCTGACGTTGCGTTTCTCAGGATCCCGTCACCGTTTCCGGTCGAGAACAGACCCATACACTTCTTGCCGACCGGTAAGATGTCGATGGACAACATACAGTCGACGCTACCCAAGATGACAGAGGTCGTCAAGATGCTCATGGAACAGCATGCTAACGACAAGGGGATCGTTCATTGTGTCAATTTCAAGATCGCTCAGTACCTGTATGAGAACGTGAAGTCAGACAGGTTGCTGATTCATAACTCAGAGAACAGGGATCAGGTCCTCAAGAACCATGTCAACGGAACGAAGCCGACTGTGTTGCTGTCACCGAGCATGATGGAAGGAGTCGACCTGGCTGACGACGCAAGCCGTTTCCAGATACTTTGCAAGGTCCCGTTTCCTTACCTGGGAGACAAGGTTGTCAAGAAGAGAAAGTCACGAGACCCAAAGTGGTACCCGTTCCAGACGGTCAAGTCTGTCATCCAGGCGATGGGTCGTAGCATCAGAAACGACACGGATCACGCCACTTCATACATCCTCGATGAGGATTGGGACTACTTCTACCAGCGCAACAAGTCGCTGTTTCCATCAGACTTTTCGAAGTCGCTTTCTAGTCCCTGACGTGCGTTAGCAGAGCTTTTAGTTTACTCACCCACCCTGGTGTGTATACTTATGCTCGGAGGTAATGACCAATGGATGACAATACAGTGCTAGCAAAATGGGGTGAACTGAAGACGCTCGTTGAGACTCTGGAGCTCGACCTGCAGAAGAGCGCACGCGGCGTCGCCGCCGCTGGCGTCAGGGTTCGCAAGGGCCTTCGCGACCTGAAGGGTCGCGCTGCCGATCTCGTCAAGACGACCGTCGAACTCGACAAGGCCAAGAAAGCGGCCAAGCCGCCGAAGGCTCCCAAGGCCTGATTTCAGCGCTTCAAAACTGAACGACACAAGTGGCCCTGGCAATTGTCAGGGCTTCGTCGTCTCTAGAGACCTACTTACTCATTGAGGAACAAGAGACATGCCGTCACCCAAAGCTGTGCTAAGAGACATCCACGACCTGAAGCTCGATCCCAAGACACACCACCGAGAGATTGCTCGCGCTGGTCGCTTGAAGCACGTCGCAACCAGCGTGCCCGCCCCAGCGCTCGTTGTCCCACGACACGTTGAAGAACCCAAGGTCCCTGTTGTCGAAGCTGACGTCAAGAAACCCGTGAAGGTTGACCCTCCAAAGTCTCCCCCGGCTAAAAAAGATGATGAGCCAATGAAGACAGAGGTCAGACCTGAGCCAGAAAAATCAGAGCCCAAGGTCGAAGCGAAGAAGGATGATAAGACCCCGCCTGTGAAGGCTGCAGTCAAGAAAGAAGAGAAGGACGAAAAGAAAGCAGAAGAACCAGCTGCTAGCTGATTTCTCTAATCTTCTCGAAGATCCCCTTCTCAATCTGACAGATTCTCATCCGTGTCAGACCGTAGATTTGACCTATCTTTTGTAACGTGTGAGGACCTTCCTGAGCAGCGAGCAACACACAGTTGTGACTCTGGGAATGACTGATCCACTGAGGACAGTTGTTTCGTTGACAGTCAACGTTGTGTTTGGACTGTGCAGCAAAGCACGTAGTTCCTTCAACGATACGCTTACCTTCAGTCTTCCCTTGGATGACTGTGAGGCGTCTTTTACTCTCTTGCATTGCCTGTTTGGTCCTACCTGGTATAAGGTAGTAACAGCGGCGTTCATGTACAAGAAATCAACTAGAACCCTCTCTTTGAAAACCGGAGTCACGATTACATGAAGAAGACGTACGTCTTAGATACGAATGTGCTCTTGAGCGACCCAAACTCGATCTTTTCGTTTCAAGAGAACGATCTGATCATTCCCATGGCTGTCCTAGAAGAGCTAGATCGCCATAAGAGCAGGTCAGACGAGGTGGGGCGTAACGCCAGACAGGTAAGCAGAACACTAGATGACATGCGCTCGAGTGGCAACAGTCTAGTGAGTGGGGTGCCTCTTCGTGAAGGTGGAACGTTAAAGATCGTGTCCATCGACAAGGGCACCTTGAAGGACGTTCCGACAGAGCTTCAAGCCGACAAAGTTGACAACCTGATCATCGCCTTCATGCTTTCGTTGAAAGGCACCGAAGGCGTCTTGGTGTCGAAGGACATCAACGTACGCATCAAGTGTGACAGCCTCGGAATCAAGTGTGAGGACTACCTCAAGATGAGGGTCGCTAACGATCCTCAAAAATTCTATCGCGGCGTCGAGGTACTCGAGCTACCTGAGGCAGATGTTGATCTCTTTTACAAGACAGGAAAGCTTGACGTGTCAGCTGATCTGATCAAGGAGCGAAACCTCTGTCCGAACCAGATCGTTGTCATCAAACACGTGATCGGTGGGCATACTGCCAAATCAGCTATCACGAAGTTTATTGGTGTCGGTTCAATCCTCGTTCCGGTCGCAAAGATCGATAACGCATTCGGTCTAAAGCCCCGGAACAAAGAGCAAAGCTTTTCGCTTGACCTCTTGTTCGATCCAGAGATCAAGCTATTGACGCTTGTTGGCCCGTCGGGAACGGGTAAGACCTTACTTGCTGTTGCGGCAGGCTTAGAGCAATTGAAAGGTTTGGGAAATGAGGCGACGGCCCGCTATGAAAAGCTGATCGTGACTCGCCCGATCCAACCAGTCGGAAAAGAAGTCGGGTTCTTGCCAGGCACCCTCGAAGAGAAGATGGAACCTTGGATCGCTCCCATTCGTGACAATCTCAACTTTCTCGTCAACAACAAGCGTCCTGGACGAGCTCGGAAGAAATCAGCGAACAACGCAGGCAAACCTGAACACGATGACGGAATGTATCTGTCGATGCTACAGGAAAGAGGCCTGATCGAGATTGAAGCGATCACTTTCATCAGAGGTCGTTCGATTCCAAACGCAATGATCATCATCGATGAGGCACAAAACTTGTCGATGCATGAATTGAAGACGATCATCACCCGGGTCGGTGATGGGACAAAGATCGTGTTGACTGGTGACATCGAACAGATCGATAACATTCACGTTGATGCGTACACTAACGGTCTGACCTGCGCGGTCGAGCGCTTCAAGGACTATCCGATCGCGGGCCACGTGACGCTCATGAAAGGCGAACGCAGTCAACTAGCTACGTTAGCCTCTCAAATTCTGTAGCACGGACTACCTAGTTTAGTGCCAAGCTCAACCGTCAAAGACGCCACCCGTTTCCAGAAGACATACTCGTACTACAGGCAACACAAGGTAGAGTCGACGGTTGAGTCAGACGATCCTGAACAAGACGAGCAGGTGAGAGATCTGACACGTTTCAAGAGGACGTATTCATTTATGCGTCAACAACCAGTACGAATTCGTCTTCGTCGCATGTAGGTAGCTTGCTCTCATGTCCTGGCGTATAATTGCTATTGCATGTCGGGAATTTTGGATTCGAAGTCTCGTGTCATGGACACGATCGTCACCCTTGAGGGCAGGCGTCAGATCGCCAGCGCCAAGCTGAAGATTGAGTACGTTTCTTTTACTGATACGGGAACGTACTATCGTGGTGACATAGCGTCTGGGTCTGCTGACGCGACGTCTCGAATCTACTTCGAGCAAGCTCACCTACCCCAAGATCAGATCACGCTTGAGGCGTCTGACGCTGGTCGTCTAAGCGCATTTCAAAACAGCAATGGCATCAACGTCAAGGACGGTCAGATCCTTGACTATTCATTGACGTATTCATACACTGCGTTGTCATCGTCAGTGCTGACAGGCTCGTCTCAAAGCGTAAGCATCCTGAGCGGCGAGCAATTCAACTCAACGGCAGCGACGCTTTTGGCTTCATCGATCGACAACTTTACAAAGTTGCAACTGATCGGAACGAAGGATCCCGTCTTTGAAGACGATGGTTTTGAGATGGGAAACAAGCAGATCGAGTACGTCATTCACAATGACAAACCCATACCTGATGCCACGACCCACATCACACATATCTCCAGCCTGGAGAGCTTGTTTCAAGACGTTAGGTTTAGCAAGGTCAGAAACTTTAAGTACCTGCCACCCATCAACAAGCTCGATGACAAGTCGATTGACAAGAGGGACCATCGTCTGACCTGGCAATCGCACCTGGGCTACTATAAGCCTTGGGGTCGTCCTCACACCCAAGGCTTGACTCCTTGGCAATTAGAACACGAGCTCGATCACTACGGTCGAATGGGTTATGCTCGAACTATCAATTTTGATCCAACGTCGTTGAAGAACAACCTGGTCGGACAGTTTTTCGAGGTCAATTTTAACGTCATGAAAAAGCTAGACGTCATTGATTACGGTTTGTATACGTGGCAAGGGCGCCGAAAACACGCTTTTTTCGCAGGTAAAGTGTTGACTGACGACAACGGCACCAACATTTTCGTCCATCTCTTCACGTTAGTCTTTGGGTGATGCGCAATGTTCTTTAGGTTCAACCGTCGCTATAACTTTCTAGACGTTGCTGATGACTTTGCGCACTTGCGCAGGATCCATCCGAACGGCGATCTGGAGTTTGAGTTCTTCTATAACATCAAGCCTCACGATGCGGTTGCCAACGAAGCGTTGACTGTCAACGTGTCCGTGCTGTCTCGAACGATCAAAGTCAAGCCCATCCTAGAGAACACGCAGCTTGGTTTCATCAACACTCGTGCGCTGATCAATAACGTGTTGCAACAGATGCCTAACGCGAAAAGCGCAATCAAACAGCAGCAGGACTACACCGTCGCCTCTCGGAACAGTGACATCTCGACAAAAATCAATAACGAGATCATCCCACAGTTGCGGGCAAAGATCCCCGCTCGTAACATCCAGCAGCTCGTCAAACCGATCCTAACCTTGATGCCATCGTCTGACGTTAAGGAGGGAGCGGACATCAAGCCCTTGCTGACACAAATTGCACATGCTTTTACGACAGACATAACGACAGTTAACTCAGCGTCTATCAACGAGAATCCGACCAGGTTGATGCATGACCTGATCGCTCGCCAGGGAATAGATCCGACACATATCTTTGACTTAACGGATCGCAGCGTCGCCTCTGTCGACGCCCTGGGCGGGATCTTGAGACCAAGCAACGCGATAGAAATCGAGACCAGTCCCTCAACTCGCCTTTTGAACTATCACATCTTTCCTCCGGAGACCCACAATCGTCCGACGTACACGTCACAGGTCAGCGATGACACGGTCGTTCAGGTTCTGACATACGAACCACAGACGACCGTTGAGATCGCTCTTACGTTGATCATCCCTAGGTCTGCGTTAACGCAGGACGGTAGTGATAACTCTCACTTTTTCGTTAAGTTTGATCTGATCAACGGTCGATCGAGGGTTGCCGTCGACTCAGTCTCAAAATCCTTGGACGTAGCACGACACATGCAACTGTATTACACCCCTCGCCGACCCCCGGTTGTCAAGCTGACAAAGTCAGAGGTGTCGACCCGCGCTAACCTAGAGATAAAGCAGATCGATCCAGGCGCGACGTCAGTTCAGATCTACAAGAAGCAGTTTTTTCGTGCTGTCACGGACGTCGATTCGTACTCCTTGATAGGAACGTATGACGTTAAGCGTAACGAACAGTCGCTATTAGTTCAGGTCGATTCACCGCAAAACTCTCCGATCCTATACCGGGTCGTTCCAATGGGAAACCAAGGAACCCAAGGCTATGAGTTTACCAACGTCGTCATCAGGCCTTCTCGTTATAGGCAGATCAAGTCACTTGCGTTGAGTGTAATCCCTGTTGACATCGGCATCAAGATCGAGGCGCGACAAATACCCCAACACGTTGTCTCGATAGAGTTCAAGGTTCGGAACCTGACGACGTTTGAGACCAGTTACAGGAACGTTGGCGGGACGGTGTCATTGATCGATGACACCGTGAGAACGTCAGATTACCTGACAATCGTTGACAAGGACGTCAATCCCAACAACATTTACGAGTACGTAGCGCGTTTGGTCTATGAATCAGGCACGTCAGAGCTTGCTGGAACAGCGTCGATCGAGTTTTTACAGCCTTCACCGGGTAAGGTTGACACCAAGATCGACGATCTGATCGTCGATCAAACGGGTGACTTGAACGTTACGTTTTCTATCTCAACGACCATCATCGATAACAACATCGATGTCGTGAAGAGGTTGTTGCAACAACAGGACATCTACGATCAGTTCAAGGGTGACGTTGATAAGGAACGTGAGTTCTTGAAAAACCTGATCGCACACAACATCCAACGTGTCGATCTGACGACTGGTATCCGAGAGGACTTCGGGGTCGTGACAGCCGATCAGTTTTCCGACGTTGACCTTAGAAAAAATCAGGCGATTCAGCCTTTAAAGCTAGGCCATCGTTACCGTTATGAAGTTTCTGCCTTGCTTCGTGAACCTGAGACGATGTTCGACAGCCTTAACAAGAAGAAGGTCGATCCGGTTACCAAGAAGACGTACACGTTTAGCCCAGCAAAGTTCTTGCATCCGATCGCCCTGACACAAGGAACCTTGGTTTCAGCGGCTGGCCTGAAAACCCGGTTTGCAAAAGAACCGATGGCCCATGGCGCGATAGGTTTCATGCAATCGGTTGACGTGTCATTTGATGACGAACCAGCACGAGTCGTCGATGCCTCAGCTAGCAGGTTTGACAAGTTTCTGAACATCATCACCTGGAAGGTTCAAGGTTCGCTCTCAGCTGTCGATCATTTCATCATCATGAAAGACGTCCATGGCGTTCGAACGTTGGTCGGAAAGGCTCACTCAGAGTTTACCTATGGGAACTGTCAGTACTTACATCCAGTGTCTAGACGTGACGAAGGCTCGTTCAATTACGTCATAGTCCCGGTCTTCAACACGTACAAGACAGGAACACAAGTCGCAACAAACGCAGTGATCGTAGAACAGTTTAACAATGGATTGCCAGCAAGATGATCGTATCGCTTAAGGGTGCCAACGGCTCTTTCGTCTCCGTGGGTAACGTGCAAGTTCAACCAGTGACTAGCGATCTTGGCGCTGGCGTGAAAAAAGCAGTGTCGACACCTGGAACGATCAAGGCCTCCGTGGTCCCAGCGTCACAAGCTCCCATTGCTACCCCCACCTTGTCAGTGACTTCAACGAACCTGAAGATCCAGACGAACATGTCGATCCAATCGATCGCAGCCAACCTCGGAGGCAGCAAGACCTTCTTGTTACCACCTTATCACGGCATGATGAACATCATCATGCCCAGCTTTGCCTTACACCTAGAACCAGCGGTGGCAAACCACCCGGTGACAGACAGGTTGGTCGTCACTTCTAAGAAGTTTGAACCTTACGAACAATTGACTGGAATCGCTCACGAGCGTCCTGAGATCGTCATGTTGACGAATTTCTTGCCCTTGTTCACGAAAAACATCGGATCTGGGCAACAATCGTTCGCTAACCAGGTCGAAAACAGCGGCATCTACTCTGATATGACTGACGCAGGTCGTTTCGTTGATACACACCTGCAAGCACGTAACCTGCGACAGATCAATGTCACCCAAGCATTGAGGGGTCTGAGGTCACAGTATCCTTTCATAGCAGACTCTTTCACGACCAGGCGCCGTAGCTTCGAGAGCAACGTTGACTCATTACGTGATCAGGCAAATTTCCTGCTTGAGCTTGTCAGGAGCCTAGAACGCCTGAAGTCACAGTTGGATCTACGTGATGACATCCACACTGTCGACCCAAGCGCTGTCGTCAACTATCACTACTTGAACTTCACTAAACTGAACTCTGTTCTAACGTCGAACGTGTTGTTCGACTTAGTCAGGCGTTACCTGCCTGTGACGTACTCGATCCCGGACACGTTAGTTAGGTTGGGCTACAATTCTGACATCGTCAGACACAAATTCTCGTCAACAAAGATCTGGCTACAGTTCTTGCTTGAGATGTCTGACATGTTGAAGTACCACTCGTCAGAGTTTATCGACATCGACACTGTCACCCAACGAAATGACACCAATGCCACTCGCATCGTTCGTAAGACGGTTCCACACTTTGGCTTGTCACAGAAGCTTCCAGCGTTGCCTCCATTGGATGAATTGAGCACCATCAAACCGAATCAGATCAACAAAGCCGTCAGCACGATATCACAAGCATACAGCGTCTTGTACCAGAACGTACACTTCAAGAGCCAGGAAGCCCAAATCGCGGCGCTGACCAACCTGATCTCGAAAGAATTTCGTTATTCTCACGGCATGTCACAGCGTGACGTTCAGGACGCGTTGTCCAGTGGGTTCAATTACCAGGTTTCTCCCTCAGACAATGTCGGTGTGTTTGAATCGATCGTTGGAAAGTTCGGAAACAACATCAGCGATTTTCCTGCGACACAGACCAACTCTCTCGCAAACATCGCCCAGCGCCAGACGACGTCTGGCGCCGCTGTGCTGACGTTCGAATCAAAGTACGTTGACGGCGACACGGGTACGCTGACGCCAGGGGGAACGTATTACGTTGATAGCGTCCTTGACGGAGCGAATGCGATAGGATTTAACACAGCTAACCTTGACGAAGGTGGTGACCTGTTTGAGAAGGCTTTCAACTCTTTTAGCATCGTTGTCAATGGAATGAACCTGTTGGGCGTCAGAACGTACGACCCGTACGACCGCACACAGTCACAGTTCTCATCGATATTGTCTAGTCCGTCAGATTTCATTCAAACGTCGATGAAGAACTTGTTGGATCCTAAGACGGGAAACACGTTACCCGCAGTCCTGAATGACAACCTAGGTTCTGTGTATAACTTCGCTGCGACCAACCCCCACGTTAAGTCAGCATTGTTCATATACACGATCGCAAAGATCACTCGATCGTACTTTCCGATCATCAGCCTCCCGTTTTTCAACTTGAATTCGCTGTCAAGCGATAACACTCCCTTGACTGATGCGTTGATAAAGGACATCGTTTCTGAGATCGAAAAATCGATCCCACAGATGCTCGTGACCAACAAACCTCAACCTCCGAGGCTTAGTGCGCCAGGCAAGCTGTCGTCTACCATGTCATCAGACGTCATGACAGCGTCGTTCAAGCAAGGCACAGTGTTGACGAAATTCGTTGAGGGCTTGATGCAACAGATCCTTTCGTCGTTCAGGACCAACGATAGCGCGATGGTCGACGGTCGAACACGCTTCAGCGGTGACCTAGACACCTCGATCATGATGGCCGTCTTTGACACGATCATCCAAATGGTCTCTTGTTACAACGACCAAAAGCTGGTGTCGACGAATTACATTCGTAGCGTCTTGACGTTCAATATCACGAAGACGACGACCAATCACAAGGCTTCGGCTAGCGACTTAACCACTCGCATGGAGAAAGAGGTCGCGTTAAATCACAAGCTGATTTACACTGCGATGAACACGCTTCAGAAACTGTCTGGCGCGTTTAAGAACTACTCGAATTACCTGAAAAGTCCGCCAGCGATCTCAAAGCTGAACGAACTCGTCACAATCATCAACAACCCAGACCTGGTGAAGATGTTGATGAGCGAGCAACAAATCATGTTGTTGGCCTCGACGGTTCATGATTTGAACGATCGGATCTCACAACGTGATGCGTTACCAGACAACGGTGACGTTGATGGCGACGGAGACTTTGACGCTGACGACGAACTGAAGATACTTGATGATTCCGTCGTGTCACCAAGGCTGAGGAACGCAGTTTACAGCACGTTTGGGACAGACGATTTTGCGTCAAAGAAAGGTTACAACAAGAAGATCATCACTGTTGGGATCCCGTTGGGCTTTACACGCCGCTTGAAACAACGCGTCAGCCTGAACAACCTGAAAAAGTCAACCTTCATTGATAAGCAAAGTGACATCGTGTCGGTGGTCGTGTACAAGGTCGACCTGGAGAACAGCGACATCATATACAAGCCAAAGAGGATGTTGTTCGAGCTGTCAAGGTTTCCAGTTCGAAATGACCATTGGTTCTTGCAGATTCCCGAGAGGCCATCGATGTCAGACATCGCCCACGCCATACCGACGAGAGACTTTGGCCAGAGCCAAGCGACGGCTACTGAGATCACCTACTGGTCACTCAATACTGACGACATCAACAATGGACGTAAGGCAGCGTTTGCAGATGAGACGTATGACTTCTTGACCCAACAGGAAAAAAACGAGATCATCAACAATCACGTGATGAGCTACATGTTAGAGGTTTATGCCAAGCTCACGACCGGGATCGATCTCGGTGATCACCACTTTGATCTGGTCGAGCAAGACAAGCCCATGGACATTGATTTCACAAAGACGTTGACGGAACACTACGTTGCGTATACGACCAATCTCTTCACCGTCCAAAACGTCTCGAGCCCAGAGACTCACGCTCCCACGGGAGGGGTCTTATTTAGCACTACGTCGCCTCGAAAGGTTGGTTACACGCCTTCTAAGACGACATCACCGAAAGCATCGACGTATCCTCAGCTAAGCAACGCTTCGGGCATCGCAGGTTCAATAGGACCAAGCACTCAGTTTAGCAAGATCCAAGCCCAACCCATCGTCAAGACGCTCGCTGCACAGCAGTCGATCGGCACGCTAGAGTCTAACCTATCGTCAGTGTCACATCGTAACATTCCGGTGATGTTACATGGATTGAGAACGATAAGCAATCTAACACACATGGTAACGCCTCTAGCAGATCCCGTTGCTGTCTCTAAGAGAATAGTGTCGCCCAAAACGTTCGATCGTGTCTTTAACGTTATCGTCGATCCAGATGAGTTTGAGATTGATTACGATAAGACGGTTCAAACCCCACAGGGAACCGCGGCGCTCAAGCAAATGATCCTCAAGGGTGACATCATCCCAGCGACAGAGAATTACACGTCTCGTAACATGGTTCGCTTTGCCATGCTCAACCTGAACAACTATCCGTCTGGTCGTCCGTTCGTCCAAGGTCGGGCTGCGCCAAACCATGCTGCGTTTCGCTTTCGAGATCGTGATAAGAACCAAGGCGATCTTACGTTTGAAAAGTATTTCGTGACAATCGAAACGTACGGAGAGGACCAGGTCTGACAGATGAGCGTCTCGTTACCTTCAAGAGAGATTTACGCTGTCGACGTCCCAGAGATTCAGAGGTTCGAAGGCACGTTCAACTACAACTTTTTCACACCTGACGAAAGCGTTTCTGAAACAGGGGGCGTGCCAGTAAAGGTCCTGCAGCGACAGGCTGATGAGATCGATGCAGCTTTCATTCAGTATTCTGTGACTCGAGCGCCCCGTTCGGTGACGTTCTCATGGAAGCTTCCGAAGCTAGTTGACCCTGGCAACCAGGTAACGGATCTCCAGCAGAGGAACAACGTCTTTAAGACAAACGCTCAAAACGGGTCATTGATCGCTGACAACATCGACAAGGTCGTGACAGAAGACCAGTTTGCGACTGACAATTACGTCGCTGTTAACTTTCACGACGCCGAGATCGATGACAAGATCCACTATTTCGTGTCAGGTTCATACGCCTTGCATACCCTCGAACAGAGCACGGACACCAACGTCAGTCACTATAAGGCAGCACAGCAGCTGTCAGCCTTGACACCAAAGCACATCAAACCCCACTTTCTCTTCAAGGCGTTGACGATGCCCTCAAGGGCGCATGGGTCTAGGTTCTTCAATGACAACGGTCAAAGGATCTTCGATTCCTACTTTCAGAGACTGAAGAACGTTGCTGTCAACGCTCAGATAAACAGCAAGCTGTTTCATGACATCACGAACAGGACGATCCGTGACCCGCATTCGCCCTTCACGACCGACCTCAGCAACATGCACAAGTACACGAAGAAGCTGCAACACCAGGTCGTGCAGCGCTCGTCAGTGAGCGTTTCCGAAGATGACTTCAAGACGTTCGTACCGTTCATCGACATAAAGGTCCGGACCACAGCGTTTCAAGCTGACCAACAGGGTCCCGAGATCGTGGGTTACATCATTGACAAGACTGAGATCACTGTTGATGGAAGTTCCAAGAGCCTCAGTCCCATCATCATCGATAACCCAAACGTAAACCTGACAGCAGACTTTCAGATCAAGTACAATGCAAGGTACATGTACGCGATCAGGACCGTCGCTCAGTTCACCATCCCGGGCATCGATGATGACACAGGTGACGTAGCGATGCTAAAGATCCTCGTCAGCTCTAAGCCATCAAACCAGGTCTTCATCAACACCATCGAGACGACCGCACCACCAGCTCCTACTGACCTAAACTTCACGTGGAACTATGAACGTGTTAACCCAGCAACGCAAGAACATGACCAACTGACAGGCCTGCCGCTGCCAGGAACGGGTGTCCCGGGTAGCCTGTTGGTTCACTGGACGTTCCCACCAAACTCACAGCGTGACATCAAGAAATTTCAGGTGTTTCGCCGCCGAGACGTCGATCACCCGTTTGAGTTGATCAAGATGTACGATTTCGATGATTCTTTGGTGAAGTTTGAGAACGGTGAGAACCCAGATCCCACCTTGGTCGAACACCTGACGTCACCGTGTTCGTTCTTTTACGATGATGACTTTCAGGTCGGTCTTCACAATTTTCATGAGGACCAACAGACGCAACGTGGCAGCCACGAACGTAGCCCATTCTCGTCAACGTTCATCTATGCCATCGCTGCCATCGATGCTCATGGTTACACGTCAAACTTCTCAGCTCAGTATGAGGTCTGGTTCGACCCTTTCAAGAACCAGCTTCAGAAGAGGCTGATCAGCCACACCGGTGCTCCGAAACCATACCCGAACCTGTACCTCGAAGCAGACACGTTCGTCGACACCATCCGCGTGTCAGGGCCAAACAGCAAGCAACTGAAGCTGTACTTCAATCCCGAGTACTATTACCTCTATGATGACGAGGAGAGAAACCAACGCGTCATCGCGACCAAACAGACGGGAGGAAGCTACAAGCTGCAGTTCATCAATACTGACAGCCAAAAGAGTGCCACTGCAACGATCACGATCAACGACCAGATTCGTCTGGCGGCGAGGGTCATGTCGTTCCCTGAGGTTAGGTTCGGCACCCGCCGTCGATCACAGGCTCGAAAGGTCATCAGCCAGTGACGTTTAACGTAGACGCTGAGCATGGTACGATGTTGTTCGACAGGCCAAACTTATGCGGTCATCGGATTACACGTAGGGGATATATTTGGAAGTACGCTGCGTCATCATGCCCCGGGCAAAGACTGAACGCTAAGGAAAAATCGCATGGGATTTCTTGATCACTCGAGTAATAATATCGTCCTTGATGCCGTGTTGACAGACATTGGACGTCAGTTCTTGGCTCGCAACGACGGCTCGTTCTCAATTCACAAGTTCGCTCTGGGCGATGATGAGGTCAACTACAACGTCATCAGCAAGTACGGTCGTACTGTCGGCAAGGAGAAGATCGAGAAGAACACTCCGATCTTTGAGGCGTTGACCAACCAACAACACTCGCAGAAGTACAAGCTGATCAGCGTGTCAAACCCAAACCTGCTTCGCCTGCCGACGATGTCGCTATCAGGTGACGCTAACGTCGACAGCCTGAATGGTGTCATCACCCTGGGTCGTAACCAACAAAAGACGGCGACTGCCACTGTCGAGCAGACGATCAAGAACGAGACGACGATCGACGTAGAGCTTCGCGATCAGACGTTCATCATCGAGGTTCCGAACCTCTTCATGCAAGTTTTGAGCCAAACGCCAGAAAACATCGATGGACAACAGCGCGCCACCTACATCCTGACCAGGTCGCCTGCTGAGAACAGCTTTGGTGGCAGCTCGGTACAGTTCACTCTGTCAGTGAAGAGCCTGACGGACGCGCTGTTCACGGTCTATGGGACGACGGCCAACAAGTCTCGCATCAAGGTCTTCGTCAAGGTGACCGGCGTCCAATCAGGAGCCGTCAAGGACATCGGCGTCATCATTGACAAGAATCTGTAATTTACGATGCATCAAAGAAGTGTTACCTTCTGTTTGATGTTCGTTAAGACGATTGATGAGACATATCTTCATAAGCGTTGGAACACCCAACAGGTTCGCCGTCGTGACGTGTTCAACTGTGATGAGTGCGGAAAAGAGTTCGTGCATGGTCACAAGCTCGCTCACTCAACTAACGGAGCGCTCACGTTTTGTTCGAAAGCGTGCAACAAGAAGAGTCGATCGAACGGAAAACTGGCACAGCAGTGGAAGCAAACAAAGCTCGCTCGTTACGGCGTCGAGTTCTCATCGCAGGTCGCCGGCGCAAGCGAGAAGATGATTGCTTCTAGGTTGGTTACCACAGGGGCCAGCTCTCCATCGATGCCAACGTCATTATCGAATGCTAGGTTCAAGCGAACGATGATAGAGCGTCACGGTGCAGAACATCCGCTGAAAGCACGCGGACCGAAGGCAAAGAGAAAGGCGACAGTGATAAAGCGTTTCGGTAAGGATCCTCTGGCGTTGCCTGAGAATCGAACGAATTTAAGTGAAGCAGGTCAAAAGGGATACAGAACGACAGCAAGCCGAGTTGGTTCTTGGATCATTTCAAAACCAGAGATGCTGTTGCTTGAGTGGTTACGATTGCGTTACGGTCATGACAACATTGATCAACAAGTAAAAATCGATCATGGCGGAAAAAAGCCTTGGTTGATTGACGCTTATGTCAAAACACTTGACGTATACGTTGAACTTGATGGTGAGTTTTGGCACGGTCTAGACAAACCTTACGATCAGTTGCATCCCAATGGAAAAAGTTCGTACGATATTGATCGCAGAAAAGACGAATGGTTCCTTTCTCAAGGTAAGAAGTTAGTTAGAATCACTGATAAAGAGTTCCTGGCGAGCCACAAGAGTAATGATTACTCCGGAATCGTTGTCAAACTCGGAGGGTAGAAAAATCGCAATCTTCAAAGAAATTTTGCCGTCGGACATTAAGACAGCGAGGAGTTTTCTGAATCAGCTTATAGACGTTCTCCAGGAAGACGTTAGCAGTTCAGTCTCCCGTCGCAAGTACCAGGTTTTCGTGACAGGAGGTGTCGGTCCTGGTGTGACGAGCTCGTTGTTCCAGACGATCTTTGATCAGGATTTCACGCTGCAGACCGCTAACCCTGTCCTTGACATGACGGTTGGCCTGTTCCCAGATGGTAACACTGTTGCAGTGACCAAGACGGGAACTGATGCCGCAGGCAAGGAACTGTTTCCATCGTCATCGTTGATGATGCGTGAGAAGATGGAAGTGTATCGCCAGTTCGCTGCCACGTTGTTGGGAGATTCAACGCAGGCCTTCACGGCGCCCTTTGACTCGTCTGACGTCGCGGACCAGATCGACGTGGGCCTGTTCATCGCATTCAAGCGTCTCTTTGCTCGTGATCAGATCAAACGAGAGACGTTTGCCATGAAGTTCTTTCAGACGGCGTCGATCAACTACAACGCTACTGGCACAGCTCCCGCTGAGTCGCAGCTACAACCACCAAATCTTTACGTCACCTCGACGTCAGGCTCAGCTATCTACACGGACATCGGAGCAGCGACCAATAAACTGACGTCGTTCGGTGGCCAGGTCGGAAACATCGTCGACTCAGCGAACACGGCACGTAACGTCGGCCTGATGTTCTACGATCGTGGCATCGTCATCCTCGACATGTCGAAGGTGACCAGCGCGAGCCAGTACATGTCGGGAACGATCGACGCCATGCACCCGCTTGGAAGGATAACCTTAGGCGGCCCAGGCACCCAGACCCAGACCTCGTCAGTGATGATCCCGGACTTCGTGACCAGTGCCTCGATCGACAACATCATCGATCACATCGCGTCATGTCGGTTCGGATCGGGCTCACAGACAGCCATCACGTTCCAAAACGTCACTAACATCAACAGCACCCTGATCTTCTGTCGCTCACAGGCAGACGAGTTTAACTACTCGTCGAACCCAACGTACACGGACACTGACAACAGGATCCAGGTCATCGACATCGGTCAGGAGGACACGCAACAGTCGTTCACCTTCGTGACCAGCGTCGGCATGTATGACGCAAACGACAACTTACTCGCGGTTGCGAAGCTGTCTCGGCCCGTGGAGAAGTCACCAGAGAGGGACCTCACGTTCCGCGTCAGGTTAGACTTCTAGGACGATTTTCTACTGGTAAACATCTTAACAAAGCGTTGTATCATTACTTGATGGTGCATGACTACACTTGTCAAAAATGTGGGATCAGCTTCAAGTCACACAAGAAGGACAAGAAGTACTGTTCACACGATTGCTTCGCGAAACGCTTCGATCCTGTTACCCTGACGTGTGAAACGTGCAGCAAGACGTTCACCGTCGCCTATCGTTTCAGGGGCCAGAAGACCTGTGGGATGGAATGTGCCAAGACAGCGATCTCTAAGACGCTGACGACACGTGTCACCAAGCAGTGTCTCGCCTGCGGCAAGGACTATGAGGCGGTGCAGTCGTACAAGGACGACGCCAAGTACTGCTCGTATGACTGCTTCCTGTCAACGCGACAGACGAGACAGCCTGATGTCACCAAGACGTGTGAGTGGTGCAAGCAGGAGTTCACGGTCTCGTTTGTCAAGCGAGATCAACGATTTTGTGGATATGAGTGTTCGAATAGCGGTGAAAACAACGGTATGTTTGGCAAACCAGGATCTATGTTGGGCAGACCTTCTTGGTCACGAGGACTGACTGCTAAAACAGATTCTCGTTTGCGTGCCCTCGGTGAAAAGATCTCGATCATCGTCGCTGACAAGATGGTGAGCGGTTCGTGGTCACCTCCTTCGACTGGTTTCAAAGGCGAGCACTACGTTGGCGTTAAGAATGGCGGCATCACGTGCTATCTCAGGTCATCGTTCGAGAGCGCTTACGCTCGGATGTTAGACGAGGGCGAGGATGTCGTGTCTTGGGAACACGAGCCGTTTCGCATCCCATACGTGTTCGAAGGATCTGTTCGCAACTACGTGCCTGATTTCTTGGTCACCCGCCTGTCAGGTGTCTTTCTCGTCGAGGTCAAGCCGAAATTGCTGACCGAGACAGCTCTCAACGTTGCTAAACAGGCTGCTGCGGTCGCCTGGTGTCAGACGAACCACGTTACTTTCTTGACTGTCACGGAAGATGAGTTGGTGTGAAGTGATACTTACCCAACATGAAGCTCACCGTCGGCCAACTCAAGCGCATCCTCGTCGAGGCTCTCGCCCCAGCCCCTGAACAACGTGCCCAGAGCATCGTCGATGCGACTGCTGACGCAGCTGAGCAATTCGTCGACAGCCTGGTAGCTGGAGACGTTGACAAGGAAGCGGCTGACAAGCTCAAGCAGCTAGCTGACCAGTCTGCCTCGATCGCAAAATGGATGCAAACTAATCGTAACCCGAAGGCCCCTGCGCTGGTCCGGTTCGCTCAGCAGGCGCAGGACCTCTCGAAAGACGTTGGTTTTTGGTCTCGTCCGATGTTCTTCAAACGTGAGGAGTACGTTGAGAAGATGAAGACGAAGGTCAAGAGGTTACAAAACGCCCACGTTGCGTTAGTATCTCACTGATGTCAGCACACCATTGCATCAACTGTCCCACGTGTCGTGGAGGTTGTTCGATATGTGGACGCTGTGCGTGTCCAAGGGTCTCGTTGACGTTTGGGTGGAAACCTCCTCAACCGACGTATCAGTACCAGCCCCAATGGGTCACTGATCATCCTGGGTTCACGCTTGAGATCAATGGGCTTGTCAGCGGTAGTTTCGTCCAGGGCGAAAGATAGGTGGCCAGGCCCCTTCACCACGGCGTATAGTTACGAACGAGCCTGATGTCATTCTTTAAGGTCGAAACAGGGGACGTAGAGTCATTCACGGTTGTGACCAACCCGTCACGACATTTTGTCACGAGCTCTGCTGGCGCGACCGGTTCTGTGTACGTCTTTGCTCGCCGGTCTAGCATCGAGAAAGAACCCGAACCGCTCTCGTCATTCATTGACGCGACAGCAAACGACACGGACCTGACGACGACTCTCAGGTCGGTCCAGAACATGGGCCGTAACGCGATGATCGTTGATGGCGTCGGCATCGCCGGCCTGCTCGCAACGTCAGACTTTGTCGTTTCATCGACCATCGCGTTCAATGGCATGCTTGATGACTACATGTCAAAGGTGACACAACAAGGCGTCTCCGCGCGCAAGCAGAAGCTGTTGAACATCATCAGGTTCACGCCTTCGGTCGATTTCACGTCAAACACGTTGAGAAAGCTAGTCGTCAAGGACCAGCTATCTTCGTACTACAGGACGACGTATCCGTCTGCCCATTGGGCTTACACCAACTACAACTGCCTTAACTTCTTCACGTCATCGACGGTGCCGACCTCATCAGTGATGCTGTACCCAAACATCGATAGCGGCATCGAGCACGAGGGTTACGTCTCAGGAACATATACCCCAAGTGGGTCAGTCAGCTTTGATTTCTACATCAATCCGAAGTACCAGCCCGATCGACCTGACGGCGCCTTTAAGGCAGGGACGATCCTACACCTGTCGTCGACCTATGCCGTCTCGCTCGTCACCGGTTCAGCAAAAGATCAGAACGGCCGCCCGTTAGCGTTTAGGATCCAGCTTCAGCTGAGCCACAGCGCTGACATCCCACCTTCGGTCCTCAGACAAACTCGAGCGGGAGACGTGGGGCTAGATCCGAACAGAGCGTATCATTCAGGTGGCTTGAACACCAGGTTGGGTTACGCCCCCGCTGACCTAGCATTTCTTTCTGATGACAACTCGTTGTTATGGAACAACTGGCACCACGTCATCGTCAGGTGGGGCACGGATCAGATCGACCAAGGAACCGGTTCTTTCATTGTCGACGGTGCCAAGCGAGGCAGCTTCGTCGTCCCATCAGGCACGGTCGCTCCGAGGTTGTTCGTCAGCGCCACTCGAGCCAACCCAGACGTGTTGTGCGTCGGCAACTACTACGAAGGCAGAAACAACGGGTTCGACGCCCAAGCGTTTTTCTTTGCTCCGAACCCAGCCTTGCGCGACGGTCTTCATCAGATGATCGAGGACGACACCCAGGACGAGCCCATCTTCTACGGATTCAATCACCCGTTGAACGCTCAAGTGCACGATCTCGCGATCAAGCGCTATTACATGTCAGACCTTGACGTCGAGCAATCGTCGTCTGTCAGCCCAAAGTCGATCGATCCCAATTACATCGCGTTCTATTTGCCACCGTTCTTCGTCGAAGAGTCACCGTTCAGACAGTTCGTGGGTGACATAGGAGGTATCCTACAGACGCCTTTCTTTGAGGTCGACGGGACGACTAGCGACCCGTTCAACGTAGCGATGTCGTTCGGCGTAGCCGGTCATTACATCAACATCGAGAACTTTGTGAGGGATTTTGCCTCAAACGTGTTCCCACGCCTGCATCACATGACAGGTGTGGCGATCATGAACTCGACGCAGGCCCGCTCGGCCAACGATTTTCTATACGACCAACCCTTTGTTCGTCGACGGAACCTGTTCCTGATGCCGTGTGACGACGGTCTTTTCGTTCCCAGTTTCGAATTGCTAGCCTCAGAGAGCTTACAATCCAGCGCGGTTGATGACCTAGGCCTAGAAGAGTTGAGTTTCATTCACTTGGACGAGCTCGTCCTGTCATCATCGTTGTTGTTTGGATCAGACTTTGACGGCGACCTGTCGTACGTTAACGAGTCGATAGGTTTCACGCCAGAGCAACCTGGCCTGCCTCCCGGCCGAGCGTTCAACCAGTACGTCGACACCATCGATAAGTCTGTTGCATCAGGAACGTTCGATCCGGGCATCCAGATGGGCGCACCCCTGACGGTGTACCAACGCACTCGCGATCCGTCATCGAACCAGGTAACATTCTTTGACATCAGCAACCTGTTCTATGGCAAGCGCATCCTGCCAGGCTCACTTGAATTGACAGATCCGAGCTTGAGCGGTTCTGGTGGTGCTGTTAAGGTCACCCTCAAGGACGATGGTCGAGGCACGATCTACAGAGCTGACAGCCTGACGAGTGCCTCGACATGGAACTCTGTCGGAACGATCTTTTATGATGAAGGCATCATCGCCTTGAAGAGCCCGCATCTCTACTTCTTTGGCAAGGAGGGTTACGAGATCAGCTTCAAGGGAGACCAGAGCGTCCATGTCATGACGATTGACGTGATGGCTGCAGCGAACCAACTCAACTCTTCGTCGAACCCAAACTTCATGAAGGTGCCACCTTCGCCGTACCCGAACGATCCTGAGAAGGAGTTCGTTTACATCACCGCCTTGAACTTCCACGATGACAATTACAACGTCGTCATGAAGACGCAGCTCGCCCAACCCATCATGAAACGCCATGGCGATCGCATAATGTTCAAGATCAAACATGACTTTTGATCTCACGACACACTATGAGGACCCATGAGAGCTCGCGTTCGTTTTGTTGACCAACCTTACTTCAACTTTCCCCCCAATCGTTTGGTGTGCCCTGGCATCTTGTTGGGACGTGCTGAGAACAGACGCATGTGGTCGCTTTGTTTTGTCGCTGACAAGCAGGTCAGCGCCCTTGTCTTTGACGGTGACCTAAGGTGGGTCGCTGCGCCATCGGAACAGGACTTCGGAAAAGGCGTCAGCTTCCAGCTGATCAGCAACCCGAAGAGGTTCTCTGACGGTCCGTCGACGGCTGGGATGTTTGCTGAAGGCGAGCTGCTTGGCTAAACGTAAGACACGTCGCAAGCGTAAGCGTCACTATCACACGGGCCTGCACCTCTCTCCAAAAGCGGGTGAGTGCAAGTACAGGTCAGGGTGGGAGCTCTCGTACATGCAATGGTTGGACGCGAACGTAGATGTCGTCACGTACTCTTACGAAAAGACCAAGATCCCGTACGTCAGCAACCTCCGGACCGGGAAGCTACGTAACTACTTCCCAGACTTCCTCGTTGAATACTCGGACAGAAAGGTTCTCGTCGAGATCAAACCCAAGAGGCGCGCGAGCCAGGTGAAGGTTGTCAAGAAGCTCAAGGCCGCCCAGGAATGGTGCTCGACCCACGGCGTGGCCCTAGAAGTGATCACAGAGGTCGAATTGAAGCTACTTGGTCTGCTGAAATAGGGTTTTACGAGGGCCATCCTGAGGGCTGATAATTACCATGCCTCTCTTGATGGGTTTAGACGTGAGCACAAGTATCGTCGGCGTTTGCATCGTTGATGACGCGATCGAGCCCGATGCCAAGGGTTCTCACATCGTCTTGCTTGATCACATCGATTTCAAGGGTTGCAAGACCCTGTGGGACAAGGCGGACGTCGTGTACCATTACATGGCAGACGTCATCAGGAACTCGTTCGATGATGAGAGGTTACCTAGGAATGGGTTCTACTGTCCAACTCGAGTCGTTCTTGAGGAACCGTTGATGGGATTTCGTCCCGGCATGTCAAGCGCTCAGACTATCTCAACTCTGATGCGTTTTAATGGGATCGTCAGTTACGTCACGCGGATGGTGTTCAAGTGCGATCCTGAGTACATCGGCTCAGCTCACGCACGTAAGCTGTGTGGCATCAAGCTCCAACGCACCGCGGTGGGTGGTCCTCAGAAAGAACAGGTCTTTGCACACATGGTCGCTAATGACCTGTCACACGTGCAGTGGCCAACCAAGAAGAATGGAAAGCAGGTCGAGTGGTCCAGGGACGCCTGTGACGCGTACGTCATCGCCCGAGCTGCGACCGTCTGTGGTCCCATCCAACCGTTGGTGAAGAAGCCAAAGAAGGTCGCCAAACCAAAGGTGGCTGCTGGGGTTACTTTGAGACCGTAGTGTCAGTCGTCACCCTCTCAGACAAGGTTCGATTTATCGAACAGTGCTTCGGCGCAGGCAGGCTCGCTCGCAACAGCAAGAACATGGACGTCAGGTGTCCGATCTGCGATCCCAAGGACCCATCAAAGAAAAAGCTGGCGATCCGGATCGATGATGACAGGAATCACTGTTGGACGTGCGGCTGGCGTGCACACACGCTCGCGCCCTTGCTTCGAAAATATAGCACTCTCGAGCGTCTGAACGAGTACCGAGAGAAGTTCATGACAGCTGAGGAGCGCGAGCGTTCTAGGCGTTGCATGATCGTCGACGTCCAAGATGAACCCAAGAGGCTTGAGTTGCCTAATGACTCTAAGCTGTTAGTGATGGCTGGTAACGAACCTGATGCTCGGGCCGCCTGGCGTTACGTTGCCGACAGGGGCCTGACAGAGCGTGACATGTGGTACTTCAAGCTTTGCGTCTCAGATGAGGGGCGCTGGCGCCGTCGTGTCATCGTGCCTTCTTTTGACGCTATGGGTCAACTCAATTACTTCGTCGCTCGAGCCATCGACAGGTCTAGGCAACCGAGATATGACAACCCAGATCATGACAAGCTGCCAGTCATTTTCAACGAGATCAACGTTGATTGGACCCAGCAGCTGGTGATCTGTGAAGGCGTGTTCGACATGTTCAAGTGCATCGACAACACCGTGCCCTTGTTAGGGTCAGACCTCAACGAGCAGTCTGTTTTGTTCAACATGATCATTGCGAACGGAACACCAATTGCTCTGGCGCTCGACGGTGACATGTGGGAGACGAAGACGCTAAAGATGGCTAAGAAGCTAGCTGATTACGACGTTAGCGTTGTGTTGGTCGACACCCGATCGTTCGGTGATCCAGGCAGCGCGACCAAAGAACAGTTTGCAGAAGCTCTGAGCCTAGCAAGGCCAGCAGACTGGAAGTCAGCGTTTTTGACCCGATTAGGTAGGGTGTCTCGGACAACGCTGATGTTGTGATCGATACTTACCAGTCGCAGCCATGAAGAAACGATCGACCCGCGCTCGTCCGATAATCACCGAGGCACAGTTACGTAAGATCATCGTCGATGAGTTGATCGATCAGTACCTGATCAAGGAAGGCCTGTTCGATGATGCTAAGTCAGGCTTGCAAAAGCTGTCAGCATACGTGACAAAACAATTCAAGCAAGTCGCAGACAAGTGGGCGAAAGCGATCGTCACGGCTTCGAGCAAGCTTACTGAGATCCCACCCGAAGCTAAGCAGATCCTTCAGGTTCTCAAGCACGCGATGGAACAGACCGGTGAGACGTTCCAGATGGACAAGGGATTGCAAGACGCCAAAGAACTCGGAAAGATCAACAAAGATAACGCGTTAGCGATCGTTCAACAGGACCTCGAGGGTCCGGTGCACGACAAGGCGAAGTCCGCTGACGCTAAGACAGAAGGAAAGTACATCCCCGAGATCTATGCTGTCTTAGCTGAGACCCAACACGCTAACCTGCCAAAGGAGCAGCTCAATGAGTTTGGTGTGATCGGAGCGGCTGGCGTCGGTCTCGCCATCATGGGTGGGCTACCCCTTCTGTTCAAGGGACTCCACAAGCTCGCGAACGTGCTCGGCGCTCACGGTACGGCTGAACTCTTTGAAAAGGCAGAGCACGTCACGCATCACTTTGAGCAGAAAACAGTCAATTTTGTGATGCCTTTTAGGCTAGCGTATGCAGTGTACATGGGCCTGTGGAAGATGGGAATCAAACTGACGCCTGGCGATGAACCTCTTAACGAGATCGAGATCAAGGCTGACGATGAAGGTAAGAAGGCCATCGCCAAGACAAAGGGCCTCATTTACAAGGTATTGCTAATCTACTTTGCGATCAACGGCATCCAGGGCGTGTTACACGCCGGCGCTTCGTTGCTCGGCTTCGTCGAAGGCACGGCAACGACTGTTAAGGGTGTCGAGCTCGCTCGAGGTGCAGAAGAGGTCGTGAAGCTCATCCGAGCTGGCACAGGTGGCCTAGCTGTTTAATTTTGAACAGCTTATCGATCATGCAGTACACTATTAAAGTAACTGCATGCTCAGGATCGCTCACATTGCTGACGTACACTGGAGAGGCCTCTCAAGACACGAAGAGTATCGGTTAGTCTTTGAAGCGTTCGCAGAACAGGTCAAAGCAAACAACGTTCAACACGTGTTCGTCGGTGGCGACATTTTTCACACGAAGACATCAGGACTAAGCCCAGAGTACATCGAGGTCCTGTCTTGGTGGCTTGAGACGTTGTCATCATGCGCTGAGCTCCATCTGACGTTGGGAAACCACGATGGAAACCTAGTCAATCTCTCCAGGCAAGACGCCATCACGCCCATCGTTAATGCCTTACGTAGTCCGAAGATCCATCTCTACAAGAACAGCGGTGTCTATGAATTCGCGCCTGGTTACACCTGGTGCATTTTCAGCCTCTTTGACGAGGTTGGTTGGAAGAGCGTAAAGCCTCTTCCGGGAAAGATCAACATCGCTTGCTATCATGGGCCGGTGTGGGGAGCCAAGACAGAGAGCGACTGGTTGATCGAGGACGGCTTAACGGTTGACTTCTTCAAGGAGTATGATTTCGTCTTCTTGGGTGACATTCATCGGATGCAGTTCTTGGGTTACCGTGACGTTGAGATCGTGATCGATAAAGACGACATCGGTAAGTACCCAGGCGCAGAGGTGATAGAGGAGATCGGATAACGTGACGAAGCTTCGCATCAAGTGGAAAAAGGGATGGATCGGCTATCCTGGATCTACTGTCCAACAGAATTATGCTGAGGACACCGTTCACGGTTTCTTGCAATGGGATCTAGGGGCGCGCGATGACTTCGATGTCAAGTTCATTGAGTTGCCAAACCCCCGCCCGTTCGTGACCGTCGACTGGCAAGGCGACGTCATCAGCACCGTTGAGTTTGCTAAGAAGAACTTCTCACCATCCAGTCGTTTCAGGATCTACAGCCACGACCAGCTCTCGCAAAGGGACGTGGTCGAGATCGGTCACAGCCTCAAGGAAGCGTTGAACGCGACTGAGGTCACGTTCAAGACAGATCACCACGTCAAACGTGACATTATCATCTCTTCTGGAACGACACAGGTCGTAAAAGATGATCTCAGGAACCCAGACGTGTTGGTTAGGTTACTGAAAGAGTATCATCACCAAGCAAACGTCACAGAAGAGACATGGAACAGCGTTCATGATCTGGTGAAGAGTTACCTTGCCTTCTTTGGTGCTGATGAGATTGTTCGGAACACTAAGTGGTCGTTGAGGCACTTGAAGTTTGACAACACCCTCGCTTACGGCGAAGGTAACGTCATCAATTTTGAGAACTTAAATGGCATCGTAGGGATCTTTGGACCTAACAGGTCGGGCAAGTCATCGATCGTCGGCACGATCATGTACATGCTTCACAACAGCACTGACCGTGGTTCGATAAAAAACCTTCACGTTGTCAACGCTCGTAAGCCGTATTGTTACGCTCGAGGCGTCATCAACGTTGACGGAACGGACTACGTTATCGAGCGACAGACCACCAAGAGCGAGGACAAGCGTGGGAAAATTAATGCGTCGACGGCTCTTAACGTTTTCCGCATGGAGGACGGAGAGGCCATTGACCTAGCTGGTGAACAGCGTAACGATACTGAGAAAGTGATCCGAAAGCTGATCGGCACTCCTGATGATTTCTTGCTCACGTCGTTGTCAGCTCAGGACGAGATCAAGCTATTCATATCGCAAGGTTCGACCCGCCGCCGCCAGATCCTCGCTCGGTTCCTCGATCTTGACATCTTTGACAAGATGTACGATCTCGGAAAGAACGACCTGAATGCGACAAAAGCCGTGCTGAAGTCCCTACCTGACAGGGACTGGATGGCGCTAGACACACAGTGTTACCAGCAGATCGAGAATTGTGACGAACAGATCGAGATCAAGCAGACCAAACTCGGCGAGCTGAACGACCAGCTCGAACAACTTCGACGTACCCTTGCTTCACACAAGGACTTCACTCCAGTGACGAAGTCTCAGGTCGAAGCGATGCGCGTTCGTGTCACGACGATGTCAGAGCAGCTCGACAGCTTATCACAACAGATCGAGCGAAACAAGGATGAGTCTGAAAAACTGAACGCTCGAGTCGAAAAGATCGATGAATTTCAGAAAGAGCATAACCTGGTTGATCTGAAACGTAGGCTCGAGGCGTATCGAACGCTAGAGGCCTCAGTCATTGCTTTGAAACACTCACACGAAAAGGAGGCTTCGCTTCTGAAACAGCAGGAACGATCGCTGAAGATCCTTGATGACGTGCCGTGTGGTGACAAGTTTCCAAGCTGCAAGTTTATCAAGGACGCTCACCTGGTGAAGGACAAGGTTGATCCCCAGCGTGAAAGGTCAACAAAGGCGCTCGAGAAGCTCCAACGTGCAGAAGAGGCACTCCAGGTCCTGAAACAGGAGAACCTAAGCGATCGAGTAAACAAGGTAGAGCAGCTTCACGAAATGCACTCGAAGCTGAAGGTAGAGATCTCGACAAAGCACGTCAAGCTCGTTCGGTTAGAGACTGACTTTGAGAACACTAGCGTCGCCCTAAAGCCCGTCCAGAGCAAGCTCCAGGAACTTGAGGAGGCCCTCAAAAATGAGGAAAACGCTGAGGTGGTTTCCCTTAGGACAGAAATCGATGCCCTTCAAGCGGCCTCTAAGCGTCTCGATACCGAGAAGCTGCTGCTAGCAACTGAGCGAGGCAGGGTACAAACGATCATTGACAAGCATGCTGGCGAGCGTCACCAACGTGAAGAGATCCTTAAGAAGATGAGGGCGTATGAGTTGGTTACCTCGGCGTTTTCTCGTCGTGGCATTCCGAGCGTCATCACGAGATCTCAATTGCCGATCATCAACGCAGAGATCGCAAAGATCTTGCAGGGAATCGTTGACTTCACTGTCGAGCTTGAGACGGACGATGACAGCGACTCGACAGAGATCTACATCAACTATGGTGACTCGCGACGCATCATCGAACTCGGGTCTGGCATGGAAAAGATGGTTGCTTCAGTCGCCATTCGTGTGGCGTTGATCAACGTGTCATCGCTTCCAAAGACCGACATGTTCATCATCGACGAGGGCTTTGGCGCGCTGGATGACGCAGGCGTCGAGGCATGTAATCGATTGTTGACGTCATTGAAGCGTTATTTCAGGATGGTCATCGTCATCACTCACGTCGAAGGCGTCAAGGACGCTGCAGACCTGGTCATCGATGTCACCAAGAACGAGAAGGACGCAAGGGTAACGTACGTCTGATGCGACCCTATCTCAGAGATCGTCTGATAGAAGAACGACCCGAAGGCTTCTTTGTCATCGTTCCTGTTGGAGCCTCGGCTCCTATCCCACTGTCGTGTCAGGTCTGTGACAGACTGTTTCGTTCACGTGATGACGAGACAGCGTATCTCGAGTTTGCCTGCTGTCACCTTTGTGCCTTGCAGTGGGCACACCCTCGGAGAAAAGAGTGGCAAGAAGGCTGGCGCCCGTCTCCTGACCAGGTCAAAGACGTCGTTTCTCAACGTCCTCCGATGTTCGTTGTCTTTGACGTTGATTAGACCGTAAGCACTGCCATATTTACGTTGGGGAGCCCCGACGCTATGGCAGATAACATTGATTTCAACGCACTAGGACAGTCGATCGACACGACCTGGGGGAGGTCTTCGACACCAAAAACAGCCTCATACTCAGTGAAGATCTCACTGTTGGGTCCCGATCGCATGCTGGTGTCGTACGCTGCGATCGTTAACTTTGGGACCGAGAGGCAGATGATCGAGATGAAGCGTGCTTACGCTTCTGAGGCTGACAGCGTTGTCGCCGCCGTCATCAAGAGCGTTAAGGGCAATTACAAGGACCTGACTGGATCTGCGTTGTCTACGAAAGCCCTCAAGGATGGAGAGGCTGACTCCCTAGAGATCATCAATTTCAACTGTCATAACGCCCGCCGCACAGCGTACTATAGGCGTAAGGCGGTATTCGAGTTAGGATAATGGCTGCACCAAACTTTACACGTGACGAACAGGTCAAAGAGATCATTCGTTGCGGCAAGGATCCTGCGTATTTCATCAAGACGTACACGAAGATCCAACACCCGACCCGGGGAACTATCCCATTTGATACGTACGATTTTCAGGATGAGTGTGTAAAGGCATTCCAAGAACATCGCCTGAACATCATCCTGAAGTCTAGGCAGCTAGGTTTGTCGACGGTCTGTGCTGCTTACGCGGTCTGGATGGCTATCTTTCAGAAAGACAAGAACGTCTTGGTCATCGCGACCAAGCTACCCACGGCCATGAACTTCATTAAGAAGGTCGCAGTCATCTTGCAGAACCTTCCCAAGTGGCTTCTCCTTCCCAGGTTCGAGCCTAGCAAGCAACAGATCACGTTTAGCAACGGTTCTCAGATCAAGGCGGTCCCAACGTCAGATGACGCTGGTCGCTCTGAGGCACTGTCGCTTCTCATTGTCGATGAGGCTGCGTTCATTAGGGACTTTGATGACATCTGGGCTGGCCTGTCACCGACCCTCTCAACGGGTGGTCGAGCTGTGATCTTATCAACGCCAAACGGCGTGGGCGGTCAATATTACAGCCTATGGACAGAAGCAGAGGCAGGACAGAACGGGTTCAATGCGATCCGGATCATGTGGTACCAGCATCCTGAGCATGATCAGGCCTGGTTTGACAAGGAGACCCGCAACCTTCCCAAGAAAAAGGTCGCTCAAGAGTACTTGTGTGACTTCATCGCCTCAGGCGATACGTTCCTTCAACCGACAGAGCTAGAGCTGTTACGTGTCAACATCATGCCTCCCATCGAGAAGGCGGGTGAGAAGAGGGACATCTGGATCTGGTCGTATCCCGTTCCTGGTCGACAATACGTGATCTCTGCTGACATTGCTCGTGGTGACGCTCGAGATTTCTCTGCCTTCCACGTGATCGACACAGAAGAGTGTGAGGTCGCAGCTGAGTACATGGGTAAGATACCTCCTGAAAAGCTCGCTGACCTGATGGCAGAGTGGGGAAAGAAGTACAGCGATGCTCTTTTGATCCCTGAGAACAACACGTTTGGTTACTTCGTCAACACGAAACTACGTGACATGGGTTACAAGCGATTGTACTATCACAACAACAAGGGTGATCCGTTCAGTTACGTACCAAACGACCCTAACGAGCTGCCCGGTTTTCCGACCGTCCAAAAGACACGCGTTCAGATCCTCTCAAAGCTCGAAGAGCTGATCAGAAACGGTCAACTGAAGACCTACTCGCAACGCTTGTACGATCAACTTCAAGCGTTCGTCTGGAATGGCAATAAACCCATGGCCTCGAAAGACAGCTATGACGACCTGATCATGAGCCTAGCGATCGGTTGTTGGTTGATTGAAGGTGGATCAACGATCAACCAACAACAGGTTGCGATGGCATATGCCATGCTAGCTGCGACAGGCAAACAGAGCCGCGACCAGAGCACCTTGCCGGGCAACATCCAGTCAGCACAACCGCTCGTCAACCCAGCGATCAGAGGCTTCAATCCTCATCTGGTTCACAGGCCTCAAAATCCATCGACATCATCGGTGAGAAGCAGGGATCATTCTGATTTTTCGTGGCTGTTCCGCTGACAGAGATACTTAAAGGTACAAGAGGACGTCGATGACGCAATCAAAGCTCAATATCAATGATCTTCGTAAGATCATCAAAGAAGAACTGACGAATTTGAACGAACGCGTCGACCATGCTGGCATCAACAAGGTCGTAGCTGGCGCTAGCAAGCTCTTAGCTGCTGTCGAAGCCTTCAGAGAAGGTGCCCCTCCGTCAGCTATCAATGCTGTGACTCCACACCTTGATGAGCTCGAACGTGTCTTAGAAAACATGGTCGAGACTCCTGGGTCATACGTCGCTCGTCCCAAGGTCGAACCCAAAAAGGTGACGCTCAAGGCTGTCAAGTCTAAGTCCTGAGCATAGAGTCAGCGCTTGATATACGAAGCGCTCTGATGCTCTACAATCACGATAGCCCTAACTGAATGGAAGGGTAGAGAATGGCAAAAAAAGAAAGCAAGAGTCTTTTCCGACGACTGACGCGACTGTTTCGTAGCGGTCCTGTAGTCAAGCGGAAGATCCGCGCGCTAGACACCACACTAGCGATGGCTGACAAGACGAAGTCGTCTGGCACGCTGCTGTTTCAGAAGTCGCTCTCTCCGACATATGCGACCATCACGTCTAACGCTTACAACTTGAGCGAGCGATTGATGCGTTACCAGGATTTCCAGGAGATGGAATACACTCCTGAGATCGCTGCCGCTCTTGACATCTATGCTGATGAGACGTGTGCTCAAGACGATAAGGGTCGTGTCCTTCACGTCTACTCTGACAACGAGAAGGTCAAACAGGTGCTTGAGGACCTGTTCTACAACGTCTTGAACGTTGAGTTCAACCTTCGTTCGTGGGCTCGTAACCTTGTCAAGTACGGAGACTTCTTTCTCTATAATGACGTGTCGCCAGAGTATGGCGTCGTCAACGCGTTTCCGATCCCTGTCAATGAGATCGAGCGTGAGGAGAATTACGACCGTGATGATCCTTTTGCTGTCCGTTACCGCTGGGTGACGCTCGGCAACAGGACCCTAGAAAACTGGGAGGTCACACACTTTCGCCTGTTAGGCAATGACATGTTCTTGCCGTACGGCTCTTCTGTCATTGAGCCCGCTCGCCGCATCTGGCGCCAGCTGATCCTGATTGAAGACGCCATGCTAGTGTATCGCGTGGTCAGAGCTCCTGAGCGACGCGTGTTTTACATTGACGTTGCTAACGTGCCACCTGAGAACGTACCGATGTACGTTGAAGAACAACGCAAGAACCTCAGGACGAGCCAGGTGATCGATAACCAGACGGGTCGGGTCGACCTTCGTTACAACCCATTGAGCGTTGACGAGGATTATTTCATCCCAGTCCGTGGTAACGATACCGGTACTCGCATCGACACGTTAGCAGGTGGCCAGAACACAGCTGCTGTTGAGGACGTCGCTTACATCCAAAAGAAGCTGTTTGCTGCTTTGAAGATCCCACGAGCGTATCTCGGTTACGATGAGATGCTTAGCAGCAAGGCGACGCTAGCACAAGAGGACATCAGGTTCTCACGTACGATCAACGTCATCCAAAAGACGATGCTCGCTGAGCTCAACAAGCTGGCTATCATTCACCTGTACGCTCATGGGTATGACGGTGAGGACCTACAAAACTTCACCTTGCGCCTGTCGAACCCATCGACTGTAGCCCAACAGCAGAAGCTAGAGCTGTGGCGTGCTAAGTTTGAGATCGGTGGTTCGTTACCGGAAGGCATGGGAAGCAAGTTCTTTGTCATGCATGAGATTTGGGGATTGAGTGAAGAAGAGATCGATGAGATCGATGCCCAACGCATGAGAGAGAAAAAGACTGATGCTGCTATCGAGGCAGGCGGTGAGGGCGGTGATTCTGGCGGGGAGAGCGGCGGCGCTGATGATCTTTTCGGAGGCGGTAGCGAGGAGCCCGAGGCGGGCGGCGAAGAAGAGACGCCTCCTGAAGAAAACGCTGGTGAGGAAGCTGAAGAAGAGATCAGGCCCGGCGTTGAATTACTGACATCAGACGATGATCAGGAAGACGGTGAGGACTTTGCACTGAAGATGTCACTGAACGATGGTGATAACGACAGGCCAATCAAGCCCAAGAACCAATCACAGAAAAACTACGAATACAATCGTTCTAGGATCCAAAATCACGGTCCCGCAAAAACTCACATGCCTGACTTTGTCAAGATGACTGGCATCGATAACGATGCCATGAAAGATCCCACTGGGTCTGAGTGGATGAAGTCCGTCGTGTCAAATCCGTTTGGAGAGGCGAAGGTCGTCTCAAGGTCACCTTTCGGTGGCCTCGCTCCCGATCTGTGGTCTACGTTACGTCGCATGACGTCTGCGTTGAAGATGAACAGGGCGGCTGACGGTGGTGTCATCGCTGAGTCAGAAGAGGTCGATGTTCAAGACGAGATCGATGAAGGCATCTCGCTGTTAGGCGAGAACGTTGATCGTGGATCTCATAACACGAGCACGAACGAAGTATTTATCATTGACGATACGGATGACGAACTTGACTTCGACGATACCGAGGATGACGATGAGTAGCAAGACACACAACAAAAAGCGCAATACCGCGTTGCTGTACGAGTTCCTGGTAACCACCATTTCACGTTCGCTCGTCGAGGGTAACGAAAAGAACTCATCACAGGCCCTTCGCATCCTCCGCCGTCACTTCAAGCCAGGAACTGAGCTATACAAGGAATTCAGGCTCGTCCACGCGTTGAGAAAGACGACGGTTAGCTCTCAAGCTGTCGCTGCCAACATCTTACACGAGGCGAAAGCAGCCGCGCGAGCTCACAACGTCAAGGAGCTCGACAGGCAAAAGTCGATGCTCATTCGTGATATCAACCACTTGATCAATGATGAGAATTTCTACGATCAGCAGGTCTCAGAGTATCGCTTCCTAGCGACGGTTCAGACGCTTTTGAATGATTGGCGTTCACGTGATGCAGACCTCGAGCGTATGGCTTCGTACGAGGATCAACTCATGGCACGCTTGACCACTGAAAATTTAGTTGAACCAGAGCGCCTGGTGATCGAGGAGTCTCCGGGCGAGAGCCGCCTTCTGATGAAGGTGATGATGAAAAAGCTCAACGAGAAATATTCTGGCATCCTGAATGACGAGCAGAAGGCTCTGTTCAGGGCATATGCTTTTTCGACAGCCAATGATGATCCGGGATCGATCAAACTCAAGCTGACAGAGATCAGGGACACCCTGCTATCATCGATCGCTTCATACAACGAGGCTAACCCTCAAAACGAGTACCTCAACAAGAAGCTTGTCGAGGCGCGAGACCAACTTCAAACTGAGACGCTAGAGATCGTCAATGACGATACGGTGACGAGGTTCATGCTGTACACCAAGCTATCCGCAGAGCTCGGTTCGAAGGAGACTGACAATGACTGACATGAGGTTACTGAACTCTTACGAGATCTTCGAGTACACGCCCGAGATGATCAAGGAGTCAGTCGAAAAGACTGGCAAGATCCTGATGAAGGGCATCCTGCAGAAGGCAGACACTCTAAACCAGAACGGACGCATCTATCCGCATGCTGTCTTGGATCGCGAGGTCAGGAACTACCAAAAGTTCATCATCGAGAACCGTGCCATGGGTGAACTCGATCACCCTGACTCTTCTGTGGTCAACCTGAAGAACGCCTCACACGTGATCCGAGAAGCGTACATCGAGAACGGCACGGTCTTTGGGACGGTTGAGATCCTTGACAAGACGCCTTCTGGCGCAATTCTCAAAGGTCTGATCGAACACGGCGTCAAGCTGGGCATCAGCTCTCGTGGCGTCGGATCGACACGCAAGCAAGGCGATTACTACATCGTCCAAGATGATTTCCAACTGATCTGTTGGGATTTCGTTAGCGAACCTTCCACGCCCGGGGCCTTCATGCTTCCTGAAGGCAGGCAAATCGATGAGAGCGAGTTGCGAAAGGTTTTTTCTAAGTCTGACAGGATCGATCGGATCTTGAACGAGCTGTTAGGAAAGAAGTGATAACATGACGTTTGACAATCCAAGAGGTGGCCTAGGCTACGCAGCAGAGTTTCAGTCTTCAGCATTACCGTGGGTCACGTCATCTGTCGCGCCAGCAGCAGGCTCACCACAACGTTGGGACTTTCCGAAAATCAGTAGAACGATCACCGTCTCAAATCAAGGTGCATCTACGATGTCATTTGGTTTTACGAGAGCAGGCACGATCGGATCAAACAAATTCATCGTTCCAGCTAACACTGTAGTGACCGTAGAGCTACGCGTCAAAGAGCTTTGGATCCAAGGTGAAGGTGGGACCCCAAATTACAGCTTGTGTGCGGGTCTGACAAACATTGACGCTCGTCAGATGCCTGTGCTGTCAGGCACCCTTCCTGACGGCAGCGCTGGTTGGACGGGTGTTGGGTAGTGATTAATTGATGTTTGACATCGTCAAGTACCCAGATCCGATCTTGGGTCGCCAGTGCGATGACGTGACCGTCTTCGGACAAGAGCTCAAGGCGTTGGTCGATCGCATGGCTGAGACGATGTACTCCTTGGAAGGCATCGGTCTGGCAGCAAACCAGATCGGACTGTCGCAAAGGCTCGTTCTCGTTGATCCATCAGCAGGTGATGTCTCTAGTGAGTTCGTTGCTCTTGTTAATCCAAGGGTGAAGTGGGTCTCTTCCGAGCGTGAATTCGTGAAAGAAGGCTGCCTGTCGCTACCAGGTACGTTGTTAGCTGTTTCTCGACCTATCGCTTGCGACGTAGAATACCTTGATCTCGACGGAGCGATCAGGCTAATCAGGTGCACAGGTCTCAAAGCGAGGATCGTGCAGCATGAGATCGATCACCTGCTTGGCGTAACGATGTTTGATAGGGTCGGTCCTTTGTCACGTCGCGGTGCGACCAAGAGCTTACAAACCAAACGCTAGAGAGTAAACGAACATGAAAATGTCACGAGACCATTTGAAAGCGATCGTAAAAGAGTGCCTGCTTGAGATCCTGAGCGAGGGACTGGGCGACATTCCGCAGCTTTCCATTCGTAAACAACCTCCGACGTTTGCAGAACACAGGGCCCGCCGCATGAAACAGGACTATGATCCACGGCTCGATGCTCCCGTGAGTCCTGGTCGTGCCCCCACGATGGCCCTCAAAGATGCCATCAAGCGTGAAGCAGGGGGTAACCCCATCATGGAATCGATTTTTGCTGATACAGCACGGACGACCTTACCTTCACAGCTCGCGGCGGGAGACAGCGGGCCCGTTACTGAAGGCGGCTCGGGAGGCTTTGCAAAACCAGTCCAACAGGAACAGTTCAATGGTAGCCCTGAGGACGTGTTCGGTGATGAGGTGGCCTCACGTTGGGCGAACCTAGCCTTTATGGAACCAGCGTCCAAGAAAACAGCGTAAGTTCGTCGTGTTGCCTATTTAGGTCTAGCACGATCACTAGAGAGGGTGCACAAATGGCGATCAAGAAACTAACACCAAGCTTGCTCAGGCAGATCATTGAAGAAGAAGTTGCTAACTTCGGCGACATGGAAGACGTCGAGAAGAAGGCTAACAAGACCGAAGAGACCGATGCTGACGAATACGCTGACGCGTTGGAGAAGCACATCGACTACGTCAAAGCACTGAAGATCGAAGAGAAACGCACGATCAAGCGTCTCGAGAAGATCCGCGAGGCTAAGCAACGTGTTTTGAAGAAGATCGCAACGAAGGTCGCCTGATCGTCTTCGACAATACGTACTAACAGAAGGAACCAAGACCATGTCAGGCACAGGCAAGTACACGCAATATGCACCACCAGCGAGCGACAAGAACACGTTGTTGAACAAGCTGTTCCACAGTGGTGACGCAACAGAGAAGCCAATCGTGCAAGACCTGGTTGGAAAAGAGAACGACGCCCGTGAGGCAGTGGTCGCGATCGCTAAAACGGCGTTGACGCCAGCTCACCAAAAGGGCGACCTCAGTTACTTTCCTGAAGGCGTCGATCTCAATTTTGCAGGCGCTCCGAAGACAGAAGACGTCAAGTGGACGGCAGCTGGTGACCCAGCGAACTCGTATGCTCCTGACATCACGTCTCCAGGTCCAGGTAAGACAGAAGGAAGCGACAAGTCAACTGATCCAGAGATCAAGGTCGTTGATCTGAAGCCAACGTACGTGCCTGGCGCTCCTGGTACAGGAACCAAGTCACCTGCTGCTACGAACGCAAAGATCATTGCAGCAAGCATCCTTGGTGTGAACGGTAAGCTCGGTGATTCAGGCGGAAACGTTTGATTTGCCCCTGCTTGAACTTGTGAAAATGATTGATACTTATCCTGGAGATCATAGGGAACGAGTAACATGACAAAGCAACTCTACGAAGAGGCGCTAGCAGACGTCAAGAAAGTGAAGGAAGTTGCTGAGGCAAACGCTCAGCGTGCTATCCTTGAAGCAGTGACGCCCAGGATCCGGGACATGATCGAACGTGAGCTGTTGCGTGAGCACGGTGACATGGACGATGACCTAGGCGCTCCTGGCAGCGTTCCACCTGAGGGTGAGCTCATGACCGACTTGGTCACGGCGTCCCCTTCAGCTGATGCTGTCACCCCTGCTGCGGCCATCACACCCCCAGACGCTGAGGGTAAGGTGACACTGGATCTTGATGCTCTTTGTGCAGATCCGGCTGGCGTTGCTGTCGCTCCTCCGGTGATGGGTGCTCCCCTTCCTAGAGAAGAGTACGAACTAAATCTCGAATCGATCGCAGCCCTAGCGCCCGTCCTCAAGGCGACGAAGGTCAGTGCTGCAAAAGAGTTCGAATTGAAGGTCTACCGATTGGGTGAGACTATCGAAAAATTCAAGAAAGCTAGCCTCCTAGTTAGGGAGTCAGCTGGTTTCCACTCGCAAATCGCTGAGATGATTGCAAAAGTGGAAGATATGTATGACTACGTGCAGGAATCGGTGGTCGACCCTGCAAAGAAGAGTTCATACGAGACCAAGTTGGAATCTTACTTTAGGGAACTCAACAAGCTCCAGGAGCCGAAAATGTCACGAACGAACAAGAAGATGATGAACGAGGAAGACGTCACGCTGAAACTGACTGGACTTCCTGACGACATGGACCTTGAGTCGGTCGGCGTTGACCTGATCACTGGTGAAGAAGACGGTGAAGGCGATGACGCTTTCGGTGACGCTGAGGGCGACGAAGGTGGAGATGATTCTGGCCTGGGTGATTTGGACTTGGGTGGTGATGAAGGTGGAGAAGAGGACAACATGGGTGAGAGCCGTAGACTGAGCGACGACACGATGGTCGAAATTGACGAGGGGATGTTGCGTCGTGAGATTGCCCGTATGAGGAAGCTCCGCGAAGAGGCGACTCCTTCTGTCGATGGCAACGGCGTCGGTCCCAAAGAGTTCGATGATTTCGGTGGTGCAAAGGATGACGGCGAGCCGATCACCCACGCAATCGCTGACAAGTCGCCTGCCAAGGCAGCCCTTCCTCTCGGCGAGGCCGATGAGATGGATGAAGCTGACGAGCTGGATGAGCTCGACGAGTCTGACGACCAGATGGATGAGTCTGACGAGTTGGACGAACAAGACCAACTCGACGAGTTCGATGCTCCGATGGATCAGATCGGTGACAAACGTACCCGCGATGACTTCGGTGCCAGCGCAACGTCAGTTCCGTCGGCCGACAAGGACAACCCAGCAGTACGTCACGAGTCTCTGAAGCGCCGCTCGGCATTCGAGGCCCGCCTGCAAGAGCGTGCCAAGAACCGTGCCGCCGCTTTGAAGAGCGAGGTACGAAAGGCACGTGCAAAGAAAGACCTGAAGAAGGAAGCTGCTCTCAAGAAAGAGTACGCTCAGGTCGCGAACCGATTCAACGAATCGGTCGATCGTTCCAAGAAGATCAAGAAGCTGATGGCAGAAGCCAGGCTTCAGAATGGGCAGCGCCAAAATGGCAGCCTTGCTCGGTCAGCGGGGTCCAAGACCGAGGCATCTCTCCGCAACAAGTTGGCAGAAACGAATCTGATCAACGCGAAGCTACTGTTCACCAACAAGCTCCTCCAGAACGAGTCACTCACCTCTCGCCAGAAGGCGAAAGTCATCGAGCAGCTCGACACGGCGAAGACGGTGAGGGAAGCCAAGCTCGTCTATGAGAGTCTCGCAAGGACCCTCGGAAACACGTCAAAGACCGTCAATGAGAACCGTGATCGCAAGGTCATCGGCAACTCGTCGAGGGTAACCCGTCCGGCATCGACCCAGTCCTTGAACGAGGGCTATGAGGCAGAGCGCTGGGCAAGGCTCGCTGGCATCAACAAGTGAGCCTCTGATCAGATCCAAACCAACTAGAAAGACACAGGAGAAACTAAAATGAAGTTCTTTACAATGGAGCAGCTCGCGGCCGGCATCAAGGACCGCCACGTCGGAGCTGAACGAGCACGCCTCGTTGAGAAGTGGAGCCGCACCGGCTTGCTCCGCGGCCTCGATGGCGTCAAGCGTGAGGTCATGTCGCAGCTCTTGGAGAACCAAGCTGCCCAGGTACTCAAGGAGTCGAACTCTCTGTCCACTGGCGGCGGCGCAGTCGCTTCCTCTGGTCAGGTGCAGGGCTTCTCGAACATCGCCTTCCCGATCGTCCGCAGGGTGTTCGGTGGTTTGGTTGCGAACGAGCTCGTCTCGATCCAACCGATGTCGCTACCGTCAGGCCTGATCTTCTACTTGGATTATACCTACGGTTCTGCCGTCGGCACGACCCAATTGGACAACGGCACTGCTGAGACCTACACCCGTGGTCAGTCCATCTACAACAACCCAGCCGGTCGCGGCATCCAGTCAGGCTCTTTGGCCACTGGCGGCATGTATGACCTGGTCAACGTTGGTTTCACCAAGGTCCACTCTGGCACCATGGCATACTCTGGCTCGACCGCTGAAGTCGGCGCTTGGGGTGGTATCAATGGTGACACGTGGTCTGCTGGCCTCGTGATCTCTGACTCTGGTCAGATGTCAGGCACCAACGGTCGCATGTTGCAATTCGACCCGCAAATCGATGCCGATCTCGGTCTTAACGTCCTTGACGTGACCTTCGCTCACCTGAGCGTGGCCACGATCGCGGCGCTGATCCCGAAGGGCGACTTCCTTGCCGTCGAACAGCTCTCTGTCTTTGGTGTTGCCACCACGAACGGTGCAGTACAATGGGGTGAGACCTACCAGTCTGGCCGCGGCGTCCTGAACCTCCGTCGCCTCAACAAGCGCGGTAACTGGAACGGCTCGACCTTCACTCCCGCCCCTCTCAATGGCACCCACATCCAGGTCGTCTTCAGGATCACTCCTGCTAGCACGGCTCCGGTTTTGGGCGCAACGACTCGCCTCTCGATGGCGATCGCTGATGCGGTTACCACCACTGACGGCACTGCCGGCGGCGTTGGTTCCACCTTGACGATCCCGTCTTTCGAGTCGGACTTTGGGACGAACCCAACCCCTCCGATCCCAGAGATCGACATCAAGATCGAGTCACTCGCCATCACGGCCACGACCCGCAAGCTGCGTGCTCGTTGGTCTCCTGAGTTGGCACAAGACCTCAACGCCTATCATTCGATGGACGCTGAAGTCGAGCTGACGAGCATCCTCTCAGAGCAGATCGCTCTCGAGATCGATCGCGAGATCTTGGGTGACCTCGTCTCCCAAGCGAACGGTTCAGTCATGTACTGGAGCCGTGCACCTGGCAAGTTCGTTAACAAGCTGACGGGCGTCGCCCAGCAGCTGGCGAGCTCCTTGAGCATCGGCCCGCAGTTCACCGGCACCGTCCGTGAGTGGTACGAGACCCTCGTCGAGACTGTCATCGACGTGGCGAACACCATCCACCGCAAGACCCTCCGCGGCTCCGCGAACTTCATGGTGACGAGCCCTGACGTTTGCACCATCCTCGAAAGCTCCGTGCTCTACAAGCCGAAGTACTCGATCGATGGCGAAGGCCAGGTCGGCTCTCCATTCACCATCGGCGCAGAGGCGATCGGCACCGTGTCGAACCGCTTCACAGTCTACAAGGATCCTTACTTCGCAAGGAACAAGATCCTCGTTGGCTACAAGGGTGGCAGCTACCTCGAGACGGGCTACGTGTACGCCCCGTACGTTCCGTTGATCGTCACTCCGACGATCTTCGCTCCGGAAGACTTCACGCCACGTAAGGGTGTCATGACCCGCTACGGCAAGAAGATGGTTCGCAGCGATTTTTACGGAACTGTCACAGTTCTTGACATGAACATCATCTGATGTTGAAGGTCAACTGAAGTAGAAAGTTTGAGTGCCCAAGAGAAATCTTGGGCATTCGCGATTTTGGTCAGTAAACATTCATCTCAAAGGGATGAAGATCATTACATGGAAGATAGGACGTGTAAAGAGTGTGGTGATGTGTTTAACGACGCAGAACAGATGAGAAGACATCTACGAAAACACGAGATGACGTTTCAACAATACTCATTAAAGTGGACTTACGAAGGTGTTGAGCCTCTTTGCAAGTGTGGATGTGGCAAAAAAACGACATGGAACGTTGCTTTGAAAGCATATGCTGAATTCGTGTTGGGACATCATGCATGGGGACGAAAGAAATCAGACGATGAGAAACGTCGTATTGGTGAGAAAAATCGTATCAACATGACACGATACATGAAGGAACATCCTGATGTTGTTCGTCAAAAGAAAGATCAGTTATGGTCAGGAGTAACGCTTGAGTCAAGAAAACTTGCTATTGAAAATATGAAACGTTTCTGGTCTTCAGATTCCGATCTAACTCATCAGCGACGTGATGAAGCATCTCTTCGTGCTATCGCCTTGCTCGAACTCAACAAGATCGGGCCTCGCGCTCCGTTCAAGCAGATGTGGGTCGATAACCCGTTCACGGGACAGGCCGAGTACATGCACTCGTCGTGGGAGACAGCGTTCCTGATGCAGTGCATCCAGGAGGGTTACCCAGTCACCAAGCAACATGGGATCGTCATCGACTACCAACAGGCTGACGGTTCATGGCATCGCTACCTACCAGACTTCAAGGCGCTAGAAGAGAACGTCCTGTTCGAGATCAAGGGTAACATGACAGAGAACGACGAACTGAAGCTTCGAGCGGCCGAAACATTGGGTTACGAAGTGGTATTGGTGAGTGATAGTTAGGATGATGAGAATCACGGTCAGACAGCTCAAGCGCTTGATTGGTGAAGCATATTCTGTCGTACGAAAGCACGACAAGAATCCGTTCGTTCACACTCACAAGTTCGCTGAGGGACAAAGCGTTACCGTTGGGTTTTGGGTCCCACGGCTTGCTGAGCCTTTATGGTGGACTGAGTCAGGGTTCAAGGACCTGTCACGAGTTCAAGCAGAACCTCATGAATTCGAAACAGAAGCTAAGGCTAACGAGTTCATTAAGAACGAGGCGATTCCATACATTAACAAGTGGCGTGATGACGATGCCTCGTTGATCAGGGGTTGGTAATGACAGTTGTATGGCCTTGAGGTTGCTCACAGAATAATCAGTGCGTCAGATCCTATGGCCTCTAAGGTCGCCAACGTAGAATAAATTTGTGACCTTGTACACTCGGTGCTCAGGAGATACATTCTTTTCATCCGGCAAAAGAAGAACAACGGCCGAAACCTGGAGAAGAACCAAATGAGCAACCCGTATGACCAAAACCGCAACGCCCGCATCGCCACCCGCACCGACAAGACCGGCAAGCTCCGGACTGAGACGCAGCGCCGCGATCCTTCGAGCGTTGTCATGGCGGTCTCGACTGACCAACGCAGCAACTCGACGAACCTGTTCATCGATTTCGGCTCGTTCGGCAGCACTGACAACGTCCGCCTGAGCGGTCGTGAGGCACGCTCCTTGTACCGCCTGCTCCGCAAGCACTACAAGGAAGTCCGCGGTACCGTCCGCGCCTGATTTTCAGTCGCGAAATGGTGTACGATAGGGTCAGGCTCGAAAGGGCCTGACCTTTTCCTTTATGCAAAGGATGATAGATGGAACTGACGAAGAGCCAAGCGTTGAGCCTGATCAAAGCGTTGTCACACTATAAGCTCGTCTGTGAACAGACTGACACGGTTCACGTGCACTCACCTGAGCTGCTCACCCAATTGCATGCGTTCGTGCTTGACGAACCCGTGTTGGACCTTGAGCCCGTGCCCGCAAGCGTCCAGCTTGCGCGTGACGACATTGACGAATCATCGAACACAGAAGCCTACGTGCTCGGTTCCGAGTTGCACGATCTCAGCGCCATACAAGCGACCACGATCTCAACCTCCGTGGTCCAAACTCCAACAGAGGTGACGCTCGAGTTTGAGTGCACGCTCGCGCCTGGCGTTAGCGTGACTGACCTGCTTGTGAACGGCCATGCTATCGATGACGTGACGTTTATCAGGCGCACCGAAGAAAACGAGCTTCTCGTTGCAGAGCGTTACGACGGTGACCTCGCGTGGCACCGTTTTCACGTACCCAAATTTCCCAAGAGCTGGACCGAACTGCTTCCAGTCGAGGACCTAATAGAGATAGAATGAAACTAAACATTAACGCAAAGGAGCTGCTAGCGCTCCATAACATGCTTCACGCCCGTTTCGGTGACTCGAATGGGATTGATGTCCTTGAATACAAGGCTGACGATCCCAGGGTCCACGACGCTACCCAGCTGAACCAGGTCTACAACAGGCTCAGGGCGATCATCAATGCTGCGCTGACGAACCCAGGCAAGGTCGTCGATCCGGTCGACTCATGGTTGAAACACGAGTCAGCGAAGATCGACGGTCTCAGGGCACATAACAACGAACTCGTTGAGATCGCAAAGGATCCAAAGAAGCTGGGCATCGACCCCTCGCTCCCGTTTGCTGACATCCTTCGCGATGACGACGACGAGGTTCCACCTGACCTGAAGTACCCAGGCAAGCGCCGGCCCCCTCCTCCACACCTACCGATTCGTCAGGGAAAGCATAAGGCTCGCCATCGGTGAACTAACCCATCGTGAGGTGGTAAGTATCTACTTGTTACTGCGGTCATTGACAACCTAGCGACAAGACACAGTAAGATTTGTGGGCGACCAGTTTCGACGTGGTACAGAGACTTGAGGTTGCAGGCACTGGTGCACGAGGGTCCAGTTCAAAACCCATGTGACGTATAGATGCCAACGACAACGGCACGGCTCCTCTCGCCCTCGTGGCCTGAGGAACGGGGCTCCTAGCACCTAGGAACAGAACGCTAGGGAACCGTCGGGCGACCGGACGTTAAACGGAAGACGCCAAAGCGCTGGGCGTGAAACGTAGTGCCGATCAGGTGACCTGATCGTTAAAGCTCGCGTCACTAGACCCGTCCTGAGGTCGACCAAGCAGATGGACCAAGCCTGTGAAGAGATTTCGAGAGGAAGTGTTGCGGACCCGGGTGCGATTCCCGGCGCCTACACGCATGCAGCGCAATCACGTGCTGCCAACAAAGTTGAGTTACGTGAAACAGACGAATCGCCGTTCCTATTACGGCAAGAAGAGCGAGCCTGCTAGCCTCGCACACAAGCTAGCTAGCACGATGTTTGGAATGATGCTTGCGATGGCCTACATGAAGGCTAAGAACGCGAGCCTCAAGCTCAGGATTCACAAGTACGACGGGCAGCTGTCACCTCCTGCGAAGGAAAGGGATGACGCTAGGCTTAACGTCGAGGTGATCGAGGGTCTTGTTCGCAAGGTTTGGGTAGGATGAGATGGCCATCGTGGGTTCCCTGTTGAAAACGAACGGGGCAAACATGCCATTGCACCCAGTCGATCAGATCAGCCCGGGCAGCGTCGTCTGCTTCGGCGATGATGACGACATGACGGTGCTTGTCATCTCGAATCAGCTCATCGCTCGCATGAGACCTGATTGCGACGTGGTTGACAAGTACGTTCGTGAACTCGTGTACCTAGGTTGCTTCTGCGATCCTGGCAGCTATGAATACAACCGCTTGATTACCCAAGCTCACGGTCTAAAAGATACCGTAGCTGTTGTCATGATGCCGTAGTATAATTACGTTCATGTCAGCATCAACGGAACTAATTCTAGAACAGATCACCCAACAAGAAGACGCCATCCGCGCCGCGGCTGAGTCAGGTCACGACACCAAGGCGATGCGAGACGAGCTCAAGCAGCTTCGCGCCCGCCTGACCCAGGCCAACAACGCCCTCAACGAGGGAACTCGCATCCTGAAAGGTTGATCATGGGCGCCCAAAAAGTCGACCTGTACCAGCCCATGATCAACTCGAAAGTTGGTCCTGCTCCCGTTGCCTTACGCGTGGGCGTCACGCCCAATGCTATGATGACGGAGGGCGGCACCCAACAGGGGATCACCAAGATCGAGACCTACGTGTTGCTGTCTGTGCTGCCGACTGAGCTCCAAGAACGCGTCAGGACTGCTGTCCAAGTATTGCTTGCTGGTCGATAGTTGAACTGTTGACGTTGTGGTTATACGATAACCGTGATGGCGTATCACGGGTACCTTCCGTTGTGTAAACAGTTCCTGCACCAATTGAAACACCCACCCTCGATAATGGAGGTAGGTGTTGACAGGGGCGTGTCGTTCATCTCGTTAGTAGCCTTCCTGGCTAGGACCAGGCAAGAGTTTCTCGCGTGTGGCATTGACATCCTCGTCCAGGATGCTGTCACATTAACGCTAGCGAACCTTGACCTGCAACCAAAGCAGTCAGCGTACCTGGTCGCTGACAACAGCCTGACCGTCCTACCGAAGATGGTAGACCAAGGCATGAAGTTTGACGTCATCTTGCTCGATGGCGATCACAACTATCATACTGTCTCAGAGGAGCTGAAGCTGCTCGAGCGAATGATCTACGATCACAGCATCATCGTTGTCGATGATTACGATGGTAGGTGGTCAGACAGGGACCTGTGGTATTCCGAGCGCCCGGGTTACGAAGAGGTCTCTGTCGCGACACGAAAGATCGACACTGAAAAACATGGCGTGAAACCTGCTGTCGACGAGTGGCTTGCAGCCCACCCGGACTGGACGACATTCAAGCCCGTTCCTGGTGAACCTGTCGTCCTCATCAAGCGCCCGTCGGAGAGCCCATGAAATCACATTACCTCGCAGCGTTCCTGACGTTGTCATGCGTCAGTCGAGCGACACCCGTCTTGTTGGCACCCATGCCGTTGGCTCAACCCTCACCTCCTGTCGCAATAGGAACAAACGTGCCTTTCGTCGAAGAGACGAAGGAACTCGAACCCGCTCTCCCGCCGCGAAAGATCGCCAAACGTCGGATTCTGATCATTGGTGACTCAGAGGCTTGTGCAGTTGCACCCGTGGTCAAGCTTGCTAAGCTACCAACTGATGCCGTCGATGTCGATTGCAAGGGTGGCACTGTCGTGCAGTACTGGGGCGTGGGAGGAAACTTTCGCGCAGCGCTGTCGCGACACCCGAAACCAGACGTCGTTCTGATTTTTTTGGGAACCAATCACTACTGGCAAGAGAAAGTGCCGGCCGTCGATCCGGTCTTAAACATCATCAAAGATCGAGGGTTTCAGTGTGTTTGGGTCGGCAACACCGCAGTCCATGGAAAGTCTTGGGAGATCAACGGGTTGATCCGCGCCGCAGTCTCTCCGACTTGCGATTACTTTGACACAGAGGCAGCTAACATCCCGCTCTACGACGGCGTTCATCCCAATGCTGAGGCGGCGCTCTTGTGGTTGCAGAAGGTGTGGCCTACGATCCCGTTGAAATACGAAGAGGAAGAAACACAAGATGATTGATGACAGTGACGCATGCTCGCTTGTTGAGAACGCGATCAAAAACGAACAGTTCGGTCCACCTGCAGCAGCTGACGTGGGTCGACACGCTGCCTTACGTGACTTTGATCAGATCAAGAAAGACATCCTCGCTTCAAAAGCAGTGATTTCTGAGATCGTCGATCGTGTTAATAACCCTCCCAACGACGAACGTTACGTGGGGTTCGACAGCCTGCCAGCGCCGCTGCAGCGTGTCATCAAAGCGTACATGGCGTTGGCGGTGGCCCAAGAAGAACTTGATTTGGCTGTGAGGGCTTTGCGTACATAGTTACCTTGAGCCAACCCACCAAGGGTGGCTGAAGGCCCACACGTGACTTCAAGAAAAATCCAAGAGCCGAAGGTGATGGCTACTGAGGACGCTGTCTTCGGATATCGCCCGCCTTCATCGCGTAAGTTCATGAACTCGTCAGACGAACCGGACGACGAGGACCTGCTCACCGACAGCGAACCCACCAAGACGATCAGGACCACGCTTGGTGAGTTGCGTAGGGCGATAGTAGCAATCATGACCAGGTAAGCGTGTAAAAGTCGATTCTCAATCGTGCTTAAGTGGCAATCATCTGTGTTGCCTATTTAAGCTTGAGATGAGCGACCAACTACACAGGAAACAGTTTCCTAACGATGGCATCCATGCGCCTTTCGCGTGGAAGTTTCCTTCTGAACCTGATCGGTTGAGCTTCACTCCCTCTGAGGGAAAGCCAACCACGTCTGCTGAGCTGACGAGCGATGACCTGAATCGGTTTGCGTTGCAGACCGATGATGACTCTGTGTGGTTTTTGAAGAGCATCTCGCCCGTGACGTGGGTCCAAGTAAACCCAACGTCCACGTTCTCTGGGTCGATCGTCGGTGGTGGCGACTTTGCTGCGACGTATCTTGTCCTGTCGGCAACGTCGTCGCTTGCTAACGAACGAGTGTTTTCGATCTCGGGCTCTGCGGGCTTGAGAACCATCGACAATGGCCCTGGGGCAACGTTTGCCCTAGCGCTCGACAACGCCATCGTCGCTACCTTGTCCGGCTCGACCTTTGCCCAGCTGTCTGGCTCGCTGCAACAGGTTTCTGCAGGCGTGCCTTACTTGCTAGCGCAAGGCTCGATCACCATCACCACCATGTCCAACGGTCAAGTGATCATCAGTGGGTCTAGCGCTGGAACGACGACCAACGTTTCGGGAGGCGATCCCGCCCCTTCGTACCTGGTTTTGTCAACCACGGCCTCGCTGTCAGGCGAGCGAGTGCTCAATGTCTCGGGAGCCTCGGGCCTCCGCGCGGTTGACACCGGACCGAACGGTACGTTGACGCTCTCTGTCAATGACAGCGTCGTAGCCACGATCTCGGGCTCGACTTTTACGGGTGCAATCATTGCCTCCGGAGGACTGTCAGGTTCTCTGCAAAAGACGACTTCAGGCCTGTCGTACCTGGTCGGAGTGGGCGGTATCTCTATCGTCTCCCAGTCCAACGGCCAGATCCTGATCAGCGGATCGTCAACGTCACAGTCGCAAGTAACAGCTGGAGTGGGAATCGTCGTCTCTGGCTCGCAAGTCTCAATTAACGACAACCTGGTTGCGACGCTGTCTGGATCTACCTTCACGGGGCCGGTCGTCGCCGGGAGTGGACTGTCTGGTTCGCTGCAGCGAACCAGCGCTGGATTGCCTTACCTTCTCTCACAGGGTGGGATCACCATCACGACCCAGTCTAACGGTCAGGTCATCATCTCAGGTTCCACGGGTGGTGGCGGTGCAGCGCCCTCGCAAGGCACGGGCATCATTGTCGTGGGCTCACAGGTCTCTATCAATGACAACGTTGTCGCTACCTTGTCAGGTTCAACGTTCACAGGCCAGCTAGTCGCCTCAGGTGGCCTGACTGGCTCATTGCAGAAAACCCTAGCGGGATTGAGCTACCTGGTCGGCGTGGGAGCCGTGAGCGTAACCTCGCAGTCTAACGGTCAGATCTTCATCTCTGGTTCTGGAGACACGACGGCGGCGGGCTTGGGATTGACCAAGACAGGTGCTACGTTAGCGATTGACAATGCTGTTGTCGCGACGCTATCAGGCTCAACGTTCTCAGGTCCTGTCAATGCACAAGCTGGCCTGACCGGTTCGATCCAACAAGTCGCTCCAGGGGTGTCGTACCTGGTGGGCGTGGGTAGCGTTTTCATTACCTCCCAATCGAACGGACAGATCATCATTTCTGGATCGGGCGGCGGAGGTGGAGGAGCGCCACCCGTCGGTGGCACTGGCATCTTGATCACGGGCGGCAACATCGTTAACATCGATCCGAGCGTTGTTGCCCAACTGTCAGACGCAACGTTCACGAAGTTGTCTGGTTCGTTGCAACGTCTTGCTAGCGGGCAAACGTATCTCGCCGCTGCTGGTGCGGTCACTGTTGTGACGTCATCGACTGGTCAGGTCATCGTCTCTGCGTCTGCTGGTGTCACGCCTCAATCTGGTAACGGTGTCAACGTTTCTGGCCTTGGTGTCGTCTCTGTCAACGACTCTGTTGTCGCTACCCTTTCTGGATCGACGTTCTCTGGTCCCGTTATAACCCAAGGTGGCCTGTCGGGTTCTCTGCAAAAGACAAGCGGGGGCCTGTCATACCTCGTCGGCGTGGGTGGAACCACGATAATCTCACAGTCCAACGGTCAGATTCTCGTGTCGAGCTCTGCGCCTCAGGTACCCGTAGCGGGCTTGGGAATCAACGTAACTGGTTCAACGATCAATATCGATCCATCGGTCGTAGCTCAGCTATCTAACGCAACGTTTGTCAAACTCTCGGGATCACTTCAGCGCCTAGCTACAGGCGAAACGTTCATCGCTGGTGCCGGTGTCGTATCGGTGACTACGTCATCAAACGGTCAGGTTGTCGTTAGCGGGTCGTCATTGCCTCCCGTGGCGGGCCAAGGGGTCCTCGTCAACGATCGAACTGTCTCGATCGACCCAACGATCGTAGCGACGCTCTCAGGTTCGACCTTCGTCCAACTTTCTGGTTCGCTACAGCGAACCTCCGCAGGTCTATCTTACCTGGTCGCTGGACAGAACGTGACAGTCACGTCTCAGTCTAACGGACAGGTGGTGATCGCTTCGTCGTTCACTAGCGCGGCAGACGTTTCTGCCTCGTACGTCACGATCGGAAACACTGGATCTTTGCCTAACGAAAGGTCATTGGTCGTAGGAACGGGTCTTTCGCTGGTCGATGGCGGAGCTGGTAACACGGTCAGTCTCAGTGTCAATAACAACGTCGTGGCGACCCTGTCAGGTTCGACGTTTACAGGTCCAGTCTCGGCGTCAGCAGGCCTGTCTGGTTCACTGCAGCAGGTCGCTCCTGGCCTTCCTTACTTGCTTGCTCAGGGTTCGATAACCTTGACGACAATGTCGAACGGTCAGATCTTGATCAGCGGTTCAGCTGGAGGTTCAAGTCCCGTTGCTGGTTCTGGCATATTGGTTGCAGGATCGACCGTCTCGATCGATCCTGCTGTCGTTGCCACGCTTTCAGGCTCAACGTTCACGCAGCTGTCAGGCTCGTTGCAAAAGACTGCTGCAGGACTTTCGTACCTGGTCGCTGGTCAAAACGTCACGATCGTCTCGCAATCGAACGGACAGGTCGTGATCGCAAGCACCGCAACGGGTGGAGCGTCAAGCGTTTGGATCGATGGTGGAAACAAGCTAAAGACGACCTCAAGCGTGTCGATCTCGTCTGACAACAATTACGTTGACACCATCGGAACTGATACGTTCTTTTATGTTTCGGGCACCGTCGGTGGGACGACGAGAAAGGTTAGCGTCTTTGGTGGAGACGCTGTTTTTAGCGGCTCTGTCAAGGTCGGTTCTGGTAGCGTCACCATCACCTCGAACAACGTGCAGTTTACTGATGCAGCGACTCGTATCGAGCGTTCAGGTAGTCACTTACGTTTTTACGATGTCAACAACCCGACCGGACTAACGCTGACCGCGCTCGGCGCAGGAGGCAGCGGAGGAGGCTCTGGAGATCCTGATGCGACTTACTTGGTCGTATCATTGACTGGTTCGTTGAATAACGAGCGTTCGTTGGCAGGTTCGAGCGGCATCATACTGACTGACGGTGGCCCGAATTCAACTTTCACGATCTCGATTAACGACAACGTCGTAGCGACCCTGTCAGGTTCTAGGTTCACAGGACCCGTGACAGCAGCAGGTGGTCTGTCTGGTTCGTTGCAACGTCTTGCGACGGGTGAAACGGCGTTTGCTGGCGTCGGTGGAACGTCGATCACGACCCAATCTAACGGCCAGGTGGTGATCAGCAGCTCTGCTCCCACGGCGTACTTGCCTGGGCAAGGCATCAACCTGGGCGGCCAAACGTTCAGTGCCGATTTTAATCTGATCGTGGCTCGGTCTGGCTCTTCGATGAGCGGGCCCCTCGTCCTAAGCGGCGGGTTGACTGGTTCGCTTCAGAAGACGATTGATGGATCGTCATACCTCGTTGGTGTTGGTGGCATATCGATCACCTCACAGTCTAACGGTCAGATCCTGATCAGCAGCTCAGTCCCTCAAGGGGTGACTGCGGGAACGGGCGTCATCGTTTCTGGACAGCAGATCAGCGTTGATCCTAACTTGGTTGCGATGCGATCTGGTTCGAGCTTCCAGCGACTGAGCGCATCGATCCAACAAACTGACACGGGACTTTCTTACCTGGTGGGTGCGGGCAACGTTTCTATCGTCTCGCAATCGAACGGGCAGATCGTCATCTCAGGTTCATCAGTTCCACCGACTGCGGGTTCAGGCATCACTGTCTCGGGTTTCCAGGTTTCTGTTGATCCCAACGTAGTGGTGATGCGTTCAGGCTCGTCTGTGACGGGACCATTGACGTTGCTTGGTGGCGTCTCGGGATCGTTGCAACGCTTGTCGACGGGGGAGACGTACATCGCGGGCGTAGGTGGCGTGACCGTAACGACGGGCTCGAACGGTCAGGTTCAAATCTCTGGTTCGTCACCTGTGCCTCCTTCAGCCGGCACCGGCGTCATCGTTTCTAGCTTCCAGGTCTCGATCGATCCTAATGTTGTCGTGATGAGATCTGGTTCGTCGATGACGGGGCCGCTGGTTCTCTCTGGGGGTCTGACTGGTTCGCTTCAACAGACCATATCCGGATTGAGCTATCTTGTTGGCGTAGGTGGCGTGTCGATCACCTCTCAGTCCAACGGTCAGATCTTTGTTTCATCATCGAATGACACGACTGTTGCTGGCACTGGGCTCACGAAGACGAACAACGCAATCAGCATCAATGACAGCGTCGTGGCGACCGTCTCGGGAACCACGTTCACAGGCGTCGTTAACGCTCCGTTTGTCAGCGGATCTCTTCAAAGATTGACAACGGGCGAGACGTACATCGCCGGCTTCGGAACGACCTCTGTTGTGACGGGCTCGAACGGTCAGGTTCAGATTTCATCATACGGAATCCAGGCTGGTCCGTCTGGTTCAGTTAACCCAGCCCACCTGGTAGATCGTTGGTACGTTGACATTGTCTCTGGATCAGATCTTAACAACGGCACCTCACCCAGCACGCCGCTTCGAACTGCAGAGCGTCTGTCACAGATCTTGTGCCCAGAGGGAACTCTTTACTTTCCTCGTCAGACGACGGTTCTGTACTTTGCACCAGGAACGTATGATACGTTGTCACTGAACGCTACGTTCCAACCTCCTAACACGTTGACAATCTTGGGAACTGTCTCATCAAGCAATCCCATGACCCTGTCAGAGGTGACAGCGTCCAATTCTTCTACGCCAACTCGTGGCATGATTGCATCGACGACGAGCAGCTTCGTCGCCAGTCGAAGGATTCGGGTCATCAGCGGCGCAGCTTCAGGTTCGGTCACTTACTCGACAGGTCTGGGTGCAGATTCCCAACACACTTGGGTCAAACCGTTCTATCGTGAGTCAGACGCTAGCTTGACCTTTCCTTCGATCGGTGACCAGGTTGTTGTTGAACAAACTTTGACGAAGATCTCTAAGATCGGTGTCAATTCGAATCTAGTTGGATTGGGCCCAAGTGCGATTGGTCTCGCGTCGTTCGTCGTAAAAGACGTCTCAACGAACGATCACACTGGTGGATCCGTTCTTCCTCAAGGTTTGGGAATCACGTTCAGCCAGTGTGAATTGACAGGAACGTCATCAACGTCGCTAAGCGCGATCACGTTTAACAACTGCCGAACCATCGCTGGAACCGGTTCGAAGACGCTGATAGGCCAGTTTTTCTTGTTCAACGGGTGTTCGTTTCAGGCTGGGTTGAGCTTTACTGGCAACTCAGTTGCCCGTTTCGGTCCAGCATGCGCCATCGATGCAGCGTTCATTTCGATGAACCACCCGTCGATCACCACACAGACTGGTCAAGCGTCTGTGAAACTGTTGAATGATTTTGAGATGTGTAACGGCTCGGGCCAAACGGGATTCTACGTTGGTCACGGCTGTCAGCTTGTTGCAAACGCTAAGGTATGGGGCTCCGGCTCTTCTAACACGTTTGCTACTGGCATCAATTTCACCGGTGGTGGTAATGCAGTCGTTGCTGCAGCTGCGAACCTGACCTTCCCGGTGACGACTCCCGTTGTCGCAGCGGGACAGAACGTGACTGGATCGTTTTCATCGATCATTCCGTTTCGCTTTCCGTTGGCGAACTGTGGCATTGCTCTGACGTCAGACCCGACGGCGAAGCGTTACATCAATGCAAGTGACATCACGAATGACTCAGCGACGGTTTCAGGTTCAACGGTCTCAAATGCCCTAGACAACCTTAAGGCTGCGCTTTCTGATGTCTCAGCATCGTACGTCACGATCGGTAACACGGGTTCGCTTCCAAATGAACGATCGTTAAGCGTCGGATCTGGGTTGACACTGACAGATGGGGGAGCGGGATCGACGGTTACCATTGGCGTCAATAACTCGATCGTCGCTACGTTGTCTGGCTCGACCTTTGCTCAATTGTCGGGCTCTCTACAACAGATCGCTCCTGGCCTTCCATACCTGCTTTCGCAAGGCTCGATCACCATCACGACCCAATCGAATGGTCAAGTCATCATCAGCGGTTCTGGCGGTAGCGGGGGTTCGAATCCTGTCGCTGGCGCAGGCATCTTAGTTGCAGGATCGACTATCTCGATCGATCCTGCTGTTGTCGCAACGCTCTCAGGTTCGACCTTCGTTCAGCTATCAGGATCGCTTCAGAGGACTACTACGGGCCTATCTTACCTGGTCGCCGGGCAGAACGTAACGATCGCTTCGCAATCAAACGGTCAGGTGGTGATCGCTTCGTCATTCACCAGTGCTGCTGATGTTTCTGCGTCCTATGTGACGATCGGAAACACTGGATCTCTGCCTAACGAAAGGTCGCTAGCTGTTTCAGCTGACCTTTCGCTCGCCGACGGCGGCTCCGGCGCAAGCGTCACGATCGGCCTATCACCGATCAATAGTTTCAAGTTGACGCAAGTCCCAGACGTCTCTGCGTCTTACATAACGATTGGTAACACCGGATCGCTTCCTAACGAGAGATCGTTGGCAGTCTCAGCGGGATTGACGTTAACAGACGGCGGTGCCGGTGGAACGGTCTCTCTTGGCATCAACGATAACGTTCTCGCGACGCTGACTGGTTCAACCTTCTCTGGACCGGTCATTGCAGGAGGAGGTCTGTCAGGTTCGCTCCAACGAACTAGTGCTGGATTGCCTTACCTGTTGTCCCAAGGCGGAATCACGCTGATAACCCAGTCGAACGGCCAGATCATCATCTCAGGCGCGTCTGGTGGCAGCGGTGGTTCAAACCCAGTCGCTGGCACGGGAATCGTGGTCGCTGGTTCAACGATCTCGATCGATCAATCGGTCGTAGCAACCCTGTCGGGTTCAACGTTCACGCAGCTGTCAGGTTCGCTCCAACGAACCTCTGCGGGCCTGTCGTACCTGGTCGGAGCTGGAGCGTTGACTGTCACCAGCCAGAGCAACGGTCAGGTCATCCTTTCATCGTCATTGTTTGATGCTAACTCTCACGCTTCGCTACGACAGCTGATTCACCTAGCTGAAAACGGACCCTATGAGCTGATTGGGTCTGGGTCAACGCTTGACATCGGCCCCCAACCTTTCCCCACGGCGAGCATCTGGCGCACTGCTGGTGGCTCAAAGATCGTTGAAAAGCTGTGGACACGCAATCCCAACAAGACGCCAGCCACGATCACCTGGAAGGTCTACGCTCCAGACGGATCGACAGTGTTGTCCCAAGCGCAAGACACGATTACTTACCAAGGTGTGTTCGAAATCTCTAGAACGAGGACAGTGATATGAGTGTTGATAATCCCGCCGTAGTGTTAGTTGACGTTAGCGGTAGCTTGATGGCTGTCACATCAAGCTTGAAAATTCCTGTTGGAATGACCGGGTTACTGTTTGCTGGTGTCGGCTCTGATGGCATCGTAAGATACCCACAGATCGACTCAACCTCAGCGTTGCGGATCACCGGATCGGCAGGAATAACTGGATCGGTCAGCATCACCAGTCCCGTTACCGTTACGTCTACGGGATCCTTGCCTGTCACCTGGTCGGCTGCCTTGCCCGTTAACGTCGTCTCAGGTGGTAACGGTGCTGTCCAAGGTTTTAACCTGACAGGTTCAACGATAACAGCGAATCCCTTGTTCGAGGGGTTCGAAGCTAGGACGTCAGACAAAGCAGTGACAGCGAACAGTCTCATCGTCGGAGGCATCGCTGACTCGCTTGGCAAGCAGGTCATCTTGTTAGGATCGGTCCCTGACCTTCAACGTCAAGGCACCCAAAACTACACGACGGCCTCGGGTACGATCCTCGTTTCACCTGGCGCGAGCAATCGTTTCGCTGTCATGAGCGTGCTCGTGACAAACGCCCATGCTACCGTCTCAACAAAGGTCGTGATCAAGGACGGATTGACGACCAAGATCCAGGGTTATGCTGCCGCGGCAGGCGGTGGGTTCGCAATGCACGGAGGAGGCGTGCCTCTGTTCATCACGACCGTCAACACCCCAGTCTCCGGAGGTTGCATCACGTCCGGCGCCGACGTTGACATCACAGTGTCTGGTTACTTGATGGGAAATTAACAGGGAACTGATGGTGAGTGCAAGGCCTTTTTCTGGCAACACGTTCTCCCCGGTCGTGTTGAAGACGTACAGTACTACCTTCTCCTTGACAGAAAACCCGATCTCCGAAGGCGGTGCCTGGCACGCTAGCGGGTTAGGCCTAGATCGAACGGACATAGGACAGGCAGCGTTGCCAGCCTCGAGCACGCCCGTCGTGACAGCTAGCGGGATCGCACACGGCGTTTCTGCGGCTACTAGCGCCAGTGGGTTCGATGACGGTCGAGCCCTGTTGTCTGGGTTTAGAGCTGACCATGCTTGTACTGCGACCATCAGCTCGAGCGGCGCAAACGGCACGTTTTCTGAGGTCGAGATTCACTTAAGGTTCGATGACTCAGGCACGTATGCTCGAGGATACGAGCTTTTTTGGTCTGCGTTCGGTCAGTACCTCACCGTCGTCCGTTGGAACGGTGACGGGTCGTACAACTATCTCTATCAGTTTGGGTCGACGTCAGCACCTGTCTCTGGTGACGTTTTTTACGGTGAGATCAAGGGCAACTTGCTCACGTGTAAGATCAATGGCGTCAGGATGTTCACGCTTGACATCACAGCTGCCAACGGCGCTGCGCTGCCTTTCACGCTTGGAAACGCAAACATGGCTGGCGACGGTTCATCGTTGGTGTTTAGCAATGGCAATCCTGGCATCGGTTTTGACACTGACGGTAACGATGCCGCGTTTGGGTTCACCGATCTTTTTGTGACGGAGCTAGCGTGATGGTGTTGCCATGGTAACAGCAAGGATGTTTTCTGGGACTTCGAGATCGATCGTCACGCCTCCTGCGCCGCTTAGCTTTTCAACAAACTTTGATGGAACTGAAAGCCCACTCTCTGAAGGCGGCGTTTGGACCACAGGCTCTCCCTATCAACCGATTTGTCAAAAAGGCAGTGGGGTGTGTTGGGGAAATCAGACAGGCGACGAGAAGTTCGTTCCGACGTACAATGATTCACAGGCATGGTTGTCTGGTTTCAAAAAAAACCACGCTTGTGAGTTGACCATTCAAAAGCTCAGTGATCCTGTGGGTGACCTCGAGGTTGAGCTGCTCCTCGGTGCGCGTCAGGTGCCGTTGCGACGGTCTAGCCTAGGTCAATCGTTCAATAACGATACTGATTTCGATGGCATTGAGATCAACCTAGGAATAGGCAAGTACGGGATATTGGGTTTCGTCAGTCGCTATCTAGAGCCCAATGGCAATTACGATAACATCGGTGCGGCATTCACCTCATTCGGCGTGCAGGACGGTGACAAGCTCCGCGCTCAGCTTACCCTTGATGATGGCGCTCTTACAGGAAATGTCATCGTTTGGATGATTCGTGGCGCGCTTGTCACTCAGATCGCCAACGTGACCCGACCTGAATATTATCAAGTAGGCAACCCGGGAATCGCTTTTTATCGTGAGAACAACTCTCCCGGTCAGACTGACGATCCAAAGATCTTCAGCGCTACGTCGTTCTCAGCTTGGGAGTTACCATGACCTCAGTTAGATTTACCCTTGACTCATTAAGCACCACTACGACGCCCACGTTGACGGCAGCGTTCCACATGGGTTGGTGGTCCCAAATTCGAACTGGTGCCTATGCTCCCGCTGGTGACACGGCGATAGTTGCGTTTGGTAGCACTGGCGGTTCTTCACAGGGATTTCAGCTAGCCGTTGCGACTGGTTCAACGACGCTTGATGTGTTCACCTTTGCTAACGGCGGTGGAAACATCGACACGCACACAATTCTCACTGGATCAAGCACAATTTGGCTTGCGTTCATCTTAGAGTACTCAGGCACCGGCACAGCCTACACGTTGCGTTACCGAGCTGAAAATGCAACGTCCTGGACTACTATCACGATCAACTGCGGAACGGCTGTCACGTCGATCGCGGGAGGTGGTCTCTTTATCGGCAACGATCAATTTGGTGAAGAGATCATTGATGGCAACGTCAAAGGGTTCTGGTGCCAGGCTAACACCATCAGCGACGCGAATGCCCTAACGGCTTCACAAAACGCTCGCCAGGGCATCGCGCCGTCAGGCACCAACCTGCACTGGTTAGATCTCGACTCAGCAACGAACGTCAACGTCAACGGTGGTACAGCTGGTAACTGGACGATCGGCGGTTCTCCTGCTACTGATGCGTCGGAGCCCGTTGAGAGCGGCGGTGGTGGCTCAACATTAAAGACGCGAAAATTGTTACTCGGCGTAGGGATGTGATGTCATACCTCGTGTCTATTTGATATCTTGAAAATAGATGCGAGCGCTTGTGTTGTCGGGAGGTGCTACGAAAGGTGCCTATCAGGTAGGTGTCCTAAAAAAGTGGATCGGCGAACAGGGGTGTGATTATGACATCATGTGTGGTGTCTCTGTCGGAGCCATCAACGTCGCAGCGCTGGCACAGTCGCCTATCGGCGATCCAAAGTCTGGCATCATTGAGCTGGAGAGGTTCTGGCGCTCGATAAACCAGAGCTCAATAATCGCTAAGTGGAAGTACCTCGGTCGTTTGCTAAGCCTGAGAAAAGCCTCAGCGTATGACGCGAGCCCGCTGATCAAGCTGCTTAACGACAACATTGACGTTGACGCTATCAAGAAGTCAGGTCGTAAGCTCCGCGTCGGAGCCGTCTGTCTAGACACAGGTGAGTTCAAGTACGGTCGAGAGGATTTCGATGACCTGATCAAGTGGGTCCAAGCGTCGTCCAGCTACCCGTTCTTCATGCAACCAGTAGAGATAAACGGGAAGCTGTGGTGCGATGGCGGGCTGAGGCACATGACGCCGCTGCGCGAGGCCATCAGGTTGGGCGCAAACGAGGTTGACGTCATAATGTGCAGCAACCCGTCAGCAGCAAATCCTTGGGACCCTCGGGGAAAGGCAGCAGTCCCAGACTACGTCTTCAGGATCATTGACCTGATGACGGACCAGATCCTTAGGTCAGACCTGCAACTCGTTGGCCTGATGAATGACGTCGTCATGAAAGCAGACAAGGTGAAACACGTCAAGATCAGGCTCGTCCAACCTGACAAGCGCCTGACGCTAAACTCGATGCAATTCGATCCCAAGGAAATTGCAGAGATGATAGATGTGGGATACCGAGACGCTGACAATCCAACCTTGTTCGAGTGACGGCATCTCAGCCCCTAAGGGCACCAAGAGAACACTGAACCAGATGTGAGGTAATGGTCTAAGTCGTTGATTAGTTAGTTTTCTAGTGCATCTTGAGAGCTGTGACCTAACGCCAAGGGTTTTCGCGACACGCTCGACAGAAAAACTTGCCGTCAGTCTCGACTGCACCTTCGAAAAAGATCTGACACCTGCTACACTTTTCGCCCTTCACGGCGGGGGTGTGACTGAAGATGTCGTTCTGGGAGGTGATGATGCAACCGATCTCGCCCAAAAATTTCTTCTCGACGCCGAAGCGGCGAACGTGCTTGTCGTTGATGGTGAAGGTAACGTACCCATACGGGATTCGCTCTCCTGGGGCGACGTAACACAGGTACTGGATGTAATCACCAGTGTTAAAGTCGCGACCGACGATCATGACCTTGAAGGCGACGTCGACCTGATCGTCGTAACCAAAGTCCTCCTTGACCTTTAGGACGACGTCATCCCACTTCGAGTAAAACATGACATCACCATACAATCGTGGCGTCACAATTACACTTGTTGCACGGTCATGGGCGTAACGCGCCCGCACCATACTTATCGCAAGAGACATGCCTACCTTCATTGAAACTTTAACCCCTACGCCCTTTGGGTTCTTTGACAGCGACGCACAGTTTCAAGCGGAGGCTGATGGCATGGTGACGTTCGTCAAGCGCAAGCTAGGCGATGATGTGTTGTCTGTCGAGCTGACGAAGAAAGAGATTTGGGCGTGTTTCGAGGAGGCCTGTTGCGAGTACAGCAGGCTCGTCCATGAGATGAAGATCCAGTCAGAGCTGATCAACGTGTTGGGCTTGCCGACCGGCAGCACGGACCTCACGAACATCTACCCGCGTCAGTCGCTCGAGTTCCTCATCAGACAGGCTGAACCGTACGCGACCGAGGCGTTCATGGGTGGTCCTTATGACGCTCAGCTGGGTTACATCCGCTTGATCGATGGCAAACAGGACTATGACATCTATGCCGACCTATTGAGTGCTGAGAGCGGGACGATGGACCAGAACCTGTGGCTGTCGATCCCGTCTGGTTCACGTGGCAGGATCAAGATCGTAGAGGTCTATCACTTTGAGCCCATCGCTGCCCAGGCCTCGCTGCTCAACGCTAGCAACATCACTAACTTCCTAGCCACGAACTTCAATTACGAGTCGTACGTCAACAGCACCATCTTCTACGTGTTGCCAGTGTTCGAGGACGTCCTACGTAGGGGCATGCTAGAGACTGCCTTTCGTGTCCGTCGATCGAACTACAGCTATGAGGTCATCGGTAGCAGGCTTCGCATCTATCCGATCCCGACCCTGACGTCGCAACTGGGCAAGCTTTACATCAAGGTGTTCGCCCAACCGAACAATCCCACGGATCCGAATGGCATCGGTGGCTCGCTGTCTGGCAGCGTTGATTCCACGCTATACGGCATCTCTGGGCCCAGCAACGTGCCTCTCAACAACCTGCCGTTTTCTACGATCACGCAGCCCGGACGCCAGTGGATCCGACAGTTCACGCTAGCGCTCGCGAAAGAGGTGTTGGGCCTGACACGTAGCAAGTTTCAGACCATCCCGATCCCCAACGCTGACCTGCAATTGAACGGTGAATCGCTCGTAAACCAAGGTCGTGAGGACCAGACGAGGTTACGTGATCAGATCAGGGAGTGGCTTGACAAGCTGACGAATCAGGCCTTGATGGAACAACAGGCCTCGCTCGCTGAGAGCCTGCAGAAGACGTTGAAGTACGTGCCCATGCCGTTGGGCAAGAGTATCGTGATTGGATAGATCGAAGTTGTTCCTACTTAAGATCGAGGATCTAAGATGTCACGTCTTTTCATCACGCCACGAGAGCTAAACTTCATCTCAGACATCACCAAAGAGATCATCAAGGATGTGGTGGGTCAGAAGATCTACTATTACTCGATCTCTGAGACCAAGACCAACTCAAACGGCATCTATGGCGAGTCGATGGAGAAGGTGTTTGACGGTCCGATCATCATCGATGCGTTGGTTGACAACAACTTTCAGTCAGACACGAAGATCGACACCTTCGGCATCGATTCAAAGTACAAGATCGAGGTCTACGTCCAACACCGAGATCTGGTCGAGAAAGGGATCAACATTGCCATCGGTGACTTCTTTTCGTTCAGTGACGTGTTTTACGAGATCACAGAGCGCTCGTTCATGCGCAACATCTACGGCCTACCTGAGCACAAGGACGGCGTCAAGCTGACTGGAACAAAGGCACGTGAGGGTCAATTCAAGGCTCCCATCATCGGACCGACTGACATATCGAGGCCAGAGGCCGACGCAGTCCAAAAGAAGTTTGAGCAGCAGCGAGGCCGCAAGGAGAACTCAGAAGGCCCGACCGGCGACGTTCGTGACCTGGTGAAGGCAGGCGTGCTCGAGCCTTCGTTGACCGGTCCCAAGCAGGTCTCTGAAAAGGGCGCCGTCGAGGATAACTCACACCACGGGAGCTCGTTTTACGACGAAGACGATAGCTGATGTCAACACGTTTCAACAGCAACAGCATGCCTAACTTTAACGTAGCCGGAATCCAGACTGGCTACGGGACCAAGTCATCGCCCTCTGACCTGACGGTTCCTGCGTGTGGCGTCGAGGACGTAGACGCTGCGTTGTTCAATCTGTTCGACAAGGAGATCCCGTTCCAGGTCAGCACCAGCGACAAAAACCGTGGAGAGATGAAACGGGTTCCGATCATCTTCTCGGCTGCTGAGAAGTGGGCGTTAGCCAAACGCAGTCGTGGCGTTCGTGATCGTAACGGAGCATTGATACTTCCCCTGATCACGGTCATCCGAACGACGATCCAACAGACACCAGACGAGGACATCACAGGTCGAGGTATCAATCAACAGACGGGCGAGATAGTCGTTAAGAGAAGGCTAGACAATTCTGATCGTGCGTACCAGGGACTCATCAACAGGCTCGGGATAAATCACCAGACCAACTTGGCGGTGAAGACGAATGATAGCCTTGACGTCATCACGTATTACGTTCTCAATGAAAACGGAGATAGGATCGTTGATGAGAGCGGCCAACCCTTCGTAGCGTACACCGCCACCACAGCTGCATCGTCTCAACTTATCACCTCTCGTAAGATAGGTGACCTCGCTGATGATCCCACGGTCATAGAGGGGGGTTTGTTGCTTAACGACAAGAAGAACAACGTCTATGAGACGCTCGTCCTTCCTGCACCTCAGTTTTTCACAGCAGTGTACGAGGTGACGTTCTGGACGCAATACACGGTTCAGATGTTTCAATTGGTTGAGATGTTGATCTCTTCTTTCTTGCCTCAAGGCAACGCCTGGCGCCTGGATAGCCCAAAGGGTTACTGGTTCATCGCGACCGTCGATGGCAACGTGTATAACGCAGAAAACAATTTCGACGACATGTCGCAAGAAGAGCGACTGATCAAGTACAAGTTCACTATCAAGGTCCCTGGTTACATCCTCGCCTCTGGCGTGCCAGGAGCTCCAGTTCCCGTCAAGCGTTACGTGTCGTCTCCTGTCATTTCGTTTGATATCGGATTGAACGCTGGCGAAGAGATCGGTTCAGATGCAGGCGATCCGTTCCTGGGATCGGACGATCCGACGTTGCCCCTTGACGATGCTCCGAACAAGAGACGTGACCAACGTAACACTGGTCGAACTCGATTGTACCCGGGATCGAAGGTCACGTCACCTAACGACCCAGCGTTAGCGGCCTTGGGCAAGGGTCGCCCCCAAGCGCAGTACAAAAAGATAACAGGGATCGATCGTAACGGCAACCAGGTGACGAAGTACGCCAGGGTCGTCAACACCAATCGGTTCACTGGTGAGACCGTTTTTGCTCCTGGTACTGACCTGGGAGGCTTGACGATCGTGGTCACTGATGACTGAGCGCGTGTTTGGTTTTAAGACACGCCAATGATACTTATTGTAGCTATTCCAAAGCGTAGAGGAGCACAGTAATGTCCGGAACCGAACAAACTTTCAGGTCACCAAATTTCTACGAGCGGGAGATTGACCTGTCCGCGCCCCAATTGCGAGGCCCAGTCGGCGTCCCTGCTGGCGTGATTGGCACCGCTAACAAAGGCCCGGCCTTCGTTCCGGTGACCGTCGCTAACTTCAACGAGTTTGCAGCTACGTTCGGAAACCTAGACCCGAAGCGTTTCGGCCCGTACGCGGTCAACGAGTTCCTGAAGCACCGCTCCTCGCTGACGTACCTGCGTGTCCTCGGCGCCGGTAACAACTCCACCGACGGCGACATTGCCGTCGCCCAACAGACGGGCCGAGTCAAGAACGCAGGCTTTTACCTGAACGGCTCGACAGCTGCTGATGACTCGCATGGTCGCCACGTTGGAGCAGTCCAGTTTCTTGCGGCACGTCACACCTTGCAGAGCGCAGAGGCCTCAGGTGTTCCCATGTTTACTGACAACGACAGCTTCAACGGTAGCTTCGTTAACCTGATTCGCGGAATGGTCTTGCTAGCCTCCGGCGCTCGCATGATGGTGCAAGACGGCAATGAGAGCTCAGTCGGTGCATTCACCGCAGCCGGGCCCGATGACCTCGCGACGCCTGTCAACGGCAAGTTCAAGCTGATCATCTCTTCGACGTTGGGTAACTCGTTCGTCAACACGGACGGAAACCCTGGCGTCAAGATCCTGACAGCGTCCCTGAATCCAACTGACGCTGATTACTTCGGAAAGATCCTCAACACCGACCCTGACAAGTTCGTGCAAGAGCAACACCTGCTCTACGGTGACTTTGCTGTCGATGATGAGGTTGCGTTCCCTGTCACCGTCGCTGTCCTGTCAGGCTCAACGGCAACGAGCAACACCTCTGGAAACAGCAGCCTGATCATGCGACAGGCGTACGGTGCCTTCGACACGAGGTATCAGACTCCCAAGACGTCGATGTTCATCTCGCAGCCGTTCGGTGCGACAGAATACGATCTCTTCTACGTTGAGGCCCTCGACGACGGTGAGTTCGCTAACCGTCTCTACAAGGTGTCGATCACGAACCTCAAGGCCTCGCTCGACGAGTCAAAGCCTTTCGGCACGTTCACTCTGCAGATCAGGGACTGGAACGACACGGACCAGAACCCATCTGTCCTTGAGTCATTCCCGAACTGCTCGCTAGATCCGAACGCTGACAACTACATCGCCAAGCTAGTGGGCGATCGCCACGTCTTCTACAATTTCGACTCTTCGATCACGACCGAGCGTCGTGTCGTTGCGACCGGAAAGTACGAGAACGTCTCTAAGTTGGTTCGCGTCCACGTTTCTGACGCTGTTGACAGGGGATTGGTTCCTGCCAAGTCGTTGCCTTTTGGTTTCCGCGGCGTGGAAGTCCTGAAGACGAACGATTCCCTGACTGACGCAGGCTCTGCTACGGCAAGGGTCGTCGGCGTGCTGGGCGTCAGCTCTGGTTCAGCGCTGTCAGGATCGATTCTTCCTCCCGTTCCGTTCAGGTTCAAGGTAACCAAGGGTGACATCCCGTTGGCTTCAGCCTTCGAGGGTGCTCCGGGTCCGACCGAGCTCGCAAACACCCAGCTTCACTGGGGTATCAAGTTCGAGCGTAACACCGATCCGTTGAACGCAAACCTGGCCTCAGAGAAGAACAGGTTACTCGAGGCCTACACGAAGTTCTTGGGCATCAAGAAGCTCGATGTCCTTGTCACGGGCTCTGGCGCTGACACCTTCAATAACAACAAGTTCACGCTAGCGAAGGTGGCGTTCTCGAACACGGCCATCACCCACCTGACCGGCACGATCCAGGATCACATTCGTGAGGCAGCGTACCTACGTGACGCCAAGCTGGACCTGTCGCAATACACGGTCAGCACCAGCATCGGCAAGCGCATCACTCTCGCTACTGTCCTTGCGCAGGACACGGCGGCAAACTTCAACAAGTGGGCTCCGTTCACCAAGTTCACGAACATGATGTACGGTGGCTACGACGGCGTCAACATCCTTGACAGAGACGCTCGCCGTCTCAATGATCGTTCGACATCATTTGACGCTGGCGGCGGCGCTGCAGTGGGATACGTTGCTCCGGGCCTGTTGGTCAATCCGAACGGCACAGGACAGGATAACTCGAACGTCCTGTCGTACACGACGGCGATCGACATCATGACTGACCCACTGGTCGTTAACACGAACATCCTGGCGATCCCTGGCATCCGTGAATCGTTCGTAACCGACTACGCCATGGCGAAGGTACGTGATTACGGTCTAGCCTTCTATGTCATGGACATTGCGTCTTACGATGACTCAGCTGCTCGCTTGTACGATGACTCGTCGGGTCGACCTGACGTCAACAAGACGGCTGCGGCGCTCGACGGTCGAGCGATCGATAACAACTACGCTGGTACGTATTTTCCGAACGTCTTCGTTGACGACGCGACGAACCGTCGTCGCCTGAAGGTCCCGTCTTCTGTCGCAGCGATGGGCGCGCTGGCTTTCAATGACAGGGTCGCTTACCCGTGGTTCGCACCTGCTGGCTTCAACCGTGCAGGTCTGGATTTCGTGACCAACGTTGAGGTTCGTTTGAACGTCAGCGACAGGGACACCCTGTACGACTCTAGGATCAATCCGATCGCGACCTTCCCACGTCTCGGATTCGTCATCTACGGTCAGAAGACGCTGCAAGTCGCCAAGACTGCGCTCGATCGGGTCAACGTCCGCCGTTTGATGTTGGAAGTCAAGCGCATCATCATCAGCATTGCAAACCAGATGGTGTTCGAGCAGAACACTGCAGCGGTGCGTAACAAGTTTGTCGCAGACTCCGTGTTGCAGCTTGGTCTGATCCAGGCCCAGCAAGGCATCGAGGCGTTTCAAGTCATCTGCAATGAGACGAACAACACACAGGAAGACATCGACCTCAACAAGCTCAACGGTCGTGTGGTCGTGGTGCCGACAAAGGTGATCGAGTTCATTGCGGTGGACTTCATCATCACCAACAGCGGCGTCCAATTCGTGTAAAGTCTGCTGCAAAAACGGCTCGCAAATTTTACGTCGGTATAGTTCCTTCGCAAGGAACCTCGACTGTCTGATACTTACAACCTAGAGGATCATGGCACAACTCAAATTCGGCAGCGCGGGCGTTACAGCAAAGGAGATCGACATCTCCGGACCGGTCGCTCAACAACCCGTCGGCATCCCGGCGGGCATCGTCGGCACGGCCCTTCAAGGCCCCGCATTCGTCCCAGTAACGGTCGGATCCCTTAGCGATTTCTACGCTAAGTTCGGTCTGACTGACGGCAAGAAGTTCGGGCCTCTGGCAGTAACCGAGTGGTTGCGAAACGCTGGTGCTGTCACGTTCCTTAGGGTTCTTGGTATCGGCGACGGCAAGAAGCGTAATCAGGACGGCAGCGTCACTGCGGCTGGCTTCACGGTCGGTGAGAACCAACCGCGAGTCAACGATGGCCTGTTGGTCGGTAACCCATACGCTAACTCGGGTAGCAACAGCGTCACCGGTCGCACGTTCTTCCTTGGCGCTTTCATGTCAGAGTCCGCTGGTTCGACCGTCTTCTCCGACGCGGGTCTCCAAGGACAGGGCAGCATCACTCCCGGGGTTAACACCGCAGTTCCGATCGTTCGTGGCGTCATGTTGGCTCCGTCCGGAGTCATCCTTCGTTTGTCGTCTTCGATCACCGCGTCATTGAACCCAGCTTCGAACCTGGTTGCCACGGAACAAAGCTCTCAAGGTCGCATCTACGGTGCTGTCAACCTGCTGGATGCGGGCGTGGCCAAGCAGGACTTCGTGCTCTTGCTCAACGGTCACCAGGGGATCGATCCCTTGTATCCGAACGTCATCACGGCATCGTTCGACATGACGTCACCCAACTACTTTGCTAACGTCCTCAACAGGGACCCGCTGAAGTACCAACAGGCAGGTCACCTCCTGTACGCCTCGTGGGACGTTCATCCGGCCACGGCTGTCGTCACCGGATCGGGCATCGTGTCTGCGTTGTCAGGTGCCGGCGCTTCGACAGCACCAAAACCTGGTTCTGAGGTCGCTGCGTTCTTGACAACGGGATCTGCTGCTTACAATGCAGGCAGCGACGTGATCCCGAACTACGAGTCTTTTACCGATCGTTTTGCTCATGCTCACTCTCCTTGGGTGATCTCACAGAAGTTCGGTGGTGTTGCTACGAACCTGTTCAAGCTGCACGCCCTCGACGCTGGCACCGGGATCTCAACAAACTTCAAGCTATCGATCGAGAACATCGTCCCATCGACTGATCCGAACAACAGGTACGGTAGCTTCGACCTGGTCGTTCGCGACTGGAACGATAATGACGGAAACCTGAAGCCACTCGAGCAATGGAGGGGCATGAACCTCGACCCGAGCTCAGATCGTTACATCGCTCAGGTCATCGGTGATGCACACATCTTCTACAACTTCGACCAGGCAGAAGCCAGCCAGAAGCTGGTCGTGGAAGGAAACTATCCGAACAACTCGAACCTCATTCGGGTTGAGGTCTCTGATGACGTTGACAACCAGACCGTCGACGCGACAGCGCTTCCGTTCGGATTCCGTGGTCCACAACACCTGATCACCTCGGGTTCAGCGCCGCTGACGAGCCCGTCTTCGACGCAGCTCACCACGACCGAAGCTCTCAAGCGCGTCATCGAGGCACCTGTGCCTCTTCGTAAGAACATCACGCAAGGCTCGGGCCAAAAGCTGTCCGTCAATCCGTTGCTCTACTGGGGCGCTCGTTTTGAGCACGTCACCAGCCTGACCACACCAAACGCCAGCACCTTGCAGGACAAGTCGCTCGCGGCCTTCGCCAAGTACTTCCCAGATTTCTCTGAGACACAACAGAACGTCGTGGTCGGTGATAACGCAGGCGTGCCAGCGACGTCGCAGAACGGCGAGCTCGATTCTGATAAGTTCTGCCGCAACGGCTTCACGCTTGAGAACGTGAAGGTCGTCACCGGTTCGACCGGCCTCGCTGACCCATCCAAGTGGGCCAACGCGATCTACGTCCGTGATGGAAACATCAACATCGACGACTCGACGGCGACCCGTCGCGTCAAGGCAGACGACTTCATCCAGGCCAACAGGCGTTTCCTCAAGTACTCCTTCTTCATGCAAGGTGGCTTCGACGGCGTGAACCTGTTCGACAAGGACGAGTCTGAGATCAACAACAACGCCGTCGTCGCCGACATGGGCGACAGCAACCGCGGCCGCAACGATGGGCCTTCTGTCACCGCTTACACCAAGGCGCTCGACATCATGAAAAACTCAACCAACGTTGACGTCATGCTGTTGGCCTTGCCTGGCGTCAGGGAACCTGCGGTCACGAACTACGCGATCAACTCTGTCGAGGAACGGTTCGATGCCTTGTTCATCATGGACATTGAGCAACACGACAGCAACGATGATAACGTGATCAGCGACAACCAACTGCCGTCCGTGCAGCTGACGGTCGACAACTTCCGAAACAGGGCTCTTGACAGCAGCTTTGCAGCGGCTTACTTCCCTGACGTGTTGATGCCAGACCCGAACACCGGCACCAACGTCTTCGCTCCTCCTTCCGTGGCCGTCCTCGGTGCCCTTGCCTTGAATGACAAGCTGGGTCACCCATGGTTCGCTCCAGCAGGCTTCGCTCGAGGCGCGTTGCAGACGACCCTCGAGGCTCGCGTCCAGTTGTCAAAGAACAACATGGACACGTTGTATGACGTCAGCATCAACCCGTTGGTTGCCTTCCCGGGCAACGCCTCGGCAGGTACCAACCCGAAGGGTGGAGTGGTGGTCTGGGGTCAGAAGACGCTTCAAGCAGCCGCCAGCGCCTTGGATCGTGTCAATGTCAGGCGCTTGTTGATCGACATCCGTCGCCAGGTCCGTGACATCGCGCAGACCATCATCTTTGAGCCGAATCGCGACACCACCCTCGCCAAGTTCTCTGCTGCGGTCACCCCGCGCTTGCAGAGGATCCAGGCGCTTGCCGGTCTCGAGAGGTTCAGGGTCATCATCGACAGCTCGACCACGACACAGGCCGACGTGGAGAACAACACCATCCGCGGTAAGATCTTCGTGCAACCGACCAAGTCTATTGAGTACGTCGCGCTTGACTTCGTCGTTGCTAACAACATCTCTGAGAACGGTTGATTAGGATAGAGCATGAAACCAGCGAATGATTACGCGTATCGTCAAGTCATGGGTGCCCTGCCTCGCCGGGGCGCCAAAGTAGACGTCAGTCCGGATGGCCTGACAGTGACGGGAACGTTTGCAAACCCAGATGCTGCTGAGTTTTCTTGGGCTGCGTTCGGATCGAAGTATCCCAAGCATAACGTTACGGTGTCACGTGACGAAAATACTCTGACGTTTCAGTTTGCTCCTGCACGTAATACGTCAGAAGGAAAAGAGACGCTTAGCGTGATTCGAATCACGGAATCAAAGCTGAGAGAGTTGATCAGAACAATGATTCATGAATCGTCTGACGAATCTCCTAAGCAAGAGCAACTCTCCGATCAGGTCGCATTAGAGGCGCTGACTGATGCATTCACGATGAGAGTTGAGATGGGAGAGGACATCGAGTACATTCGTTACCTCGTCAGACCCAATTCGATCGGGTTGCAAGATTACGATGGCATGTTGGGCAACATGGACACGGGTTTTTCAGCTGCTGACTTGAAGAAGTATTTCAACACCACTCCTAAGGCATTGGGCGATTGGTTAGCTGCACATGGAGCTCGCGCTATAAAACCAAAAAGAAGAAAGCGAAACGATTCGTTTCGAGGACCAATGGGAGGATACGACTGATGAAAACGATCAAACTATCACAAGGCCAGCTTCGCTCGATTATCAAGGAAGCGATCGGTGACCATCACCCGCTCGAGAGCGATGATGATGGCATCAGCCCTGCAGTCGAAGAACTGATCAATGATCTCACTCACACCTTAGCTGATGAGCTCGCGGGCGACGATGCTGATGCTGTCATTCCTGAACTGCACAACGCGATCCGTGACTGTCTCGTAGGCTTCATTCAAGGCTTTGATTTTGGTGGCGGGTTCGAATGAAACTATCGCAAGGCCAGCTTCGCTCAATGATCAGGGAGGCGATGGACGATCACCATCCGCTTGAGAGCGATGATGATGATGGCATCAGTCCAGCCGCTCAAGACCTGATCCAACAGTTAGCTGAGCAGATCGTATCAGATATCGCTCAACAAGAAGACGTTGATGAGGACATGCTTCACTCTGAGGCGATCAATTTCGTCACTGACGGCGTCAGAGAGTTCTTTGACGCGTTCTACATGAGGTGAACCATGAGACTGTCGCAAAAACAATTACGTACGTTGATCAACGAAGCGCTAGACGATCTGGGACCCGGACGCCCATACGAACCTGAACCGGTTGATGATGCTAGTGATGATGACGCTGAAAATGCTACGAATGCGTTGTATGCACTCGATATGCTTCACGTGTTTTTCAACTCACCTGAGTTGAATCGTGCAAGAACTCTTGTGATGCAGCGTTTGTCAGACATAGCAGACGCTGAATGATGTGTCATCATTGGTGAGATCGAATACTTAGAGCTATCCGGTGACAGGAGAACACAATGGCTGAGACACTAGACGTTACATCAATGCTTCCCAACAAGTTCGAGCCGAAGCGCAAGAACCGTTGGGTACTCATGATCGAAGGCATCGACGCCTACATCATCAAGACGACCTCACGCCCGACGGTCACGACCGAAGAGGTCGAGGTCCCGTTCATCAACGCAAGGCGTTACCTCGCTGGGTTGACCAAGTTCAACACCATTCCAGTGACCCTTCACGATCCGATCGCTCCTTCCGGCGCGCAGCAGATCATGGAATGGGTACGCCTGCACTTCGAGAGCGTCTCCGGCCGCGCCGGCTACGCAGACTTCTACAAGCGTGACGTGCAGCTCAAGCTGCTCGATCCCGTCGGCACCGTCATCGAGCTGTGGGACATCAAGGGCGCCTTCATCACGGAAGCGAACTTCGGTGAGCTCACCTACGAGGACGGCACCCCAGCAGAGATCTCACTTACGTTGAGATTTGACAACGCGGTTTTGCAGTTCTGAAATCATTACGAATACGTAAGTGGTTGTTTCAAAAGGCCTTTTACGAGGCCTTTTGTCGTTTCTACAATCGAGTTGTACAAAGCGTTATCAAGTCTTAAAGTCTAGACATGAAGTGCCCTTCGTGTGACCAAGATTTCAAGAGCTACACAGCCGTCTCTCTTCACTTTCGAAACAAACATGGAACGTCCCTTGAATTCAAGGAGATCATGCGTCTGAAGCTCATTGAAGAAAGACACGGTGGCGTGATCCCGACGTGCAAGTGTGGTTGCGGTGGGACGCCCAAGTACTACGATTACGACAGGGGATACGTCGAGTACGTTCGCGGTCACCACGCTCGCGTTCACAACAACTGGGGGCACAACAGTGACGCGTTGTTGAAGAGCCAAGACGTCAGGCGTGAGCAGATCGCTGCAGGCGAGTGGAAACCTTGGAACCTGGGCGAAACGAAAGAGACTGATGGACGTGTCGCTGCGTATGGTCGTAATGGTTCACATACGTTAAAAACTGATCCTGACTGTCAAAAACAACGTTCAGAACACATGTCAGAACAATGGAAATCAGGTTCTATCGTTCCTCTCACTGGTTCAGAACATGGTAGATGGAAAGGCGGCGTCTCGTCAGTCCAAGCGCTGTCACGTTCCTACGTCTTCAACGTGTGGACGTACCCAAAACTTCACGCTTCAAAGTTCACCTGCCAGGGATGCGGGTCCAAGGAGAGACTAGAGGTCCACCACGACAAGGAACGTTTCGCTGAGATCCTACAAAAGGCTCGAGACGCGCTTGGGGACGTGACAGACGACTTCTCGACACACCAGTCGTACGCTCGGTGGGTCGCAGACTATCACGTCACTAACGACGTCTCAGGCGTCGTTCTCTGTGAAACGTGTCACGAACGCGCTCACTCAGGACCATAGTTACATTGTGATGAACTCAATTTCAGATCGGGTGACGTTGTTTCGTCTCCTGTCACCGGGATGACAGCGTCACTTCCGATCTTCATGAGGCCCTTGATCCCGTCAAACACGTTGGTCAAGGGCCTTTTTCGTAAGCGTTTGATTGCGTAACCAGAGCCCTCAGGAGACGACGAAGATGCCCAAGCGGTCACAGGACAGCAAAGAGTACCCACCAGCCACCCTAGAAAAAATCGTCAATTACTTCCATAGGGTATCACGTCCTGTCTACGTGGGATTTGTCTCGATGGAAATCGGGTACAGCCTGGCACAGACCGAGGTGATGATGTCAACGCTGAGATCAAGAGGGCTGATCAGGCCGCTGACGACAGACGAAAAGGTATCGTTGAAGATCGTTCCGAGTTATCACGTCTGGACGCTGGTCAAGAAACCCAAGACACGTTCGTGATGTACGGTCATGCATGGGTAGTTTCAAGCCTCAGATGAGCTTCGAACACCTGTTGATGCTGCAGGACGTCCTGGACGCGCGCCTGTGTTTTGATGGGTTGCCCTTTCACGAGTACGAGCTCGCGTGGTCTGAGCTGTTGGTTGTCGCGGGTTATACCTCCCATGAATACGAGTCGCTCGTCGACGAACGGTGGGATCGATTGGGCGAAAAGCAGCCCGTCATGGGGCTCGCGTGACGGGATCGTCAAAAACAGCTCATATCTAGCGCCATAGAACATTTACCCTAGCGGTGACCTGAC
>Ga0164306_10000011_pt1 | contig 95592 bp, 93 predicted proteins | sample Whisoiple_242_MG_FD_110213 | JGI IMG/M metagenome (GOLD analysis project Ga0164306, IMG submission 110213) | Soil microbial communities amended with fresh organic matter from upstate New York, USA - Whitman soil sample_242_MG | ecosystem: Environmental > Terrestrial > Soil > Unclassified >... | reverse complement strand
CGTAGGTTCGAGTCCTACCTGTGGAGCCATATGGAGAAGTACTCAAGTGGCTGAAGAGGCGCCCCTGCTAAGGGTGTAGGTCGTGTAAGCGGCGCGAGGGTTCAAATCCCTCCTTCTCCGCCAGTCGTTTTAAATTTAAATATGGCCCGTTGGTCAAGCGGTTAAGACACCGCCCTTTCACGGCGGTAACACGGGTTCGAATCCCGTACGGGTCATCTCAAAAAGGTTTGCATACATGCAAACCTTTTTTATTTGCGCTTTTTTAAAGATTAAGTAAACAGAAATAATAGTTAGGAATAATTACCATGAATTTTCAGAATAAAAAGTAAGTTTTAAGCAGGATTTTCCCTATATCATATGGAATTATTCATAAAGTAATAAAGTATGAAGAGTATGGGATAAAGAGTAATTTAAAAGAACATTTATTCTATTATATTTGTAGAAAAGGTTTATGTTTTTACTGTAAAAGGGAATGAGTGGTAAGAAGCGTATATTATGTGCGTATATTATGTTTGAAGTTAAAGGGGTGGCAAAAGTGAATCTAGCGGTTCAGCCTACTGAATTTGATGTTCATTTGTATCACGAAGGAAACTTATTTCGCAGTTACTCTATTTTCGGTGCGCATCAGGTAACGGTAGAAGGAATTGAAGGCGTACGATTTTGCGTGTGGGCACCTCATGCAAAGGGTGTAAGCGTTGTAGGTGATTTTAATAAATGGAACGGTTTTCAACATTCAATGGTTAAAGTTAATGAAGAAGGTATTTGGATGACATTTATCCCTGAATTAGAACAAGGGACTATTTATAAATATGAAATCATCACACAAAGCAATCAAAAAAAATTAAAAGCAGATCCATACGCTTTCTTCAGTGAAGTGCGTCCAAACACTGCGTCTATTGTTTACTCATTGGATGGCTACAAATGGAACGACCAATATTGGCGTAGAAAGAAAAAACAGCAAAATATATATGAAAGACCACTGTGTATTTACGAGCTGCATGCAGGGTCTTGGAGGACTCATGAAGATGGCAGCCTTTATACATACAGTGAATTAGCACAGGAGCTTATTCCTTATATTGCTGAACAAGGTTTTACACATATTGAGTTATTACCAGTCATTGAGCATCCGCTCGACCGATCCTGGGGATATCAAGGAATTGGATACTATTCTGCTACCAGTCGATACGGTACACCTAAAGAGTTGATGAACTTTATAGATGAGTGTCATCAAAACAATATAGGGGTTCTTTTAGACTGGGTACCCGGGCATTTTTGTAAGGATGAACATGGTCTGTATATGTTCGATGGAGAACCTACTTATGAATACAAACAAGAACCCGATCGTGAAAACTACGTTTGGGGAACAGCTAATTTCGATTTAGGAAAGCCTGAAGTACAAAGTTTTCTGATTTCGAACGCTTTGTTTTGGTTGGAGTACTTCCATATAGATGGATTTCGAGTAGATGCTGTAGCTAATATGCTTTATTGGCAAAATTCTTCTGGAAAAGCAGTGAATGATGGAGCTGTCAGCTTCTTGAAAAAGTTGAACGAAGCTGTTTTTGAATCTGATGAAACGATATTAATGATGGCAGAAGATTCAACGGACTGGCCGCTTGTTACAGCACCTACGTATGAGGGCGGTTTAGGCTTTAATTATAAGTGGAACATGGGATGGATGAATGACGTTTTAACATACATGGAAGCTGGCGTGGAAAGACGTCCCTATCTTCACGATAAAATGACCTTTTCACTAATGTATGCGTTTAACGAAAACTTTATTTTGCCGCTTTCTCATGATGAAGTCGTACATGGGAAAAAATCATTACTTAATAAAATGCCAGGTGATTACTGGCGCAAGTTTGCACAGCTTCGACTGCTATATGGATATTTCTTTGCACACCCTGGGAAAAAGCTTTTATTTATGGGCGGAGAGTTTGGGCAATTTGATGAGTGGAAAGATTTAGAGGAGTTGGATTGGATGCTTTATGACTTTGACATGCATCGCAATCTTAACGGATATATGAAAGATCTCATCAAGATTTATAAGAGAAGCAAGCCTTTATATGAATTAGACCATAATCCAGATGGATTTGAATGGATTGATGTTAACAACCATCATCAACAAATTTTCTCTTTTATTCGTAAGTCGAAAGAAAATCAGGAGATTTTTATAGTTGTTAGCAATTTTTCTGAGCATCCATATCATTCTTACAAAGTTGGAGTTCCAGTTGAGACAGAGTACATTGAAGTTATTAACAGTGATGACGAAGTGTACGGCGGTTCAGGCATTGTAAATAAAAAGGCATTAAAATCAGTGGGTGAATCGTTTCACGGCCAACCTTTTTGCATTGAAATGAATATTCCGCCGTTTGGCATTAGTATACTACGAGCAAAGAGAAAACGAGGGGAGAGAAAACAACATGTTAAAAAAGAAATGCGTAGCGATGTTATTGGCAGGAGGAAAAGGTAGTCGGCTAAGTTCACTTACAAAAAATCTAGCAAAGCCAGCTGTACCATTTGGTGGTAAGTATCGAATTATTGATTTTGCTTTAAGTAATTGTACAAATTCAGGTATTGAAACAGTAGGTGTGTTAACACAATACCAACCGCTAGTTCTCAATTCATACATTGGAATTGGAAGCGCTTGGGATTTGGACCGACGGAATGGTGGCGTCACGGTATTGCCTCCATACGCGGAGTCAGATGGAGTAAAGTGGTATAAAGGGACGGCTAGTGCTATTTATGAAAATTTAAACTATTTAACACAATATGATCCTGAGTACGTACTGATTCTATCAGGTGATCACATTTATAAAATGAACTATGAAAATATGCTTGATTATCATATAAACAAAGAAGCAGACGTAACGATTTCTGTTGTTGAAGTACCTTGGGAGGAAGCGAGCCGTTTTGGTATTTTAAATACAAATAGTGACCTAGACGTAATGGAGTTCGATGAAAAGCCTCAGCGTCCTAAAAACAATCTAGCTTCCATGGGGATTTATATTTTTAAATGGAGTATTTTAAAAGAATATTTAGAAATGGATGCACGCAATCCATATTCAAGCCATGATTTTGGTAAAGATGTTATTCCGCTTTTACTAGATGAAAAGAAAAAGCTAATTGCATACCCATTCCAAGGTTATTGGAAAGATGTAGGAACTGTAAAAAGCTTGTGGGAAGCGAATATGGATTTGTTATGTGATAAAGACGAGCTTAATTTATTTGACTCTTCATGGAAAGTATACTCTGTTAACCCTAATCAGCCTCCTCAATATATCGCGCCAAACGCCTGCGTGGTGGAGTCATTAGTAAATGAAGGGTGCGTTGTTGAAGGAAACGTAGAGCAGTCCGTGTTATTTCCAGGTGTACAAATCGGCTCAGGTTCTGAGATCAAGAAAACGGTTGTCATGCCTACTGCAAAGATAGGTTCTAACGTATATATTGAAAACGCAATTGTTCCATCGGACATTGAAGTTCCAGACGGTACTATTATTCGACCGACCAAAGGAAGCGAAGAAGTAATTCTTGTTACTCAAGAATTGATTGAATCAGTTGCTAAATGCATTTAACGAACAGAGAGGATGAACGACATTGAATAATCAAATGCTTGGTATTATTGATGCTTGTACAAACACAACAGCGCTGCAGCCTTTAACCTTTTATAGATCGATTGCTGCCATTCCTTTTGCAGGACGCTATCGATTAATCGATTTTACGCTTTCTAATATGGTGAACTCTGGAATTTCGAGCGTTGCCATTTTTCCTCGTGATCGCTATCGCGCATTGATGGATCATATAGGTTCAGGAAAAGAGTGGGATTTGGATCGGAAGCGAGATGGATTGTTTATCTTCCCTCCTATGACAAGTGATTTACACTTAGAAAGTCCATCACTATTCACGCAGTTCCGTTATCATATTGATTATTTCTTAAGAAGTAAGCAGGAATACGTATTAATTGCGAATAGTTATACGATATGTACAGTTGACTTTGAGCACGTGCTGCAACGTCATATTGCTTCAAATGCAGATATTACTGAAATGAAGCAGGGTGATAAACCGCTTAATATGTATATTATTAATAAATCTATTCTAGTTAATATTTTGCAAAATGAATCCCATGATTTTTATACGATTAAAGAAATGGTTCGATATATGGCACAATCTCATCGTGTAGAAAAGTATGAGCACCATGGATATACGGCTGAGATTTCTAGCTTAGATGCCTACTATAAAACAAGTATGGAAATTTTATCTCCAGATGTTTGGAAGCAGCTATTTATCAACGAACGTCCTGTTTTCACTAAAGTAAAAGATGAACCGCCTACTCGTTACGCAAAAAAAGCGGTTGTGAAAAACTCAATGATCGCAAACGGGTGCGTGATTGAAGGGCATGTGGAAAATAGTATTATCTTCCGAGGTGTTAAAATTGGAAAAGGTACGGTCGTTAAGAATAGCATTGTGATGCAAAAAGGCGTTATTTTAGAAAATAGTGTATTAGAAAATGTTGTTTTAGACAAAGATGTGAAAATAGGAAGTAATGAAACGTTGCTAGGTGAGTCAGGTCTACCTAGAGTCATTGCTAAAGGAACAACTCAAGGAGCGTTGATGAAGTCGTGAATGTATTATTTGCTGTATCAGAATGTGTACCTTTTATTAAAACAGGAGGATTAGCAGACGTAGCTGGTGCCCTGCCTAAAGAATTAAAAAAGTTAGGAACGAACGTATGTGTAGTCATGCCAAAGTACGGAACGATTCCTCAACATTATCAAGATGAAATGGTGCTTGAAAAAGTTATTCATGTGCAGGTTGGGTGGAGAAGACAGTACTGCGGAATTGAATCGTTAACGATGGATGGCGTTAAATATATTTTCATTGATAATGAATATTATTTTAAAAGAGATAGCTTATATGGGCACTACGATGACGCTGAACGATTTGCTTTTTTCAGCAGAGCCGTGCTTGAAGCTATCCCATTTTTAGAGAATGAGCCTGATATTATTCATTGTCACGACTGGCATACGGCTATGATTCCATTTTTACTTCGTGCTAATTATGATATGTATGATCATATTCAGACGGTCTTTACGATTCATAACTTGCAATTCCAAGGAATTTTCCCTAAGAGCAATTTATATGAGTTATTAAATTTAAATGATTATTATTTTACTACAAGCCAGCTCGAGTTTTATGGGAATATTAATTTTATGAAAGCTGCGCTTGTATCAGCTGATAAAATTACCACGGTAAGTCCTACATATCGAGATGAAATTCAAATGTCATATTACGGAGAAAGTTTAGATGGATTATTGCGTCAGCGAAATCAAGATTTAATTGGGATTGTAAATGGAATCGATGAAGAAGCTTATAGCCCAGACGCAGATCAGCTTATATCTTATCCTTATTCGGTAGAAGAGATTGAAGGAAAATATAAAAATAAAAAAGAGCTCCAGCGCTATCTTGAATTAGAAGAAAATAAGGATGTTCCAATTATTTCGATGGTTACAAGGTTAACTCAGCAGAAGGGGCTGGATTTAGTTAAGCACGTTTTCCATGAGACGGTTAACTTAGGAGCCCAAATTGTTATTTTAGGAACTGGAGAACACGAGTTTGAGCAGTTTTTCCGTGAGATGGAAGATACGTACCCCCAACAAGTAAAAGCCATTATTGGTTTTAATGAGGAACTTGCTCATAAAGTTTATGCCGGTACGGATTTATTTTTAATGCCTTCCCGTTTTGAGCCTTGCGGACTCGGACAATTAATAGCCTTAAAATATGGAACCATTCCAGTCGTGCGTGAAACGGGCGGCCTGAATGACACGGTCAAAGCTTATAATGAATATAGGGGAGAGGGAAATGGCTTCTCTTTTAAGAATTATAATGCTCACGACATGCTTCATACGTTAGAAAGAGCTGTTTCATTTTATCACCAGAAAGATGTATGGAAAAAATTAATGATGGATGCTATGAGTCAGGATTATAGCTGGGGACAATCGGCATTTAAATATAATCAATTGTATTCAAATTTGACATCTACTCCATCGTGAAAGGGTGAGCAGATTGTTCTCTGATAAAAAAAGCTTTCAAGAGGCTTTTTTAAAAAAGCTGGAAATGACATATGGAAAGAGCTTTAAAGAATCTACTGTTCAAGATCACTATCATACATTAGGCAATATGGTGCGAGAGTATATTAGCAGCGATTGGATTTCAACCAATGAAATTCATAGGTCTTCACATACAAAGCAAGTGTATTATCTTTCTATCGAATTTTTATTAGGCAGACTATTGGGTCAAAATCTGTTGAACTTAGGAATTCGGGAAGTTGTAAAAGAAGGATTAAGTGATCTGAATATTTCACTTGAAAATATTGAGGAAATAGAAGTAGACGCAGGATTAGGGAACGGTGGATTAGGCAGGCTTGCTGCTTGTTTTTTAGATTCTCTTGCTTCACTTAATCTTCCAGGCCACGGTTATGGAATTCGCTATAAACACGGTTTGTTTGATCAAAAGATTGTAAACGGCTTTCAAATTGAGCTCCCAGAACAGTGGTTAAGGCATGGGAATTCATGGGAAGTACGCAAATTAGATCAAGCCATAGAAGTGAACTTTTGGGGCGAAGTTGAAATGGTACAGGAAGACGGAAAATTCTCTTTTCGTCATGTAAAAGGAGAACCCGTCTCTGCTGTTCCTTATGACATCCCGGTTATCGGGTATAAAACAGATACAGTGAATACACTTCGCCTTTGGAATGCGGAGCCTTCATCATTTCCAGTACATAAAGATGTGATGGAGTATAAGCGTCAAACAGAGGCTGTATCAGAATTTTTATATCCGGATGATACACATGAAGATGGTAAAATATTAAGATTGAAACAGCAATATTTTCTTGTGTCAGCTAGCTTACAAAGTATTATCAGAGCACATCGAAATACCTATCAAACACTTACAAACTTTCACGAAAAAGTAGCCATTCATATTAACGATACGCATCCTGTACTTGCGATTCCTGAGCTAATGAGAATTTTACTGGATGAAGAAAAAATGGAATGGGAAGATGCATGGCATATTACGTCCAATACCATATCATACACAAATCATACAACTCTTTCTGAAGCCCTTGAGAAATGGCCGATTGATTTATTTCAACCCTTGCTTCCACGCGTGTATATGATTATTGAAGAAATTAATGAGCGTTTTTGTAAAGAATTATGGGAATCATATCCAGGTGACTGGCAGCGAATTGAAAATATGGCTATTTTAGCGCACGGGTTAGTAAAGATGGCTCATTTAGCAATTGTGGGAAGTTATAAAGTAAACGGCGTGGCAAAGATTCATACTGATATTTTAAAAGAACGAGAAATGAAAGATTTTTATCAGTTTTATCCTGCTAAATTTAACAATAAAACGAATGGAATTACCCACCGGCGCTGGTTGTTAAAAGCTAACCCGCAGCTTTCCTCCCTTATTACCGAGGTGATAGGAGATAAATGGATTAAACAGCCGCATTCTCTTATAAAGCTCCAAGAGTATGTGAAAGATCCAAGCTTTTTACAAGGACTAAAAACAGTAAAACAACAGCGTAAAAAGCTGCTTGCGGATATTATTCAAGAGCAAACGGGAATTAAAATAGATTCTAATTCTATTTTTGATGTACAGGTTAAAAGGCTTCATGCTTATAAAAGACAGCTTTTAAATGTGCTGCACATTATGTATTTGTACAATCGATTAAAAGAAGACCCTAATTTTCAAATCGTTCCTCGTACATTTATTTTTGGTGCAAAAGCTTCTCCCGGCTATTATTATGCAAAAAAAGTCATCAAGCTAATTAATTCTGTAGCTGATGTTGTCAATCATGATCCACAAACATCACCGTTCTTAAAAGTCGTTTTTTTAGAAAACTATCGAGTGTCACTTGCTGAGTATATCTTTCCTGCAGCGGATGTCAGTGAACAGATTTCAACCGCCAGCAAAGAAGCTTCGGGAACGGGAAATATGAAATTCATGATGAACGGAGCGTTAACTCTTGGCACCATGGACGGAGCGAACGTCGAAATTAGCGAGGCAGTAGGAAAAGATAATGTCTTTATTTTTGGATTAAAAGCCGAAGAAGTGTTGAGCTATCAGCAAAATGGAGGATACCGTGCCTATGATTATTACCATCATGATAAGCGGATTCGACAAGTGCTCGAGCGGCTTACAAACGGCTTCCTGCCTGACACATATGACTTATTCGAGCCTATATATGATTCATTATTAATGCAAAATGATGAATACTATGTGCTCCGTGACTTTGACTCATACGTTACGGCACAGCAAAAAGTAAACGAAGCTTATAGAAATGAAAATAAATGGCTTCAAATGAGTGCGACGAACATTGCACATTCCGGCTTTTTTTCGAGTGATCGAACGATTGAGGAATATGCATCTGATATTTGGGGAATTCACTCCACTAAAAATTTATTAAATCAATAAATAAAAAAGGTGTAGTCAAAGACTACACCTTTTTTATTTTATCTGTTGTCACCGTTTAAGAAATCACCTAAAGAACCAAGGATACTGCCTTCACCTTTACCTCCCGTTGGCGAAACTGCACTTGATAAAACGCGATCGGCTAGTCGGCTAAAAGGAAGAGATTGAATCCAAACTGTTCCCGGTCCTGACAGAGTAGCAAAAAACATGCCTTCTCCTCCAAACAGAGCTGTTTTAATTTTCCCTACATATTCGATGTTGTAGTTTACATCACGGGTCATGGCCACTAAACATCCAGTATCCACACGAAGGCGTTCACCCGGCTGCAGCTGTCTTTTATGAATGGTGCCGCCTGCATGCAAAAATGCCAAGCCATTACCTTCTAATTTTTGCATAATAAAACCTTCACCGCCAAAGAAGCCCGTTCCTAGTTTTTTTTGAAAATCAATACCAACGGATACGCCTTTGGCAGCGCATAAAAAGGAGCTTTTTTGACAAATGATTTTATGATCGAGCTGCTCTAAATCGACAGGAATAATCTTACCTGGAAATGGTGAAGCGAAAGATACTTTTCGTTTGTGATATCCGTTATTTGTATATACCGTCATAAATAAACTTTCACCAGTTAATACGCGTTTCCCAGCTCCTTTTAGTTTATTAAAAAGCCCGCTGCTGTTGGAGGAAGAACCGTCACCAAAAATGGTTTCCATCTCAATATCATCTTCCATCATCATCATTCCTCCAGCTTCTGCTATAACACTTTCTGAAGGATCTAATTCAATTTCAACAAACTGCATGTCATCTCCATACAATTTATAATCAATTTCATGTGCATTCATCATTTTCACCTCATTATTAATTCTAATCTCCTATTCATTCGATATCATCTCCCATTGCTCCTACTAAAAATAGAAAAAAGAGTAGTATGAAGAACTACTCCTTTTCAGTGTATGGATCTTTCTCATAGGCCGGTAAATCTCCAAATATGGTCATCGTACCTTCTTCATCCAGTGCATTTTCGTATCGCTCATGCTCTTTTGAAGGGTAAATAGGAAGAGGCTGTCCATATAAATCGGTAGCGGCAAAGTTTTCATAATCTTCAACGTACCCGATGGCTTCATCTGCCTCAATATAGGTTTCACTATAGTTAGACGTATCTTCTATAAAATCAGAAGGAGATTCAGACGTCCCGTAACGCGCAACGTCTTGCCAAGAATCTTCTGCGTCATATCCTGTCGTTTCGGTATCGTCATAGTCGTATTGACCAAATGGGTGATGGAGAACATTTTCTTCTACAGGTCTGTGCTTTGGAATATCCTGTGATGGGCTATGTTCTCTACAGTATAAAGTAGTCGGTACAGCCTGAAGTCTTTCAAACGAGATATCTGCTCCACATACTTTGCATGTTCCATACGTGCTGTGAGCGATTGCCTGAAGTGCTTCTTCTATTTCATGTAGCTCTTGTTTTGCATGTTCATTTAGTGCAAGGTCTTTTTCACGCTCGTATGTTTCCGTGGCTGTGTCACCAGGGTGGTTATCGTAGCTTGAAAGTTCTCCTACAGCATCGTGAGCGTCGCTTCGAGTTAGACCAAAATGATCATTTTGGTCAAAGTGCGATTGAATATCAGCCTGCTGCTGCTGTAAATTTTGTTTTAACTGACTGATTTCTTGTTTTGAAAGTGTCATGAAGCTCCCCCTTAAAAATTTATTGTGCTTTTGTAGTATGTGTTAAAAATTCAAAAAAACACGATTCATATTAGGAGTATTTGGGGTATTCATGAAGCTAAGAGAGAAAAGGAGTGGAAAATTAAAGAAAGTTAAAGGTTATAGAAAAGGGTATGATAAAAATAACGTTCTCGAGGTTTAAGGAGTACTAAATAGATCATAAAGATTTTTGATTCATTTAATAAAAACGCATAATTTAGACAAGCGAAATTAATTTTTTCTGGCGAATCGCGATGCTAGATTTTTTTGAACTGAAAGTTTATAATAAGTTAGTTACAGACTTAAGAAAAAAGATGAACGGGGGGACGTAGTGTGATTGCAACGACCGAACAGTTAGTACAAGAATACATTAAAGATGCGATTGAGTGTGCAAAAAATGAAAATCAGCCAAAATTGGTCAGTTTAGTGAAAAAAGTAAGACCTATTGACCCCCTTATTTTTTATGCGAACGGACATGACCAGTTTTATAAAGAACGCTTTTTTTGGAAAGATCCCAACAGTTATTATACATTTGTTGGATTAGGATATGCGCATACTATTTGCACCAATGCGGCAAAAGAACGTTATTTCCACATTGAAAATGAATGGAAGCGCTTTATAAAAGAAGACTTTTATAAAAATAACCAAATTTTCCCGGATGGGACAGGTCCTCTTTTATTTGGAGGATTTTCATTTGACCCAAATCAGTATCGAGAAAACTATTGGAGTGATTTCCCGAGTTCAAAATTTATGATTCCAACTGTGTTATATACTCAGGTAGACAAAGAAGGATACCTTACCGTTAATATGATGGTTAAAGGACAAGATTCTGTTAAAAAGCACATCAATTATTTCGAAGAGGTCCAAAAGCTTGTTCTTTGTGAAGAGTACGACGGGGAATCTCATATTTCACCTTTGCTGTTGGAAAAAGAGGAAATTGGGGTAGAGAAATTTAAAGGAAATGTTGAAAGAGCTACTACTTTAATTAAGCAACAGGCTATAGAGAAAGTGGTTCTTGCTCGTCAATTAAAAGTAAAATTTAATGAAGATATTTCTACTGAATACGTGCTTCAGCGTCTGTTAAAGGAACAGCCAACTAGCTACACATATATTTTAGAGGGAGAGCATCAGCATTTTATCGGCGCTTCCCCAGAAAGGCTAGTGCAAAAACAAGGAGATTATGTGTTTTCCACTTGTTTAGCGGGTTCGATTCCAAGAGGAAAGACAAGGCAGGAAGATCACGAACTAGGTGAGGAATTGCTTCAAGATCCCAAGAACTTAATTGAACACGATGTTGTTGTTCATATGATTAAAGAAGCGATGAATTCTTATTGTTATGAAGTAGAAATTCCAAGTACGCCAAGTTTATATAAAACAAAGCATATTCAACATTTGTATACACCTGTTAAAGGGCGTATAAAGGAAGATGTAACGCTATTTTCATTTATTCAAAAGCTCCATCCAACACCAGCGCTAGGAGGATATCCTCAACAGGAGGCCTTGCCTATTATTCGACAGCTAGAATCCTTTGACCGAGGGTGGTATGCAGCTCCTTTAGGATGGATGGATATCAACGGAAACGGTGAATTTATAGTAGGAATCCGCTCCGCTGTTATTCAGCAGAAAGAAGCCGTTTTATTTGCGGGCTGTGGAATTGTAGCAGATTCTACGCCTGAAAGTGAATATGAAGAAACAAGAATTAAATTCAACCCGATGCTTTCAGCTTTAGGAGGGATTATGCGTGGAACACATTAAATCATTAACAACGTATATTGCGTCATTCGTGGATGAATTAGTAGAAGCAAATGTTGAAGAAGTAGTGGTCAGTCCAGGGTCACGTTCAACGCCTATTGCGATGCTCATGGCTGAACACCCTGATATTCATGTGCACTTAAATATTGATGAACGTTCCGCCGGCTTTTTTGCTCTAGGAATAGCAAAAGCAAAGAAAAAACCAGTGGTGCTTGTATGTACATCTGGAACAGCTGCAGCGAATTATTATCCTGCAGTAATTGAAGCTCACTACTCACGCATTCCTTTAGTAGTTATCACAGCGGATCGGCCGCATGAGTTAAGGGATATAGGTGCCCCGCAGGCCATTAATCAGAATCATCTTTTCGGTCAATATGCGAAGTGGTTTGTAGATACAGCTTTACCAGAAGAAAGTGCAGATATGAATCGTTATATTCGAACAGTAGCTTCAAGGGCTGTTCATACAGCTCAAGCTATACCGAGCGGTCCTGTACACATTAACGTACCTTTACGTGAACCGATTGTACCAGATTTGTCTATTGAACATTTATGGAGTCAAGGGAAACGCGGTAAATCATATGTGGCTGCTATTCATGGAGAAGCATCTCTATCTGAAAAAGGATTCGAAGAAATTGCGAAGCGCTTAAAGGGAACAACAAAAGGACTTATTATATGCGGAGACCAAATGTCTTTAAAAGCAGTAGACAGCGTATGCCGTTTAGCTGAATCTTTAAGCTTTCCGGTCCTTGCAGATCCGTTATCACAATTAAGAAGCGGCAAGCATTCAAAAGAAAATGTAATAGAGACATATGATACATTTTTAAAAAGTGATAAGGTTGATGAGCGTTTTCACCCGGAAGTTGTCATTCGTTTTGGCGCGATGCCGGTATCGAAACCGCTATTGCAATTTTTGAAAGCACACGAGCCGACAGAAATGTTTGTAGTTGACCAAGGTAAAGGCTGGAGAGATCCTACTTTGCGTTCAACAGTGATGATTGAAGCCGATGATACATTATTTTGTGAAGAACTGATCAAGCGTCTTTCAGCGAATCAAGAGGAGTCTACTTCATGGCTGAGGCTGTGGAAAAAGATTAATGCTCAAACTGCACAGGCTTTGAGAACATTAACTTCTGGCCAGGAATGGTTCGAAGGACAAGTAGTTCAAGAAATTGTTGATGTAGTACCTGAAGGCACGGCTTTGTTTGCTGGAAATTCAATGCCTGTTCGAGATATTGATTCTTTCTTCTTAAATACGGAAAAAGATATTCCACTCTTTGTAAATCGGGGAGCAAATGGAATTGATGGTGTAGTTTCGTCTGCTCTAGGCGTAAGCACGGCTTACGATCACACCGTTTTATTTATTGGTGACCTATCGTTTTATCACGATTTAAATGGTCTGCTGGCAGCTAAAATGCATAATTTGAATTTAACCGTTGTGCTAGTTAACAATGACGGCGGAGGAATTTTTTCATTTTTACCGCAGTCAAAACAAGAAAAGCACTTTGAATTTTTATTTGGTACGCCAACTGGATTAAATTTTGAGCATGCCACGCGTTTGTATGATGGCACATTTTCTTCAGCAAGCAGCTGGGAAGAATTTCGACATGCAATGAACCATGCTTTCGTAAAAGGCGGGTTGCATGTTGTAGAGATTCGTACAACTCGTACAGAAAATGTAGAGACTCATCGCAGTTTGTGGAAACTTGTTTCCGGGGAAATAAATTTGTCAAACGGTGAGGAATAAGCAATGATGTATCAATTAAATGGTGTATCTTACTATGTGCACACCGAGGGAAAAGGAGAGCCGCTGCTTCTGCTTCACGGCTTTACCGGTTCTTCTCAAACTTGGCGTACCTTTATGAAGAAATTCGTTAAAGACTATCAGGTGATTGCTGTTGATATTATTGGTCATGGCCAATCAGCAGCTCCGAAAGAAATCAAACCATATTCAATGGAAGCAGTTGTTGAAGCACTGCATGAGCTTCTTCAACAGCTATCTCTATCACAGGTGAATGTAATTGGATATTCGATGGGAGGAAGGCTTGCTCTTTCATTTGCTCAGCGATATCCACACCTTGTGAAAAAGTTGGTATTAGAAAGCGCATCGCCTGGTTTAAAAACGCGAGAAGAACAAAAGCTAAGAAAAGAAAAAGATGAACAGCTGGCGAGCCGCATTATGAAAAATGGTATTGAAGAATTTGTAAACTTTTGGGAGGAAATCCCTCTTTTTAGTTCTCAAAAGCAATTGCCTAGCCATGTTCAAGAAGCGGTGCGTAAAGAAAGACTTTCGCATACAGAAACCGGCCTTTCCAACAGTTTGAAAGGAATGGGAACAGGAGTCCAGCCGTCACTTTGGGAGAAGCTGGACAATCTGTTGATGCCGGTTTTGCTTATTACAGGAGAAGTAGATCAAAAGTTTTGTTTAATTTCCAAAGAAATGCAAACATTAATACCAAATGCTACTTCTAGAATTATTTTAGGGACAGGCCATGCAATTCACGTGGAACAACCCGAGATTTTTGGTAGAATAGTAAGTGAGTTCTTAGCTACTACATAATTAGGAGGAAATAAAGATGACAGTTGAATGGACATCAGCACGTCAGTATGAAGACATTTTATACGAAACATATAACGGAATCGCTAAAATTACGATTAACCGTCCGGAAGTGCACAATGCATTCCGTCCAAAAACAGTAATGGAATTGATCGATGCATTTGCTTATGCTCGTGACGATGCAAGTATTGGAGTAATTGTATTAGCAGGTGCTGGAGATAAAGCATTTTGCTCAGGCGGAGACCAAAAAGTTCGCGGCCACGGCGGCTATGTAGGAGAAGATGAAATTCCACGTCTAAACGTTCTAGATTTACAGCGCTTAATTCGTGTAATTCCAAAGCCGGTTGTTGCGATGGTATCAGGCTATGCAATTGGTGGAGGCCACGTTCTTCACGTTGTATGTGACTTAACAATTGCAGCGGATAACGCAGTCTTTGGACAAACAGGTCCTAAAGTTGGAAGCTTCGATGCAGGATATGGCTCTGGTTACTTAGCTCGCATCGTAGGTCATAAGAAAGCGCGTGAGATCTGGTTCTTATGCCGTCAGTACAACGCTCAAGAAGCACTAGACATGGGATTAGTAAACACGGTCGTTCCATTAGAACAGCTTGAAGCTGAAACAATTCAATGGTGTGAAGAGATGTTAGAAAAAAGTCCAACCGCTCTTCGTTTCTTAAAAGCAGCATTTAATGCTGATACGGATGGCTTAGCTGGTATCCAGCAATTTGCGGGTGACGCAACGCTTCTTTATTACACAACCGATGAGGCAAAAGAAGGTCGCGATGCATTTAAGGAAAAACGCAATCCAGACTTCCAACAGTTCCCACGTTTCCCTTAAACAGCTGAAACAGCTTGGTGATTATCATCAGGCTGTTTTTTCAATTTAATTTAGTTAATCAGTATAAAAAGGAGAGAAATTCATGAGTAGCCAAACGATTCCCAATGGGCTTATGCAAAGAGCATATTTGACGCCAAATCGAGTGGCGGTAGAAACACCGCAAACGTCTCTTACGTTTCATGAGCTTCATAAACGTGTTCAAAAAGTAGCACAGCAGCTTTCTTTTAACGGTGTAAAGCAAGACGATACCATTGCTTTATACATGAAAAATAGAGTGGAGTTTATTGAGATTTTACATGCGGTTTCTTATATTGGCGCCCGGTTGCTGCTCGTCAACACGCGTTTGACAAACGAAGAAATTAATTATCAGCTAACAGATGCAAACGTGTCGTTGCTTATTGCGGATGAAACATTTTTAATGAGAGAATTCCAAAGTTCCATTACTCAGCTTACTTTACCTGCTTTAAAAAGTTCTCCAGAAGCAGAAACAGGTTTTCAAAAAACGTGGAATCTCGAGGAGACATTCACCATTATGTATACGTCTGGAACAACAGGTCATCCAAAAGGAGTGCTGCAGACATATGGAAATCACTGGTGGAGTTCCGTTGGCTCAGCGCTTAATTTAGGATTAAATGAAAAAGACTGCTGGCTTATAGCGGTTCCTTTGTTTCATATTAGCGGCTTATCTATTTTAATGCGGAGCGTCTTTTACGGAATGAAAATCATTTTAGAAGAACGGTTTGAAGCAAGAGCAGTAAATGAAGCGATTGAAAACAAAGGGGTAACGATTATTTCGGTTGTCACTTCCATGCTATCCAATATGCTCGATGAGTTAGGGGAACGGAAATATCCGCATACGTTTCGCTGCATGCTTTTAGGAGGAGGACCTGCACCGCTTACTATTTTAGAGGCTTGTGTGAATAAAGAAATTCCTGTTTATCAAACGTATGGAATGACAGAAACATCTTCACAGTTCGTTACCCTTTCACCTGAAGACAGTTTGCGAAAACTGGGATCAGCAGGTAAACCATTATTTCCATGTGCAATGAAAATTGTAGATGAAAAAGGAAATGAAACAAGCGAAGCAGGAGAAATCATTGTTAAAGGTCCAAATGTTACAAAAGGATATTTAAATAAACCTGAAGCTACTGAAAAAGCCCTTCAACAAGGCTGGTTCTATACAGGAGATATCGGGAAAGTGGATGAAGAAGGCTTCCTATATGTATTAGACAGACGTTCGGACCTCATTATTTCAGGTGGAGAAAATGTATATCCAGCTGAAATTGAAAATATTTTATTGAAGCACCCTGCTGTTAAAGAGGCTGGTGTAACGGGAGTAGCCGATGAAAAATGGGGACAAGTTCCGGCAGCATGCATCGTTACAAAAGAAGACGTTTCAGATGAAGAATTATCTTTACACATGCAACAATTTTTAGCGAAGTACAAACTTCCAAAGTATTTCGTTCGAGTAGAGGAGCTGCCGCGAACGGCTTCTAATAAAATCATACGCCGGAAGCTATCATCGTTCATACAGAAAGGTAGTTAATCGATGATTATAAAAAAAGTACATCTTTATAAAATTGACATGAAGCTTCTTTCTCCTTTTTCAACAAGCTATGGTACGGTGCAGGATCGAGAATTGATTTTGCTGGAAGTAGAAGATGAAAAAGGTTTTACAGGGTGGGGAGAGGTCGTTGCTTTTTCATCTCCTTGGTATACGGAAGAAACGATTCAGACGTGTTTTCATATGTTAGACGATTTTTTAATTCCTTCGCTTCTTCATCAGCAGCTTCAAAAACCAGAGGATGTTCAAAAGCTATTCAAACCTCTAAAGCGAAATAACATGGCTAAAGCAGCTTTGGACTGTGCTGTATGGGATTTGTATGCAAAGCGGCAAAATAAGCCGTTATCTGAAGTAATTGGCGGAGTAAGGCCTGCTGTAGAAGCTGGAGTGGTAGTTGGCTTAAATGACATTTCCGTAATGAAAGAACAAATAAAGACTTACATGAAAGATGGCTATAAGCGCTTTAAAGTGAAAATTAAGCCGGGTGCTGACTATGAGCTACTGAAACAAATTCGAGATGAATTTCCAAGCATTCCTCTTATGGCTGATGCCAATTCAGCCTATACGTTAAGCGATAGTGATTCATTGAAGAAACTAGATGAATTGAATTTAATGATGATCGAACAGCCGTTAAGTTCTGATGATATCCTTGATCATCGATTGTTACAAAAGCAAATGAAGACGCCGATTTGCTTAGATGAAAGTATTGTGAGCTATGAAGATGCACGTCATGCAATTGAACAAGAAAGCTGTAAGATTATCAATGTGAAAATCGGTCGAGTTGGCGGAATGTCCGTAGCAAAGCAAATTCATGATTTATGCGCCCAGCATGGTGTAAGACTTTGGGTTGGAGGAATGTTAGAAGCAGGGATTTCACGAGCTCATAATATCGCCCTTGCCACACTGCCTTCTTTCACGATACCAGGTGATATTTCTGCGTCGTCTCGCTATTGGGAAAAAGATATTATTAAGCCCGAAGTAGAGGTAGAAGCCGGAGTAATAAAGGTGAAGGGAAAACCGGGGATAGGATACGATATTGATAAAAAGTTTATCAAAACAATCACAGCATTTGAAAAAGAATACAAATAATTAAAAACCGTTTTTTTATGAAAAACGGTTTTTTTTATTGAGGTTGTCAATGTTTAGTAGAAAAATAGGACAAATTTTTTAAAAAGAGCACATTGTTCCATCAAGCGTGTCAAAACATGTTATGATGGAATAGTTTGATGAAAAAGGTCGAAGAGTTTTATCGTAAAAAACAAAATTATTTTTGAAAATAGGTTGATAGTTTTCTAAGTTGTCCTATATAATGTGTTTATAACATAACACAATATGTTGTTTTGAAATCCATAATAAAATACTATATTTTGTGTTTTCCAGTGAAAAAGGTGTCTGATAAAAAGACTTAAAAGGGAATTTGGTGAAAATCCAAAGCTGTCCCCGCAACTGTGAATGCTGATGAAATAAGGAGATCCACTGTGAGTAAACATCATGGGAAGGCCTTAAAGTAAAAAGAAGCATAAGTCAGGAGACCTGCCTTTTTTATGTCGTTTTATCTTCTTCGGGAGGTGAGAGGGTAGAGCGAGGATTGAGAAAAGACTTAGTGTCTTCTTCTATCTTCGTTCTATTCGCTCACCGAGGTACGGTGAGCGATTTTTTATTTTGAAGTGAAGAGAGGAGCCATATTTATGGTGAATACATTAAAGCCTACAATTCTACATGAATTAACTGCATATATTGAACGTTTAAAAAAAGAATTTACGCAGCTTGATTTTTCTTTGTATGAGGAAAAGGTTATTCAAACTGTTACAGTAAAGGAAAATATGACGGACGAAAAGGTTGCAAACGTACTAATTTTGGCAGCCTTAGAGCGTATTTCAATGGAAGAACCCGATTGGACGTACGTAGCGGCAGACGTCTACTTAAACGAACTATATCGAAAAGCAGCGGACAACCGAGGTTACGATAAAAAAGAGAAGTACGGTTCGTTTTATCAGCTTATTCAAGAACTAACAAAAATTGGCATTTATAATAAGCAGCTATTAAAAACATATACGGAAGAAGAAATTAATGAAATTGCTTCAGTCATTATTCCTGAACGCGATCGTTTATTTACATACATTGGATTGTTGACATTAGCAGATCGCTATTTAGCGACATCACATGATAAGCGCGTATACGAATTACCGCAAGAACGTTTTCTTATCATTGCTATGACGCTGATGTCTCAAGAAAAGAAAGAAAATCGAACAGCATTAGTAAAAGAAGCGTACTGGGCGCTTTCTAGTCTATATATGACGGTTGCCACACCAACACTTTCAAACGCAGGAAAGAGCTACGGACAGCTATCTAGCTGCTTTATTGATACGATTGATGACAGCTTACGCGGTATTTATGATAGCAATACAGATTTGGCCACGCTTAGTAAAAATGGAGGCGGAATTGGTGTCTACCTCGGTCATATTAGAAGCCGAGGAAGTGATATAAAAGGTTTTAAAGGCGTATCATCAGGAACAATTCCATGGATGAAACAGCTAAATAATACGGCTGTAAGTGTCGATCAGCTAGGTCAACGACAAGGAGCTATTGCCGTATATTTAGACGTATGGCACAAAGACATCTTTTCATTCTTAGACGCGCGTTTGAACAATGGTGACGAACGTCAGCGCACGCATGATTTATTCACTGGCGTATGTTTGCCAGATTTGTTTATGGAAAAAGTAGAGGCACGTGAAGACTGGCACTTATTCGATCCTCACGAAGTTCGTACGCTGATGGGCTACTCGTTAGAAGATTTTTATGATGAAGAAGAAGGCAGCGGTTCGTTCCGCACTCGTTACGCTGAGTGTGTAAATAATGAACAGCTTTCAAGAGAAACAGTACCTGCTATTGAAATCTTCAAGCGCATTATGCTTTCGCAGCTTGAAACCGGAACGCCTTATATGTTCTATCGTGATACGGTTAACCGAGCTAATCAAAACCGCCACGAGGGCATGATCTACTGCAGCAACTTATGTACAGAAATTACGCAAAACCAAAGCACAACGGTCGTAACAGAGGAAATTACGGAAGACGGAAAAATTATTATTACAAAGAATCCGGGCGATTTTGTTGTATGTAATCTTTCTTCTATCAACTTAGCGAGAGCCGTAACTGAAGATGTGCTTGAACGTTTAATTCCAATTCAAGTACGCATGCTTGATAACGTTATTGAGTTAAATGATTTGCCGGTACTTCAAGCAAAACTAACAAACCAAAAGTACCGCGCAGTAGGGCTTGGCACATTTGGTTGGAACCATTTGCTTGCCTTAAAGAAAATAGCATGGGAAACAGATGAAGCGGTAGCATATTGCGATGAATTATATGAGCAAATTGCTTACTTAACCGTACAGGCAAGCATGAACTTAGCTAAAGAAAAAGGTGCATATCCATTATTTAAAGGCTCAGATTTTGAGTCAGGCGCTTATTTTGAAACACGTAAATACACAAGCGAAGCGTGGAGTGAACTGCGTAACGAAGTTCAAAGCAATGGGATAAGAAATGGCTACTTAATGGCTGTAGCACCTAATTCATCAACATCTATTATCGCGGGTTCTACTGCAAGTATTGATCCGATTTTCCGTAAGTTTTATTCAGAGGAAAAGAAAAACTATAAAATCCCGGTGACGGCACCAGATTTATCACCAGCAACAAACTGGTATTATAAGTCCGTTTATTTAATTGATCAGCACTGGAGCATTAAGCAAAACGCCAAGCGACAGCGCCATATTGATCAATCCATTTCATTCAACTTATATGTGCAAAATGATATCCGAGCAAAAGAGCTGCTGGATCTTCATATGACGGCATGGAAAGAAAAGTTAAAAACGACCTACTACGTACGTTCAACATCAAGTGAAGTCATTGAAGAATGTGAAAGCTGTCATAGTTAAAAGGAGTGAATAATTGATGACAAGCATGTTAAAACGAGAATTAATGAACGAAACAGCTCCGAACCGTTCGACAGGAATCATTAACGGCAAGAGCTCAAATATTCTAAACTGGGATGACGTCCGATTTTCATGGGCGTTCCCTAAATACAAACGTATGCTAGCTAACTTCTGGACGCCGTTTGAAATTAATATGGGTCAAGATATTAAGCAGTTCCCTCAGTTAACGGCTGACGAACAAGAGAGCTTTTTAAAAATTATTGGCTTGCTGGCGCTACTGGACAGTATTCAATCAGATTATGCTAGCAAAGTAGCTGACTATGTAACCGATTCTTCGATTAATGCTCTAATGATTATTTTAGCGCAGCAAGAAGTGGTTCATAATCATTCGTATTCATATGTTTTATCAAGTCTTGTACCAAAAGGAAAACAAGATGAAGTATTTGAATACTGGCGCACAGACGAAAAGCTTCGCGCTCGAAATGACTTTATTACAAACGGATATAAAGCATTTAGCGAAGAAGCAACGGTTGAAAACTTTTTGAAGTCTATGGTATATGATGTTATTTTAGAAGGCCTTTTCTTCTATAGCGGATTTGCTTTCTTCTATAATCTTGCGAGAAATCAAAAGATGGTGGCGACATCTACGATGATTAACTATATCAATCGTGATGAACAGCTTCACGTTGGGTTATTTGAAAAGATTTTCAAGGAAGTACTAAATGAAAATCCAGCTTATCGTACGGAGGAGCTAGAAACGTTTGTAGTTGAAACGTTCCAAGAGGCAGCTCGTCTTGAAATTGAATGGGCGGAATCTGTTATCGGAGAAAAATTCGACGGCATCACGATGAAAGAACTGCAGCAGTATATTGAATACATGGCTAATAAACGCTGTAATCAGTTAGGCTTCGGTCGAGCTGCTTTCCCAGAAGCACCGATTGAAAATCCTCTTCGTTGGATTATTGCTTATCAAGAGGTAGATTTAGGGAAAACGGATTTCTTTGAACAGAAATCAAGACAATATACAAAAGCATCAGATGCGAATGGATTTGATGATCTATAAATACAAAAGCTGACTAATTTCCTTATTGATTAGTCAGCTTTTTTTAAGTGAATAAGTCCAAGTTCTAACGCACGTGTCGTAATTAAGTCATCAATTTCTTCTGGAATGTTTTCAAGTGTTCCCCATTTATATGTCCATAAATGAGTAAACGATTGTACATAGATTGGAAAGGTTTGTTCATTTGCTTTTATTGCTTCTTCTTTAAAAAAATGAATCAGTTGTTCAGTTTTCATATTAGTCTCCTTTTTTATGATCTTGAAGAGAGAAAAAAGACAACCCAGAGGCTGTCCTTTTGCGGGTTACGCTTCAGTTGGCTTGAACGTTTTACAGTCTGTTTCATAACTGCTTGCTGCATGTTTTCCGCTATGACTTACCACGTAAATTTCTTCTGCGCTGCAGTGATTTCCATTTTTCCAAAAGTGACAGTTATTTACTTCACAAAGAATGTTTTGTTCCAACGTTAACCCTCCTTTGTATGTGATAGCTATAGTATGGTCAAAATTCAACTAACTTATAAGAAAGGTGGTAGACTTTCATTTTAATTGAGAATTTTTATCAATTAAACATTGACAAAGAGAATCATTCTCAATTAAACTGTGTATATAGTAAAGAATACAAGTTGTTGTCAAATCATTAAATGAATAATTAATTGGGAGGGAACAAACATGTCATCAGTTATGGTTGTAGGAGGAGACAGGTTAAAGCATATTACAGATCGTTTAGCGGGAGAAGGATTTAATGAAGTAATTCATTTAGATGGCCGTAAAAGCAATATGGTGAAGCGAGAAATACCCGAACATATTGGGGTTGTATTAGTTATTACGGATTTTATTAATCACAATATGGCAAAAGTCATTAAAGAGAAAGCAAAAAAACAAAAAAAACCGATTTATTTCGTCAAACATTCATGGAGTGCTATTCGTAAAGTGATTGAGCAAATTTCATGATTTAATTTTTACTTATTATTGAGAATGAATTTCAATTAGGGTGGTGAGACATAGGTGGAACCGATAAAAGTGCATATAAAGACACTCTCTAACGACCACATCGAACAATTTATTCGATGTCCGTACAAATTTTATCAGCAGCAGCTTCTTTTGAAAAAAACATCTATAGATTGGAAACAGCTTGTTCAAGTAACTGTCCATCAAATCATTAAAACATACTATAGCAAGCCCGTTGAGTATCGCTCGAACCTCTATGTTTTACAGCTTATTGAAAAATATTGGCGCCTAAAGCCAAATATGTTTTCATCACCCGTTCACTATTACGATGTGTTAGCTAAAGTAAGCGATTATTTACTAAGGTTTTTAGGAGAGAAAGCACATGTGGAACTACCGCTTTTTGTGTTTGAGAAATACAGCGTGTATGTAGAAGAAATTCAAAGCAACCTTTCTCTAACCATTGATTTTGCTGCATGGACAGAGAAGTCTTATACGGTAACAAAATTCATTCTAGATGACCATGAAGAAGTGAAAAACGCCATGAAAGACTTTATTATCGTTTTTTCGAAACAAGCTTTTAAAAAGGTTCCTGAACAAATTCGTTTTTATTCATTATTAACTGGAGAAACAACAACTTATCATATTGCACCAGACGATTATCAAAAAGCCATACTTCAACTACATATTGTCAAAAGTGTGTTAATGGAACCAAAACATTTTCAAAAGAATTATGCATCCAGTGAGTGTGAAAACTGTCCTCTTAAGCAAGAATGTTGTGAAGAAGGAGATGTGCGGCCAACACTGCTGGTGTAAAGGAGCGTCATTTACATGAAGGAAATCTTACTAGCTTATGCGAGTATGTCAGGTAACACAGAAGCGATAGCCGATTTGATCGAAGAAGAATTAGTCAAGCATGGATTGCATGTGAAACGAGCAGAAGTATATGACATTGATGCTTCTGACCTTGTATCCGCAGAATCTATTATCTTTGGAGCTTATACGTGGGGAGATGGAGAGCTGCCAGATGATTTTTTAGATCTTTATGATGAAATGGATGATATAGATCTCAGTCAAAAGCAGATGGCTGTATTTGGCTCAGGTGATTCATCATATGATGTTTTTTGCGGAGCAGTTGATTTAATTGAAGAAAAAATAAAGAGACGTAACGGAAATATAGCCGTTCCCGGTTTGAAAATCGAGCTCTCTCCCTTTGGAGAAGATGTAGAAAAATGTAAGGTATTTGCTAAAGGTTTTGCTGAAGTAGTAGCAAAATCTGCTGCTTCTTAAGAAAACCCGGTCAAGTGCTGACCAGGTTTTTTAATATGGCTTCTTTTTGCTGTATTCTTTATTATCTTTCATAAATAGACGCCAGAAATAAAAGAATCCAGGAAATAAAATAGCAAAACCAACAATATACACAATAAATAAAGAATGAAACGCATCGGGATGTGTAAATCCATTCTCAATCGTTACGTTTGGATAGACAACATAAGGTAAATGACTTCGTCCGTATACGTAACTTGCTAAGAAATATTGAAGGATAATGGATACCACGGCTAAACGAGGCATGCCTTTTCCTTTTTGAGAAGGTAGCAGCAGAGCAATGCCAGCTACTACAAATAGACCTACAGATCCGTAAAGAAGGGGCTTAAACTGCATCATTTTATCATATAACCAGCTTGCTTCTGATTGCATTGTAATCATAATAAAGATAGCCATTAGCAGGGAAAGAGGTCCTGTAATGAGCGCATCACGCCGATAGACCGCATAAGCTTCCATTTCGTCAGATGACTTCGAGTAATCTGCTAATAACAGAGACGATAGAAACAGCGAAGAGCTTATGGCAAACCCGATAAATGAATAGACGTGCGGACTTGAAAATACTTTTGCTAAATTTAATCGCTGCGTGCCATCAATTATATCAATAAATCCACCTTGACTTACTGGCAGTACAGCGATTAAAAAAGCAGGAATTAACACGCCGGATATACCGGATATATAAACCAATGCTCTCCGATATTTGAAGCTGCTAGCATAGTGTGAAAACACTAAAAATCCGCTTCGAATAGATAAGAGAAGTAAAATGATACTTCCGGGTATTAGTAACACTGTGCCAAGCGTAAATGTAGCTCGAGGAAAAAAACTAAACAGCGCAACAACAATCGCAACGATAAATACATTGGTTACTTCCCAAGTAGGCGATAGATATCTGTTTGCTACATCTGTAGCATTTGTTTTCGTACGATTAATATATACCATCGACCAAAAGCCAGCTCCAAAGTCCATCGTTCCCATTACGGCATAGATAAAAATGAAGCCCCATATTACAGTAATTGCTAGTAATGAATCACCCATATTCTCACATCCTTTTTAATCTGCTTGCGCAGCAAGCTCTTTAGAAAGCGGATTTCTTCTGAAATAAAACACCAGTACAAGGGCGACTGCGGCCACAAGTACGATATAAACAAGCAAAAATAAAAAAAATAAAATATGCAAATTAGCAGAAGTGGTAACTGCTTCTGATGTACGCATGATGCGGTAAATGACCCAGGGCTGTCTTCCTGTACATGCGAAAATCCATCCGAATTCAATGCCCATGATCGCGAGAGGGCCTGTTGCGACAAATGCCCACATAAAAATTTTAGGGAAGCTTTTCTTCTTTAAAAACTTGTACCAAACAACGCCCACTAGCGCCACTAAAATTAAAATCGATCCGATAATGACCATACCGTTAAACAAGGTATGCACAAAAAGCGGCGGCCAATAATCCCTAGGGAAGTCATTGAGTCCAGTAATCACTGTATTAAAGCTATTACCCGACAAGAAGCTGAGCATCCATGGAAACTCAATTCCATACTTGACTCGCTGTTCTTTTTCATCTGTAAATCCGCCTAAAGCTAATGGCGCATGATCTTGCGTTTCAAATAGACCTTCAGCTGCTGCAAGTTTTTCGGGTTGATATTCGTATACTTTTTGCATAGATTCATGTCCATTCAAAGCTGTTACAAAAGAAAAAATCCCGCCGATTACTAATCCCATCATCAATGCTTTATGATGAAATTTATATTCTCTTGGATTATGTTTTCGCGCACGAAGCATTTTAAAGGCAGCGACTGAAGCAATGACAAAGCCTCCGGTTGTATAAGCAGAAACGGCTACATGACCGGACGTTACAAAGAAACTCGGATTAAAGAAAGCTGCCCAAGGATCTACGCTTACAATTTCGCCATTTAAAATTCGAAAGCCAGCAGGTGTTCCTTCAAATGCGTGCACGTTTGTAATTAAAACGGCAGAGGCAAGAGCGCCTATTGCTACTAAAATTAGACTGATAATCCTCATTTTTCGAGAAATACGGTCCGCTGCGTATACGTAAATAGAGAGAAACAGAGCCTCAATAAAGAAAGCATAAATTTCAATTTGAAAGGGAAGAGCCATCACTTTTCCTACGATTTCCATAAAACCCGGCCAAAGCAACGCTAATTGTACACCAGCAATCGTTCCCGTAGGAATGGCGACTCCAAGCAGGACAGCAGCTCCTTTTGTCCAACGCTGTGCCATAAGTTCATAATCTTTATCTTTTGTTTTGTAGTAAAGAATTTCAGCCAATAAAATCATGAGAGGAATGCCGACGCCAAGAGTGGCAAAAATGATATGTACTCCCATGTTCAAACCAAACATTGAACGTGCAGTAACTAAATGATCCATTCACTTTTCAACCTTTCCAGTAAAGTATTGATAAACCTTATTGTCCACTTTTTACCACGCTTTATGCATCAGAATTGGTAAAACATATAACTTGAAAATAGTAATCATTACGATTATAATAAGTGTATATTGTTTTAAAGGAGAGATATTTAATGAAAACAAATATTCATCCAGACTATCGTAAAGTTGTATTTATGGATACAAATAGCGGAACATCATTTTTATCAGGATCTACAAAACAATCAAATGAGACCGTTCAATGGGAAGATGGCAACACATATCCGCTTTTAAAAGTTGAAATCAGTTCGGATACACATCCATTTTATACAGGAAAACAAAAATTTGCTGATAAAGGCGGCCGTGTAGAACGCTTTAAGCAAAAATATAAGTTACAATAAAAAAACTAGCCGGGAGGCTAGTTTTTTTATTAATATAATGCTTTTTTCAACGTATCAATGTTGTGCTGCATAATGGAGAAATAATCTTCTTTATTTTTAACATCGTTTTTTGTTAATGACTCTAAGTTATGAAGTGTTAAAGCTTGAGCTCCCACTTCATTTTTTACAAGCGTAGACACTTTAGGCTTTAAATTTTGGTCAAAGATAAAGTATTTGATATGGTCTTTTTTTGCCTGTTTTACGATGTTTTCTAATTGTTTTTGAGACGGCTCATTTGTAGGAGATAAACCCGCTACGCTAATTTGCTTTAAGCCGTATCGTTTTTCCCAGTAGCCATAGGCTGCATGTGATACTAAAATTTCTTTATGAGGTGCGTCGCCAATCGTTGTTTTTAACTCTTGGTCCACATCTTCAAGGTGAGTCTTTAACGCTTGGAAGTTCTTTTCAAACTCTGCTTTTTTATCTGGTTTTAATTCAATAAGTTCATCTTTAATATTTTCTGCTAATTGAATAGCTAAAACAGGATCAAGCCAAACGTGAGGGTCTGTATCTCCGTGGTTATGCTCTTCTTCATGGGCATGTTCGTCTTCGTGAGCATGATCATCTTCAGAACTCTTTGCTAATTTAATTCCTTTTGCAGCTTCTACTAAAGCTACATCTTCATTTTTAAGTGTAGACTGTGCTTTATCTGCAAAACCTTCAAGTCCAATTCCTGAGTAAACGAATGCGTCCGCGTTGGCGATTTTAACCATTGTTTTTGTTGTAGGCTCAAATGAGTGGGCATCTACACCGGTTGGTAAAATGCTTTTAGCTTCTACATATTTTCCACCAATTTTTTCAGTAAAGTCTTGTAAAGGGTAGATTGTTGTATAAACTTCTAATTTTTTGTTTTTATTATCAGATGCGTTATTTGCACTGCTTGAACTGCACCCTGCAAGAGCTGTTCCGATTCCTAATGCAAGCACCATTAAAAGTGGTTTGAATTTCATTATGTTGCTCCTTCCGTTCGTATCGTAACCATTTATGACCTATGTTATTATATCGTAATTATTACGATTTGAAAACTAAAAATTTACGCACTTACTGTAAACTTAGGAAGGGGATCTTTGAGAGTAGCCCAATCTTGATTCATTTCCTCATTTGTCAGCAAACAGCGGTCTAAAGTTTCAATTATTTCAGCTGTGTTCATATCAATACCAATGAACACGAGCTCGTTAATACGATCTCCAAATTGTTCATCCCATTTTGCTCGTAATTCAGGCTCTTCTTTTAAGGTTTGTTCTCTTTCTTCCGGTGCGTAAGTTGCTATCCATTCACCCGCTGCTTGAATCATAATGGACGTACCCGCTTGAGAAAGAAGTCCTGCCATATTATTACGCGAAGCAAGCCAGAAAAATCCCTTTGCGCGTACAATATCAACCGGCCAGTTCTCTAACCATTTCATAAAGCGTTCAGGATGAAGGGGACGATTCCTTCTGTATACAAAAGAAGAAATACCGAACTCTTCCGTTTCAGGCGTATGGTGTTCTTCATTTAATTCTTTAATCCATCCGGCTCCTTGACTAGCTTTTTCAAAGTCGAATAAGTGGGTATGAAGTATGGCTTCAAGGCTTACTTCACTATTAATTGTTTGGATAACAGTGGCTTCTGAGTTTAATTTATGAAGAACAGCCTGCAGCTCATCTGCATCATCTTTTGTTAACAAATCAACTTTGTTTAACAAAATGACGTTTGCAAATTCAATTTGATCGATTAATAAATCAATCACTTCTCTTGTATCGTTTTCATCTGTTCCTTCTTTGCGGTCTAATAAGCTTTCGCCGGATGAAAAGTCTTCCCAAAAGCGATTGGCATCTACTACAGTGACCATCGTATCTAACGAACATTTCTGAGTTAAATCAATGCCAAGCTCTTCATCAATATAAGTAAATGTTTGAGCAACAGGTATAGGTTCGCTGATTCCGGAAGATTCAATGACAATATAATCAATATCACCATTGTCAGCTAGGCGTTCTACCTCTTTCATTAGATCGTCTCGAAGCGTACAGCAAATACAGCCATTTTGCATTTCAACAAGTTTTTCTTCTGTTCGAGAAAATCCGCCTTGTTTAACTAAGTCTGCATCAATATTTACTTCGCTCATGTCATTGACAATAACCGCGACCTTTAAACCTTCTTTATTTTTTAAAATATGGTTCAAAAGAGTTGTTTTACCTGAACCAAGGTATCCGCTTAAAACGGTAACGGGAATTTTTTTCACTGTTATAACCTACTTTCTTGTTTGTAAATAATAATGATTACGATTTAACACTTTTCATCTTATAGGAAAAAGTATTATAATACAAGAAAGAATTTTTTTTATGAAGGAGAAGACAGCAAATGAGCTTATTACAAGATGTTTTAGAATTCAACAAAAAATTTGTAGAAGAAAAGAAGTATGAACTTTACGAAACAAGCAAATTCCCTGATAAAAAAATGGTCATTTTATCGTGTATGGACACAAGATTGGTAGAATTGCTTCCACACGCTTTAAATTTACGCAACGGAGACGTGAAAATCGTTAAAAATGCAGGAGCGCTTGTTTCACATCCATTTGGAAGTATTATGCGAAGCATTTTAGTAGCTGTGTACGAGCTACAAGCTGATGAGGTATGTGTAATTGGTCACCATGACTGCGGAGCAGGTAAACTTCAGGCGGAACCTTTTTTAGAGAAAGTAAGAGCAAAAGGCATCTCAGATGAAGTGATTAATACCATTGAATATTCTATGGACTTGAAACAATGGTTAACGGGTTTTGATTCAGTAGAAGAGACTGTTCAGCATAGTGTAGAGACAATCCGTAATCATCCTCTATTTTCAAAAGATACTCCTGTACATGGGCTAGTTATTGATCCAAATACAGGAAAGCTAGATGTTGTTGTAAATGGGTATGAAGCAATCGAAAACAACTAAAGCTTAGTGTGATTTTTTCTCAGGTACTTCATCGATGCCACCCGGATGGAACGGGTGGCATTTTAAAATGCGTTTTACAGTCAAATAAGATCCCTTTACGGCACCAAAGCGTTTAATGGATTCAACTCCGTACTGGGAGCAAGTAGGGTAAAACCGGCACCTTGCCGGAAGAAAAGGTGAAATTCCTTTTTGATATCCTTTTATAAGTAAAAGCAAAAGCTTTGCAATCATTTATTATCACGTTCTTTCTTTCGTGTTTGCTCATACTATAAGGGATAGAAGGAATAAAAAGCAACTAAAAGAAATAAAGGTTATTAAATGGATGAAATATATCGGAATTGCATGTTATGATAGGTGAAAGAAGAAAAAAGGAGTGGTATTATGCCATCAGTAGAAAGTTTTGAGCTAGATCATAATGCGGTTAAAGCACCTTACGTAAGACACTGCGGTGTTCACAAAGTGGGAAGCGACGGCGTTGTAAATAAATTTGATATTCGTTTTTGCCAGCCAAACAAACAAGCAATGAAGCCCGACGTTATTCATACGTTAGAGCATTTATTAGCTTTTAACATTCGTACTCATGTAGAAAAATATGATCACTTTGATATTATTGATATTTCGCCTATGGGATGTCAAACTGGGTACTACTTAGTAGTGAGCGGCGAGCCGACTGTACGTGAAATTATTGACTTGTTAGACGATACGTTAAAAGATGCAATTAACATTACTGAAATTCCAGCAGCAAACGAAAAGCAGTGCGGTCAAGCGAAACTTCACGATTTAGAAGGAGCAAAACGCTTGATGAAGTTCTGGCTAGAACAGGACAAAGAAGATTTAGAAAAAGTATTTGGCTAAAAATAAGCAGTCCACTGGGCTGCTTATTTTATTTGAAAAAAGATGAAGAAGTTTCTCTGAGTCTAAAGAAAGGGAAATGTCTCTTTTTATGAAAAAAATGTTTTAATCAACTAAAAAAGGGTACAACTATATTATATAAAGAGTTCACAAAGGAGCGAAAAACATGGCAGCAAATGTAAATGAAATCGTTAATAAACAAGTAGCGAATTTTAGTGTAATGTACATAAAACTTCATAACTTTCACTGGTACGTAAAAGGTGAACAATTCTTCACTCTTCATGAAAAGTTTGAAGAGCTGTATACGGAAACAGCTACAATTATTGATGACCTTGCAGAACGCCTTTTAGCATTAGAAGGAAAACCTGTGGCAACAATGAAAGAATCGTTAGAACTTTCTTCTATTAAAGAAGCGGATGGAAGCGAAACGGCTAAAGATATGGTTGCTTCTTTAGTAAGCGATTTTGATACGCTAACTGCTGAATTAAAAGAAGGAATGGACGCAGCCGGTGAAGCGGGCGACGAAACAACAGGAGACATGCTGTTAGCCATTCATCAAAGCTTAGAGAAGCATACGTGGATGTTAAAATCATTCCTAGGCAAGTAATTAAAACCTGCGAGTACTCGCAGGTTTTTTTATGATAAGATGGACGAACACTTTTTTTTCACTGGCATATACTGTAGGGATATGACTGCTTATGACTGCTGAAAGGGTGAAAAAAGTGGATATGCAGAAGCTTGCTGTCTTGATAATCTCAAGTTTAGGTTCACTGGCTTTTTTTTTATTTGGAGAGTGGGACTATTTACTAATGGCTTTAGTAGCATTAGTGGCAATGGATTACTTGACGGGTACAATTGCAGCTTTTATAAATAAACGTTTATCTAGCAAAGTAGGTTTTAAAGGAATTGCCAAAAAGATTTTTATTTTTGCCATGATTGCTGTAGCAAACTTTATCGATTCTGTATTCTGGGAAAACGGTCATATTATTCGAGATGGAGCTATTTTGTTCTATATTTTAAACGAAATGATTTCAATTACAGAAAATGCAGGAATTGTAGGAATTCCAATTCCAGAGCCGTTAAAAAAAGCAATAGCGATTTTAAAAGACCGCTTTAAATCGTAGAGTGTATAAAAAAAGAATAAGATACAAATAAGAAAGATAAGTTGGCACTAGAAAGAAGGAGCTGAATATCTTTCATGACAAAAAAATATTATGTATCTCTGAGTTCAGGAGAAATCAATCAGTCAAATACTGCTTCAGATTGGAATTATGCAATTGAAGCAACAGATGAAGAAGTGGAGAAGCTGAGAACGTATTTAGATCAGCGTGCTTCAAGCGATTGGTCGAGCTTTTGGCGATCACATATTCCATATCTGGAATATCATCATGATTCTCAAAATGATATGTACGATAAAACGACAGTTGAAATATATACCATGCTTTATCAGCTGGGAGACAATGAAACAAAATCACATATCAAACAGATGAATATTTTATCTTCAGATAGAATGGAATAAGGGGTAAAAAGCAAAGAAAAAAGTACGAGCATACTTTTCTTATCAGGTATGGCCGTAATGTATGATAAAATAAGGGAAAAATCAAATGGAGTTTGAGTCGACCATGTACACATTTAAGGATGCATATCATAATCAAGTATTTTTATCATTTGAAAAAAATCCATTCTCGAAAACTCCACGTCATGTTTGGGTCGTATGCAGGTATGAAAATCAATGGTTGCTAACGAATCACTCAAAACGAGGTTTAGAATTTCCCGGAGGAAAACTAGAAGGCAATGAAGTACCAGAAGAAGCAGCGGTTCGAGAAGTATTTGAAGAAACAGGCGGAGAAGTCTCTTCTTTAACTTATATTGGTCAGTACAAAGTAGTAAGTAAAGGAAAGACTATTATTAAAAACATTTATTTTGCTACTATTGGAAATGTAATTAAAAAAGAAGACTACATGGAAACAGATGGTCCAGTAATGATTGATGAACTACCTTCGGGTATTCAACAAGATGATGCATACAGCTTCATCATGAAAGATAATGTTTTACAATATGTAATGAAATATGTAAAGCGAACATTTTTGTAAAAGCATCGTATTAATAAAAATCCCCCCGTTTGTACGGGGGGATTTTTTATGAGCGTCGGATCAATTTCTTTTCTAAATAAGCAACGCCTTGGTACATAATCGTAGCGAAAATGGCAATTAATAATAAGCTGAGAAGAACAAGAGTAAAGTTGAAAACTTGGAAACCATAAATAATCATATATCCAAGCCCTTTTGAAGAAACTAAAAATTCTCCTACGATGACGCCTACCCAAGATAAGCCGACATTTACTTTAAATGTGGAAATAATGGCAGGCATGGAAGCTGGCAGAATTGCTTCTTTAAAACAGCGGGTTTTCGTTGCACCGAAGCTTTTTAGTAATTTAATATAGTTTGGATCAACTTCTTTAAAGGCTGTGTAAACGACGATGGATGTAATAATAACGGATATAATCGCTCCCATCGTTAAAATTGAGAAAAATCCTGGACCGATCGCTACTATTAAAATAGGGCCCAGCGCTACTTTGGGCATGGCGTTTAAAATAACGAGGTAAGGGTCTAATATGTTTGCAAGCCTAGTTGAATACCAAAGGGCCGTTGCAAGTAAAATACCTAGCAATGTGCCTAGAATGAAGCCAAGAACCGTTTCAAATAATGTAAAACCAATATGTTCTGCTAGCGAGCCGTCGGCAAGTTTAATTAAAAATAAATGCCATACTTTAGTAGGGGAACTGAAAATTAAAGGATCAATCCACTTTAAACGAGAAGCTAGTTCCCAGAAGCTAAAAAAGGCTAAGAAAATGACCATCTGTACGCTCAGTACTAATCGTTTTTCGCCGCGAACCTTGCGAAGGTAGCTTTCGTGAAGAGTATTTAGGGAGCTAGTGGGTTTCAAGTTGATCAAGCTCCTTCCATATGTCCATAAATAAATCGTTATAGACAGGGTGCTGGCGTGCTTCAAACGGAGAAAGGGTTCGTAAAATAGAAGGAACCGTAAATATTTTTGCGATTTTCCCCGGCTTGGCTGAGAATAAAAAGATTCGGCTGCTCATAGCAATGGCTTCGCCGATATCGTGCGTGACCAAAACGGCCGTTTTTTGATAGGTCATCAGCGTTTTGGAGACAAGTTCTTCAAGCTTGAGTTTTGTTTGAAAATCGAGTGCTGAAAAAGGTTCGTCTAAGAGTAAAATAGCGGGGTCAATAGCAAGTGTTCGAACTAAAGCGACGCGTTGTCTCATGCCTCCGGATAACTGGTGCGGATATAGGCTATCTACGCCTTGTAAACCGATTTCTTTTAGAAGTAACAAAGCTTTCTTCTCTGTTTCATCTGTTAGCTGGCCGCGAATTTCAAGACCAAGTAAAATATTTTCTTTAATGGTTTTCCACGGAAACAAATAATCTTGTTGAAGCATATAACCGATGTTTGGGACTGATGTTCCGATATTTTCACCGTCTATTGTGACAGAGCCGGACGATGGTTCAATCAAGCCGGCAATAATCGATAGAAGCGTCGTTTTTCCACATCCGCTTGGGCCGAGAAAGGAAACAAATTCTCCTTCTTCAATAGACAAATTAATATGTTCAAGTGCAGTGGTAGCAGACTTTGTCGTAAGATACATATGCTGAACATCTTGAATGTGAAGTTTTGTCATATTACTCACTCATTGCATCTTTTGCGAATTTTGTGTTGACTAGCTTGCTGTGATCGATGTGTCTTGGAAGTTCTCCAGATTCGTCCATGATTTTTTGTAAATGATCCCACTCTTTTTGATCTAATAAAGGGTTAGTTGCAAAGGATTTTTGGGATTTATAGCGGTCAATAACAGTTTTCAGCGTTTCTTTAGGTGTATCTTCAAAATACGGTGCAACCACTTCAGCAATTTCATCTGTGTTATGTGTATTCACCCATTTTTGTGCTTTGTAAATAGCTCGAGTAAATTTAGCCGCTGCTTCAGGGTTATCTTTTAAATAGCTTTCTTTGGCCATAAATGTTGTATAAGGAACTGTTCCTGATTCTTTTCCGAAGGAAGCAACGATATGTCCTTTTCCTTGTTGCTCTAAAATACTAGCCGTTGGCTCAAATAATTGAACGTAATCTCCAGTGCCAGAAGCAAAAGCATTCGCAACGTTAGCAAAATCAATGTTTTGAACGAGTTTTACATCTTTTTTAGGATCAATATTATGCTGTTTCAACACATATTCCCCTACCATTTGCGGCATGCCGCCTTTGCGTTGACCAAGAAACGTTTTGCCTTTAAGCTGATCCCATGAGAAGTGATTGACTTTTTTACGCGCTACTAGAAATGTTCCGTCGGTTTGGGTTAGTTGTGCAAAGTTGATGACGGGATCACTAGACCCCTGTGCATATACGTAGATTGAAGTTTCCGAGCCGACTAGAGCGACGTCGATGCCGTCAGATAAAAGTGAAGTCATTGTCTTATCTCCGCCCCACGTTGTTTTTAAATCTACCTTTAGTCCTTCTTCTTCAAAAAAGCCTTTTGAAATAGCGACGTACTGGGGAGCATAAAAGATAGAGCGAGTTACTTCGCCAACACGAACCGTTTGTACAGATGTTGTTTTGCTGCAGCTAATTAGTGGAATGAGTAAAATCATAATAGCAAGCAAAGAAAAAAGCCATTTGATTGGTTTCATAAAGCAAACCTCCTTAAAATAATAAAATATTTTATGATAATGTATGTAAAGAAGTGGAAGAAGGTGAGTGCCTATATAACTATGTGTAAAATCAACGAAGTAGTAGTCAACAATTGAAAGTACACCTTAGCGGGAGAAAGCAGGCTAGTTATATAAAGAATGGAGGAAAAAAATGAAAGATGGAACAATTCTTCATAAACAGCGTTTCCCATCATCAAACCCTCGCGTGGCGCTGTGGGTGATTACATATGCATGTCAAGGGCTTAAGATTAAAGGAATGCTCGCAGAGCCAAAAGAAAAAGGAATGTATGACGGCTTTTTATACTTAAGGGGAGGTATTAAGAACGTAGGAACGGTTCGTCCTGCTCGACTCATTCAATTTGCTTCTCAAGGTTTTATTGTGATGGCTCCGTTCTATAGGGGAAATCAAGGAGGCGAAGGAAACGAAGATTTTGCGGGAGATGATCGTTACGATGCTTTTGCTGCTTACGATTTACTGAAACAGCTCCCTAACGTCTACCATGACCGCATTCATATTTTTGGGTTTTCAAGAGGGGGAGTGATGGCTTTACTCACAGCCATTGAAAAAAACGACAGCCGTTCTCTTGTGTTATGGGGAGGCGTCACGGATATGGTGCTGACATATGAAGAAAGAGAAGATTTAAGAAGAATGATGAAGCGGGTGATTGGAGGAACGCCTTCTAAATATCCTGAAAGATACGAATGGAGGACACCTTTGCATCGTGCTCATCTCGTCGAGCCGCCGGTCTTGCTTATTCATGGTTTAGAAGATAAAAACGTGTCGATTGATCATTCCTATCAGCTCGAATCTAAACTAAAGAAGTCCAATAAAAAAGTTACCAGCTGGTACTTCGAAAACTTTCCACATGCTTTTCCACCAAAAGAAAACCGAGAAACGGTGAAGAAGTTAACGAAGTGGATGAAAGCGCAATAAAAGATATGCTACGATAGAGAAAACAAGTAGAATAACAGTGAGGAGTGAGAAAAAATGGGGATGCCGCTAGAATTAAATACAATGATTGTGACAAAAGGCAACGAAAAGCGTGTAACGGATAACATTTTTCAAATTGAGAAAAAAGGATATCGCTTGTATCCGTTAGATATTCCATTAAACATTCACAAAACGAAAAATGGAGAATGTATTGGAACTGCTGTTGTGCGTAAGGTAGAAATGGAGCAGGAAAAAACCATTGTCACATATGAACTGACAAAATTACATTCGACTAACTAAAAAACCGATCGTCTTATAGACGATCGGTTTTTTATTAGACTCTAGGTCCGCCTAATGTTGAAATGTCAGATGCTACATCATTAAAACGCTTGAAATTAGCTTTGAATTTAGCAGCAAGCTCAGTTGCCTTTTGGTTATAAGCTGTCGCATCGTTCCATGCTTTAGAAGGCTGAAGCACTTCATCAGGAACTCCCGGAACATGAGTTGGAATCGATAAACCAAAAATAGCATCTGTTACTGTTTCGGTATTAGCTAGTTCTCCTTCAAGGGCTGCTTGAACCATAGCTCGAGTGTAACTTAACTTCATTCGTTCGCCCACGCCGTATTCACCGCCGGTCCATCCAGTATTTACAAGGTATACATTTACATTATGTTCATCGATTTTCTTTCCTAGCATTTCTGCATAAGTTGTTGGAGCAAGGGGTAAGAAAGGCTCACCAAAGCATGTAGAGAAAGTAGCCTGTGGCGATGTTACGCCGCGCTCTGTTCCAGCTAACTTACTAGTGTATCCGCTCAGAAAATGGTACATCGCTTGTTCTTTTGTAAGCTTGCTGATTGGAGGCAAGACGCCGAAGGCATCAGCAGTTAAAAAGACAATAGCTGTAGGGTGCCCAGCAACGCTTGGCAATACCGTATTATCAATAGAGTCAATTGAATAAGCGGCACGAGTATTCTCTGTTAAACTATTATCATTGTAATCTGCTACTTTCGTATTTTGATTTAACACTACATTTTCCAGTACGGCGCCGAAGCGAATTGCATTGAAAATTTGCGGTTCTTTTTCTTCGGAAAGCTGAATGCACTTCGCGTAGCATCCTCCTTCAATATTAAATACACCAGAGCTTGACCAACCGTGCTCGTCATCTCCGATTAAACGACGGTTTGCATCAGCAGAAAGCGTTGTTTTACCCGTTCCAGATAAACCAAAGAATAATGCAACGTCACCTTCTTCTCCTACGTTAGCAGAACAGTGCATGGATAGAATATTGTTTTGAGGAAGCAAGAAGTTCATCACTGAGAAAATAGATTTTTTCATTTCACCAGCGTATTCAGTTCCTCCAATTAGCACGATGCGTCGCTCTAACGAAAGAATAATGAAGGTTTCAGAATTCGTCCCGTCTGTTTCAGGATCAGCTTTGAACGTTGGAGCTGCTACAATTGTAAACGGCTTCACATCATCATTTGTTTTTTGTTCGGCTGAAGGGCGAATGAATAACTGCTGAGCGAATAGGTTATGCCATGCAAATTCATTAACTACTTGAATTGGTAACTGATACTTTTTATCAGCTCCAGCATATCCATTAAAAACAAAAAGTTCATCCTGCTTCTTTAAGTGGGTTAAGACTTTTTTGTATAGCGCATCGAATCGCTGAGCAGAAATTGGCTGATTGACAGGTCCCCATTCAACCGTTTTTGAAGACACAGCATCGCTTACAATAAATTTATCTAAAGGAGAGCGACCTGTATATTTTCCGGTTTCGACTGACACAGCACCTGTAGAAGTCAGCGTTCCTTCGCGTCGAGCTAGAATTTTTTCAACAAGTTGTGGAACAGATAATTGGTGTTTTGTTGTTTTTAATTGAAGCAAACCATTTAATTCGATAGACATATCAACAGTACTCATGTGCACTACCTTCCTTTTTTAGCTATTATTTATTCATTAATGTTTGAAATTTATAATTAGTATAACACATTTATTTAATTATTCTATACTATTTAACTAAAAATGTTTGTTTATTATAAAAAAATGTACGTTATACCTATTTTAGACACATGTATATGTGATAGGAGCAAAAAAAGTGAAGCTATTTTAAGTGAAAGCCTCATTTTGATCTGTCTTATTAACTAAACTTAGTGATGATTCTTAATAAGATGTACTATTTCGGAATTTGAGTATGTTACATTAAAACAGATTCAAACATAAAGAGATGATTTCCATTTGAATGTTGTTGACAGTGAAGCGCTTTTTCATGTATTATATGTCCTTGAACGGATACTCTCTTATCCCGAGCTGGTGGAGGGACAGGCCCTATGAAACCCAGCAACCATCGTCATTTTTTTGTGTAGACGATAAGGTGCTAACCTGATGCAAGGGCACAACCTTGATCGATAAGAGTGAAAGGCTTATGTAGAATTTGATACCTTTCCTCGATACAAGGAAAGGTTTTTTTATATTTTTTAACGTGTAGTGAAAATAAGGGAATGAGTACCGTATCACAATGTATCGTATTTATAAGGAGGAAAACTGATGTCAACACAACGTCGTCTGTTCACGTCAGAATCTGTTACAGAGGGACATCCCGATAAAATTTGTGACCAAATTTCTGACTCAATTCTTGATGCTATCCTAGCAAAGGATCCAAATGCTCGTGTTGCTTGTGAAACAAGCGTAACAACTGGTTTAGTTTTAGTAAGTGGTGAAATTACAACTTCTACTTACGTGGATATTCCTAAAACAGTTCGTGAAACAATTAAAGGAATTGGCTATACTCGTGCAAAATACGGATTTGATGCTGAAACTTGTGCAGTATTAACATCTATCGACGAGCAGTCAGCTGATATCGCTGCTGGTGTAGACCAAGCGTTAGAAGCACGTGAAGGTCAAATGTCAGATGAAGAAATCGAAGCAATCGGAGCTGGAGACCAAGGGTTAATGTTTGGTTATGCATGTAACGAAACAAAAGAATTAATGCCTCTTCCAATTTCATTAGCTCATAAACTTGCTCGCCGTCTAACAGAAGTACGTAAAGAAGAAATTCTTCCTTACCTTCGCCCGGATGGTAAAACACAAGTAACAGTTGAATATGATGAAAACAACAAACCTGTTCGCATCGATACAATTGTTATTTCAACCCAGCATCACCCAGAAGTAACGTTAGAGCAAATTCAACGTAACTTAAAAGAATATGTTATTAATCCAGTTGTTCCAAACGAGTTAATTGATGAAAATACAAAGTATTTCATTAACCCAACAGGACGTTTCGTAATCGGCGGTCCTCAAGGAGATGCTGGTTTAACTGGTCGTAAAATTATCGTTGATACTTACGGCGGATATGCTCGTCACGGCGGCGGTGCATTCTCTGGTAAGGACGCAACAAAAGTAGACCGTTCAGCAGCTTATGCAGCTCGTTATGTTGCGAAAAACATTGTAGCAGCTGATCTTGCTGATAAATGTGAAGTACAACTAGCATATGCAATTGGTGTTGCACAACCAGTATCTATTTCAATTGATACATTCGGTACAGGAAAAGTTTCTGAAGAAGTACTAGTAGACGTAGTACGCAAAAACTTTGACCTACGTCCAGCAGGCATCATTAAAATGCTTGATTTACGTCGCCCAATTTATAAGCAAACAGCAGCTTACGGCCACTTTGGTCGTACGGATGTGGAGCTTCCTTGGGAGTTCACAGACAAAGCGGAAGCATTAAAAACTCAAGCTTTAGCTAAATAATAAAAAAATCTCCGTGAAAACGGAGATTTTTTTATGCCCATTGAATACCTGCAGCAGATTTTTCTACGACACTTTCATATTCTGAAAGCAAATGCTGAAAAATGGCGTCCCATGATTGAGTAAGAGCGTATTGTCTCGCTGCATGGCCAAAGTGAAGACGCTGATGCAAATCATCGAGTAAATCTGTAATAGCCGAACTGAATTCTTCTAAGGAGTGAGGTTTGCAAAGGTAGCCGTTTCGCCCGTGCTGAACCATCTGTTTAACTCCTCCTGCATTTGCTGCCACTACAGGAGTTCCAGAAGCAAGAGATTCCAGTACAACATTTCCGAAGGTTTCTGTTTCTGAAGGAAAAACAAACAAATCAGATGATGAATAGATATGAGCAAGTTGCTTACCTTCAAGGAAGCCTGTAAATGTCATATGCTCAGATGCTTGCTGCTGCATTTGTTCTTTTAAAGGGCCGTCTCCCACAATAACCCAGTGAATTTGATGACGGATATGATCAGGTAGAGATCGTGCGATTTTTATTAAAAAATCAGCGTTCTTTTCTTTAGCTAATCTTCCTACATACGTTAAGATGTAGGGTTTTTTTATATTATATTTAATACGAATATCAAAGCGGTCATAGTGGGGATGAAATAATTTATGATTTACTCCTCGCGACCAAATATCTACGTTGTGAAACCCTTGTTCTTCTAGCTGCTGTTTGGTCACTTCAGAGGGAGCGAATATTTTTTGTACAGGTTTATAAAACCATTTCATATATTTTTGCAGTGGTACACGCATTTTTTCAAGTTCATAGTGAGATAAATAATCATCAAAATTGGTATGATAAGAGCCGACAAGAGGAACACCTAATCTTTTCCCGTAATAGGAGCCGCAAAGCCCCATTGTAAAAGGAGTGGCCAAATGAATAATAGAAGGATTGAATGCCTGCAGCTGCTTTTTAATTTTTAGAACGTTTGGCAATGAAAAGCGGCTGTTTGGATAAAGGAAAAACGGCATGCTGGGCGAACGGTGAACATACGTTGAAAATGACTGATCATGAGCAAATTCAGGAGCAAATACCTGGATGGGAATTTGCTTTGATTTGACGTACTGAGTAAATTGATAAAGTGTTTTAGCAGCTCCGTTAACTTCTGGAGCAAATGTATCCGTAAATAAAGCAATTCTCATTAGTACTCCTCCTATCAATTAAGTTAAAAATATGTTTAGTGAAACAGCACCCGAAAAGATGCCCAGTATCAGACCTACCATGACATCCGTCGGATAGTGCAGGCCAAGATAAATTCTTGAAATTCCTACCATTACTGCAAGAGGCAAAAGAACAGCAGCGAAGGCTGGATAAACAATCATAAGAGGGGTAACCAACGAAAAAATAGCTGTTGTATGCCCAGATGGAAATGAATGATCTTTTAATGGATTTTCTAACACTTTTGTATGTTTTAATTGAATATAAGGTCGTTTTCTCGGATATAGTTTTTTAGCAATGGCGACTGGAATATGACTAACGGCTAGAGAAAACGCACAAGCGTAAGCGACGGATGAAGGATACAGAAATAGCAGCAAGCACGCTATCACAATGGTAAAAGTGGCTCCTCCGGCGTGAGTTAGTAAACGTAAAAATCTATTTAAGTGCTTTCGATCAAAATGTTGGTTTACGCTTTTGAATAATCGGCATTCGGCATCGTATACATACTGAATTAACTTGGCTTTCATAGAGTCGCTCCCTTTTCAATAAATACGTCTTTATTATTCAGTTTAATCTTTAATTGTGGAGGCAGTACTAAAACGATGTAAATTAATATGGAAATTTCTTTACAATTGTGGAGAGAATAGAACATGATTGGAGAGTTTGTGGAGATACTAAAAAAATTCCCTCAGTGTGACTTTCTGAGGGAACGTTTCCTTTATAATGAAGAATCAGATTTCTTAATAGACTTATAATACTGCCCTTTTTCTACATATTCTGTACGAATGCGCTGCATATCTTTTAAATCCTCTTCTGTCAGAGTGCGGATCACTTTAGCAGGTCGGCCGAGTGCGAGAGTATTAGGTGGTATTTTTTTACCGGGAGGCACTAAGCTTCCAGCACCGACAAAAGCACCTTCACCAATTTCTGCACCGTCTAAAATAATAGAACCCATGCCAATGAGCGCGCGTTTGCGGATGATGGAGCTATGTAAAATAACTTGATGTCCTACTGTCACATCATCCTCAATAAGCAATGGAGCATTTGGGCTTTGATGGAGTGTTGATTGATCTTGTATATTTACTCGTTTACCAATAATCGTAGGTGAAACATCTCCTCTAATAACAGTGTTAAACCAAATGCTGCTTTCTTCACCAATGGTGACATCTCCAGTAATCGTGACATAGTCTGCGATGAAGCAGCTGGGTGCAATGGTAGGCATTTTTTCTTTATACGGATAAATCATCAAATCATCTCCCTTTATTAGTTGAAAAAAAGTAGTAAATCTTCTAATGTAAGTGTACAAAGGTTTTTTAAGCAGGTAAACAAAAAAAGGAAGAAGGAGTAACTCAAATGCATAAATGGGAAGCAGTAAATCCAAAAGGCGTTATTGTCATGGTCCATGGAGCAGCGGAGCATCACGGACGCTATCGCTGGCTGATTGAGATGTGGCGTTCGGTTGGAATGCACGTAATTATGGGAGACCTTCCTGGCCAAGGCTTAACAACAAGAAGAAGAGGACATATCCTATCCTTTGATGAATATGTGTATGAAGTGGAAGAATGGGTACGTGAAGCGCAAAAATATGATTTGCCTATTTTCCTGTTAGGTCACAGTATGGGAGGACTGGCGGTTATTCGTACGCTCCAGACAAAAAACCTCCCTATATGGGGTGCGATTCTTTCCTCTCCTTGTCTAGGATTAAAAGAGCAAGTACCGGCTTATTTAGATATGCTATCTAAAGGGTTAAATAAAGTCATGCCGAACAAACTTTTCGATTTAGGTCTCACTGTTGAAAAAGCAACAAGAAACCAAGAAGTTCGAGATGAAGATGAAAATGACTCACTGTATGTTACAAAAGTTTCTGTAAGATGGTACCGGGAATTGATCCAAGCTGTCAACTTAGCTTTTAAAGATATCGATCGTTTGCCTGATGTCCCGCTTCTTGTGATGCAGGCAGGAGAAGATAAAATTATTGAAAAGCTGATTGTTAGGCAGTGGTTTGATGAAATAGAGCTAAGTGAAAAAATCTACAAAGAATGGTCTCAGCTGTATCACGAAATCTTTAATGAGCCTGAAAGAGAATACGTTTTTACATATGCGAAAAGTTTTGTCGATCTTCACATTTAATAAGTGCGGTAAGAAATTGAGGTGAAAATAAATGAAGATTCCGTCTCATCCTATTTCATTAATGAGAAAAATTTATCGAGAAGTGTTTCCTGTCGTTCATCATGAGCTTAATCATTGGCGCGAACGAGCAAAAGAGATTCCTAATAAAGAATTGCGTACTCAAGCATTGGCAAGTATCGATACAAAAACTTTTCATTGTGAAGGAGGCGGTATCCTATCGATTTTAGCGAAAGAAAACATGATTGAATGCGTGAAATTTATTGTTGCCTACCAAACAATCAGCGATTACTTAGATAACTTATGTGACCGCAGCAATTCGCTAGACCCTAAAGATTTTGCCGCCTTACATGAATCGATGCCAGATGCGTTGACTCCTCATGCACCTCTTGGGGATTACTATCGTTTTCGAGCGGATAAAGACGACGGAGGATACTTAGCCGGACTTGTCCAGACTTGTCAGCAGTCCTTGCGAAAAGCTTGTAATTACCATATAGTCTCTTCACATTTATTAGAACTAGCTAATTATTATTGTGATTTGCAAATACATAAGCATGTTGAAATCAAGGAAAGAGTTCCACGATTAGAGAATTGGTTCGATGCTCACCGGCACAGTGTTCCTGAAATGGAGTGGTATGAATTTTCAGCGTGCTCTGGTTCAACGTTAGGAATTTTTTGTTTAGTTGCTTATAGCTTTCAAGAAGAGATGACCGAAGAAATGACGCAGAAAATAAAAGCAGGATATTTTCCTTATATTCAAGGCTTACATATTTTACTCGATTATTTAATTGACCAAGAAGAAGATAAAGCAGGAGGAGATTTGAACTTTTGTTTTTATTATCCTCATTATCAGCAAATGATGGATCGCTTTTTGCATTTTGTCGTAAAAGCGGACGAATATGCTAAAAAACTGCCGGATTATCACTTTCACTGCTTTATCTATAAAGGACTCTTGGGCGTTTATTTGTCGGATCAAAAAGTGCGGGCACAAAAACATGTTCATGTGAATGCACGTAGGTTAATAAAAGCGGGGGGAGCCCTCAGCTACTTTTTCTATATCAACGGACGCTTGTACCGAATGTTAAAAAGATAAGCCATATGCGGCTTATCTTTTTTCAATAGCAATGATGAAGGGAGGGTTGTTTTGCTGATTCATGAAACGATATTGTAAAACGTGAACGTCTTTTTGATCAAGATTTTGGACATACGTTAGTAAATCGTCTCTTTCTTGTTTCCCTTGTTCGTGTCCATGATAAATAACGAGCACAATCACTCCTTCAGGTGCTAACAAATCAAGTAACTGCTCAATTGCAGAGATTGTTGTTTCAGAAGTGGTGACAATGTCTTTATCTCCACCTGGTAAATAACCTAAATTAAAGACAGCGCCCGTGACTCGTCCTTTAATAGAACGAGGAAGCATGTTTATATTGCTATGGCTTTCTTGGATAAGTGTTACTCTGTTTTCTACATGGTGTTCTGTCAATCGCTGCTGAGTTGCTTGAATGGCTTGAGGTTGAATATCAAATCCATATACATGACCTGTATCTCCGACTAAGTTAGCTAAGAACAATGTATCATGTCCATTTCCTGCTGTGGCATCAATCGCGACATCTCCTTGAGCCACAGCATTAGTGAGCAATGTGCGGGCAAAAGGCAGGATACGTTCTATTTTCATCTTTCCATCAACTCTTTTTCATAAGATTTTCCTTGATAGCTTTGACGACGTTCGAGCTCTTGATCAATGGCATTTAATACGCTCCACTTATTTACGCTCCACATCGGTCCAACCATGAGGTCTATCGGTCCATCGCCTGTAATACGATGAACAATCATCTCAGGAGGGATTACTTCGAGCTGATCGCATACAAGCTTTACATATTCTTCAAATGAAAGAAATTCAACAAGGCCCTTTTCATACTGTTTGACCATAGGAGTTCCTTTTAGTAAATGAAGCAGATGAATCTTAATTCCTTGAACGTCTAATTTTGCTACTTCACGTACCGTTTCCATCATCATATCAGGTGTTTCTAAAGGCAAACCATTAATGATGTGAGAACAAACGCGAATACCGTGTTTTCTGAGCTTTGCTACGCCATCTACATAGCATTGATGATCGTGTGCCCGGTTGATAAGCAGTGAAGTTCGTTCATGAACAGTTTGCAGTCCAAGTTCTACCCATAGATAAGTTCGTTCATTTAATTCAGCCAAGTATTCCACCACATCGTCGGGGAGACAGTCAGGGCGCGTGGCGATAGAAAGCCCAACAACTCCGGGAAGCTTTAAGACGGCTTCATATTTTTCACGAAGCTCCTCGACAGGAGCATGAGTATTAGTAAATGCTTGAAAGTAAGCAACGTATTTTCCGTCTTTCCATTTATGATGCATTTTTTCACGGATTTCATTAAATTGTGTCACAAGGTCATCCGCTCTGTTTCCGGCAAAATCCCCCGAACCGGCAGCACTGCAAAACGTACAGCCGCCGTGAGCTACTGTGCCATCTCTGTTTGGACAATCAAATCCTCCATCTAAGGCTACTTTAAATACCTTATGGCCAAAGTGGTTACGTAAGTGGTAATTCCAGGTATGATAACGTTTGTTTTCAGATTTATACGGAAACGGGTTTGTCTGATTCAAATCAGCAACCTCCTTTTTACATGCAATATACATCAACAAATTGTATCAAAAACGTGAAAAAGTGCCAAACAAATTTAAGGATGCTTATATTTAACAGGTTCTTCTTGTCGTAAAGGGAAGTAAAGTTGCGCAAAATAAGACAGAAATGAACGAATAGGAGGAATAGAGAATGACAACTCGTCAAGCAGTGGATCAACTTATGCAACAGTGTGAAGATGCTATTCGCTTTGGACAAGGCCAGTTGCAGGAAGGCATGAAGCAAGAACATTATAACGACACTGAATATACAAAAGCACAGGAAAAATTAGAAAATGCTTATAAAGAAATTGAAGAGTTTTCTCACAGTGCAAATGCACAGCAAAGAGAGCAGCTATATCGCATGCGCCTGCAAGTTCAGCAGCTGCAAAATAAATTGATCACAACTCAGCATTAAGGAGAGGATTTTATGGCAACGCGTTCAAATCAAAATAATCCGGAACAAAAAACAAAAAACGGGATCAACAGCAATGACATTGAGCTAGGAAAAGATTTTGATCCAGTAAAAGAATTAAAAGCACGAAACAGCAAGCGTGCACAGCCGGTTCGTTCGAAGCAAAAGTAAGCGGTAAAAAGGTGATTTTGCATGATATTGTCATGTGAAATCACCTTTTTAAATAGTCAGCGAATTTCAAATAAATTGTCTATATGTAAAAGCATTGCGAACCCTTTAAGAAAAGACTAGAATGTACGTTGGCATTCGAATAGATAGGGGGGAGATCAATGCCCAAATCACTTTGGTTTTTGATTATTGGTATGCTTGTAAACGTAACGGGAGCTTCATTTTTATGGCCTCTCAATACCATTTATATAAATGAACATTTAGGAAAGTCGTTATCCGTCGCAGGAGTTGTTCTTATGCTGAATTCTGCTGCAAGCGTAGTAGGAAATTTGCTTGGAGGAACTCTTTTTGACAAAATCGGAGGATATAAATCCATTTTATCAGGAATTATTATTACTCTTATTGCATTAGTGGGACTCGTGTTTTTCCATGGTTGGCCTACATACGTTGTTCTCTTGGTTGTTGTAGGGTTTGGATCTGGTATTGTGTTTCCATCTATGTATGCAATGGCAGGGTCCGTTTGGCCACAAGGCGGAAGAAAAGCATTTAATGCGATGTACGTTGCTCAAAATGCAGGAGTAGCTATTGGCGCCGCGGTAGGGGGCATTGTAGCGTCTTATTCATTTACGTATATTTTCTTAGCTAATACAATTTTATACGTTATTTTTCTGCTTATTGCTATTTTTTCATATCGTCATATTTCGGTTACCGTTGGACAAACGAATGTCCTTAATGAAGCAGGGAGCATTGGGCATAAAACGAAGCTGACTGCTCTTCTTATTTTATGTACGGGGTATGTCTTATGCTGGGTTGCGTATGTTCAGTGGCAAACAACGATTGCTACGCATACGCGTGAGCTGAATATACCTCTTTCTAGCTACAGTTTGCTTTGGACGATTAACGGGATTTTAATTGTAGTCGGTCAGCCTTTGATCGTACCCATCATTCAAAAAGTAGCAAAAACGTTAAAAGTACAGGTCCTAATTGGAACGGTTATTTTTGTGGCTTCTTTTGTTATCGTGGTGAATGCTACAACATTTCCGCAGTTCTTAACAGCAATGGTTGTGTTAACAATTGGAGAAATGTTCGTTTGGCCAGCCATTCCAGCTGTTGCAAGTCAGTTGGCTCCATCTGGAAGAGAGGGATTTTATCAAGGCGTAGTTAACAGCATGGCTACTGCAGGTAAAATGATTGGTCCTCTCTTTGGAGGCGTTATTTTCGATGCGTTTAATATGTCTACGCTGTGCTATTTATTAATTGGGCTATTGCTATTCAGCATGTGTACAACATGGATATACGATTATAAATTAAAAGAAAAACGTCAGCGTTCATTAACCATCTCTAAATAAATAGAGGTGGTTTTATTTTTGACTGTTAAATAAACGTAGGAATGTCTTCAGTATTCCTTTAATAATATAGTAAGGGTTGTGACAAGCAAAGAAAGGAGTATATACCTGTAAATATGTAAGCGTTTTCTAATTATATGAATTCATGGGGGGCTAAACATGCTTAGTATGATTGGATTAATTGGAGGATTATTGCTGCTCATTGTATTAACGATGAGAGGCATGAATTTATTTATAGCAGGTCCGCTCAGTGCTTTAGTTGTTGCGTTAACAAGCGGAATGCCTTTATTTCCGCAGCTGGTGAAAGAAGGAGAAGCAAATTTTGTTGGAAATTACATGTCTGGTTTCACAGGATTTATTGCTTCTTGGTATTTAATGTTTCTATTGGGCGCCGTCTTTGGAAAAGTGATGGAAGACAGCGGGGCTGCTGATAGTGTTTCTCGCTGGATTGTTAGTAAACTAGGAATGAAAAGAGCAGTGTTGGCGATTGTCCTTGCCTGTGCGGTTTTAACATACGGAGGGGTCAGTCTGTTTGTAGTAGCATTCTCTGTCTATCCAATGGCTTTAAGCTTATTCAAACAAGCCGATTTGCCGAGGCGGTTTATCCCTGCTGCTTTAGCATTCGGTTCAGTTACGTTTACGATGACCTCAGCTGGGTCGCCTGAAATCCAAAACTGGATTCCAATTGAATATTTGAAGACTAGTCCGTATGCAGGATGGGAAGTTAGTTTAGTTGTAGCAGTAGTGATGGCTGTATTCGGCTACTGGTGGTTAAAGCGCTTGATTTCAAAAGCAGTTAAAAATGGAGAGCGTTTTATATCACGCGAGAAAGATCCAGTAGTAACGGAAAATCAGTCTCTTCCTAATCCTTTATTAAGTTTGCTTCCGCTTGTGGTCGTGCTCATTATTTCTTTTGCACTTCATAAGCCACTTCAGCAATCTGCGTTGATTGTCGCACTTTTAAGCGGGATCATTGTCACTTATATTGTGAACCGAAAGCATTTTAAAGGATTTTGGAATGCAGCTTCAGAAGGAACGCTGGGTGCGTTAATTGCTATTGGGAATACAGCCGCTGTCGTAGGTTTTGGAGGAGTTGCTAAGGCTGTTCCCGCGTTTGGAGTGGCTGTAGATGCCATGACGCATATTCCAGGAAGTCCGTTGATTGGGGGAGCTATTGCCGTGAGTGTTATCGCGGGGATGACAGGTTCGGCTTCAGGAGGTCAGGCGATTGCTTTGCCAATTTTAGCGCCTCACTATCTAGATGCTGGTGTAAATCCAGAAGCTCTCCATCGCGTAGTAGCTATTTCCTCTGGAGTATTAGATTCCTTGCCTCATAATGGTTATGTCGTAACAACAATTAATTCTATTTGCGGAGAAACTCATAAAGATGCGTATGGATCAGTTGCAGCAATGACGGTGATTGTGCCGCTTGTTGGTCTTGTACTTGCGATTATCCTGTTTTCTTTTGGATTGGGCATTTAATAATAGCAGCTAAAGGAAGCAGGGACAGGAATAAAAGTATTTTAGTTGAAGGAAGATCCGAACGATGAATCGTTCGGATTTTTTCATGTTTATGGTGCACGTAGGTTTCATTTGTTTAGGTGCTTCTAGCTGTGGAGTGGAGGGAAAGACAAAGACAAAGACTCCTGAAATAGGTGAGACCCCGCATGAGTGTAAGCAACGAGGAGGCTCATCGGCTGCCCGCGGAAAGAGAAGTCTTGCACGGAAATCAACAGTGGTGTAACCAAGAGATTCATACTAGCGCATTTATTCCATTTGTTCGTCTTTAAATTGGATTGATTTAATTATGTCTCAATCCTTTTTTGTTTGGCCGTGGATGTATGTTTTTGGGAGAAGTTGTTCATATATAAGAATGAAAGAGAGGATTTAGCAACAAAGCAGTGCTGCAGTGCAGAAACTTTTACAAAATCCGTTGAACAACTTGCAGTTTACGAACATATTATTTACAATACAAGGTAGTATGATGTAAAAACTATGATAAGGAATAGTAGTGAACGAAGCGAGCTAAGAGAGTTGACGGTTGGTGCGAGTCAGCAAACGAGCGTTCATGAACTCACCTTGGAGTTGTAAATGTGAAGTAAAGTAACATTTGCCGTCTATCCGCGTTAAGGAAAATGAGTGAGTACATAATTGTGCTAATTTGGGTGGTACCGCGGGAAGTTTATTCAACCTCTCGTCCCTTTGTTTGAGGGATGAGGGGTTTTTTAGTTTAATTAAATACAGCTGGAGCGTACAAGGAGGATTATGTATGGCTTTTAATCATGAAAAGATCGAACAAAAATGGCAAAAAGTTTGGGAAGAAAATAAAACATTTAGAACAACAGAAGATGAAGGAAAGCGTAAGTTTTACGCATTAGATATGTTCCCTTATCCATCTGGCGCTGGTTTACACGTTGGGCATCCAGAAGGTTATACAGCAACGGATATTTTATCTCGTATGAAGCGTATGCAAGGATACAATGTACTTCATCCGATGGGATGGGATGCATTCGGACTACCTGCTGAACAGTATGCATTAGATACAGGAAACGACCCGGCTGAATTCACTGAACTTAACATTAATAATTTCCGTCGTCAAATCAAATCGTTAGGTTTCTCTTACGATTGGGAGCGAGAAATTAATACAACTGATCCAAACTACTACAAATGGACGCAGTGGATTTTCTTACAGCTATATAAAAAGGGCTTAGCTTATGTGGATGAAGTAGCTGTTAACTGGTGTCCTGCTCTAGGAACAGTACTTGCGAACGAAGAAGTGATTGACGGCAAAAGTGAGCGTGGGGGACATCCGGTTGAGCGTCGTCCAATGAAGCAGTGGATGCTTAAAATCACAGCTTATGCAGATCGTTTACTAGAAGATTTAGATGAGCTTGATTGGCCAGAAAGTATTAAAGAAATGCAGCGCAACTGGATTGGCCGCTCTGAAGGAGCTCACGTGCACTTCACAATCGATGGATACGACGACACGTTTACTGTGTTCACAACGCGTCCTGACACGCTATTTGGGGCAACGTATGCCGTTTTAGCACCTGAACATCCGTTTGTGGAAAAAATTACAACAGCCGAACAAAAAGAAGCAGTAGAAGCGTATTTAGATCAAATTAAAAGCAAAAGCGATTTAGAACGTACAGACTTAGCCAAAGACAAAACTGGCGTATTCACTGGTGCTTATGCAATTAACCCTGTAAACGGCGAGAGAATGCCAATTTGGATTGCTGACTATGTTCTAATGAGCTATGGCACCGGTGCAATTATGGCTGTTCCGGCTCATGATGAGCGTGATTATGAATTTGCTGTTAAATTTGAACTGCCTATTAAAGAAGTAGTAGCGGGCGGAGACGTTTCAAAAGAAGCTTATACAGGCGACGGCGAGCACGTTAATTCAGACTTCTTAAATGGTTTAGATAAAGAAGAAGCAATTTCAAATATGATTCAGTGGCTTCAAGCAAATGAAAAAGGTGAAAAACAAGTAACATACCGTCTGCGTGACTGGTTATTCAGTCGTCAGCGCTACTGGGGTGAACCAATTCCTGTTATCCACTGGGAAGATGGCACAACGACTGCAGTTCCTGAAGATCAGCTTCCGCTTGTGTTACCAAAAACGACTGAAATCAAACCGTCAGGCACAGGTGAATCTCCGTTAGCAAACATTGATGACTGGGTGAATGTTGTAGATCCGGAAACAGGCAAAAAAGGGCGCCGCGAAACAAATACAATGCCTCAATGGGCAGGCAGCTGCTGGTATTACTTACGCTACATTGATCCGACAAACAGTGAAGCGTTAGCAGATGCAGATAAATTAAAAGAATGGTTGCCGGTTGATATTTATATCGGTGGAGCTGAACACGCTGTTCTTCACTTATTATATGCTCGTTTCTGGCATAAGTTTTTATATGATATCGGCGTAGTTCCAACAAAAGAGCCGTTCCAAAAACTGTTTAACCAAGGTATGATTCTTGGAGAAAACAACGAAAAAATGAGTAAGTCAAAAGGTAACGTTGTAAACCCAGACGAGATCGTAGAAAGCCACGGAGCAGATACGCTTCGCCTTTATGAAATGTTCATGGGGCCTTTAGATGCATCAATCGCTTGGTCAACAAAAGGGCTTGATGGTGCACGCCGTTTCTTAGATCGTGTATGGCGCTTACTTGTTGACGATAACGGTGAATTAAGCAGCAAGGTTCAAGAAAGCAATGACACTACGCTTGAACGCGTGTATCACCAAACGGTGAAAAAAGTAACGGAAGATTACGAAGGCCTCCGTTTTAATACAGGTATCTCTCAGCTTATGGTATTCATCAATGATGCATACAAAGTTGACGTGCTGCCAAAGCAATACGTAGAAGGATTTGTGAAGCTATTAGCACCAATTTGTCCTCATACGACTGAGGAATTATGGAGCAAACTAGGTCACGAAGATACAATTTCGTATGAGGCTTGGCCTGCGTTTGACGAAGCGAAACTTGTAGATGATGAAGTGGAAATTGTCGTTCAAATTAACGGTAAAGTACGTGCGAAAGTAAACGTACCTGCTGAGGCATCTCGTGAAGAGCTTCAAGATATTGCAATGGCTAATGAAGATGTTAAAGAGTTCATTGAAGGTAAGACAGTGCGCAAAGTGATTGCTGTGCCTGGTAAATTAGTAAACATCGTAGCTAATTAAGTATTGATGTAGAACAGAACTCCTGACTAAAGAGCTGTCAGGGGTTCTGTTCTAGACCTAAGCGCCTGATGTCCGCCTTTCGGGTTAACATCAGGCGCTTAGTTAAATCTTTAACTACGATTGGAAAAGCTTAGGCAGGCTTGCTGCTTAAGCTTTTCTTATTTTGTGGCATAAAGGTATTTGAATTTGCTACAATAGCGATAGCAAGCTGAATGAAAGAATAGAGAGGAATGACGAAGATGGAAGAAGTAAAAGTAATTACGCCTGAAGAACTTCAAAAACGTGTTGAAAATGGAGAAGAACTTCATTTAGTTGATGTGCGCGAAGATGAAGAAGTAGCAGAAGGAATGATTCCAACTGCTAAACACATTCGTATGAATGATATTCCAGCTAATGTGGATTATTTCGATAAAGACAAAGAATATATTTTCATTTGCCGTTCGGGCCGCCGCAGTGAAAACGTATGTTACTACCTTCAAGAACAAGGATATAAAGTAACAAATATGGCTGGCGGTATGTTAGAGTGGGAAGGAAAAACGGTTAATAAATAAAAAAGAGGCTGAGACAAAAGTATCTTAGCTGAAGTGAAAAATGAACCATTGATCAACATGTTTGATTAGTGGTTCATTTTTTTTTGTTATGGTGAACATAGGTTTTATTTGTTTCGTTTCTTCTAGCAGTTGATTGGAAGGCAAGGCGACGACTCCTGCGAGAAAAGCGGAACAGGTGAGCCCCCCAGGAGCGCAAGCGAGGAGGAGGCTCACCGGCCGCCCGCGGAAAGCGAATTCTTGCAAGGAAATCGACTGCCGTGTTACAAGCGGTTCAGCTCATGTATCCCATTTGTTCGTCTTTAGATTGAATTAATTTAGTTATGTCTCAACCTCTTTTTTGAATGAAACTTCTGCCATCCGACTAAAATGATAGCAGGAAAACAAATGATGACTAAATCTATAAAAGCCCTCATAAAAATAGAGGTAGTAAGAGATTGAAAATCCGTACAAAAACCATCATCAAGAGAAACAGTCCATTCTGATTGAAACAAATTTGATAGGACAAGGTGGTAGAAGCTGTGATACAAGTAAAAATGTTTGATAAAGAGCATGAAAAAGATTTAGAATTTGCGGTGAATCGATTTTTACGGAAATTAGAGGATGAAGACGTCGTTGATATTAAATACCAAGTGACAGTGGATGTTGATCGTGATGAGCAGGTGTACTGTTTTTCAGCCATGGTTATGTATAAAGCCTAGCATATTATGCTAGGCTTGTTGCAAATTCTCCTGCATTACTGCCAGCCAAACGGCCTGTTACAAGAGCAGAAGTGATATTGTATCCTCCAGTATATCCGTGGATATCAAGAATTTCCCCGCAGAAGTAAAGGCCTTGCATAAATTTCGAAGACATTTCTTTTGGGTGAATTTCTTTAACGGATACGCCGCCTCCTGTTACGAATGCTTTTTCTAAAGAAAGCGTGCCGTTTACAGCAAATTCAAATCGTTTGCACAGTCTTGCAAATTCTCTCAGTTTCTCATGCTGAAGCTGTCCTGCTAGCGCTTGGCTATCAATGCCTGCTTGCTCGAGTAAAAACAATAGATAGCGTTCAGATACAAAACCTTTTAAGACATTTTTAATTGCTTTTTTCGGCTCTTCTTTTGTTGTTCTGACTAATTGTTGGAAAATATCTTCTTCGTTTTGGCTAGGAAATAAATCAAGAGACATTTGAACAGTGTTGCTTTTTTGTTTCTTTAACTCTTTAACAACATATTGGCTGCAGCGAAGAGCGGCAGGGCCAGAGATGCCAAAGTGAGTGAAAATCATATCCATTTGATGAGTAATGACAGGTTTGCCTTTTTTATTAAGCACGCTTAGTCCTACATTGCGAAGCGATAGACCTTGAAGCGTTTTGGTTTTAATAAAGTGTTCGCTAGATGTAATAGGAACTTCTGTTGGGTAAAGTTCAGTAATTTTATGCCCCGCATCTTTTGCCCATTGATAACCGTCTCCTGTCGAACCTGTATGAGGTACTGATTTTCCACCTACTGCAATCACAACGCTTTTCGTTTGGATTGCTTCCCCGTTTTGAAGCACAACTTCTTTTACCGTGTTATTCTCATAGTTTACGCGTTTAACGGCTGTGTTTGTGCGAATCGTCACACGAAGACGGTGAAGTTCGCTAATTAATGCGTCAACAACAGATTGCGCTTTATTGCTGACCGGAAACATACGACCGTGATCTTCTTCTTTTAATTTAATTCCAAGGCCTTCAAAATAAGAGATGATATCTTCGTTATTAAAAACAGAAAACGCACTGTATAAAAAGCGTCCGTTTCCTGGAATGTGTTTAATAAGTTCATCAATGGGAAGACGGTTTGTCACATTACAGCGTCCGCCTCCAGAAATGGCAAGCTTTCGTCCAAGTTTATTGCCTTTATCAATTAATAATACGTTTGCACCTGACTCACCAGCTGCAATCGATGCCATCAAACCAGAAGGTCCTCCTCCGATTACGACTACATCATATATCATACTTTCACCAACCTGTCTATTCTTAAAAAATTTTAGTTTGTTCACTGACAAATCTCTCAACATTGGATAAAATGGGCTATAGTCTTTGTTTTTTAGTTTGTTGACGAGTGCGAGTGAGTATAAGACCTTTCTTAGTGTATACTGTCACTTGCTTCTTTTCAATTCTATCATTATTATCATTATGTAACATTAAGTATCGGAGGCAAACGTATGTCTGATTCAAAATTGTTAAGAGGGACCTTTGTGCTAACGCTTGGCACCTATGTATCCCGAATCTTGGGAATGATTTATTTATTTCCATTTGCGATCCTTGTTGGAACCGTAGGGGGAGCACTGTTTGGTTACGGATATAACCAATATGCTATTTATTTAAGTATTGCTACAGCCGGTATGCCAATGGCCGTATCGAAATTTGTATCAAAATATAATGCACTCGGTGATTACTATACGAGTAGAAGAATGTACCGGGCCGGCATGAAATTAATGCTTGTCACAGGAATACTTGCATTTTTACTTTTATATTCGTTAGCTCCTGTTATGTCTAGAATTACACTGGGAGGTTCTGATTTAAATAACTCCTTAGAAGATGTAGTAATGGTTATGCGAATGGTTAGTGTTGCGTTAATTGTAGTACCGATGATGAGTTTAATGCGAGGATTTTTCCAAGGTCACCAGTCTATGGGACCAACAGCTGTTTCACAAGTAGTTGAACAGCTTGTGCGGGTTGTCTTTTTATTGGCATCTACCTATATCGTCATCAAAGTTGTCCATGGAAGTCTTGCATTAGCCGTTGGATTTGCTACGATGGGGGCTTTTGTAGGAGCTCTTGCTGGACTGGCTGTATTAATTTGGTATTGGAAAAAACGAAAGCCTTATCTTGATAAAATGGTGAACGAGCAGACGGTAACGCCTACGCGTATTTCTACCGTATCCATTTTTAAAGAGCTGCTTACGTATTCATTGCCATATGTCTTTGTCAGCTTGGCTATTCCGCTTTATCAGTATGTGGACCAATTCACATTTAACCGTGCGATGGTAGCGGCTGGACAAAAAGAAATAGCAGAGTCAATGAACGGAATTGTTCAGTCTTATGTTCCAAAGCTTGTGATGATTCCCGTTTCATTAGCTACTGCGTTCGGTTTGACTCTTGTACCAACGATTACACGTTCCTTTGTGAATAAAGATTATAACGTACTGCAAAAGCAAATTGATCAAACATATCAAACGATTATGTTTCTTGTGCTGCCAGCATCTGTAGGATTAATGGCTTTAGCTGGCCCAGCCTATACGTTTTTCTTTGGAACAGATGCATCGGATGCGGGTGGAAATGTCTTGCTTTACTATGCACCGGTAGCTTTATTGTTCTCATTTTTTACGGTTAATGGAGCTATTTTACAAGGAATCAACAAACAAAAATATGCTGTTTTAAGTCTATTATTTGGATTGATTGTGAAAATTGTCGTGAACGTTCCATTTATTCTTATGTTCCACGAGATTGGTTCAGTTTTAGCGACAGCACTAGGCTATATCGTATCTCTTGTTTATATGTTTGCGCTTATTCAAAAACACGCAAAATATAACTACAGTGAGTTTATAAAACGCTCTGTGCTTATTCTCATTTTTGTTGCGATTATGGGAATCAGCGTAAAAATTGTCGCAGCAGTGATTGGTGTGTTTACAACGCCAGGACGATTCTCTGCCACTGTTATTACGATTATAGGAGCAGCAGTAGGCGGCATTATTTACTTTATTATTACCTATCGTTCAAGCCTGCTTGAAAAAGTAATGGGAGCGAGGGTAACAGGTGCAATTGAACGAAAGATACTGCGCCGAAATAAACAGCGCAGTGCCTAAGAAGATGACTCGTTAGAGTCATCTTCTTTTCAAAAAAGAGGAGGATATTACATGCGTTTGGATAAATTGCTTTCTACCATTGGGTACGGAAGCCGAAAAGAAGTTAAAGGTCTTTTAAAGACTGGAGCTGTTAAGGTAGACGGTACAGCAGTTAAAGATGCTAAGGTCCACGTTAATCCAGATGAACAAGAAATAACTGTGCATGGCGAAGCCGTTTCTTACCGAGAATTTGTTTACTTTATGCTTCATAAGCCGCAAGGCGTCATATCAGCAACAGAAGATTCTCTTCATGAAACAGTTTTGGACTTACTTGAACTTGACGATGCTGTGTATGACCCATTTCCGGTAGGGCGTTTAGATAAAGATACAGAAGGGCTCTTGCTGCTGACGAATGACGGTCAGCTTGCACATCAGCTGCTATCTCCTAAAAAACACGTTCCTAAAACATATTTTGCAAAAATTAATGCACCGGTGACTGAAGAAGATGCTGAAGCATTTAGACAAGGTGTCACTCTTGATGATGGATATGTAACAAAATCAGCAGAGTTAAAGATACTAACAAGCGGTGTGGAATCAGAAATTGAATTAACGATCGTTGAAGGGAAATTTCATCAAGTGAAGCGTATGTTTGAAGCAAGAGGAAAAAAAGTAACGTATTTAAAACGTTTATCTATGGGAGCTTTGCTATTAGACGAGTCGTTAGATTTAGGAGAGTATAGGGAGTTAACGGAAGAGGAACTAGCTTTATTACAACAATCAAATGCCTAAGAAGAGGCGAAAGAAAAAGGAACCTAAGTCTAAAATGGTTCCTTTTTTTGTCCACTTTGTTAGACAAGTGAAACATTTCACGTTAAAGCACTTAAACGAGTACCAACTCTGCTTGACGTGCAAATGGAGCGGGGGACTATGCACTCGTCCAAGTCTGGACTTTCTACTGCGTAGAATTTTATCTCTATATATAAATCACTTACTACCCTTGAAATAAACTTACTAGGATGACATCTTGACCTTCTTTTGCGTAGTCGTCCATGTACCGCGACTTGGGCTGCGAACTAAATCATTATATGCTAACACATTCAAGTCACGCTGAATGGTTCTTGGTGTAATACCAAATTCGTCTACGAGCTCTTGCGTTGTAACTGTTCCATTTTTACAAATGAACATATAGACCGATTTGATACGAGTTAGCATTCGATTAGTTGAAGGTTTCAAAAAACCACTTCCTTATTCGTTTTTCGTAAGGCACAACTTCTTTATAACTCTGAGATGTCAAGCACTATTTCAGTCCTTATCCTTATTGTACACAAAATCGACAGAAAAATAAAAGAGAAAACGCAAATTAACACAATATTTACAAAAAATGATATAAATATGTAATCCTTTCGTAACATCTCCTTCCTCTATTTGCACATTTTTTATAGTATATGTAAACAATAAACAAATAGAATCCGTTTTTATCGATTGTGCCTACAAATTATTTCCCGGAATTTTGACTCTGTAAACCTTTGATATGAAAGGAAAGAGACAATTATTTCTTTCTATATAAAGGTATGATAAAGTTAAATTTACCAATAGTAATGATAGATACAATCTGTAAAAGCAGGAAAAGGAGACAAACAGATGACGGCAATTAATTGGAAAGAGGAAGTTCAAAAAAGAGAAGCTGAAATTCTAGCTGAGACGCAGCGTTTTCTACAAATTAAAAGTGTTTTGACAAGCACAGAAAAACAAGAAGAGCCATTCGGACCTGGAATTGCTCAAGCGCTTCACTTTCTTTTAAATAAAGGAAAAAATGACGGGTTTTCCGTCAAGAACGTAGACGGATATGCTGGTCATATTGAGGCAGGAGAAGGGAAAGACCTTCTTGGCATTCTTTGTCACGTAGACGTTGTTCCTGAAGGAGACGGGTGGTCGGTTGATCCATACGGCGGTGAAATAAAAGACGGGAAAATTTTTGCTAGAGGAGCAATCGATGATAAAGGCCCGACGATGGCTGCTTATTATGCGATGAAAATTGTGAAAGATTTAGGGCTTCCTCTATCTAAACGGGTTCGAATAATTATTGGAACGGATGAAGAAAGTGACTGGAGATGTGTGGACCACTACTTCAACCATGAAGAGATGCCAACTATGGGATTTGCGCCGGATGCGGATTTTCCTATCATTTTTGCTGAAAAAGGCATTACAGACGTAGAAATTCGCCAGCAGCCAATTGAAGGAACAAAGGGAAGCGTTCAGCTTACATCATTTGTCTCTGGGCGACGCTACAATATGGTTCCTGATCTTGCAACAGCTGTTCTTGAATTCCATAGTGAAACGGATATTGAAAATAAATATAATCAATTTTTAAAGGATCAGTCTTTAAAAGGTTCAATAACAGACAAGAGCGGTGTATACACACTTACTTTAGAAGGCGTTTCAGCACATGGAAGTGTGCCTGATAAAGGGAAAAATGCTGGCCTTACGCTTCTTCGCTTTTTACACACATTAGAACTTGATGAACAAGCTAATCAGTTTGTAGGTTATGCAAATGCGTATTTAGTCCAAGATGCACTAGGAGAAAAAATGGGCTTAAATCGCAAAGATGAGGTCACGGGTGATTTAACGATAAATGTTGGAATCATGTCTTACAATCAAGAAGAAGCGGGGCACTTTGGTTTAAACATTCGCTATCCTGTATCAGCTCATATTGACGATATTATTGATACGATTAAAGAAAAAAGTGAATCTTATCAAATGACCATCAAACATTTTACAGATTCTAAACCGCATCACGTCGATCAAAAACATGAGCTTATTCAAACGCTTCAAAAGGTTTACCAAGAACAAACAAATGAAGAACCTACACTTATTTCAATTGGAGGAGGAACATATGCCAGAGCATTAGAAGCGGGTGTGGCATTTGGACCTCTTTTCCCAGGCCGTGAAGAAGTAGCGCACGAAAAAGACGAGTACATGGTAATTGAAGATTTACTTCGTGCAACAGCTATTTATGCACAGGCTATTTACGAATTAGCTAAATAAAAAAAGCGAACGCCTTTGCGTTCGCTTTTTTATTATTCAAATGAGAACAGGTCGCTTGATAAGTAACGTTCACCTGTATCGCAAGCAATACATACGACCACTTGATCAGGAGATAATTTTTTGGCTACCTCGATAGCAGCATAGCACGCAGCGCCAGATGAAGGACCGACTAAAATTCCTTCTTCAGAAGCCAAGCGTCGCGTAATATCGTAGGCTTGTTCATCTTTAATTTTTAAAATTTCATCGTAAACATCTACATTAAGCGTATCAGGAATAAACCCAGGGCTTGTTCCTACAAGCTTGTGCTTCCCAGGTCTTCCTCCAGATAATACAGGAGACCCAGCTGGTTCCACAACATGAACGGTCATATTTGGGTAGTTTTCTCTTAGGACTTCACCAGTTCCTGTAATCGTTCCCCCTGTTCCAGCAGTAGCAACAAAAGCAGATAGGTCTTTGCCTAACTCGTTCATTGCCTCAATAATTTCTTTAGCAGTCGTTTTTCGATGTGCGTCAGGGTTTGCATTATTTTCAAACTGCATGGGCATAAATGCATTTGGAATTTCTTTTGTAAGTTCTTGTGCTTTGCGGATTGCTCCAGGCATTTTCTCATCACCCGGTGTTAGAACAACTTCAGCACCATATGCTTTTAACAAGTTAATTCGTTCTTGAGTCATGGTATCTGGCATGACTAAAATAGAACGATAACCTCTTGCCGCTGCATTCATAGCTAAGCCAATACCTGTATTTCCGCTCGTTGGTTCAATAATAGTAGAATTTTCATTGAGCAAGCCTGCTTTTTCAGCTTCCACGATCATATTAAAAGCAGCACGGTCTTTTACACTACGGCTTGGATTAAAAAACTCTAGTTTTAAGTAAACGGATGCTCCATCTGCAGGTTGAAGACGATTCAACTTAACAAGGGGTGTCTCGCCAATCAAATCAGCCATATTGTTAACAACTTTCATTTTTCTCATCCTTTTCTTATAAAAATTCTCTGTATTGTTTCTATGATAACACAAATTCTTATTTTTTAAGCACATGACAAATTTTCAGAAAAACCTCTCTATTTCATCCGAAAAAGCCTTTAAAATAGATCTAGCTCTTTTTGAACATAACCAATTGGGGAAAGATAATAAAAAGAAAAGGAGCGATTTGATGAAAGGCGATAAACATTATTTTATTGGAATCAACGTGCCTGTATCCATTGCACATCAGGCAGAAAATTGGGCAAAGGAATTAATACCTTTTCCTTTCAAACAATGGACATACCCTGACGATTATCATATAACGCTACAATTTTTAGGGTTTTTAGATGACAAAAAGGAAAAGCTGATTACGCGCTTAAAAGAAGTAGCCTCCCGTCATTCAAGTTTTTCGCTGCAGACAGGTCAGTACGATGTGTTCGGTGCGTATAACAAGCCTAGAGTACTTTATGTAAGCCTTAGGCCAAATGATAAGCTTATGAATCTGCAAAGGGATATACAGGCCGTATGGGAAGAACTGAGCGCCTTATACGAAAAACGTCCTTATCGTCCTCATATTACGATTGCAAAGAAGTGGGGAGGGGAAGCCGGACTTTTGGAAGAACAGTTAAAGCAAACGTCGATTGAAGAACAGTTTCAAGTAAGTTCGTTTGCCCTTTTTGAAGTTCATCCTGCTAGCAAACCTAAATATAAAAAAATACTATCTTTTTCCTTGCAGTCACAGTAGCATATGAACATACAAGCATGGAGAGAGGTTATTTAAATATCACTCTTATCAAAGGAAAGAAAACGCCGATGATAATAGAGAAATCATCGGCGAACAAAGTTTTAGAGGAATTTTAATTAGGGGATTGATGTAAACGTGGCGCAGCTACTTAAGGTGCAAGATTATATTTCCCGTTATGAAAAAGACGTTTATCACTACACGTCTCAGTTTAATCACTTAAAAAGGCATAATTGGAAGAAAGTAAAGCAATTATTTGAAGAAGGGCTATTACATGAACCGCCTGTACAAGAAGAAACAAAAGCTCAACGTTCATTTTTGCAAAAAGCAAAAGAGCGGTTTACAAGAAAAAAAGAAACGTGTGAAGTGGAAGAAGCGTTCTCTAGCGATAGCGTGGAAAATCAAGAGCTATTGAGGTTTACAACTCTTCCACAAACAGCGGAAGACTTGAAAATATTGTTTTTAGAAAATGTATTTGATCTTCAAATGAAATGGGCTACATCCACTTTATTTGAGTTCTCACAAGCAGATCGTAAATATTACCATGATGAAGCTCTCCGTTATTTTATTCAGCGCTTTCCTGATACGTGTCTCGTGATGTACAAGCCTGTTTTCATGATTAATAAAGCTCCGGTAGAAGGAGATATCATTATTGTTACTCCAACGGAAACCCTCTGTATTTGTTTAATAGAAACATATAAAAGCGCTGTTTTTCAGTATTCAAAAGAAAATTTTTGGACAGAGTTAAGAGGAAGAGATCAAAAAAAGATATTAAATCCTTTAATTGGGTTAAATCGAACGGAGCAAATTGTCCGAAGCATCTATCGTACTCACGATATTGAACATAACGTAAAGAAAATATTGCTGAGCAGAAATGGATACATTGATTACGCTGCGGAGCCTTATCAGGTTGAATTTGTAGATGCTAGAAAGTACGAAGAGTGGTTTTATGAACTTAGGAAATCTAAAGCACCTTTAAAGTTTAAGCAGATGAAAGCAGCTCAAGTATTGCTCGAACACAGCCAGAGTATTTATTTTGACCGGGAATTCGAAGCAGGTGAATAATACGAACATTCACGCTATGAAAGTGCTTTCGTTTTTGCGTTTGCTACATATAATGCTACTAAAGAGGTAATTGGCATAAGGAGGAGAAAAGGATGACTGGTGATAATAAGTTTCAAGCTTATTTAGATCAAATAGATCGTATTACTCTTTTAGTTCCAACTTCTTATCATGAAGGTCAAATTGATTTTTTTGTGATTAAAAGTACACAAATGCATGAGACCATCTCTATTGAAAACGTACATGAATTAGAAGGTTTTATCAAATATGAAGGCAAGGTTGAAGGTAGCATAGAAATTGGACAGTCGTACGTTATCTGTGATAATTACGGGGAGAAAGTTCCGCTGCAGGTAGGAGCTGTTATACGAACCAAAGAGTTTGATGAGAGATTTTATTATAATCAAAATGATTTGGGTGCAGCATTTTATTCAGATCATATTATGATAAAAATTTGGGCCCCGACTGCATCAGCAGTGGTTTTAAAATTAATACATGCAAACAGCGGGAAAGAAGAACTGTACGTCATGGCTCGTCAAAGAAAAGGCGTATGGGAAAAGAAACTTCCCTTAGATAAAGAAGGGTATTATTATCGATTTTTAATAGATGTAAACGGCGGGACAAATGAAGCGGTGGATCCTTATGCCGTTGCAGCTACAGCAAATAGTGAATACGGAGTTCTGATAAATCTTCATACAGCCTATGTTCATCTCCATGAAAAGCCACCTTTTCTTCAGCAAACGGATGCCGTTATTTACGAAATGCACGTTCGCGATTTTTCTATTCATCCTTCAAGCGGGATAGAAAAAAAAGGTACGTACCTAGCTGTTACTGAATCAAGCGGGCAGCCAGGCAAAACAACAGGTCTTCATTATTTAAAAGAGCTAGGAGTGACCCACCTTGAATTTCTTCCTATTAACGACTTTGGCGGAGTAGATGAATTAAATCCTCATGCTTCTTATAATTGGGGGTATAATCCATTGTTGTTTAATGTACCAGAAGGAAGCTACTCCGCTGACCCTTCAAATCCCGCCACTCGTATTGCTGAAGTGAAACAATTAATATCAACACTTCATCAACAGGGATTCCGTGTTATTATAGATGTAGTTTATAATCACGTATTTGTACGAGAGGAATCATCTTTTGAAAAAATTGTTCCGGGCTATTATTTTCGACATGATGAGTTTGGGATGCCTTCGAACGGTACGGGAGTAGGAAATGATTTTGCTTCTGAACGGAAAATGGCGCAAAAGTTTATTATCGATTCAGTATTATTTTGGATAAAAGAGTACGACGTTGATGGGTTTCGCTTTGACCTCATGGGGATTTTAGATATAGAAACGATGAACATCATCCGGGAAAAAATAAATGAAATTGATTCTACTATTTTGGTGTTTGGCGAAGGCTGGGATTTAAACACTCCTCTCCCCTATAATCAAAAAGCAATTATGGCGAATGCCCGCCAAACGCCTCAAATCGGCTATTTTAATGATCGCTTTCGAGATTCTGTAAAAGGAAGCACGTTTGATGTATATGAAAAAGGTTTTATCAGCGGAAATATTCATCAAAAAGAGACCGTGCAATCTGTGATAGCGGGGAGCATTCTGGATAAAGAAGACAGCCGGGCTTTATTTATAAATCCAGCACAATCAGTTAATTACGTTGAATCACATGATAATCATACGCTGTGGGATAAGTTAACGAATTCAAACGGAGAAGAAGACGAAGACAATCGTAGAAGTCGTCACCGCCTTGCTACTGCTATTGTACTTCTTTCGCAAGGCATACCGTTTCTTCATAGTGGTCAAGAGTTTTACCGCACTAAACAAGGCGTAGAGAACAGCTATAATTCACCCGATGATATTAATGCACTTGATTGGAATCGACGGATCAAATTTTCTCCTGATGTGAATTGGGTTCAAGAGCTGATTCGTATTCGCAAACAGCACGGTGCATTTCGCTTGGGAGATGCTTCAGCGATTAGGCAGCATGTCTCTTTCCTAAACACGCCGCAATCCGTTATTGGCTATTGCTTATTAAACGTATTGGCTTACGGTCCGTGGAAGAATATTATTGTGTTTTTTAATCAAGGCCTAATGGAAGAAAAAGTAGTTTTGCCAGAAGGACCATGGAAAATAGCACTTGATCATTGTAAAGTATATAAAAATGGGTATCCTACTATAGAGGATAATGCTATAAACGTTTCAAAGCTTAGCGTTCTTATTTTATTTCAAACGTAATTATTGTCTTCAACCACTTGACGAAAAAAGTGTGATGGAGATAATATTTATAAAGGATGGCTATTGATACATATCCTCAATAGCCGTCTTTTTTATTTACTAAGAAAATAACGTCATGATGTCTTAATAGATTGCTTTATTGAGTGAAATTTTTAAACGAAATGTGTGTGTTGAAATTGAAGGTGAATTGGTTGGAAGATATATTAGGAAGCGAATGGGAAATTACTCCTGCTGGCGGAGCGACAGGAGAAGCTTATTTTGCAAAATTTCAAGACCGAAAGCTTTTTTTAAAGCGTAATTCATCACCTTTTTTAGCAGTATTGTCAGCTGAAGGAATTGTACCGAAGCTCGTGTGGACAAGACGAATGGAAAATGGAGATGTGATCACAGCTCAGCACTGGCTAGATGGTCGAGAATTAAAACCAAAAGATATGAATTCGAGTCGAGTGACAGAATTGCTTAGTAAAATTCATCATTCAAACGAGTTATTAGATATGTTGAAAAGGTTGGGGAAAACACCGCTTCTTCCCGAAGACGTGCTAGCCGATATTGTAGAGAATGTGGACGAGCGACTTCAAAAAGAAAGTATTGTAGAGCAGGGAATCAGTTATTTACAAGCAGAGCTTCCGTCCGTTCAGACAGATAAATATGTTGTGTGTCACTGTGATGTGAACCACAATAACTGGATGCTTGGGGAGAATACGCAGCTATATTTAATCGACTGGGACGGAGCGATGATTGCAGATCCTGCTATTGATTTAGGTTTATTGCTTTATTGGTACATCAATCCATCTCAGTGGGAAGAATGGCTTGAGCATTATGGGGTTGAACTAACCGAGAACTTGAAAAAGAGAATGAAGTGGTATGTGATAAGTCAAACCATTTTATTCATTGAATGGCATCGTTCGAAAAATGAACGTTCTGAAATGAATTACTGGCTTGAATATCTTCGGATGTTGCTCGTCAACGACATTCAAGCACAGTAGCAAAGATTATGACAAGGTAGATAGTTCTTGGACCCATTGTGATAAATTTTGTTGATTGGTTTGAATATGTTCGTCTAAATGAGCAGCACTTTTTGCATCTTGCGTGTATTTATACACGTTTTGTAGTGTTGCTTGTACGTCTGTGCTAGCGTATCCTTTTGCTAACATTGATTGAATTAAACGTTCAACCTGTTCACATTCCGCAACCGTTCCGCAGCAATCACTTTGATGATTAGATAAAATATCTTTTAATATATTCATTTGGTGTTCGGCATTTAAAGGCATTAAGCATCATCCTTTCTCGTATGATGCTCTTATTTTTTTCTATCTAAACACAATTATGCATGAGAATGTCGGTTGTTTCGAATAACCGACATTTTCAATGCGTCAAAATACATTAAAGAGGTGCAACATGAGATTACGAAACAAACCTTGGGCAAAAGATAAAATTGCTGAAAATCCCCAATACGTGGTTCCAAACCCAGCAGAGTATAAAGGGAACTGGAAAGAGGTTTTTGGGAACGAAAATCCTCTTCATATTGAAGTAGGAACAGGAAAAGGCCAATTTTTAGTAGGGATGGCTAAACAAAATCCGCATATCAACTATATTGGAATTGAAATGTATGAAAGTGTCATCTTAAGTGCTCTAGAACGTTTGATTGAAGAAGAGCTTCCAAATTTAAAGCTGTTGAATGTAGATGCTAACCATCTTAGTGAGTTTTTTGCAAAAAATGACGTGGATCGCGTTTATCTCAATTTCTCTGATCCATGGCCAAAAAAGAGACATGCCAAACGCCGTTTAACATACAAAACGTTCTTAAGCATGTATGAAAACCTGCTGGTTGATGGTGGAGAAATTCACTTTAAAACAGATAATCAAGGGCTATTTGAATATTCATTGACAAGCTTTTCAGAATATGGGCTTCTACTCAAATACATTAGCTTAGATTTGCATAAAAGCGATTTTGAAGGCAATGTTATGACGGAATATGAAGAGAAATTTTCACAAAAAGGCAGCCGCATTTACCGCTGTGAAGTAAAATACCTGAACGAAAAAGACTGAGTTCCTCAGTCTTTTTTTGTTCAAAAAGAGAAGGAGATAGTGATAAAATAAAAAGGAATATAATGGAGGTGTAAAATGGAAACGTTAACAATAGGCGAATTAAAAGTGACATGGCTTCGTGGAGGGAATAATCATTTAGACGGGGGAGCAATGTTCGGTGTTGTTCCAAAAGAGCTTTGGACAAAAAAGTATCCTATCTCAGAAGGAAATCGAATTCCAATGAGGACGGATCCTTTGCTCGTTCAAACTGAAAAACACCTCATGTTAATTGATGCAGGCATAGGGAATGGCATGTTGGATGAGAAAAAAAAGCGTCATTTTGGTGTAACAGAAGAATCATTTATTGCTGAAGATTTACAAAAGTTAGGGTTTACGTGCGAAGATATTACTCACGTCATTATGACGCATCTTCACTTTGATCATGTGTCAGGCTTAACAAAATGTAGCAACGGACATTTTTCCTCTGCTTTTCCAAATGCAAGAATCTTTGTTAGTGAAATCGAATGGAATGAAATGAGAAATCCTAATATACGTTCTAAAAATACGTATTGGAAACAAAATTGGGAATTTATTCAGCATCAAGTAATAACATTTAGCGACAAAGATGAAATTGTGCCTGGAGTAACGGCTCATCATACCGGCGGTCACAGCGATGGTCATGCTGTAGTTGTATTAAAAGGAAACAATGACATCTTAGTGCATATGGGCGATCTTTTGCCAACACATGCACATCAAAATGTCTTATGGGTAATGGCATATGATGATTATCCAATGACTTCGATTGAACAAAAGCAGCAGTGGCTAGCTTATGCCTATGAGAATCAAGCTTGGCTAAGTTTTTATCATGATGCTTTTTATCGAGCTGTAAAATGGGATAATAAAGGAGAAATAGTTGACGAAATTAAACGGATGCATTCAGCGTCAATTCAATAATAGAACCGCTTTTTTTATCAATGAAAAACTCGTAATGTTCCTGTTTTGCATCACGTGTTCTGATAATTCCACCTGTATAACCATAAAAAGAGAGACCATGTTTTTGAATGACTTTAGTCGTTGTTTCAATCCATGAGCCGTCGATTGCCCCATTTTGTTTAAAAGCGCTTTTAACAATCGTAAGGGCTTCCGATGAGGAAATTGACGACTTTCTTTTTTGAAGAATATAAGCGCTTGCAAATCCGACTGCAGCTCCTGCTATTAGTTGAGTCCATTTCACGTTATTCACCTGCTTTTTAAGGATATGTTTTCATCATTATATCAAATTGTCGAATGCTTTGTTAAGTTGAGTTATAGAAGAGAAGGACAGAACTAGCAACTATTTCCGGTTTTCGATACAATAAAGAAAATGATACATAAAGGAGAGTATATATGAACAATGAAACGCTATCTCTATTTAAAACATTAACGGAGTTACCAGGTGCCGCTGGAAACGAACATCAAGTACGTTCATTTATGCGCTCGCAAATTGAACCCCTTGTAGATGAAGTCATTCAAGATGGGTTAGGAAGTTTATTCGGCGTGCGCTATAATGAAGAAAAAGGTCCTAAAGTAATGGTAGCAGGACATATGGACGAAGTAGGATTTATGGTTACGTCTGTAACAGATAAAGGAATGCTTCGTTTTCAAACTCTAGGAGGATGGTGGAGTCAAGTACTGCTAGCTCAACGCGTCCATGTTGTTACCAAAAAAGGTCCTATCACCGGCGTAATTGCTTCTATCCCTCCCCATTTATTAGACGAATCACAGCGCAACAAGCCAATGGCCATTAAAAATATGATGATTGATGTGGGCGCAGATAGCAAGCAGGAAGTAGCAGAAATGGGCATTCGTCCTGGCGATCAAATTGTACCGATTTGTCCGTTTACGCCAATGTCAAATGAAAAGAAAATACTGGCAAAAGCATGGGATAACCGCTATGGGTGCGGACTTGCGATTGAATTATTAAAAGAAGTAAAAAATGAAAAATTGCCAAATATCTTATATTCTGGAGCTACTGTGCAAGAAGAAGTAGGGCTTCGCGGTGCTCAATCAGCTGCGAATATGATTAAACCGGATTTGTTTTATGCACTAGATGCTAGTCCAGCTAACGATACATCAGGCGATAAAAATGCGTTTGGACAATTAGGAAAAGGCGTATTACTTCGTATCTTTGACCGTACGATGGTCACACATAGAGGAATGAGAGAATTTATTTTAGATACAGCTGAGACAAACAGCATCCCTTATCAATACTTTGTTTCTCCAGGAGGTACGGATGCAGGGCGCGTTCATACTTCTAATAATGGAGTTCCTTCTGCGGTAATCGGCGTATGTTCACGTTATATTCATACTCATGCGTCTATGATTCATGTAGATGACTATGCAGCCGCAAAAGAATTACTAGTCAAACTTGTACGTTCTACAGACCAAACAACGCTCGATACGATTAAGCAAAACGGATAAAAAAGAACAAAGCAGCTGCTTTTGCGGTTGCTTTGTTTCATAATGACAGGAGAAAAAAATGAAAATTGCAATCGGAACGAAAAATCCAACAAAAGTAAATGCAGTAAAAAAAGTATTTGGAGATACTTTTACATATGTAGAGGTAGCCGTGCAGTCTGGGGTGTCGCCACAGCCTTTTTCTGACGAAGAAACCATCCAAGGAGCGGTTAACCGCGCGCGTGCTGCTGTCAAAGAGGCAGGTGCTGATATTGGTATTGGGCTTGAAGGAGGGGTGCAGGAAACACCTTATGGCTTATTCCTTTGCAATTGGGGAAGTCTTGTTACCTCTAAGGACCTTGAACCGATTTTAGGTGGAGGAGCTCGTATTCGGCTTCCTGAAGCGGTAGCCGGTATGCTTCGTCATGATAAAAAAGAATTAGCCGAAGCTATGGAAGTGTATACAAACCAAAAGAATATTCGAAAAAAAGAAGGAGCAATCGGTATTTTCACCAATGGAAATTTAGATCGGACTGCTATGTTTTATCAGGTTGTTTTAATGCTAAAAGGACAGCTGGATTTTAGGACAAATCAAGCTGTTCAATAGGAAATTTCTTTGTAACCCTTTATAATAGAAAAGCATCAGTGTATGATAGTTGCAACAACTCATATACTATGTTTTGATGTAGAAGGATTAAATAATGTATAGGGCTTTAGCCGTTTAAATACGAAAGTCAAAGAAAAAGTGGAGGAAGAAAAATGGAAAAAATGCAAACAATTGAACAATACAAAGAAATCATTAAAGAAGGAAAACATATCATGATGTTTTCAGCAGACTGGTGCCCAGATTGCCGAGTAATCGAGCCTGTGCTTCCAGAAATTGAGGCCAATCATAGCGAGTATACATTTCACTATGTCGATCGTGACGACTTTATTGATCTTTGTGCAGAATTAAGCATCTTTGGAATTCCAAGCTTTGTTGGTTACAGCAACGGAGAAGAAACAGGGCGTTTTGTCAGCAAAGATCGTAAAACAAAAGAAGAAATTGAAGAGTTTATTAACGGCTTAAATGCATAAATCAAGTGAAGACTGATAGCGATCTACAGCTATCAGTCTTCATACATAAAAATGAGAAAAGGAGGCGTAAATATGGCGAAAATGAATAGTCAAAAGATGAGAAAACTACTAGAAGAGCGATTAACGGGTGCGGATTGGTCATTTTTATTTGATCGTGAAAAAGATACGCTGCGCGTTGAACATCAGGAAACGAAAAAAGGTGTAACCATTTCTTTACCTGGGCTAATTGCAAAATGGGAAGAAAAAAAGGAAGCGGCTCTAGATGAAATGGTATATTATATAAAAGAAGCTCTTCGTGTTATGAACGATGAACAGCAGGTAACGGGAAAAGAAAAGCGCATTTATCCAGTTATTCGCTCAACGTCTTTTCCAGATAAATCGAATGAAGACGTGCCGTTGATTTATGATGAACATACAGCTGAAACACGCATTTATTATGCGCTTGATTTAGGCAATACATATCGTCTATTAGATGAGAAACTAATTCGTAAGGAAGATTTAGATCTATCCGCAGTGCGGGAAATGGCTAAATTTAATCTTCGCTCTTTGCCGATTTCACATAAAAAAGATACGGTAGCAGGCAATGACTTTTATTTTGTAAATCAGAACGATGGATACGATGCAAGCCGAATTCTTAACGAGGCATTTTTGCAAGATTTTGCTTCTAGTGTTTCGGGCACAATGGCTGTAGCAGTACCTCATCAAGATGTGCTGATTCTAGCTGATATCCAAAACGAAACGGGTTATGATATTCTTGCGCAAATGACCATGAGCTTTTTTGCAAGTGGACGTGTACCCATCACAGCTCTTTCATTTTTATACGAAAACGGTGAGCTAGAACCTATTTTTATTCTAGGAAAAAATCGAAGTAAAGGACGGGACTAATTATGAATCTTTTTTATAATAAAGAAGGTATCGGCGATACGTTAATCGTCAAGCTAGAAGATATCGCAATTGAAAATCGTACGTTTGAAACAAAAGGCGACGTTGTGCGTATCTTTGATCAAAAATCAAATACAACAGCTGGCTATAACATCTTTCATGCTTCTTCTAAGTTAAAAGTAGAGGGAAATGGTTCTCTTGAATTAACAGAAGAAATGGTGGAAGAAGTAAATCATGTACTTAGCGAAAGCGGTTTTGAAGGTAAACTTGAAGTGGATTTATCTCCTAAATTTGTAGTGGGATATGTTCAAGAAAAAGAAAAGCATCCAAATGCAGATAAGTTGAACATCTGTAAAGTAGATGTTGGCACAGAAACACTTCAAATTGTGTGTGGAGCACCAAATGTAGACGCAGGTCAAAAAGTCGTGGTAGCAAAAGTAGGAGCGGTTATGCCAAGTGGTATGATCATTAAAGATGCAGAGCTGCGCGGTGTACCTTCTTCAGGTATGATTTGCTCTGCTAAAGAGCTGGCGCTTCCGAACGCTCCTCAAGAAAAAGGGATTTTAGTACTTGAAGATAAATATGAAGTAGGTCAACCTTTTCAAGCATAAAAGCAGAGTGCCATACTGATTTATAGGGCAAAAGCATGATGTTTTTTTACACGTATATTTCAAAGCGTTACAGTTGCTGAAAAGCAATTGTCAATTCTTAAAAAGGTTTGATAAAATTAAAAGCCACTAGTATATACTAGTGGCTTTTTTCGCGTTTAATTATGAGTGCTAACTAGACGCGAAAAAATATTTTTGCAAAGAGGAATTTTACTGTATAAATAAGGGAAGCAAAATAGTAGATTTTATAGTAAGAGTTCAAGCATACGTGATAGAATGATAAATGAAAAGATAGTATATATATCCATCTCAGAGAATACTTTGAGGCCAAAGGTAAATAAAGGATGCATGGATAGCTTTTTGTAGATATCGCAGCACTGCGGTATAAGAGGCTAAACGAAGTAAGATAGTCTGATAGAAAGAGTGATAAAAATGGGTTTTGTACGAAAAGTAATGGATTATTTACTAGGATACGAAGTGAAAGAAATCGTTGTAGACGAACATGGAAATACAACGGAAGAATACCCTTTAAATAGAGAAAAAACAATTCCTAAAAAGAAGGCTCCTAAGCCTAAACAAATGCAGTCAGTTCATCAAAAGCCAGTGATGAAAGCAGCGCCAAAACCTTCTGTTCCACACTCGGCCAGAACGCAAAAGCGGAGTTACAGTGAAGAGCAGCAAGATGTTCATACAAAAGTAGCTTATCAATATCCAAAAGGAACGTTTCGTTTTCCTTTAATTGATGATACGGGAGAAGCAAAAAAGGCAGCAGTTCCTAAAAATGAACCAAGGCCTGTAGCAAAAAAGGCACCGGCTCCGTTTTATCAAGAGCCTGCTCGCAAGTCGGCGCTAACGCAGCCTAAGTCAGTATCTCAGCCGTTAAAAACGGTATCTGAAAAGAAAGAAGCGGTTCCGCAAGTAAGAAAACGTCCGTTTCGTCCGACTGAAATTCCTTCACCTGTCTATGGGTTTAATAAGCGGCCTTCTAATGTTGTACAAAATGGAAGTGAGGAAGTAGTAGAATATGAGCTTCCGAGTACACAGTTATCAAAAGCAGCGTTTGAAGATGAAATTTACCGACGAGCGATGAATACAGCTGTTGTAGAGCCGTTAAGAAAACCAGTTTCTAAGCCTATAGCCGAAGAAGCACCGATTCAAGAAACAGAAGAAATGATGCAACTGTCTTCTCAGCGTTTTGCTCAGTGGAAGCAATATGAGGAAAATCAAAAAGAGAAGCTATCATTTCCTGAAGAAAAGCCAAGTTCTTCAGTAGCCGTAAAAGAACAGGAAGAGGTGCCAACTTTTGAAGAATCACACGCGGTCGAACCGTTAGTGGGACAAGAGAGAACTCTTGACTGGGATTTAGCGAAAGGTATGACAGCGGCCGAAGAAGTTACAATTTCAGAGGAACCGCGCCCGTCTGAATCATCAGTTTCTCTCCAACAAGAGATAGGAAATGAGACTGAAGAAGTAGAAGCAGAAACGTTGATGGACGGAAGCGCAGTGTTTTTACAAGCAGCAGAAGAAGTAGAAGTAGAAGCACTAAAGCCTAGAAAGAAAGAAGAAGCTCCAGCTGCTGAGAAAGAAAGTGACGTCATTCTAGAAGAGCCAGCAAACAGTGTTCATATGGAAGCAGAACATGAGCTGAATTCTGAAAGTTTAAATTCATCGCAACCCGCAGCTGATGAATGGCAACCAGAAGCGGCATCGGCTGTTGTTCACCAAGAGCTTGAAAATTCGGTGATAAAAGAGGAAGAGAGCAGTATGCAGGAAAGTCAAGAGTTACAAGAACAAGTACAGCAAGAGTCAGCTGTAGAACCTCTTGTACCTGCAGAACAGCCAGGAAATGCTGAACGAGCTCGCGGTAAGCGATTAGTGCCTTTTAACGTGATGATGCTGAAAAAAGACCGCACAAAGATGGATAACAACGCTCGAGAAAAAAGTCAGCCGTCTCAAGGTTCATACCAAAGGCAGGAGGCAGAAGCTCTGCAAAAAAAAACGGAAGTAAGTAGGCAAGAAGAAGTTCACGGTGAAAAAACCAAAGAAGCGGTTCCACAGGCTTCGTTAAAAGCTGAAGAACCTGTAAATGTAAAGGCTTCTTCTCCTTATGCATTTCCTGGAATGAACTTGCTTAACATTCCTCCAGCTGCTATTGAAGAAGATAATCAATGGGCGGATGAGCAGCGTGAGCTTTTGGATATGACATTAAAAAACTTTAACGTTCGAGCTAAGGTCGTAAACGTCACGCAAGGTCCTACCGTGACCAGATTTGAAGTACATCCTGAACCCGGTGTGAAAGTGAACAAAATTACGAATTTAACAGATGATATTAAACTGAGCCTAGCCGCGCGTGATATCCGAATTGAAGCGCCAATTCCAGGGAAAAATACGATTGGAATTGAAGTGCCAAATCGTCAAAGTAAGCCGGTGTTAATTCGTGAAATTTTGAGGCATCCTTCTTTTAGAAAAGATAACTCTCCTTTAACGGTGGCGTTAGGGTTAGATATTTCAGGAACGCCGGTTGTGACTGACTTGAATAAAATGCCTCACGGTTTGATTGCCGGAGCGACAGGGTCTGGTAAAAGCGTGTGTATTAATACTATTATCGTCAGCTTGCTTTATAAAGCTGCGCCGCACGAAGTCAAGCTTATGTTAATTGACCCTAAAATGGTTGAGCTAGCTCCTTACAACGGTATTCCGCATTTAGTCAGCCCGGTTATCACGGATGCTAAAGCAGCTACTACAGCTTTAAAATGGGCAGTAGAGGAAATGGAGCGCCGTTATGAATTGTTTGCACATGCGGGCGTACGTGATATTACAAAATACAACGAACGTGTAAAAGAACATAATGAAAAAAGCGGGGAGCTGCCATATCTAGTTATTATTATTGATGAACTTGCCGACTTAATGATGGTATCTCCTGGGGAAGTAGAGGAAGCTATTTGCCGTATTGCACAAAAGGCAAGAGCATGTGGCATTCACTTATTGCTTGCAACGCAGCGTCCTTCCGTAGATGTGATTACAGGCTTAATTAAAGCGAATGTGCCAACGCGTATTGCATTTTCTGTTTCTTCGCAAGTTGATTCACGTACAATTATCGACACAGGGGGAGCAGAGAAGCTACTAGGTAAAGGTGATATGCTGCTTCTTGAAAACGGCTCTTCTAAAAGCGTTCGAATTCAAGGGAACTTTGTTTCAGATGAAGAAATTGACCGCGTTGTAGATCATGTCAAAAAACAAATGAAGCCAACATACTTATTTGATCAAGAAGATTTGTTGAAAAAGCAGCAAAGCTTTGCTTCAAATGAAGAAGATGAGCTTTTCTATGAAGCATGCGAGTTTGTGCTAGATCAAGGCGGTGCATCTACTTCCAGTCTGCAAAGACGCTTCAGAATGGGGTACAATCGCGCAGCGCGCCTAATTGATATGATGGAGCAGCAAGGAATTATTTCAGAAGCAAGAGGAAGCAAGCCGAGAGATGTGCTCATTACCGAAAACGAGCTTCAGGAAATGGAAAGTCAAACAGCCACTTCTACATTTTAAGCTGTTTTTCTACATGTAGGTTAAAAAAGAGGCTATGCAAAATCAGCAGAATACAGCATTGTGTGAGCTAACGCTCTGTCACTGTATCCGTGGCCTCTTGTTTTTTTGCTTTAAGTTCGTTTATACAGAATTTGAGTAGAGATTTTGGAAGAAATCCATCAAGAAAAAAAGGAAAAGGTTTGTCAGAACTAGTAAAATGATTTACTATATGTAAGGATAATGTGTGTTTTGCTTTTTTAGCATGTGATAGTTTGCTATCATTTCTCACCAGCAGAAACATATGAGCTGAAGGCGTATAAAGAGGACAAACTAAAATAATTAGAGTACGAGTGAAGAGTAATGACAGAAGAAAATCATGAACTGATTAACTTTAATGAAATTCGTGAACAAAAGCAGCTTCAGTCTGATAATGCTATTTGCGACTTTTACAATCAATATTTCTTTTTTGTGAACCGCTATACGAATATACGAGAAAAAGTGCGGGCTTCACATTTATTTAAAGAGTTAGTAAACTTGCCTCATGAGGCGCCTCTGTCTGATTCCCATGAACAATTATTTTTTCAGTGGTTTGCATTTGAATATGTAACCATTCAGGGGAAAACCCTGCTGCAGCTTTTTTTAGCTGATCAGGCGAAGCAGAAAACAGAGTCGTTTTTGATTCAAGGAGCCTTTTTTTTGACGAGTGTACTAGAGCCAATTATTGTGTCTAAAGTACCTAATTCGTTTTTCTTAAAAGGATATACCCCATTGACAAATGAGCAGGTTATCATCAAAGATGTAAGAGGAAGATTTGCAAATTTAGAGGAACAACAAGTAATTTGGATTCGAAAAATAAAATCAATCGGATATGACGTGTTAATTGACTCTTTCTTTTTAGGACATAAACAACGCATTGAACAGTTAGTAACGCAATATAATGACAAAAAAAATGCAATGACATGGCGCTCGTTTTTAAAACAGCAGGCTATATACTATGTGATGAAGCCAAAATAAAAGGCCGTTTCGCAAGGCAAGAGAGTAGAAATGGAGTCATGGAGTTATGTTATAAGAAGTGATATAATGTACGAATGTTATCGTGAAATCAGCAATCAAACGACATTTATATACGTTTGTAAGAGCAATTCTAGATAACCGTCATATACTGTCTTACAGATAGACGAATGTTGGAGGTTCTTTATATGACAGTTTACCATTTTGTAGGTATTAAAGGAACAGGAATGAGTGCGCTTGCGCAAATCCTAAACGATATGGGCTTTCAAGTTCAAGGATCGGATATTGAAAAAGAAATTTTTACGCAAAAAGCACTAGAACAGCAGGGAATTCCTGTTTTACCATTTGATAAAAATAATATTAAAGACGGCATGACTGTAATCGCAGGAAATGCTTTTCCTGATACGCATGAAGAAATTGCAGAAGCAGCTTCAAAAGAAGGAGTCAAGCTTGTACGCTATCACCGTTTCTTAGGTGACTTTATGAAACAGTATACGAGTGTAGCCGTAACAGGAGCACACGGAAAAACATCCACAACGGGTATGTTAGCGCATGTGATTCAAGGAGCTGAACCTACTTCATATTTAATCGGAGACGGTACGGGTAAAGGTGTAAAAGACAGCAAGTATTTTGCGTTTGAGGCATGTGAATATCGCCGCCACTTCTTATCTTATACGCCAGACTATGCAATTATGACGAATATTGATTTTGATCACCCTGATTATTTTGCCAATATCGACGATGTATTCAGCGCGTTCCAAGAGATGGCACTTCAAGTCAAAAAAGGAATTATTGCCTGTGGTGACGATGAACATCTGCAGCAAATTCAAGCGAAGGTACCTGTTCTTTATTACGGATTAGGCGAAGAAAATGATTTCCAAGCACGTAATATCGTAAAAAGCACAACAGGCACAACATTTGATGTGTTCGTTCGTAATACATTCCACGCATCATTTGAAATTCCAGGGTATGGCGACCATAACATCTTAAATGCACTTTCTGTTATTGCACTTTGTCATTATGAAGAAATTGACGTTGCTGTGCTGCAAGAGCGTTTTAAAACATATCAAGGTGTAAAGCGTCGTTTCAGTGAAAAGAACGTTGGCAAACAAGTGCTAATCGATGATTATGCACACCATCCAACGGAAATTAATGCAACGATTTCAGCTGCTCGTCAAAAGTATCCAAACCGTGAAGTTGTGGCTGTTTTCCAACCGCATACTTTTACGCGTACACAAACGTTCTTAGAGGATTTTGCAGCAAGCTTACAGCACGCTGATAAAGTATATCTATGTGACATTTTTGGATCAGCTCGTGAGCATCAAGGTAAATTATCAATTGAAGATTTACGAAGCAAAATCAGCGGAGCTGAATTAATTAATGAAGAAACAATTGAATCGTTAAAAGACCATAATGAAGCTGTATTAGTATTTATGGGTGCTGGAGACATTCAAAAGTTTGAAAAACTATATCAGCAAACCGTATCATAAAAAAAAGGCACTCAGGAGAGTGCCTTTTTTTATTTCAAAACTCATTTTAAATTTTCAGGATTTAACGCTTTTAATTCCTCAATGACAAATAGCCCGTCTTTACGAATTAACACGTCATCGAAATAAATCTCACCGCCGCCGTATTCTGGGCGCTGAATCATCACCATATCCCAGTGGATATTTGACTTATTTCCATTATACGCATCTTCGTAGCACTCGCCAGGAGTGAAGTGGAAACTTCCGTCAATTTTTTCATCAAATAAAATGTCTTGCATTGGATGTTGAATATATGGATTTACGCCAATCGCAAATTCGCCAACAAAACGTGCGCCTTCATCCGTATCAAAAATGCCGTTGATGCGTTCTGTATCATTAGCGGTTGCTTCAACAATCTTACCGTTTTTAAATGTTAAGGATACATTCTCAAACGTAAAGCCTTGATAGTTAGAAGGAGTGTTGTAAGAAATTGTTCCGTTTACAGAATCACGTACAGGAGCCGTGTATACTTCACCGTCCGGAATATTCATTTCCCCGGCACACTTCACTGCAGGAATATCTTTAATAGAGAACGTTAAGTCTGTATTCTCACCTGTTAAACGCACTTTGTCCGTACGGTTCATGAGCTCAACTAAAGCATCCATCGCTTTGCTCATTTTGCCATAGTCTAAGTTACATACATCAAAATAAAAATCTTCAAATGCTTCTGTACTCATTTTAGCAAGCTGCGCCATTGAATCGTTTGGATAGCGAAGAACAACCCATTTTGTTTTTGGAACGCGAATTTCTCTATGTACTTTTTTACCGATCGTATTTCCTTGGATTTTCATTTTATCTGCCGGAACATCTGATTGTTCAAAAATGTTTGAACCAGAACGCAAGCCAATATAAGCATTCATTTCTTTCATCACATTTGCTTCGAAGTCTGCCATCATATTGAACTGCTCTTCTTGTGCACCGTTTAAAAGAGCGCGGTCTACCGAATGATCTTTTAGCAGTACAAATGGATAGCCACCCGCCTTGTACGCTTCATCTACAAGTGCTGTCACAAGTTCGCGCTGAAGTCCAAAGTTTTCGATTAATACTTTTTCTCCTTTTTGAAGGCGAACAGAATAATTAATTAAATTTTTAGCTAATGTCGCAATTCTAGGGTCTTTCATAAATAGTGCCTCCTTAAAATAACAATGATTGGTGATTCACTTTCTATTGTACCCCACTGAGCTTATTTTGTTTGTTTTTATGCTTTAAAATCCTTTTTTTCTTTAGGAAGGGAAATAACTCATATATCGCGAAATAATGTAACAATCTTCCCTTTTTCTGAATAAAGGCAGAGAGAATATGGTAAAGTTAAAGAGTCTATAGGGAATAGAAGGTTTAATTGTTTATAAAATTGGGAAAGTAGTTATAACAAGAGAGAAGAAAATAGGAGGTGCCTTGCACAGATGGTTATTATTCTTTATTTAAGCGCTGCTATTGTTGCCATTGCGATTTTTTACCTGGTGGTTTCCGTGTCCAAAACATTGAAATCCGTTCAGCACACATTAAATTCAGTGGCAGGTACTTTAGACGGTGTAGAAAAGCAAATGACAGGAATCACAGCCGAAACAACTGCACTTTTACATAAGACTAATCTGTTAGCTGAAGATATTCAGCGTAAATCCGAAGCGCTGAACACAGTGGTGGATTCTGTTAAAGGCGTAGGTGACTCAATCCAAGACCTAAATAAGTCTATTAAAAGCGTATCATCAAGCGTTTCAGAGAAAGTAGAAGAAAATAAAGAAACTGTTGCTCAAGTTGTTCAATGGAGCAATGTTGCATTAGACGTATGGGAACGTATAAAATTAAGAAAACAGAAAAAAGTTGACGCAGAGCCTGTACCTGTTGAAGTAAAAGAAAAAGCGGTTCAACGCTCACGCTCATTTTCATAAGGATGAACTTTAAAGGAGGAGACGCATATGTCAAACAAACCAAATAAACCAAACAACACTTCAAATAAAGGCTTTTTAGTAGGAACAGTGATTGGAGGAGTTGTAGGAGCTGCAACGGCATTACTACTTGCTCCAAAATCAGGTAAAGAGTTCCGTTCTGATTTAAATGAGCAGGCAGCTTACGTTCGTTTAAAAACAGAGCAAGCGAAAAACAGCGCTGTTGAAAAAGGACAAGGGTTTGCTCAAACGGCTAAAGAAAAAACGGCTGGTCTATCACAAACACTGTCTGAGCAATCTTCACAAGTAGTGGACAAGGTGAAAAACTTCCGTAAAGTAGATCCTGAACACGAAGCATTACCGCCAACAAGCTTAGAAGTGCTTGCTGATGAAGTTGAGTCTCAAAGCAACGAAGACGTTCAGCAAAAGCTAACAGAAGCTCAAAAAGCACTAGATGAAGTGGAAAGCACAGTGCCACGACCATAATAAAGAATCAAAAGCGTTTACCCTACAGGGTGAACGCTTTTTTTGTATGTAATTTAGGTTGGATAACAACAAGTAAATAATCGTTTCATTGCAGGAAACCCCCCCACCTTATAAATGAATTTATGAGCATCATACATAAAGCTGAGCACTCTTTTTGTATGGAAACGGTCAAACCATGTAAACTTAAGAGTAAGTACAGAAAGGGTGAAAAAAATGAAAAAAATTTCAACAGTTGAAGAGTTCGAACAAGTTGTAAAGGAAAACAATCGCTTTTTATTTTTAAAACACAGTACAACGTGTCCAATTAGTGCAGCTGGTCATGAGGCATTTTCAGCATTTGCTTCTAGTCATGAAGACATTCCTTCTTATTATCTTCATGTCCAAGATTCACGTGATGTATCTAACTATATTGCTGAGACGTATGAAGTGAAGCATGAATCACCTCAAGCGCTTCTGTTTGAAGATGGAAAAGTAAAGTGGCATGCTTCTCACTGGAACATTAACGAAGACGAATTAGCAAAAAACGTAGCTCACTAATCGAAAAAGTATTTTAGTAAAAGAAAAATCCGAACATTAATCGTTCGGATTTTTTCATTGGCGGGGTGAACGTAGGTTTACTGTATGGAGCTGCTTCTAGCGGTAGATTGGAGGGCAAGACGAAGACTCCTGCGGGAAAAGCGAAACAGGTGAGACCCCACAGGAGCGTAAGCGACGAGGAGGCTCAGCGGCCGCCCGCGAAAAGCGAAGTCTTGCACAGAAATCAACAGCGGTATGACACGCAATCCATAATAGATTGTTTATCCCATTTGTTCGCCTTTAGATTGGAGCGATTTAGCTATGCCTCAACCTCTTTTTTTTATAAGCTGATTGCGGTTTCATCCGCTTTTTCGTACAATAGATGTAGTTTAGCACATAAAAGCAGAGAAGCCCCTTACATATATCCTCCATCATCTATCATCTTATGTAGTAACCCTGCTAAACGGATTTTTTAAAATCAGTGAAAGGGTGGACGTACATGACGAATTCAGATCTTCAGCATTTGCGATCTCAAATTGACGAAGTAAATATGAAACTGTTAAAGCTTATTAATGAGCGAGGCGAGCTTGTTCAAGAAATAGGAAAGTTAAAAGGAATGCAGTCAACCAAACGTTTTGATCCCGTTCGTGAACGAGCAATGCTTGATGCGATTTTAAGCAAGAATGAAGGACCGTTTCAAACGTCTACGCTTCAACATATTTTCAAAGAGATTTTTAAAGCTCATTTAGAGCTTCAAGAAGATGATCATCGTAAAGCACTTCTTGTATCCCGTAAAAAGAAGCGGGAAAATACAATTGTTACGGTAAAAGGAGAAACAATTGGTGACGGACTTCAGCGTTTTGTAGCAGGACCTTGTTCCGTTGAAAGCTATGAGCAAGTAGCAGCCGTAGCAAAAGCCGTAAAGCAGCAGGGCGTGCGGATGCTTAGAGGCGGAGCCTACAAGCCAAGAACATCTCCTTATGATTTTCAAGGCCTTGGCTTAGAAGGATTGCAAATTTTAAAAAGAGTAGCTGACGAATACGATTTAGCCGTTATTAGTGAAATTGTCGACCCGGCTGATATTGAAACAGCTGTAGAATACGTAGATGTGATTCAAATTGGTGCTCGTAATATGCAAAATTTTGAGCTGTTAAAAGAAGCGGGTGCGGTGAAGAAGCCTGTCTTATTAAAGCGAGGCTTAGCCGCTACGATTGATGAGTTTATTAATGCTGCTGAATACATTGTTTCAAAAGGAAATGATCAGCTGATTTTGTGTGAACGAGGAATTCGTACGTATGAGCGAGCAACGCGAAATACGCTGGATATTTCAGCTGTTCCCATTTTAAAACAAGAAACTCATTTACCTGTTTTAGTCGACGTCACGCATTCAACGGGAAGACGAGATTTACTTGTTCCAACGGCTAAAGCAGCTCTTGCCATTGGGGCAGATGGAATTATGGCAGAAGTTCATCCAGATCCTGCGGTAGCACTTTCTGATTCAGCTCAGCAAATGGATATCCCGCAATTTACAGAATTTATGAAGCAGCTAAAACCTATATGTAACTTAAATTTATAAAAAAACGTAAAAATGAAAAATTCGTATACTTTTATGACAAGTTTGAGGCACTTAATGGTTTCAAGCTTGTTTGCCTTTCGTTATAATAAAGATAAGCGAAATTATCACGTATTTTGAAAACAGTCGATAACTTTTGTCAAAATAGGAAAGAATAAGTGCAAATCCAAAAAACAAGAATTTATGAAATTCTCGTGAAACTTGTCGGAAAAAGGCGGTAAATACGTTGCGATGAAGCACATAGTATCGTATAGTAGTTACAGATATTCGCTATCATTCTGTGATTGCATATGATATAAATTCGCGATTCACTTTTTTTATTTACTTAATATACACCGTCTTTTACATTGTTACATATAAACTGGTAAAATTGTCTTTGCCACGTAATAATAAGGGCATAACAGGAATGATTTAGATGCATACAGGGTATCTAAGCTGTATGTAAGAGTGAAGGAGCTAGAAATAGCCATTCTATAAAGGAAGATGGATTTATATACGTAAATACAAGAAATGAAATAAGGATAAAATAAACGAAATGTTTTTCGATAAGGAGTGTTTGTTGTGAACGTAACAATTTATGATGTAGCAAGGGAAGCAAGCGTGTCGATGGCAACGGTTTCTCGTGTGGTAAACGGAAATCCAAATGTAAAACCATCAACTAGAAAAAAAGTATTAGAAACAATTGAAAGACTAGGCTATCGTCCGAACGCAGTAGCGCGTGGATTAGCAAGTAAAAAAACAACGACAGTAGGAGTTATCATTCCTGATATTTCAAATATTTTCTATGCAGAATTAGCGCGTGGAATCGAAGATATTGCAACGATGTACAAATATAATATCATCTTAAGTAACTCCGATCAAAATCAAGATAAAGAACTTCACCTTTTAAATAACATGCTTGGTAAACAAGTAGACGGAATCATCTTCATGAGTGGGAATGTAACGGAAGAACACGTAGAAGAGCTAAAAAAATCACCGGTTCCAGTTGTACTTGCAGCATCAATCGAATCAACTAACCAAATCCCATCTGTAACTATTGATTATGAACAAGCAGCTTTTGATGCAGTGCAATCACTAATTGACAGCGGTCATAAAAATATTGCATTCGTTTCAGGTACGTTAGAAGAACCAATCAATCATGCGAAAAAAGTAAAAGGGTACAAGCGTGCTCTTACTGAAAGCGGATTGCCTGTACGTGATTCTTATATTGTAGAAGGAGACTACACGTACGATTCAGGTATTGAAGCGGTTGAAAAACTATTAGAAGAAGATGAAAAGCCAACTGCTATTTTCGTTGGAACGGATGAAATGGCATTAGGCGTTATTCACGGGGCACAAGATCGCGGGTTGAATGTACCAAACGATCTAGAAGTTATCGGTTTTGATAACACAAGACTTTCAACAATGGTTCGTCCTCAGTTAACATCTGTTGTACAGCCAATGTATGATATTGGTGCAGTAGCGATGCGTCTCTTAACAAAATACATGAACAAAGAAACGGTAGACAGCAGCATTGTACAGCTTCCTCACCGCATCGAGTTCAGACAATCAACAAAATAATACCTGTGAATGAATAAGAACGAATCCAAAGTTCAGACACGGGGAGATAGAATATGAAAAAAATTGATATGCTCACACCTATAGGGATACTAATTGGTATCTCTATGGTTGTGTTTGGGGTTATTTCAAGTGGAGGAATGAGCGGTTTTTTAGCTTTTATTGATGTACCATCGATTTTAATTGTACTGGGAGGCGTTTTTGGTACGCTGTGCGTGAGTTTTCCTTTAAAACAATTGAAAAATATGGGAAAAGTAGGGAAACAAGCGTTTCAATCTAAAGAAATAAACGTAGAAGAAATTGTAGGAACATTTGTACATTTATCGGAAAAAGCGCGTCGAGAAGGACTTCTATCGTTAGAAGCAGAGCTTGAACAAATCGATGATTTATTTGTGAAAAAAGGTATTTTGCTAGCCATTGATGGAGTAGAACCGGAAATGATTCGAGAGCTGCTTGAAGCTGAAATAGCTGCATTGGAAGAAAGACATGCGAGAGGTCGAAGTATGTTTGAAAAAGCAGGCGATTATGCCCCCGCTTGGGGAATGATTGGGACGCTCGTTGGGCTAGTGCTAATGCTTAAAAGCCTTAATACCCCTTCATCGCTTGGGCCTAACATGGCAATTGCTCTTTTAACGACTTTCTACGGGGCGCTGCTTTCAAACTTGTTTTTTCAGCCAATCGCAGCTAAATTAGCTGGTAAAACGGAGCATGAGCTTTTTGTTAAAGAAGTGATTATTGAAGGCGTCATCGGCTTGCAGGCGGGTCAAAATTCTCGCTTTGTGCAAGCAAAGCTAAAAGTATTTGCCCCTGTTGAAAAACGAAAGCTGGAAGAAAAGAGAGAACACGTTCGTGAAGCGTAGAAGAAAAAGGTATTCGGCACAGTCGCCAAAATGGATGGTAACATTTGCTGATTTGGTGACGTTAATATTAGTTTTTTTTATTTTACTATTTTCAATGTCTAGCGTGGATAATCAAAAGTTTCAGACCGTTGTCAATTCGCTTACAAGCGGTGGATCATTAGCTTCTGTAGAAAAGAGCCAGCAGTCTCAAAAGCTGGATAGCATTTTAGCGAAAGTGCAGGACTACCTGAAGGAAAATAAGCTTCAGAATGTCATTACTGCTAAGCGAGATGAACGCGGGGTTGTGCTTATTTTACAAGAACAGGTGCTGTTTGAAACAGGACAAGCCGACATTTTGAAAAAAGGTACCCCTTTTCTGGATGAATTAGGAAGGTTATTCAGTACTATTCCAAATGATATTAAAGTAGAAGGTCATACCGACAATCGACCCATTCACACCTATCGTTATCCATCTAATTGGGAACTATCGGCAGCGCGTGCTAGCGGCGTCATACGTTATTTAACGAACCATTTTTCTCTTTCTGCTAACCGCTTTGAAGCACTTGGATACGGAGATACAAAGCCGCTTGTTCCGAACACGTCTAATGGCAATCTACAAAAAAATAGGCGCGTCGAAATTATTATTTCAGATCCCGAAGCACAGTGAAAAAGGCCATACACTTGTATAGCCTTTTTTTAAGAATGAGATGTATGAGAACGAATAGGATAAAGAGCGCGCTCAAGAGTTTGAGCGTTTTTTTCTGTTATTTCTGGTTTTCTTGGAATTGGCTGATAGATATTAGGTTCATCATCCCACTTTGTGCAAACGGGGTGAGGCGATATTTTTGTCCATTTTTCAAGCCATGACAGAGGAAGCATGCCTTCTGCCTTTCGTTCAATCATTTCAAGCCAAATAAATGACCAAGCCCGAGGAACAACCCGCCAAATATCATAACCTCCTCCGCCAACCGCAATCCATCTTCCCTGACAGTATTCATGGGCAATTTCATGAGCAATTTTAGGAATTTCACGGTATATTTTCGTGGTGCCGCATAAATGAGTGAGCGGATCGTAATAATGAGAATCGGCTCCATTTTGTGTCAAGATAACATCTGGTTTAAAAAAAGCAGCTACTTCTTTTAAAGAGGTCTTATAAACGTCGAGCCAAGACTCATCTTCCGTATAAGCATCAACAGGCACATTAAATGAATAACCATAGCCTTCACCGTGCCCGCGTTCGTTAACGTTTCCCGTGCCTGGAAACAAGTAGCGTCCCGTTTCATGAATGGAAAGAGTGCAAACGGAAGGGTCGTCATAAAATGTCCATTGCACTCCGTCACCGTGGTGAGCATCTGTATCGACATAGAGAACACGCGCGTTGTACTTTTGCTGCATATATTTGATGGCTACCGCGCTATCGTTATAAATACAGAAGCCGGAAGCTTTTCCTCGAAAGCCGTGGTGCAATCCTCCTCCTAAATTTAGAGCATGCTTAGCTTTTCCAGTCATCACATAATCTACAGCAGTAAGTGTACCCCCAACTAAAAATGCACTAGCTTCATGCATGTTGGGAAACATAGGTGTATCTTCTGTTCCAAGACCAAAATCTGCTGCTTTTTCAACAGAAAGCTCGCCGCTTCCTGCTAATTTTACCGCTTGAATATAGCTAGTATCATGGACAAGCTGAAGTTCTTCATCAGATGCCATCCGCGGTAATACAATATCTTGATTGCCTAAAGCGCCAAATTCCCGTAACAGTTCATATGTTAGTTGAACACGAAGCTGGTTAAACGGATGATTATTGCTGAATTTGTACGAAAGAATATCATCTGAATAAATAAATACAGCATTACTAGTCATTACGTCATCTCCGGTAATTTAGGCCACAACACCTCATAGCCGTTTTCTTTTAATGTATTTATACTAATCAATGGATTAATAGCTTGAATGCGAAGCACAAGAATTTTATATCGTTCATCTACATCAGGGTAGACGAGTACGCTTAAGATGTTTGTTTTCTTTGAACCAAAAAGGGATGTAACTTCAGCGAGCACGCCAGCCTTATTTTCTACTTTTATTTCAATTTGTGAACCTGGCTTATTGGTGCCGGTAAGCTGAATAAACGTATGTAATAGATCTCTTTCGGTAACAACGCCTACTAACCGCTTGTTTTTTGTGACGGGAATACAACCGATTTGATGTTCATAAAAAATACTTGCAATTTCTTCAACAAAATCAAGAGGGTGAGCTGTAATGACTTCTTTTTGCATAATCATCCGCACGGGTTCGGATAGAAGAGCAGATGTATAAGTATTATCTAAAATAGATGGACTTGCATCTCTTACGTCTCGATCAGAAATGATGCCAACTACGTGATGAAGGTCATTAACGATAGGAATATGTCTAATCTTATGTGTATCTAAAAGTTTCATAGCTTCAGCAATCGTATGGTCGGGGGTTAAGGTAACGAGATCAGTTTTCATCATCTCTTCAACAATCATCAGACACAGCTCCTTTTCTTAAAGGTCAGCTTAATACATAAAGCGATTTCGAAAGCGCAGGCTATCAAATTCTTGTATGCTTTCTTGAGGTACTCTGCTCCCGATTCTTACCATCAAACAATTAGCAGGGTGGGAGCTAATCTCCGGATCATCTGTGGCAAACCACGTCAGTCCGCCTTTATTCATCATTTTCTCCATAATTTTGCGGTAATCCCACACATTTAGCCCTGTTCCTTTTAAATCCCAATGCCAGTAGTATTCTGTCGTAATGACAATATAATCTTCCATTGCATCATCCATCATAGATACGATAAGCAAGTTTTTACCAACAGCGTAGCTGCGAAATGGAGCGGCTACCTCTATAGCTCCTAATTCGATTAAATTCTCCATATTTCCTTCCGACCATCGTTCTAGAGGATCGGGATATAAAAAGGTTACATAACCAATGATTGTATGATGATGGCGAGCAATAATGATTCTACCTTCAGGCAAGTTGGCAATCTCGATCAATGCTTCTTTTTGCTGTTCAGGTGGACGAAAGGCCGTTAGTTGCTCATGAAAATCAAGTTGTTGCAAGGTCTTGGAGGAGACAGGTCCTTCAATAACAATTGCTCCGACAGCGGTTTTTAGTTCTTTCATATTGTATGTTTGGGAATGTTTCACATGAATCACCACCTTCAAGCAGTCTTATCTGTATTATAATACAAAAAAAACTTTATATTAAAGCGTTTTCAAAAAATTAAATAAAAGAAAAGGAGTTTTTTAAAATATATAGAATAGAAAATTAAAAGAGATTCTTGTTAATTCGACACTTGTATAACAAAGGTTGTCATATAACAAGGGAGACTATTATCCCAATTCCGACAAATAATTTTTATAAAATTGTGAAAAGTCTATTTTTGTTATATAATAGGTTTGTAAATTTTATACATAAGGGGGAGTTTGTGATGAAGGTGGAAGCGCTTCCTGTAATTGAAGGGGTATACAACTTACAGGACTATGATAAAACGTATCAAACCTTTGACTGGTCACAAGTGGAGAAGGAATTTTCATGGCATGAAACAGGTAAACTAAATGCAGCTTATGAAGCAATTGATAAGCACGCAAACTCTACGCGTAAAAATAAAGTTGCGCTTTATTATCGAGATGCGCAGCGCAATGAAAAATATACATTCAAAGAAATGAAAGAATGGTCAAACAAAGCCGCAAACGTGCTAAAACAAGCAGACGTAGAAAAAGGAGATCGCGTGTTTATCTTTATGCCTCGCTCTCCGGAACTTTATTTTGCGTTGTTAGGCGCGGTAAAGCTTGGCGCTATTGTTGGGCCTTTATTTGAAGCGTTCATGGAAGGTGCAGTAAAAGATCGTTTGCAAGACAGTGATGCAAAAGTGTTAATTACAACGCCTGAATTGCTGAGCCGCGTTCCGGTGAAAGATTTGCCAGCTTTAAAACACATTCTCCTTGTAGGGGAAAATGTAGAAGAAGAAGGCATTCAACTAGATTTTCTGAAGCGATTAGAAGCGGCGAATAAAGAGGTGGAAATTGAGTGGGTAGATAGAACAGATGGTATGCTGCTTCATTATACATCAGGTTCAACTGGCAAACCAAAAGGCGTACTTCATGTTCACAACGCAATGCTTCAGCACTATCAAACTGCAAAGTGGGTACTCGACTTAAAAGATGACGATGTGTATTGGTGTACAGCAGATCCCGGTTGGGTAACGGGGACTTCTTATGGGATTTTTGGTCCTTGGCTTGCTGGAGCAACCAATGTGATTGTAGGAGGACGATTTAGTCCAGATGCATGGTATCAAGCACTTGAAGATTTTGGCGTAACGGTTTGGTACAGTGCACCTACAGCTTTTCGAATGCTAATGGGTGCTGGTGATGACTTAGTTAAACGCTATGATTTAAGCAATCTCAGACATGTATTAAGTGTGGGAGAACCGTTAAATCCTGAAGTGGTACGCTGGGGAATGAAGGTGTTCCAAAAACGTATTCATGATACGTGGTGGATGACTGAAACTGGCGGTCAGACGATTTGTAATTATCCGTCTATGAAAATTAAGCCAGGATCTATGGGGAAACCAATTCCAGGTATACAAGCAGCAATCGTTGACGATCAAGGACAAGAGCTTCCACCTTATCGAATGGGTAACTTAGCAATTAAAAAAGGCTGGCCATCTATGATGCATACGATTTGGAACAACAAAGAAAAGTATGAGTCATATTTTATGCCAGGTGATTGGTACGTATCAGGTGATTCGGCGTATATGGATGAAGACGGTTATTTTTGGTTCCAAGGCCGAATCGATGATGTTATTATGACGGCAGGAGAACGCGTGGGTCCATTTGAAGTAGAAAGCAAGCTTGTTGAACACCCTGCTGTAGCAGAAGCGGGTGTTATTGGTAAGCCTGACCCTGTGCGCGGGGAAATTATTAAAGCATTTATCGCACTTAGAGATGGGTATGAATCTTCAGATGAACTGATTGAAGATATTCGTCAATTTGTGAAAAAAGGGTTAGCTGCTCATGCAGCCCCGCGTGAAATCGAGTTTAAAGATAAGCTACCTAAAACACGAAGTGGTAAAATTATGCGTCGCGTTTTAAAAGCGTGGGAATTAGATTTGCCAACGGGCGATTTGTCAACGATGGAAGACTAAGGAGTAAATGTTTCAATCTTTGTAGGGAAAATAAGTGATTTTTATAAAGTTCAAACAGCCAGCTGTTTGAACTTTTTTTTGGACTTGAATTTTAAAATGAAATCATTCATAATTGTGGGGTGTAAACTTTTAAATAAAATAAACTGCAGTGATAGGAAGAAGTAATACTTGTCTCCCTGTTTAAGAGAGCTGATGGTTGCTGAAAATCAGTACATAGACAAATATGAAATACGTCCTTGAGCATCTTTTGTGAACTTACAGTAGCAAAAGACGGGTAGACCGTTACATCATTTAAGTGGGAAATAATTTATTTCCAAATAGGGTGGTACCGCGATATTTTCGTCCCTTCTTTTTTAAGAAGGGGCGTTTTTTATGTTGTTCAACAAATTGTAACGAGCAATTAGATAAAGGAGAGAATATATAACATGGATATTTTACAAGATCTTGAGTTTCGAGGGCTCATTAACCAACAAACGGATGAAAAAGGTTTAAGTGAACTTTTGAGTAAAGAGTCTGTTCGTTTGTACTGCGGATTCGATCCGACAGCCGACAGCCTTCACATCGGCCACATGCTTCCTGTTTTAATTTTACGTCGCTTTCAACAAGCTGGACACCAACCAATTGCATTAGTTGGTGGAGGTACGGGTCTTATTGGAGATCCAAGCGGTAAAAAAGCAGAGCGTACGTTAAATGAAAAAGAAACGGTTGCCATGTTTAGTGAGCGTATTAAAGGTCAGCTTTCACGCTTCTTAGATTTCGAAGAAGGTGAAAATGCAGCAGTTATTGCAAATAACTATGACTGGATTGGCTCATTAGATGTTATTACATTCCTACGAGATATCGGTAAAAACTTTGGTATTAACTATATGATGGCAAAGGATTCTGTTCAATCTCGTATCGAATCAGGCATTTCATTTACGGAATTTAGCTACATGATTTTACAGTCATACGATTTCTTGAATTTATACCAAACATATAACTGTAAGCTTCAAATTGGCGGCAGCGACCAATGGGGAAATATTACGGCTGGCTTAGAATTAATTCGTAAATCAGAAGAAGATGCAAAAGCATTTGGATTAACAGTTCCGCTTGTAACAAAAGCGGACGGGACGAAGTTCGGTAAAACAGAAGGCGGAGCAATTTGGTTAGACCCTGAAAAAACAAGTCCGTATGAATTCTACCAATTCTGGATTAATACAGATGATCGTGATGTTATAAAATATTTAAAATACTTTACATTCTTATCACACGAAGAAATTAATGAATTATCAGCTTCTGCAAAAGAAGCTCCTGAAAAACGCGAAGCACAAAAAGCACTAGCGGCAGCGATGACTACGCTTGTACACGGTGAAGAAGCTCTTGAGCAAGCAATTCGTATTTCGCAAGCTTTATTTAGCGGAAGTATTTCAGAGTTAACAGCAGAAGAAATTAAGCAAGGATTCAAGGATGTTCCTTCTTACACGCATACAGGTGAAGATATTGGTTTAATTGATTTACTTGTAGAAAGTAAAATTTCTCCTTCTAAACGTCAAGCACGTGAAGATATTTCAAACGGTGCGATTTACTTAAACGGTGAGCGTGAACAAGATTTACAAAAAACAGTAGGTGCAGAAGACCGTATTGAAGGTCAATTCACAGTGATTCGTCGAGGCAAGAAAAAATATACCCTTATTCAATACGCATAAAAAAAGGCCGAAAGGCCTTTTTTTATATATAGACAGCAAAAAAGCCGCTCCATAAGGAACGGCTTTTTACTATTAACGAGAGTAGAACTCTACGATTAGTGCTTCGTTGATTTCAGCAGATAATTCAGAACGCTCTGGTAAGCGAGTGAATGTACCTTCTAATTTCTCAGCGTCTACTGTTAAGTAGTCTGGTACGAAGTTGTTAACTTCAAGCGCTTCTTTCACGATTGAAAGGTTACGAGATTTTTCGCGAACACCGATCACTTGACCAGGTTGTACACGGTAAGATGGGATGTCAACGCGTTTACCGTCAACTAAAACGTGACCGTGGTTAACTAATTGACGAGCTTGACGACGAGTGCGTGCAAGACCCATACGGTATACTAAGTTATCAAGACGAGCTTCTAAAAGAATCATGAAGTTCTCACCGTGCTTACCAGTTAATTTACCAGCAGCAACGAATAAGTTACGGAATTGACGCTCAGTTACACCATACATGTGGCGTAATTTTTGCTTTTCTTGTAATTGTAAACCGTACTCAGAAATTTTCTTACGTTGACCTGGGCCGTGTGGACCTGGAGCGTAAGGGCGTTTTTCTAATTCTTTACCTGTACCACTTAGAGAAAGACCTAAGCGACGAGAGATTTTCCAACTTGGACCTGTATAACGAGCCATGATGACTCCTCCTTGTTTGTGTTTTTATTTTATGCAAAACAAAAACAGACACATTCTAGCGATATGCTCATTTTGTTTTCATGTACCATCGCTCTAGCAGCAGAGAGTTACACGATACACCATCTTGTTAAAAGAATTGCTACTTCTGTAAAACAATCTTTTAATGAGGAACAAAATGAAAAAACATAAAGAAGATTGTATAAGCTGCAATATTTCACACAACGAGTATTATAGGTGTTTCCTCGTATAAAGTCAAGGAAGATTGAAGATTAAAAGAATGTAAAAGAAAGGATATATTCTTTTGAAGTATGAAAGAAGAAGAAAGAACGTAAGAAAACGGTGGTGATGGGCTAATCAAACGTTTGTTTAATAAGCAAAAACCGCTGATTTGCAGCGGTTTTTTTGCTTATTCATATTCAAAGAAAGGAAGTGAGTTCTTTGACGAATTCTTCAAGATACTGTTGATCGATCTCATCAAAGCGATTTTTGATTGGACTGTCAATATCAAGAACACCTAAAAGTTTACCATCTTTTACCATCGGTACAACGATTTCAGATTGAGAAGCAGCATCACATGCAATGTGGCCAGGGAATGCATGAACATCTTCAATTCGCTCTGTTCTTTGATTTTGAGCTGCTGTACCGCATACGCCTTTTCCAAGTGGAATGCGAACACAAGCCGGCAGCCCCTGAAAAGGGCCGAGTACTAACTCGCCGTCTTCCATTAAATAAAAGCCTACCCAGTTTACTTCATTTAAAAATTGATTTAGTAAAGCTGAAGCATTTGCTAGATTAGCAATTGTATTGCTTTCTCCTTCTGATAAGGCGCGTAATTGCTTAATTACCAATTCATAATCCTTTTGTTTTGAGCCGCTGTAGTTTTCGACATTAAACAATGTATTCTCCTCCATTCAACATAAGATTTAATGAGTTTTTATCAGGAAACGTCAGTTTTAACGCTACTTTGTCGATAAAAGATTACAGGAACTAAAAAGCCTATCACGAATTATGTAGAGAGGCTACTAAAATCCTTTTTAAATACTGTAACGATTTCTACACAATTTTGCAATCATATGTGTTTTGTAAAAATAAATCGAAATGAGGTGTAGATAGATGGCTGTACAGTCAAAAACGAAAGAGAAAATTATTGATGCGGCTGTTTCTCTTTTTAACGTAAAAGGTTTTGATGGTACGTCGGTGCGCGAGATTGCAGGAAAAGCGAAAGTGAACGTAGCGAATATTTCATATTATTTTCATAGCAAAGAAGGATTGCTTGAAAGTTTAGTGATTTCTTATTTTGAAGGTTATATTGGGGTACTGGAGCAAGCATTCCAAGAAATGAAAAAGCTGTCTTCAACAGAAAGTATGATCGTGATGATTCGAGCTATCTTACATTACCAGCACGAAAATAGGCATATTGCCCGGCTCGTATATAGAGAAATCTCTCTTGACACGATTTTAATTCGAGAAGTTATGACTACGTATTTAACCAAAGAAAAATACTACTTAAAAACAATCCTTGAAAGAGGGATGAAAGAAAAGGAATTTCGAAAGCTGCACGTTTCCTTTACAATCATTGAGCTTAAGGGCATGCTGTCTATGCCTTATCTTCATCCTCAGTACCTAAGTGAAGTTCTTCATATATTGCCTCACGAACCGTATTTTGTTCAGCAATATGCGATTGAGCTTGAGCAATGGGTGCACACAACGGTATGTTTGCCATATGAACGGACAAACAAACTGCGCGTTCAATTATCCTAAATGGAGCTCTCCATAGCCTTGGCCTAAATCCTTCGCACAGTGGGCGTCTGACCCATATACGAGAGGGATTTTTTTCTGTTGGGCTGCTTTTACAACAAAGGGAGCTGGATACGCTTCCTTGCACAAAGGCTTAAACAACCCTGCACCATTATAATCCAAAGCCAGATCTTTCATTTTTATTTCATCGAGTATTGATAAAATAATAGGGGAAAGTGTGTCTTCATATGGAAAGCGAGTTTGAAATTTATGTACGAGTGTCATATGACCAATGCGCTTAGGCTTATAAACGCCTAAATTGGCCTGTACAGAGCGTAATACCGTGTTGTAATACTTATCATATACTTTGCTTACGCTGCCAAACTTCTGTACAATATGTGCAAATACGTCAGCGCTAAAATCTAGGCAGTCATATCCTTCTTCATGTTTTAAGAAGTGGACAGAAAGTATGCTGTCATCGAGATAAGGACCATATTCGTTTAAGAAATCTGTTGTTTCGTGTTCAAATCCTTCAATAAAGTCAACTTCCAATCCGATATTAATACGAATATCGCGCTCAAATTCTTTTTTAACTTGCTGTACGTTTTGAATGTAGCGATCAAGTTTGTCAGGATCCATTCCGCTGTCGCGATCAGGCGTCGGATCACTGAAGCTTTTTGGTAATGGAGCATGCTCTGTAAACGAAATCTCCCCAAAGTTCAGGGAAATCGCCTGTTCAACATATTGTTGCAATGAATCAGGTGAACCGTGTGGGCAAAATGGAGTATGAATATGTTTGTCAACTTTCATAAAAAATGCCTCCTTTTTTCTTCTTTTTCCATTGTAACGACACAAAGTGACTCCATGCCAATATTTTGTATAAAAAAATTTAATTTTTTGCTCAAAAGTTGGACTTTACATGGTATCATAAAAACATTGACGCAAAAAAATTTAAAGGATTAAATTCACCCTTTTTATAAATAAGAAACTTGTCATGTAGAACGCACTGTAAGGGGGCTTAGTATGGAATTCATTATAGCACTAATCATACTTATTATCGGATTAGTTGTGTACGGAATGTTTTCACGTAAAAAGATTTATCAAGAAATTGATCGCCTGGAAACGATCAAAGTCGAATTAGCAAATACGCCAGTTGCAGAGGAAATTTCAAAAGTAAAAGAATTGAACATGACAGGTCAAACTGAAGAGCTATTTGAACGTTGGCGTGAGCAGTGGGATGAAATTATATCAACTAATCTCCCG
>Ga0164306_10000010_pt1 | contig 101062 bp, 108 predicted proteins | sample Whisoiple_242_MG_FD_110213 | JGI IMG/M metagenome (GOLD analysis project Ga0164306, IMG submission 110213) | Soil microbial communities amended with fresh organic matter from upstate New York, USA - Whitman soil sample_242_MG | ecosystem: Environmental > Terrestrial > Soil > Unclassified >... | reverse complement strand
GTGCTACAGTTGTAGTAAGAGTTACATAGTGTAAGCCAAATGTTCAGCGTAATGTTATATCTACTATTCATAAGAAGGAGAGAGAAAGATGCCAACAAATGAAAAAAAAGAATTTAAACTGATTGCACTAGATATGGATGGAACGCTGCTGAACAATCAGCAGGAAATTTCTAAAGAAAATCGTGAGGCCATTGCTAAAGCTCAAGAACAAGGTGTTCATGTGGTGCTAAGTACGGGACGCTCTCTTTTAACATGCCGTGAATACGCGCAATCTCTTGAGCTGTCTTCTTACCTTATTACAGTAAACGGAAGCGAAATCTGGGATGAATCTGGACAGCTTGTAGAACGAAAGTTAATTGATGCTTCACACATTGAGAAAATGTGGAATTTAACGCAAGAGCATAAGCTTAACTTTTGGGCGGTGACTACGGATAAAGTATGGAGAGATGAATTTCCAGAAGATATTGCTTCACAGGAATGGCTGAAGTTTGGCTACGATATTCCAGATGATGCTTTACGAGAAGAAGTGCTGAAACAAATAGCAGGCATTTCAGATTTTGAAATCAGCAACTCTAGTTTAACGAATCTAGAAATTAATGCACTTGGTATTAACAAAGCAAAAGGGATTATGACGGTATGTGAACGTTTGGGCATTTCAATGGATGAAGTCATTGCAATGGGAGACAGCTTAAATGATATGGCTATGATTGAAGCGGCAGGTTGTGGAATCGCCATGGGAAATGCTCAGGAAGCTGTAAAAGAAGCAGCGGACTGGGTGACAGATACAAATGTCAATAACGGAGTAGCGAAGGCTATCAGCCACTGGGTGCTGAAATAACAGCAGCTCTACACAGCAGGCACTGTTGCACCATTTAACTACTTCCCGCATAAACTGATACTGGATGCCTCCCTTAGAGTTCGTCTTATACGTATATATAAGGAGAAGCCATCTAGTTAAGGAGTGGGGAGTATGAGCGGTTTATCATTAGACAAGCTGTTAAAAAAAGCAGAAAATAAGTTGCAGAATGTACATGAAATAGTGCAAGAAAAATCGTACGAGCTCATTAGGCAAGCATATAAAGAAAGCATATTTGTTGTGATAACTGAAGGATTTAGATCGATAGAGCAGCAGCATAAACTATATTCAAAAGGCCGAGCAACACCAGGAAGTATCGTGACTAATGCTAAAGGCGGCTATTCTTATCATAATTATGGACTAGCTTTTGATATTGCGCTGCTTGATGACAACGGAGAAGTTGACTGGACCATTGATCGAAGATGGAACAAAGCGGGAGAGATAGGAAAAAGGATCGGGTTGGAATGGGGAGGAGATTGGACAAGCTTAAAAGATTACCCTCATTTTCAATATACATTCGGTTTATCTTTGTCGGAGCTTCGAAGTGGAAAAAAACCTGAGAAACAGACGGAAAAGGCTTCAAGAGTGCTAATTGAATACGGAGATCGAGGAAATCATGTACAGTTAATTCAACGTATGCTTATTCACTTAGGTTATTCTCTTTCTGGAGGAGCAGACGGTATATTCGGGTCTTCCACTCTCAAAGCGGTAAAAGCTTTTCAACAAGCACTTTATCTGCAGGTAGATGGAATAGTTGGACCGAAGACACTCGAAAAACTCTATAGCAATTTTAATAAAACTATGTTCTAAATAACCATAAAAATATGAGAACGAGAAAAGGAAGAAAAGAGATGGATGGAAATCGTCTCTTTTCTTCCTTTTCTGTAGTTATAGTAGAAAAACTGAAATTTATAAAGAAATAAAAAGGATTTTCTAAGCGTAAGAAACGTTCACGTGATCTAACTGGATAACATTGCTCAACAACACGATATCTTTATATATTTCACTTTTTACAGAGGCGTTTGAACAGTTTTGATAGTCTTTCAACAAGCGGCCAAGTTCTTTAATAAATAACAACGTCTCTTGTTCATTAATCATAGTCAAAACTCCTTGTTTAGAAATGAATCCAGGTCATTATATAGGAATTCTATCATATCTATACGCACCTGTTGACAAAAAAAGTTCGTCAATTTTTTTGTGAGAAGAAGAAATTTAGGGATATGTGGAATGCGTTCGACTCTCTCATTTTATCTATATGCAGCTTGTCTAAAAATATGAGAGTAGTTATAGTATAATATTTACTCCTAATCATGCAACTTAAAACCTATTTTAGAGGTTATCCGTAAATTCCCTCTATTGTAGAGCGATGGAACAAAAAAAGAATGCCTCATTTTGTATCTTTAGTATGATAACGTTTTGAAGAAATAAGGCATATGTTTGAGTTTTAAGATGGATTTGAATTAGATCTTTTGACACGCTCTTTTTGTAGGAGGGGCATATTTACTTTCTATTAAGGGAAATCGTAAAGCTCCAACGAGTTTCTAAATCAGAAACTCGTTGGAGCTTAATTTTTTGGATAAGGGATGTGCAAAAGTTCTGGGACGGTCACAAAATGATATCCTTCTTGTTTAAGTCTAGGAATGATGGTATCCAGCGACTTTGCGGTGTTGGAAAGGTCCATGGTCCAATGGCCTCCGTCGTGCATCAAAACAATTGTTCCGGCATGCATGTTCTTAAATACATTCTTGGTGATTTCTGCTTCTGGGATTTGCTTCCAGTCTAATGAATCAGAAGACCAGTTAATCGCATAGACATTTTCATTTGGCAGCTCGCTGATCATTTCTTGCGTTAAATTTCCATATGGAGGACGAAACAGCTGTGTTTCAAAACCGGTAATGTTTTTAATAATAGCCTGAGTTTTGGCAATTTCCCAGTGAAACTTTTCAGTCGATTCTTTTAGTAAATTGGGGTGCCAATAGGTATGAATCCCAACAGCATGACCTTCAGCTACCATTCTTTTCACCAGCTCAGGATGTTCGTGAGCTTTTGCCCCAATAAGAAAAAAGGTTGCTTTAATACCATGCTTTTTCAATTGATCCAATACATGTGGAGTAAAGCGCGGATCCGGTCCATCATCAAATGTTAGGGCGGTTTGCTTTAGGTGGTTATTACCTTGATAAAGCAAACGGTCACGCACAGCTATATTTTTTACTTGTTCCGCTTTACATAGTGCAGGAAGGGCTCCATTAAATAAGAAGCACAGTGTGAGAAGCAGTATACTAATTCTTCGTATCATGTACATGCACGCTCCTTTCTAGGACAAAGTATAACGTTATGATACCCGATTAAAAAATTTGTATGAAGCTGAATTGCCCTTTTGTTCCAAAACGTATGATATGCATGAAACAGCGCACTATAATAAACAGTTACTATTAGGTCAAGAAAGGAAAAAACAGATGAAAAAAATACTGATCGCTGTAGCATTAATCTTTTCGCTAAGTTTATCTCCCTTAGCTGAATATATTTCCTATCACGATGACTATAACGCAAGTGCAAGGTCGTATCGTTCGGGAAAGCGTTCGTTTAATAGACAGCCGAGCGTTAGACAAAATGAGCCAAGGTCTAATTTTTCAAACCGCAGAAATGGAACGGTAAATCGAGGCGTTACTCGTTCAAACCGCGGGGGATTCGCCCGTGGACTTCTGTATGGAGGGCTAGCAGGACTTTTATTTGGAGGTTTGCTTGGTCATATGGGGGCACTGGGCGGGATTTTTGGGTTATTAATTAATATTTTGGCTATTGTGCTTGTCATTAATTTAATTCTGCGCTTTTTTCGCTCTTCTCGCCGCGACAATAATTGGAGATAGGCCGTAATTGCTGTCATAAACTGATAAGAAAGCTCCATATAAATAAGAAAACGCTTTCTATAGTTAATCGAAAGGATGAAACGTATGTCAGCAAACAGACAGCGCAGCAAGTACTTGGCGTTTTGCACAGAATGCGGTCTCCCAAACAGGTTAACATTGTTTCTTTTAAGACAGTACGTTGCGACAGACGAATATAGCGGATTTTACTGTGGAAATTGCGGAAGTCGAAATGAATTTCCAGACTCTGTCATTGAATATATTAAAGAGCTATAAAACACAATCTCTTAAAAGATTGTGTTTTATTTTTTAGTAAAACTATGTTCTAAATGCGAATTAAAGAGAAAAACATAGCTGTGTACAAAAAAGAAACGATGACTAAATACTTTTTTTAGCCAAGATAATCGAGAAATTCCCCATTTCACGCTTGCTAATTAGGGGTAGTGCAAAACGGCTTATGAGAAGAACATTTAAAATTAGTGGCTGTAGAAATGACTAACATTTGTAACTGCAGAAAATCGATTGAACCATCCTTTAAAAGAACGCATATACTACATTAAAATTTTAAAAAAACGGAGGAATGGACTAATGCCTGTTTCCGTCATTTTTAACCAAATAAATGTGGTGAGCATGGTTTCCAATTCAGTAATTGCTTCGGGACAAAATAGCCAGCCAGATTGGAATTCCCAAGGTAAATTTAACTTAGGAAACGGATTTGCTGTAAATTCAGCTATATTGGGCAGTACGAATATCATTAATGATCAGGATGTTTGTGACACGCCAATTACCCAGCCGGAAAATATTAATCCTCAACCAGTTTCTCAGTTCTAGGAAAACAGAAGACGAAAGAAGTTGAAAAAGTTGATTATAAAATTTACTAATCTTAATGTTACGTATATTTCTACTAATTCTGGTATTTTCACAGGGGAAAATACTCAATCAGATTGGCAAGTAAATTGGAAAAGTAATACGGGGTTTGGTGAAATAATCGGCTATAACAACTTTGCCTCTCAAATTGTAAATATCATTAACGATAATGACGTCGTTGATTCCTATTTTTCTGAAAATATAGATGTCAACAACGCCCCTGTTACACAAAGTTAAATGAGGAAAAACGGGTTCCGCAAATACCCGTTTAAGCACTCTATTAATTATTCTGTTAGAGTGGCGAGAATAGATTAGTAATAGAGTTAAACCATCTTTTATACAGATGGTTTTTTGCTAGCTTATTTTAGGGTGTAATCGCAGCTATTAACATAGACTAAAAGGTAATGACAGGAATACTTTTATCGTAAACGGAGTAAGTATCATAGAAAAGACGTAAAAGCTCAAATGGTTAAAGAGACATTCAATTTGAGGTAAATAGATAAGAATTTAAACATAAGATAATGTATTTTCAGTTTTATATTGAATCAGATGAAGCAAACTTCTGTCTGTGAGGTGTTGTCTATGGCTAATATTCACTATCATTCGATTAAAGTAAACAAAATTCAAAATAGTTCAGGCCTATTTTACGGCGTTAATATTCAATATAAGTGGAATCATAAAAGTCGAATTTCTGATGGTTTCGGAAAAGTAGTTGGTAATTCTAATAAAATTTTAAATAATACCACCATTGCGAAAATCCCTAAAAAGAATGATGAATAAAAACGTAGAGTCAATCCTCCTTTCTGACCTGTTCAAAAGAATCATTTACATCATCTTCACCAAGAACAAGATGTGTGTTATAGGATAGTTGATTATCATCTCCCGAAATTGTACCAAAACCTGAATTACTGCTGCTGATCGTAGTTTCCCAATTTTGTTGCACATTCTTCCCTATAAAAACTCCTGCGTTGTTTTTAACCGCATTTACGGTGAGATCATCAAAAACGATCTGAGGAGAACGAAGATGTATTTTCATAATTCCTCCCGATACATATGAGACATTAATAGAAGTCATCTAATACACTATTATATGTTGTAGATGGGCTAAAAGTGTTAAATCAAATAAGGGGTCAAACTCTATGGATGAAAAGGTGCTGAATATACTCCAAAACATTGAAAAAAGGCTTACAGATTTAGAAAAAAACATGAATGAACTTTCAAAAAAAACGGTCCATTCTTTTCATTTAGATATAAAGAACGTTCAAACACTAAACTTGGACGAACTGTCTTATTATTTAGAGCACATTGATGTAAAGGAACTTAGTGGAACTTTGAATATTGGTAATACTTTTCCTTCGCAAACGAATCAATATCAAGCGCCGGGAAAGAAAGGTAAAAAAACAACAAATGAATCTGATGTCAGTCGAAAATCGGGTAGTCAGAATAATAAAGAAAAGGGTCCTTCTGAAATATCAGTTAAAATTAATGAAAGAAGTGTCCCTTATACACTAACCCATACGGAAGAAATGGGGGAGCCTGATCAAGCTCTACAGTCAACTTTTAGCATAGGGGACATCCACATTGGCACAATTGAAGATGCTTCAGCTGTGAATTTTGGCAATAATTTTCCGACAAACTTCAGAAGTCATAAAAAAGTGAGTCAAGGATTTGGCAATATTTTAGGCAACCAAAATGACATTCAGGACATCTTATCCTCTTTGGAAGAAAAAGATATATCAGAAGTATACAATGAAAGCCAAGACGGTAAGCCGCCCCAATGGCTGGACACAATGATAGAAGAACAAAAAAAGGAAATGGATGAAACAAAACTAAATGAAGATGAAAAGGGGGAATGAGCAATAGTATGTGAATGTTGGATCTCAAAAGCAGTGTTGTTGATGCTGAATTTCTGAAAGAAAGCTTTAATTGCGTAATAAAGAAGAATTAGTAATAGAAAACCTGCTTCTCTAAACGAGCAGCAGGTTTTCTATTTTATTTCTCATTTGCTGCAGTTTTAACATAAAAAAGAGCATGCGTAATTTAATTGAACACTGAGACAGATCGGTTCTTTCATTCCCACAGATATGGAGTCTCTTGGTAAACATAATAGTTCAACCAATTCATAAACAGCAGGTTGGCATGAGAACGCCATGTTTTTAAAGGGTTTTTGTCAGGATCATTGTTTGGGAAATAGTGTTCCGGAAGCTTTGGCTCTAGCCCTTTTTCTGTATCTCGAAGAAATTCTTCCTGCAGTGTTTGAACGTCGTATTCTGGGTGTCCTGTAACGAAAACAAACTTTTCGTCTTTAGACATCGCCATATAAACACCAGCTTCCTCAGAGTAGGAAAGAAGCTCAAGGTCAGGATGGTTTTTTACTTCATTCATGTCGACGTCGGTGTGACGAGAATGAGGAGAATAAAAGACATCATCAAATCCTCGCAGCAGCTTAATCGGTTCTTCACTCGATACAACATGTGTAAATACACCCGTGCATTTATCAGAAAGAGGTCGCTTGTCAATGCCAAAGTGATGATAAAGTCCGGCTTGAGCTCCCCAACAGATATGAAGGGTAGAAGTCACATTTGTTTTACACCAATCCATAATTTCTTGAAGTTCTTTCCAGTAGTTTACTTCTTCAAATGGTATATGTTCTACAGGTGCTCCTGTAATAATCATTCCGTCATATTTTCGTTCTTTAATTTGTTCAAACGTTTTATAAAACTGATCTAGGTGATTTTTACTCGTTGTTTTTGCTTTATGGCTTGCTGTGTAAAGAAGTGTAATATGCACTTGCAGCGGTGAGTTCCCGAGTAAACGTAATAATTGCGTTTCAGCTTTTTCTTTTTCCGGCATTAAGTTTAGGATAACAATATTAAGCGGGCGAATTTCTTGGTTAACCGCGCGCACGTCGTCCATGATGAAAATTCTCTCTTTTTCTAAAATTTCTTTTGCCGGAAGATCACGTGGAATATTAATAGGCAATAAAATTCCTCCTATTCGATTTCGAAGTAATGACGCGTATAAATGTTCTTTCTCACGTGAAGATGAGGTTCAACATTTATGTACAATATACTATTATAGGAATATACAGAATATTAAGCAATTGAATTTTGAAAAAAAAAGAGCATTAATATGCGTAATGGCTAAAATGAAATGGTACAATAAGGTTAAACTGGAGCGTTGCTATGCTTTTTTAGCGTGACTGAAACTCAGTAAAATTTATAGCACAGTCGTTCCTGTATTCATTAAACTTCATATCTCCCCCAGAAAACGGATTTTATCCTTTTTTGATGAAGTGTTTAAAAAGAATTCTCTGCAGAAAAGGGGTTTTTATATGACAACTAAGAAGCAAATAAAAAGTGATTTGCAAATTGCACAAGAGGCAACGATTAAACCGATTAAAGAGATTGCCGAGCAGCTAGATATTTTAGAGGCCGAGTTAGAGCCGTATGGACATTATAAAGCCAAGCTTTCTTTGTCCGTTATGGAACGTTTACACACAAAACAAGATGGAAAAGTGATTTTAGTTACAGCTATTAATCCAACTCCAGCAGGAGAAGGGAAGTCGACAGTGACGGTTGGCTTAGCTCAGGCATTACATAGATTAGGTAAAAAAGCGATTGTCGCCATGCGTGAACCATCTCTTGGTCCGGTAATGGGAATTAAAGGAGGTGCCGCTGGAGGCGGTTATGCTCAAGTGCTTCCAATGGAGGATATTAACTTGCACTTTACTGGAGACTTGCATGCCATCACAACAGCTAACAACGCGCTGGCCGCTATTTTGGATAACCATATACATCAAGGCAATGAACTGCGCATTGATACACGTAAAATCACGTGGAAACGAGTGGTTGATTTAAACGACCGCGCGTTGCGTCAGGTTGTCATTGGATTAGGTGGTCCGATGCAAGGTGTTCCTCGAGAAGATGGATTTGATATTACGGTGGCATCAGAAATTATGGCTATTTTCTGCTTAGCGTCAGATTTACAAGACTTAAAACGTCGCTTAGCGTCTATTGTGGTAGCTTACAACATGGATAATGAGCCTGTAACGGTTGCAGACTTAGGTGCACAAGGAGCGCTTACTCTTCTTTTAAAAGACGCGATTAAACCAAACCTTGTACAGACGTTGGAACATACTCCAGCTCTCATTCACGGAGGTCCTTTTGCTAATATTGCCCACGGCTGCAATAGCGTCATTGCAACAAAAATGGCTGCAAAACTAGGCGACTATGTAGTAACAGAAGCGGGATTCGGGGCAGATTTAGGCGCAGAAAAATTCCTAAATATTAAAGCTCGTATGGCAGATATTAAACCAGAAACGGTGGTAATCGTTGCGACAATTCGCGCTCTGAAAATGCATGGAGGCGTTCCTAAAGAGCGGTTAAATGAAGAAAACATTGAGGCATTAGAAGCGGGAATTGAAAACCTTGAAAAGCATATTGAAACGATTCAAGCATTCGGCGTTCCTTATGTTGTAGCCGTGAACCGTTTTGTAACGGATTCAAAAGGCGAAGTAGAAGCGCTTATGAATTGGTGTACTTCAAAGAATGTTCCCGTTGCTTTAACAGAAGTTTGGGAAAAAGGCGGAGAAGGCGGCGTCATGCTTGCTGAAAAACTTCTTGAAGTCATGAACGAGACAGAAAGTCAATTTTCTCCTCTTTACGAGGTGTCAGCTTCGATTCCAGAAAAAGTAGAAGCTATTGCTAAAACCGTATACGGAGCAAAAGGCGTAGATTTTGCTCCAAAAGCGTTAAAGCAAATACAGCAATTTGAAGCAAACGGTTGGGATCATCTGCCGATCTGTATGGCCAAAACGCAGTATTCGTTAAGTGATGATCAGACGAAGCTTGGGCGACCAACTGATTTTAAGATTACGGTAAGGGAATTCCGTCCTTCACTCGGAGCTGGGTTTCTCGTGGCGCTAACAGGTTCAATTATGACAATGCCTGGACTTCCAAAAAAACCTGCTGCGCTCAATATGGATATTGACGAGAATGGACATGCACTAGGGATTTTTTAAGAGAAGAGGCTAGGGTAAGAGTATTTTAGTTGAAGGAAAATCCGAACGATGAAGCAAGATTCTTGATGAAGAATCAAACTCGTTCGGATTTTTTCATAGTTATGGTAAAAATAAGTTTCATGGGTGTAGGGGCTTCTAGATGTAGATTGGGTGGACTTAGTTGTGTCTCAATCTCTTTCTTGCAATATAAAATAAAATAACAGGTATGTTATGAATTAATTTGGCAAGAAAGAAGAAGAGCTGACTGTTCGTATTTTATAAAAAAGGAAGTAGTTGAAATGTTTGATCCGATTGTATTTGATAATTTAAAAGTTGTTGTAGAAGGAGAGATCTATGATCTTGACTTATCTGGGCAAGTATCTGTTACGAATCGCGAAGATTTTGTAGACTTAGCTCAGTTTACTCGAACGTACCGCATTTCTTTTCAACCGCATTTTTGCTGTACCGCGTCGCTAACTTTATCAACCGACTTAGACAACATTCATGCCGAATTAACGCCTTCCCGTGTAGAAAAACCAGGGTGTACAGTTTATATTCATTTTCAGCTGAAAAAACAAAAACCGTTTGAAGAAGCTGAGTTTCAAAACATACAGGAAATGTGTGAGAGGATCTGGGGAACAACAAGAGTTGTTAAGCAGCGTATTACTCATGAAGTCGAAGGAAGTGAATACGAAAACAATATTGAGGTAACCTTTAACCGATTTATTTACGAAGACCAAGTAGGAGATTTAATCGAGATGATTGATTACATGCTGCAAACGACTGATCAGCTAAAGGTTCTTTACGACAAATCATAAGAGCGTTTCAGTTGTACTTCCGAAATAAAGTGAATTACAATAGGGAAAAGGAGGCGTTTTGATGAGCGTGTATGAATACTCGGCAAAAACAATTAAAGACGAAGACGTATCGCTATCTAACTATCAAGGTGACGTGCTGTTGATTGTGAATACAGCTAGCAAATGCGGCTTCACCCCTCAATATAAAGATTTGCAGGCGCTGTACGAAGAAGAAAAAGAAAACGGCCTAACGGTTCTAGGTTTTCCTTGCAATCAGTTCGGTGGTCAAGAGCCAGGAAGTTCAAATGATATTGAACAATTTTGCGAGTTAAACTATGGCGTTTCGTTTCCGATGTTTGCAAAAGTAGATGTAAAAGGGGAGCATGCACACCCGTTATTTACATACTTAACAGAACAAGCACCGGGTCTACTAGGTTCCAAAGGGATAAAGTGGAATTTCACAAAGTTTTTAGTGAATCGTCAAGGTGAAGTCGTGAAGCGATACGCACCTCAAACTGCACCAAAAGATATTCAAAAAGATATAAAAGAATTGCTGTAAAAGCAGGTGGATCTCCATCTGTTTTTTATTTTTCAGCGAGGATTTTCAAACGGTGATCCGCTGTCAGTGAGACGAGCGCCTTACTTTGTGCTAAAATAATGGTGGATATAATTGAGGTGAGCAAATGAATAAAATAGTGGAAACGGAAAAGTGGGTTCAAGCAAAGCTTGCGCATGACACAACGGGTCATGACTGGCAGCATATCGATCGCGTGCGTCGAAATGCAGTGCTTTTATATAAAAAAGAAGGCGGCAATCGGGAAGTTATCGAACTAGCTGCGCTTTTACACGATGTTGTAGATGATAAGCTAGTGGAAGATGTTGAAAAGGCGTACGAAGAAGTGCGGGAGTGGCTGAAGAGTCAGCAGGTAGAAGAAGAGAACTGCAAGCATATCGTTCACATTTTACAAACGATGTCATTTAAAGGCGGAAACCGTCCGGCTATGGCTACGCTTGAAGGTCAAATTGTTCAAGATGCAGATCGTTTAGATGCGATCGGTGCAATTGGTATCGCACGTACGTTTATGTACGCAGGTGCTAAAGGCACGGTTTTGTATGATGAAAACATTGCTGTACGAAGTGAGATGACGGAAGAAGAATACAGACACGGGAAATCAACGGCTATTGCACATTTTTATGAAAAGTTATTAAAGCTCACTGCGTTAATGAATACTCAAACAGCACGGTCTCTAGCGCAAGAGCGACATACATATATGAAAGAATTTTTAGTTCAATTTAAGAAAGAGTGGAATTATCATTATGAAAATGCTGACTGTTGAAAACTTAACAAAAACGTATGGAGAAAAAGAGCTGTTTCATCAACTAACATTTACCATTACGGAAAATGAGCGAATCGGCTTAATCGGTGTAAACGGAACAGGGAAATCAACGCTTCTTAAAATTATCGCAGGTTTAGAGCTCGGGGACGAAGGAGATATTGTTCATGCTAAAGACTACAGCGTGACATATTTACCGCAGCATCCGGATTTTGATGAAGACTTAACGGTTTTGGAGCAAGTTTTCAGCGGAGATACGCCTCTTCTTAACTTATTAAAAAACTATGAGCTAGCTCTGTATGCGTTAGAGCAAGACTCTGCAAACGAAAAAAATCAGCAAACATTGTATGATTTGCAGCAGAAAATGGATGCGATGAACGCGTGGGAAGCCAATTCTAACGCACAGTCGATTTTAACGAAGCTTGGAATTTCAAATATGAGTGCAAAAATCGGTGAGCTTTCAGGTGGACAGAAAAAGCGCGTCTCCATTGCGCAAAGTCTAATTCAAACACCTGATTTACTGATCTTAGATGAGCCGACTAACCACTTAGATTATGAGACCGTTAAATGGCTCGAAGAATATTTATCCAAATATCAAGGAGCCGTGCTGCTTGTTACTCATGATCGCTATTTCTTGGATGCTGTTACAAACCGAATTTTTGAATTAGACGGTGGAAATTTATATAGCTATAAAGGAAACTATGCTGCTTTTCTAGAAGGAAAAGCGATTCGAGAAGAGCAGGAAAAAGCAACTCAAGCAAAATTAAGCAACTTATACCGCAATGAATTGGCTTGGATTCGCAGAGGAGCAAAAGCGCGTACGACTAAGCAAAAAGCGCGTATTCAGCGATTTGATGAATTAGAAGGGAAAATCGATTCCTCTGAAAAAGAATCACTGGATTTAAGTTTAGCAGGCAGTCGCCTTGGGAAAAAAGTGTTTGAATTAAAAGATGTGTCTAAGACGTATGAAAATAAAATCATTCTTTCAGACTTTACGCACATCGTGAAAAAACAAGATCGAATTGGAATTGTAGGAAAAAATGGAAGCGGAAAGTCTACTCTTTTGAATATGATTGCAGGACGCATTGAGCCGGACAGCGGTGAAATTGACAGAGGACAAACGGTTAAAGTTGCTTACTATACCCAAGAAAGCGATGATATGGACTTAAATCAACGCATGCTTGATTATATTAAAGAATCGGCAGAAGTTGTGCATACGACGGATGGGAAAATGATCTCTGCCTCGCAAATGCTTGAGAGATTTCTATTTCCTTCACATACGCACGGAACACCGATTCAAAAGTTGTCCGGAGGAGAGCGCCGTCGTTTATACTTGTTGAAATTATTAATGACATCGCCGAATGTATTGCTTCTAGATGAGCCGACTAATGATTTGGATACTCAAACGCTAACGGTGCTTGAAGACTATCTCGAAGAATTTCCAGGTGTTGTTATCACCGTATCGCATGATCGCTATTTTTTAGATAAAGTAGCAGATTACTTACTAGTTTTTGAAGGAGAAGGAAACATTTCGATTTATTTTGGAGCTTATACAGATCAATTGGAAGAAGCGATGAAGAAGCAGGCAATGGTTCAGCAGGCTAAAGTGAAAGAAGAAAAGCCAAAACAGCCGGAGAAAACGAAAAAGCGTCGTTTAACGTATAAAGAACAAAAAGAATGGGAAGAAATCGAAGATAATATTGCAGCAAAAGAAGAAGAAATTGAACGCTTAACAAGTGAAATTGAACAGGTGGGCAGCGATTATACAAAAGCGCATAACCTATCGTTAGAACAAGAAAAAGCAAATGAAGAATTAAGTGCACTGCTTGATCGCTGGGCAGAGCTTTCAGAGCTGATTGAAGAAATTGAAAACGCGTAAACAAGTCGTTAGACTGAGTATAAGCCACATGCTACAATTTTAATGAGAGGAGTACGATACGACATGAACATTAAATCAATTGAGCCAACGCCAAGTCCGAATACAATGAAAATTAATTTAGACGAAGTGCTATCAGGCGGAAAAAGCAATAACTATACGGAAAAAAATGCTGAAGCAGCCCCTGAAGTTGTTCAAGACATTTTGAAAGTAGAAGGGGTAAAAGGAGTCTACCACGTAGCGGACTTCTTGGCAGTAGAGCGAAATGCCAAATATGACTGGAAGCAAATTTTGCCGCAAGTTCGTGCAGCGTTTGGTGAAGATTTGCAAAGCAACAGTGAACAGCACAAAATGAATGAGCATTTTGGTGAGGTCAATGTGTCAGTTCAAATGTTCAAAAATGTACCGATGCAAGTCAAGCTAACGGACGGAAATGAAGAAAAGCGCTTTGGTCTGCCCGAGCGATTTGCAAAAGCGGTAGCAGAACTTCAACGTTTTTCAGATAATGTGGTATTAGAACGGAAATGGAAAGAACAAGGCGTTCGTTATGGAGAGTTATCGGCTATCGGAGACGAAGTAGTGGAAGAGTTAGCAGCAGCATATCCGCAAGAAAGATTAACTCGCCTTGTGTCTAATGCACAAGAAGAAAAAGAAGGCGGAAAAGTTGTACAGCCGCGTAAAACCTATAAAGTTACAGAAGAAATGCTAGAAGACAACGATTGGTCAGTGCGCTATGCCCATTTAGAACAAATGGATCCAACAGAAGCTGATTTAGACGTTTTAAATAAAGCGCTTGATGATGAAAAAGCATCTATTCGCCGCTTAGCTACGGTCTACTTAGGAATGATTGAATCAAAAGCGGTACTGCCTTATTTATACAAAGCATTAAAAGATAAATCAGTCACTGTGCGCCGTACTGCTGGAGACTGCATGTCAGATTTAGGTTTTGAAGAAGGTATTCCGGCAATGTGTGAAGCTCTTGGTGATAAAAACAAGCTTGTTCGCTGGCGTGCAGCTATGTATTTATACGAGGTAGGGGACGAGACGGCTCTTCCTGCATTAAAAGCAGCAGAGAATGATAAAGAATTTGAGGTAGATTTACAAATCAAGCTAGCAATTGAACGTATCGAAGGCGGAGAAGAAGCAAAAGGTTCTGTTTGGAAACAAATGACGGAAAGCAGAAAAGCATAAAAAAAGATCATTCACTTGAATGATCTTTTTTTACGACTGTTTTGCAGCGGGAGTTGGAAACTGCATAGGCTGCATAGTGTTATCAATTTTAATAGGCTGATAGCCCGACTGCTTTAAGTAAGTCAAAATAGCAGGAAGGGATTGTGCCGTAAAGGATTTATCATGAAATAAAATGACTGGTGTTCTTCCATTGGAGTTAACCCCTTGAATATGAGGTTCAAGGCCCTGAATAATTCTAGGTGCAGAACGAAGTGCCCAGTCTTCGCTGTCTACATTCCAGTCCCATAATTTAAAGTGGCTTAGCAACTCTGTACGGTGGGGCTCTTTTAAATAAGGAACGCTGCCGTAAGGAACGCGGATTAACTTACTGTCAACACCGGTTACTTTCTTAACTGTCGCTTGACACTCCTGCATTTCTTTTAACGCTGCGCCATCTTCACTATACATGACATGAATATCATGAGAGACACCGTGACAGCCGATAGCATGTCCTTCCTGTGCTACTTTTTTAGCAATTTCAGGGTGAGCCTCAATTTGATGCTTTAACATAAAGAAAGTTGCTTTTACGTTATATTGACGCAAAGCATCTAAAATGTGAAGGGTATCAGGTGTTGGGCCATCGTCAAACGTAAGGTAAACAGGCTGTGTAAGAGCTTGATTTTGATCGTTTAATGTATTTCCTACATACATATTATGGTGAAGTGTATTAAGCAGCTTCTCAGGCTGTACTGAAGATGCAGCTTCTTTCAGCGGCAAAGCAGTAGATGCTAAGACTTGCTGAGATGCAGCGGATTCACTTCCTTTGACTTCTGTAATAAAAAACAAAGAAGCGACGATCACTAACACTAAAGACAAAAATGCATAAAATCGTTTGTTTGGCTTAAATCGTTTGTTTGGCTTAAATCGCTGGTTCAATTTGAAAATCCTTTCTACTAAACTACTATTTACTACTATAGTACAAAAAATGGAATATTAATAGTAAAAATCGACATTTTTATGGAAAAAAATTAGATGATATGACCCGGTTTTAATCTTTTTTTGTCAAATGAAAAATGAGATTGGGACAACGATAAGGATTTGAAGAGTGATTAGCTAGATTTTTCCTGGTTTTTATAGTATGCTTTTAGCGTGAATGATTGTTAGGAGGAATGTTAATATGTCAATGGCATATGAAGAATATATGCGTCAGTTAGTTAAACCAATGCGTCAAGAATTAACTCAAGCTGGTTATGAAGAATTAACAACAGAGGAAGCCGTAGTTGATTTTATGGAAAACGTAGAAGGAACAACTTTTGTTGTCGTTAATTCAGTTTGTGGGTGCGCTGCTGGTTTAGCACGTCCTGCAGCAACGCAAGCGTACTTACAGTCTGAGCAAAAACCAGATCAAGTGGTAACTGTTTTTGCCGGTCAAGATAAGGAAGCAACAGCTAAAATGCGTGAATATTTTGGGGACATTGAGCCTTCATCACCTTCTATGGCGCTTTTAAAAGGAAAAGAAGTCGTTCATTTTATTCCTCGACATGAAATTGAAGGTCAGCCGTTAGAAGTTATTTTTGAAAACATTTTAAATGGCTTTAAGCAGCACTGTTCATAAAATGTCCTGCTTTTGTCACATCTAGTATATAGATTTTTAGAGAAAAATCGCATATACTTTATAAGAAAAAGGATGTCTATCGGCATCCTTTTTCTTTATGTAAATAGCCAAACAGTGTAGGGGGAGTTATGAAAGTGATTGTTACGACTGCTGGTCGAACAAATGAACAGATGATTGTAAAAGCCAAACAAGTAGCCGCTGATTTAAGTATACCTTTTGTAGTAAGAGAGAAGAAATCCGTTGCAGATCTTCAGGATCTTCAAGCTGCAGACGTGCTGGTTGTCGGTAAGAATAGAGTAGAGTTGCACGTTCAAAACGAAGAGGAACCTATTTTTTTTCATCCAAATTCCGCTATGTTTAGAGTGAAGAGATGGCTGCGCGGAGAACGTGATCCGTTTATTGAAGCTGCTGGTTTAGAAAAAGGAATGAGCGTGCTTGACTGTACACTTGGTCTTGCATCGGATAGTATGATGGCGAGCGCAGCGGTAGGGAAAAGCGGGAAAGTTGTCGGACTAGAAGGCAACCGCTATGTAGCTTATTTAGTCAAACAAGGACTTTTAAATTGGGAAAGTGACGTACAAGAGTTGAACGATGCAATGAAGCGTATAAACGTGGTTCATCAAAATTTTGAATCGTTTTTGGCGTGTTGTGAAGATAATTCTTTTGATGTTGTCTACTTTGATCCTATGTTTCAAGAGCAAATTGATGAATCGAATGGAATTAACGGTATTAAAGCAATAGCACTGTATACTACGCTGACGCCAATGGCTATACAAGAAGCAAAAAGAGTAGCCAAACAAAAGATCGTGCTAAAAGATCATTGGAAAAGCAGTCGTTTTGAAGAACATGGATTTACCGTACAAAAACGAAAAACATCAAAATTTCATTACGGGACAATTGATATACAATAATAAACAAAAAAGTAAAATGAATTCCGATCATTGAAAAGACTTCCAAAACCTTTTAGGAATTAAAAAGTTTTGGAAGTTTTTTTTATGAATTTCATCTAAAGTTCATAAAAGTATGATATATTTTTGAACATAAAAATACTTTTGTGTTTAAGCATCCAGCAAAAAAGGAATATCTTGTATAGGTTTCCGCTCGGTGTGACAACCTCAAACAGAAGAAGGAAGGTGCTAACTAAAAAGTCTTCGAATGCCCGTAGGCAGCATAAATGAATAAGCAAATATAGGTAAAAAATTAATAAGTATGTTACAATACCTAGTGAGTTATAACAATGAATTTTACGATATGAAAAGACCATATGGGAAAAGATGAGAAAGGAAAGATACGAATGCCTAGATGGATAAAAAGAATGCTAGTTGTATTTATTACAGTATTTACATTTGGGCTTGTCACTCCACCAGAATATTTATACGTTGATGATGCAAAAGCGGACAAGCAACATAAAGCAGGGTATGTAAGAGAAACAACTCCTGTCACAGCTGTTATAGAAGATATTCATTTGCCATATGAAGAACCAAAATATGAAGACGTTTCATCATTTGTTACGTATGCAATGGAATCAGCTGAAAAACAGTCAGTGGAAAAATTCGGAACAAAAATTGGGCCTGTCATTGAAGATGAATTTCGTCAAGCAGTGTTACCTAAAATTGAAGAAGTGCTGACCGACATTGGCACTGAACGTGAACAGTCAATTCAGAATCTCGAGATAAGCGAGCATCCTGCTGCTGGCTACGGTGAAAAGATTTTCCATGTATATGACCGGGAGACCGGTCAGGACTTAATACGGTTTCACGTACGGCGTGAAAATCCTCCAAAAGATGGATACTGGTTTAATTTTCACTATCATGCGGCTGCAGATAATTTTCAAAAGCATTATGATTTAGGGAAAATTTATTGGAACCGAAACATGCCGCCTAAATGGTTTAGCTGATAATAGACACAACATTCTACGATTTCGAAATGTTAGCTTTTTTAAGCTAGCATTTTTTTACGTCTAAAACCGTTATGGTCTAAATAAGCTGAAACATTAGCACAACGATAAAAAAATCGTTTATAATGAAGTCAGACTTCTTACCATAGAATAGTGAGAAGGAACGAATAGATGCTGGAGGTAACACGATGAAACAATTTACGGAAGAAAAACAATTTCGCGAACAAATTAAGAACGAAACACTAAGCGTTGGGATTTTTACGACAACGTGGTGTCCTGATTGCAAACGTTTGGATATGTTCATTGATGAAATCGTTGACGAAAATACAGATAAAGCATGGTTTAAAATTGACAAGGATGAGTTTGAAGAACTTTCTGCTGAAAACAATGTAATGGGTATTCCTTCTCTTCTTGTATATAAAAACGGTGAAAAAATTGCACACTTGCACAGTGCAAATGCTAAAACGCCTGAAGCGGTCCGTGAATTTTTAGCAACTCTTTAATTCCTGAAGCTGCGAGAGCATTCTCGCAGCTTTTTTTGTGAGAATGGCTATTTCCATTTTTCCATGAGTGGGGTATACTAGGACAAGTGAATAATCGTAAAGCAATAAGGTCTCAATTTAAAGATTGAGTGAAAAGGGAAGTCTGGTGAAAAACCAGCGCGGTCCCGCCACTGTAAGCGCTTTGTGCGTAAGTCAGGAGACCTGCCTTATTGTTAGCTGTGAAACCTTCGAGGAAGGGTGAAGCAGGGTAATGAACATACTTATCAAGTATAGTGAACGGATTCTTTTCCTGCTTATCTTGACGTTACCTGCTTTGCTTTCAATTGAAAGTAAAGCTTTTTTATTTTGAAGCTGCCGGCGAGCAGTATACATAGTCAAAGCGGAAAAACGGGATAGCGCTGCTTTTTGCATGATCATTTGCTTTTTCTTTAACGTGGAGGTTTCGTATTCACAATGAACAATATATAGGGGGAGTATTTAGATGAAAAAATGGCTTTCGTATTCCATTATTGCACTGTTAGTCATCGTACTTGCTGCATGCGGTGCAGGCAGCCAAAGCGACAGTGATAAAAAAACGAAGCAAGATACGGCACAAACGTCACAAGCTGCATTTCCAGTGAAGGTAAAAGACGCGCGTGATAAAGAAATTACGTTGAAAAAACAGCCTAAGAAAATTGTTTCATTAATGCCAAGTAATACGGAGATTGTATATGCCCTTGGCCTTGAAAAAGAATTAGTCGGTGTTACAAGCAACGATGATTATCCTAAAAGCGTAAAGAAAAAAGCGCAGGTAGGAGATATGAACGTTAATGCAGAAAAAGTTATTGCTTTAAATCCTGATTTAGTGCTGGCACACGCTTCAAGTATGGGCGTTTCGGATGAAGTATTTAAACAAATTGAAAGTGCGGGTATTCCGGTATTTGTTGTAAAAGATTCAACAACGTTTGATACGGTTTATGATTCTATTACGCAAATCGGTAAATTAACAGGTAAAACAAAAGAAGCTAATCAAACAATTAAAGACATGAAAGAAAAAGTAGCTTCAATTGAGAAAAAAGCAAAAACGATTTCAAAAGAAGATCGTAAAAAAGTATGGATAGAGGTATCAGGAGCTCCTGAGATTTATACAACAGGAAAAGGTACGTTCATGAACGAAATGCTTACTATGATCGGTGCTGATAACGTAGCGGGTAGTGAAAAGGGTTGGGTTAAGTTTTCTGAAGAGCAAGTTGTTAAGTTAAACCCTGACGTTATTATCGCAACGTATGATGCAGACAAAAATGAGATTATGAAGCGTCCCGCTTGGAGCAGCATGACTGCTGTAAAAGAGGGTAACATCGAGAAGGTTGATCAAAACAAAATCAACCGCTTAGGACCTCGTATTGTAGATGGCTTAGATGACTTAGCAAAAGCAGTATACCCTGAGGTGTACAATAAATAAGAAGAGGGACCATATTCCAGTTCGAATTGAAAAGGGGATTGGTCCCTTTTCACATCTTAAAATTGAAGAACGGCCTGAGCTTTTAATCATGAAAACCGAGACTTCTTATAAAACATACAGCTCAGGGGTTTTAGGAACAGGTATTACGGAAACGGACACCTTTTACAATCGATTTGTTCACAAAGACTATTATTCAGATACTCCTTCTATGGAGTATGAGCAATATTTGATGAAAGAAAATGTACGCCATGAGCAAATCGTAGGGTTGATGACAGCCGTTTGGTTAAAAGAAAGAGCGGTTTACTGTTATGAAGGCTACGGAGTAAGAGTAGCTTCCGTGATAACGGCTGGAGTAGGAAACGCAGTAGATATTACAGCTGACGAAGCTGTCCCGTTCTATTCCTCTCCCGGTACAATTAATATGTTTTTTTTCGTGGAAGGTACGCTTACGGATGCTGCGTTTTTACAGCTTTTTATTGCGGCCACAGAAGCTAAAACAAAAACGCTGTCACAGCTGGGGATCATAGATCCAGCTACAAAGACGATTGCTACGGGAACATCTACGGACAGCATCTCAGTTGCAGCGTCTCAGCAAGGACCATTATATGAATATGCAGGCTCTATGACCGCTTTAGGTCAAGCGGTAGCCAAGCTGGTGAAAATAAGCTTAGAGCAGGGACTTAAGGGAAAGAGGTGAAAAAATGAGTATTACACAAGCGATAATTGCACACATGACGGCCATGACGATTGCTTTACTAATTGACCGAATCATAGGCGACCCCGAAAATTGGCCGCATCCCGTTCGCTGGTTTGGCAAGTGGATTTATTGGATGGATTCCAGATTAAATAAAGGTGTAGGAAAACGATTCAAAGGATTGCTTCTTGTGATAAGTATGGCTGTGCTAGCAGGAGTTGTTCCCTTTTTGTTCCTCCATGCTTTGTACGGAGTTGATTTTATAGCAGGTGTTTTAGTAGAGGGCGTAATGATTGCGACTACTATATCCACTCGTTCTTTAAGCGAAGCTGCTTATAAGGTACAAAAGCCGCTTCAGCTAGGAGATATGGAGAAAGCTAGATATGAAGTAAGTATGATTGTGGGACGAGATACAGATCGTTTGTCAGAAGGAGAAATTGCCAGAGCGACGGTAGAGACCGTGGCTGAAAATACAAGTGATGGTATTACAGCTCCGCTTTTTTATGCATTTATAGGAGGAGGAGCCCTAGCCTTTTTTTACCGAGCTATTAACACATGTGATTCGATGGTTGGGTACAAAAATGACCGCTACTTTCTGTTCGGCTACTTTAGTGCAAAAACCGATGACGTATTAAACTATATTCCAAGTCGGCTAACTGCAGTAGTGATGACGGCTGTTAATGTAGTAAAAAGCCAGTATTCTCTTGGGCATGTAACGAGTTTGATTAAGCGTGATGCTAAGAAGCATCCAAGCCCAAATAGCGGATACGGGGAAAGCGCAGTGGCTGCTCTTTTAGGTATTCAACTCGGCGGGCTTAATACATATAAAGGCATAGAATCTAATCGTGCAAAAATGGGTGAACCACTCATTCCCCTGCAAGCCGGTCATATTGAACAAGCTGTTTTCATTATGAAAAGGACGGTCTATGCTACGTGGTTATTATATCTTTTGTTAGGAGGAGTTATTAGTGCTATTACCTACACATGGAGCTAATCCTAATGTCTTTTTAAAAGCAATAGGGGCCGAGAATTTATCGCATATAAAAGACTTTAGCGTGAATACAAATCCTTTAGGGGCTCCCCTTGTGCTTCACGAAAAGTGGAACGAATTCAAGGATGCAGCGTTTAGTTATCCTGATCCTCAAGTAACAGAGCTGAAAAATAAACTTGCAGCTCATCATCATGTTTCAGCTGCTCAAGTGCTGCCTACAAATGGCGCCGCTGAAGCGTTTTTCCTTATTGCTTCGTTATTTTCAGGAGAGAAAGCAGGGATTGTACAGCCGACCTTCGTTGAATATGAACAGGCAAGTAAAGCTTATGGATGTGAAGTGACATACGTTCCTTTAGCTGAAGAAAATGGCTGGAGCTGGGATATAGAGTTGATTATGAGTATTCTTCCGGACATAAAAATACTGTGGATTTGCCATCCAAATAATCCAACGGGTGTTATGTATAGTCATGAGGAATGGATGAAAGTAGTAAAAGCTGCTGCTCATCATGGTACATACTTAATAATTGATGAGGCATTCATTGATTTTGTCGAACATCAGCCTTCATCTGATTCTCTTATTCTGGATTATGAGCATATCATTGTGGTGCGTTCCATGACAAAGATGTTTAATATTGCCGGGCTTCGTCTTGGCTATATTTTGGCAAATGAAAAAATCATTAGCAAGATGTCTAAAAAGCAGCCTCCTTGGAGTGTAAATGGATTGTCGCAGCAAGTAGGAATGATATGTGTGGATGAAAAAGATTTTGTGAAAAAAACCGTACATTATATTAAACAAGAACGGGAACGGATCTTGAGTCAACTAAAGGAATGGGGGCTTTTGGTTTCTCCTTCTCAAACAAACTATTATCTTTGCAGCGTTCCGTCTTCTATTAAAACGCGCGAATGGCTTGTCTATTTAGCAAGCCATGGCGTGGTAGCTCGTCATACTGAAAACTTTCCATTTTTAAATGGACGCTATATCCGTTTGGCCGTGAAAACGAAAGAAGAAAATGACTATTTACTTAAAGTAATCAAACAAGGACTCGATGAAATATGATCATCTTTATTAGCGGAGGCGTTCGAAGCGGAAAATCACGTGGAGCGGAGAATATGGTTCAAACTTTTTGTGCAAAGCGCGCTGTTTATATTGCCACAAGCAGGCAAACAGATAAGGAAATGCAAAAACGCATCCAGCTTCATCAAAAAGAACGCCAAGCAGCGAACACGCCTTGGGTAACGATCGAACAGTCTGTAAATTTACAACAAATTTTGCCAAATCTTCAAAGTGATGATGCTATACTTTTGGATTGTGTCACGAATTGGCTTGCCAATGAGCTTTTTTTAACAGAAAGAAGGTGGCAAACAAAAGAAGGGAAACAAGCGGTTTTTCTTCATATGATAGAAACGCTCGATAAGCTGTTTGCGCAGTCTCAGACGGTTGTGCTAGTATCTAATGAACTGTTTGAAGCGGGCGTATTAGAAGAGCCCACATATAGCTATATGAAGATGTTAGGGAAATTACATCAGTATATTGTAGAAAAAGCAGATGTGGCTATTTGTGTAGAAGCGGGAATTTATCGTTTTAAAAAAGGAAAGGAATGTGTAGATATATGAAAGAATGGATAGCTATACTACGAATTTCTCTCCAGTTTTTTACGATCTTACCACTGGCTAAAACCGTTCAATGGACTGAAAAAAGAACGGCACGCTCACTTTTTGTGCTGCCTTGGATTGGTATGTTACTAGGCTTGATGTTTTATAGCTTTTTACAGCTGCTTCAATCTTCACCTATCACTACGATTGTTGATAGTATTTTAGTTTTGCTTTTACCGCTTGTTTTAACGGGTGGCCTTCATTTAGACGGCTGGATGGACGTAAGCGATGCGTATTTTTCTCATCAGTCAAAGGAAAAAAAACTGCAGATTTTAAGTGATCCGCACGTTGGGTCTTTTGCTATTCTTTCTCTTATGGTTCTGCTGCTGCTGCGTTTTAGTGCGATCTATGAATTAGTGTCTCTTTCTTCTTTATCAATTTGGGCATGCTTAATTGTCTTTACGCTTCCAAGAATTGGAGCAGCCTTTTTGTTGCTGAGAGATAAGCCCGCTAAAGAGACGGGTCTGGCTGCATATTTTCAAAAAGGAGTCACCAAACGGTCTATTTACGGATTTATCATCATGAGCCTATTCTTAGTTGCTATTTTCGTTATTTTTATGAACAATAAATTCATTATTCTTTTCTTTGCCGGTTTTCTATGGCTCTGGATACGATTTTATCGTTCGCAGTTTGGTGGCGTAACAGGAGATGTTATAGGGGCAACCATTGAAGGAGGAGAAACGCTTTTATGGATAATTCTTTGGTTATCACATGTATTCGTCACGGCATGACGCTTGAAAATCAACAGAAAAAATATATAGGGTGGAGTGATCCGCCTTTAAGTATAGAAGGGAAAAATGAATTGAAAGAGCTTTTTTTAGAACCTCAGCTCGTTATTTCCAGTGACTTAAAAAGAGCGCTAGAAACAAGTGCAGTTGTTTTTCCAAAATCTCAGGTGGTTAAAAGTAAAAATTGGCGTGAGCTGCATTTTGGAGATTGGGAAGAGAAGACGTATGAAGATTTAAAAAACATACGGGCGTATAGAAATTGGATTGATCACTGGACAGAACATACGCCTCCGAATGGTGAAAGCTTCTCAAGCTTTTCAAACCGAATTTGGGCAGCGTGGGAAGAAGCGGTCGATTTGGCGGCCAGTCAGCAATTGCGTCACATTGCTATTGTTTCACACGGCGGACCGCTGCGTTTACTTGCATCCCACTTTAAACAGACAGCGTCGCTTTGGGATGTTTCTTTTTCTTATGGAGAAGGTTTTTCAGTAGCGTGTACATACAAACAGGCAAAGGAGAGAAGAGCATGCATTTCGTATTCGGCGGTGCATTTACCGGCAAAAGAAAATGGGTGAAGCAGCATTATGCCAGTGAGTTGGTAAAATGGCATTGTTTGTATGAAAACCCTGTTTTACCAGCGCTTGAGTTCGAAGAAAGTTACATAGTGCTAGAAGGATTTGAGCACTATGTTAAGGAATTAATACATAGCGAGCTGGAGTCTCCGCACCTTGTTGTTAAAAAGTTAATACAGAAGTGGAGAGACAGCGGTGTATGGGAAAAGTTAATAGTGATTGGAACTGAAGTCGGCAAAGGGATTGTTCCTTTAGATCCAACAGAGCGGCAGTGGAGAGATGAATGCGGGTATGCGTATCAGCATTTAGCGGCATATGCCCGGAAAGTAGATCACATTTGGTACGGAATTGCTAATCGATTGAAGGAGGAAATATAATGAACATTTACACAAAAACAGGGGACAAAGGGCAGACAAGCTTAATTGGAGGACGAGTAAATAAAGATGATATTCGAGTGGAAGCATACGGTACGATTGATGAGCTAAATGGCTTTGTAGGTCAAGCGATTTATCAGCTGGATGAAACAACATTAAAAGATGTAAAAGAAGAGCTAATTACGATTCAACATGAGCTTTTTGACTGTGGAAGTGATTTAGCATTTGCAAAAGATGATCATCCGTACAAAGTAACAAACGACATGATATCAGTACTTGAAAAGCGCATTGATGTCTATATGTCAGAAGCGCCGGCCATTGAGCGTTTTATTTTACCTGGAGGCACACCTGCAGCGACAACGCTTCATATTTGCCGGACGATTACACGCCGCGCAGAACGGCTTGTTGTTGGCGTGCAGCGTGAGTATAAAATTAATGCGGCGGTGCTTCAGTATTTAAATCGTTTATCCGATTATTTCTTTGCTGCGGCTCGAATCGCTAACGCGCGAGAAAATGTACAAGATGTAGAATATATTCGCAGTGCCAAAGTATTTAAACAGCCTAAAAAATAAGGTATAAAAAACGGTCGAGCTGAAAGCGATCGTTTTTTTTAATGAGCTATTTCGATAGGCAAAATAAAGCTATAAAAAAGAGGTAAATGCATCTATAATGATAAGAGACAGAGAGATAAAGAAAAGAGGTTGAGAAATGAATCAAGATTCTAAACGAGCAGGTATTGTTTATACAGCCAGCGCTTACGTTATGTGGGGGCTTTTTCCGCTTTACTGGAAGCTTCTTGGCGAGGTGAATGCGAATGAAATACTCGCTCACCGTGTCATATGGTCATTTGTTTTTATGCTTTTACTTTTGCTTGTGACAAAGCAAATGAGTGCTTTAAAGAAGACGCTTGGTTTATTATTTCGTAATACGAAACAAGCGGTCATTTTATTTGTGGCTTCAGTGCTGATCAGCATCAACTGGTTCGTTTACATTTGGGCGGTTAACCATAATCATATTATTGAAACAAGTTTAGGTTACTACATCAACCCGCTCGTTAGTATTTTACTTGGTATAGTCGTTTTAAAAGAGAAGCTTAATTTTTGGCAGGGTGCTTCTGTTGGATTAGCTGCTATAGGTGTTATCGTTATGACAGTTACATACGGGCATATCCCATGGGTATCATTAAGCTTAGCGTTTAGCTTTGGTTTGTACGGTCTTGTAAAAAAGACTATTCAATTAGAAGCAAAAGTAGGATTAACGATTGAAACGATGATGGTTGCACCTATTGCAGTTATTTATTTTATTTTTCTTTTAGTGAAAGGATCTTCAAGTTTTTCCCTTCAGTCGCTTGATCTGAGTGCTCTTTTAATTGGAGGCGGTGTTGCTACAGCTATGCCACTATTATATTTCGCTAAAGGGGCCCCGCTTATTCCGCTATCGATGGTCGGTTTTTTACAGTACATTGCTCCTACCATGACGCTTTTATTAGGGGTATTCGTGTATCATGAACCGTTTTCTAGCGTAGAGATGATTGCCTTTTTGTTCATTTGGGGCGGATCGGTTATGTTCATTTTATCTAAAACTAAGTTCATGAGTTCTCATCAGCCGAAATTCTTTAAAGGGCGCTCAGCTTAACGGACAAAAAAGCGGATATCCTTAGATATGCGCTTTTTTGTCTGCCGTAAAGAAATAAAAACGGAGACGGGAAAGTCACCGTATGTATACTTTATAGCTTCCGCTTGAAATGAGCGTTCAACTGACCTTGAAGCATTTGGTTTTTTACTTCTTTCATTTTTCTCGCTTCATCTTTTTTGGCCAGTTCTGTGCGTATTTCACTCGTTTGAACTCCTTCTTCTATGCGATCGGCAATATCCATTAATCGTTCGACGTCTGAAAACGAATATTTCCGGATACCCGTATTGGTTCGGTCCGGAAAGAGCAGGCTTCTTTTCTCGTAGTAGCGAATTTGCCTTTCTGATAAACCGGTTAATTCTTTTACAATCCCAATAGACATGACTTTTTTATCTCGATATGACGCTTCATTCGTAGACAATCTCCCTCACCCCTGAGTACGTAGTAGTATGTTATTATTATAAAGGAAAAAAATACAAAAATTTATAACATGTAATACATTCTAACATATATATGTTATATTTTTGAATTACTATGTGAGAAAAAGTGACATAAATAATGAAATAGGGAAAAGAGTCCTATAAACTAATGATTAACTCGATCCCAAGTGGTTAACCATGCAGGATAAAGCTTTGTGGTTAACCACTTGCTTTCAAAATGATGAATAGAAAATAAATGTGAGAATATACATAAATTCTAAAAGGGAAGGGCGTTTTAAATGGCTGTGCAACAATTGAAAAAAGAAGAGATTATTGAGCTGGCAAAAGAAATTATTGAACTTGATTTGAAAAGAGATGAAAAATTTGAAGAGTTGACAGAGTTAGCTGGAAATCGTGCATATGAAATTTTGCGCAGAGTACAAAATGCCTGTTTATAAGTAATAAAAAAAATCCCGCTCTAGGCGGGATTTTTAATTGGACTGCTGTTCAAGATTAAATAATTCTTGTTTCATCTTAGTGTGGTCGAGGTTTTCCCCTATAAAGACAAGAGTGGTGGGCAGCTTCATCATTTCTTTCATATATAGAGGCATGCCGTATGAATATTGAAACGAATACGTATCATCCGAATGAGTAAAGCGCATATAGCCTTTAATACGATAGATGGTATCTGGCATTTGGCGCAGCCAATTTTCAAATAATTCAAGATCCACTTTTTTTGTAAACTCATATACAAATGTTTTCAAATGAAGATGATCTTCAACATGAGCCTTATGGTGCGGCTGTTTTTGAGACAGCTGAGCTCTTTGAATCACGTCAAGCTTCACGCGGGAAAATGTCGTTAATAATGTTATTGCACGAGCGTTAATTGATTGAACCTCAAAAAGCAGGGAAGACTTTTCTGCCTCAGACAGCATGTCCGTTTTATTTAATAAAATTACATCCCCATGTTTTACTTGTTCTTGAAGAAGTTTTTGAAGTTGAATGCTTAAGGACCCACGTTCTTTCCACCTTGTTGCATCGAGTGTGGTGATAATACTTTTAATCGTGACTTGATGCGCAAAAAGAGGAGACATACAGGCATCCAACACTTCAATGGGATGTGCAACTCCGGTTGTTTCTATATAGATAGCATCCAATGTGTTCTCCTGTAGAAGTGAATGAAGCTGAGTTTCAAATTGACCTTGAATAGTACAGCACACGCAGCCGTTTAGCAATTCTTTTAACGGCGTGTCTTTTTCTACTTCATTTGAGTCAATCGAAACTTGGCCAAGCTCATTCATCACAACAGCAATGTTGCGATTACGATCTTTTTCTTGCTGAAGCAGCTGTTTAAGTAACGTTGTTTTTCCACTGCCTAAAAATCCAGATAAAATGTAGATTTCTGTTTTCATTTCAGTCTCTCCTATGTAAATAACATTGTTTAAATCGAAACTTTTCCGATTACGGATTGGTAAATAGTATATCCAAGAGGGGATAAATATCTATGCGTAAATTTTTATGCTTTTTTGTATTCATTATAACAACTTTAAAAGCGCTATGGCTATCTTTTATAAAAAACTCAAAATACAATGAAATAAGAATATTATAAAATTTCAAACTAGCTGTGCTACAATAAAAGAAAAAGAAAAAGGGGAGCAAAAGTTATGCGAATATTAGTTTTAGGCGCAGGCGGCGTTGGAGGTTATTTTGGAGGCAGGCTTGTGGAAAAAGGAGAGGATGTTACTTTTCTTGTTAGAGAACGCAGAAAAAAAGAGCTGGAACAAAATGGACTTGTTATCAAGAGCATACACGGTGACTTCACTTCACCTGTACAAGCTATTACAAAATCTGAGATGAAAGAGCCTTATGATGTTATTTTGTTCACAACTAAGGCTTATCATCTTAAACAAGCAATTGAGGATGTGCGTCCTTTTGTAGGGAATCAGACAGTTGTCGTACCTTTGTTAAACGGTATGGCTCACGTCGTTCCTTTACAAGAAGCTTTTGGGGAAGAAAAAGTCATTGGAGGACTGTGTTTTATTGAAACAACTTTAAACAAAGATGGAGATGTCGTCCAGACGAGTCCCGCTCACAGACTTGTATTCGGTGAATTTAAGCAGAAGGAAACAGAAAGATTACAACTGATTGAGCAAGCGTTCAGTGGTACAAAAGCTTCGTTTGTAAAAAGTTCATATATTGAACAGGATATGTGGCATAAGTATTTATTTATTACGGTTATGTCAGGCATGACCACTCTTATGCGCGCACCTGTTGGCCCAGTGCTAGCGGCAAAAGGAGGGCGTCAATTCGTACAAGAGCTTTTTAAAGAAGTTGAAAATATTATGATGGCATACGATGCACCATTAGCTGAAGGGATTATTGAACAGCATATGAATACGATGGACAAAATGACGTATGACATGAAGTCATCGATGCAGCGTGATATGGAAAAAAGTTTTCAAATTGAAGGAGACCATCTTCAAGGATATTTGTTGACATTAGCTGAAAAATCGTCTATACACGTACCCCTTCTTCAAACTGTGTATACGCATCTAAAAGTGTATGAAGAAATGTTAAAAGGTTATCAAAAATAATGACAGCGAAAATTGATTTAGCAGTCATGCAGGTACTGCAGAAGCTGCTAAGTACAGCAGAAATAGGACAATTGCCTTCCGCTCCCGGCATTTATTTTTTCTTTGATAAACCCGGCAGGCTTTTGTATATCGGAACAACGACGGGCTCTCTATTAGAAAGAGTAAGAGCTCACGTTGCAGGAAAAGGCGTTAGCAACACAAAAAAATTCCACAAAGAAATTTATGCTGTTGGATATATTGAAGTTCATGGATTAAAAAAAGAATTAGATATGCTGAGAACGATGCTTGTAAATGGTTATTTTCCAAAATACAATAAACAAGATGTAAAAAGAGAAAATGAATACGACATTTACACCGTTCACGGCAGAGTCCTCAGGGATACAGGAGTTGATAAGAAAAAAGTCTCCAAGCGAAAAACGGTGCTAAAGCCAACGTTAAAAGAGATAGAGATTCGTCAAGAAAACAGCGATATTACATATGCACGAGTCGCAAATATGAATGCTGAAGATCGAGTGAAAAAATTGTGGTCTTGTCAAGAAGCAGGAGCGCAGCTACATCTTCCGGAGTCGAAAGTGTTAGCAATAAGTGACCGGCTCTTAAAAGAGCAGTATACATTTCAGCGAGATATGAAAAAGAATATGATGTTTACGATGCGGGATTTAGTTGTTATTCAAGTGTTGTTAAATTTAAATCCGACCCATGATTTGAAAAAACGAGAAATAAAGGAAGCCATCAGTTTAGTGCGTAAATTTGGCATAGAAGAAGCTCTTCGCATCTCTGAAAAATTACTCAAAACGTAATAAAATCCATGATCATTGTGATCATGGATTTTATCATTTATCATTCACACTTAAGCTAATTCTTCAATAACTTTTGGTAGAGCCATAATGGAAATAACGCAAAGTGAACTGACAACTTGATGCATTTCAAAAATGGCAATGATGAATAACATCAGTGATATATATAATTGAAGGCCTTTTAATCCCCACGGCTTGCGATCGAAAAAAAAGTCGCTAAGTACAAATACAAAGAAAATGAGCGAACTGAACAAAATAATCATGGATGTAGACATGGAACGATCATAAGCAATGATAAATAACAAAGCGAGAAGCGACACAACAGATATAACTTTTAATGTTTTAATCATCGTGTTTTTATTCACTTTTTTCACCTTCAGTTGTAGGATTGATCTTTCATCCTCATTTTATAGGATAGTCAAAAGTTCTAAAAGTCAAACGAATAAATCATAACAACAATTTAACATCTTTATACTACATTTACATTGAGAGAAAAAAATGGGCGTGTTTTGAGCTTTGTGCGCTTCATTGACGCGTGCAAAGAACAAGTGCTATAGTATGTTTGCTCTAAAAGCTAAAGGAGCAAAGTTTTCAAAGGACGTGACTATGTGAACGAAACACTATTAGTAATTGATGGATTTAATTTATTAAGCCGCTGTTATTTTGCTACTTCTTATGGCAGAGATGAAGCAGCGTTGACAAGAAACAGTAAGGGCCAATTTACAAATGCCCTGAGAGTAACGATTCAAAAAATGCATGCATTGATTCACCAATATGAGCCAAGCCATATTTTCGTCGCTTGGGATGTTAAGCGTGAGGATACAAAACGTAAAGATACATACGCCCTATATAAGCAAACAAGAGCAGAGCTGCCTGAGCCGCTGATTCAGCAGTACGAAACGTTAAAACAATTTTTTGACACAGTAGGCATTTATCAAATGTCATTGTCTTCTTATGAAGCAGATGATTTAATTGGAGCACTTGCAAGCAAGTGGAGTAAGGAAAAGCAAAGTCCAGGGTACATCTATAGCAATGACCGAGACTTGCTTCAGCTTCTAGATCCACATATTTCGCAAATTATTGCCAAAAAGCAGGTTGGCGATCTTGTTTATGGCTTTAAGCACTTTCAAGAAGAATACAATATTCATCCTCGTCAATGGGTGGACGTAAAAGCATTGCTTGGTGATAAATCTGACAATATTCCGGGCGTTCCTGGTGTAGGAGAAAAAGCCGCACTGCCTCTTATTCAACAATATGGCTCTATCCATGAAATTTATGCACAAATTGAACAATTAGATCCAGCTTTTAATCGTTACAAAAAAAAGCTGGTCGAAGGAAAAGAACTAGGTATGCTTAGTCGTGAACTCGCTGAGATTATTATAGACATTCAAGAAATCAGTATGTTGACTTGGGAAAAATTAACATTTATGTATGATTATGAACGATGGAATAAAGAAATTCAAAGTCTAGAACTAAACATTAGGATTCGCTCATGATTTTTAGTACAATACAATTTATGAACATGAGAAAGGAGTAACAAGCGTGCAACCAATTCATAAAGAAACAGTCCAAAAAAAAATACAAACATTTTTAAATAAAGACGTATATGTACACCTTGAAACGACAAACGGTGCATATGCTTCACACGTAAATGAAAAAGTAATGACAGTTGGGGCTTTTATTCGCAATGGTAAAGTCACTATTTCAAACGGAAAGATAACTGGAGAAGGTCCTTATCGTGTAGGTCTTCAAATTGATTTAGGATGGATTTATGCAGAGGGATTAACAGATTGGGAAATTGATGAAGAAGGCCGACTTCTTCTAGCTGGGCATGACTTTGAAGGTCGTTTAGCAGTTGCCCTTCAATTAAGTGAACATCCGTTTTCATAACAGAAAAGAGAGGAGAATAGAACATGGAAGAAAGATTATTAATTGTATTTCCGCATCCTGACGATGAAGCATATGGAGCAGCAGGAATGATCACGCAAGCTAGACAAAAAGGAACGCCCGTTACATATGCCTGTGTTACGCTAGGTGAAATGGGACGAAATATGGGTAGACCGCTGTTTGCTAACCGTGAAACTTTACCTCAAATCCGAAAAAAAGAACTTTTAGATTTAGCGAACGTTTTAGATATTCAAGACTTGCGTATGCTAGGGCTTCGTGATAAAACGCTGGAATTTCTTGATATTGATGTTTTTGCAGATAAAATTGAAGAAATCATTAACGATGTAAAGCCGACTCACATTTTAACGCATTACCCTGGCTTTGCGGTACACCCTGATCATAATGCTACGGGTGCAGCTACGATTCAAGCGGTAAAACGTATGCCAAAAGAAAAGCGTCCCGTTGTTTGGTGTCATGCGTTTTCAAAAGATCGTATTGAACATATTGGAGAACCAGATGTTATTTTTGATGTAACAGCGATGAAAGATAAAAAAATTGAAGCGTTAAAAGCCCATCGTTCTCAAACAGAAGGAATGATGAACGCAATTGACTTCGATCGCTTATCTGACTATCCGCAAATGGAACGTTTATTAACTAGAGAAGAATTCTGGACATATAACTGGGAGTAACAGATGAAAAAACAGCGAATTTTATTTATTGGAGCAGGACGAATGGCTGAAGCTGTAGCGGCTGGTTTGGTTACGAGCAGCGCTGACAGTATTGAGGCAGTGGTGATGTCAAACAACGGAGATATTGAGCGGTTACAGCGTGTTGAAACAACGTACGGCGTACAAACGACGCAAAATTGGCGCCAAGAAGTTGACAATTCGGATGTTATTATTTTAGCGATGCCTCCCGAGGCCCATCCTTCCGTGCTCAAGGAACTTTCGACTCATTTAAATCAACAATTTGTCGTAACGTTAGCGGCAGGAATTGGTCCGAGTTACTTAGAAAGTCATCTTCCGCAGGATACGCCTGTCGCTTGGATTATGCCAAATACAGCTGCTATGATTGGACAATCGATGTCACTGTATACACTTGGAACTTCTGCCACAAAAGAGCATAAAGAAGTGCTTCAAATGATTTTAAAAGGAATTGGTGAAGCGCATGAGTGTTCAGAGAAAGAAGTACATGAGCTAACGGCTGTAACTGGCAGTGCACCGGCATTTTTATATTATTTTGCAGAATCGTTAATTGATGCAACTACTGCTTACGGTGTGGACGAAAAAACAGCCAAAGATTTAGTTATTCAAATGATGTATGGCTCTGTACAAATGTTGCATGAAACCAAAGATCCTGCGTCTTTAAGAGAGCAGGTAACAACTCCAGGCGGCGCTACTGCCGAAGGGTTAAAAGTGATGAAAGAACAAGACTTTTCCTTAATAATAAAGCAGGCAATTGAAGCAACGAATAAAAAAGCAATGGGTGGAAGCTAAAAAAGCTCGTACAACCATATGTTAGCTGAAAAATCCGAACTATAGTTCAGCATTCTTTCATTAGAATGTTGAATCAGTTCGGATTTTTTAATGAATAGACTTCCTTAACATAAATATAGTCCTCTTTAGAACTGTTTTTTCTCTATGTCCCAAGCTTTTTTAGTCATCAACAAACCGCTTTTTCGTATCAGAAGTTGGGAGCATGCAGTGCTGCTGTTTGCCAAACCACTTATATCGGTTGCGAGCGATCCAGTTGTATACTATATCTCGAATAGGTGCAGGAATGATAATGAAAGCATATAAAAATTTAACGGGTCCATCTAAGCGCTTGGCGATTTTTAAAGCAGCCGTTGATTTTACATATCTTTGGTTTCCATGAATATATACAATGCTGTCTAATTGCTCAGGAAGTAAGCCGTGAGAGGCTAGCTGCTGCTTTCCGAAATCTGATTGAAGAGAAGCGAAAGAAAACAAAGCTTGCTCATCATGTTTAATAATATATTGAACACTGCTATTACATAAATTACATATACCATCAAAAAGAATTAAATGTTTCATTGGACAATTTCGCTCCTATTCCATAAAAAAAGTATAATTACTTGTCATTTTTGAAAAATAAAGGTACTTTTAAAAGATGTGAAAGTGATCCGAATTCAAAGGTAATTCGATTATATAATAAGGACTCATAAGAGTTAAAGGAGAAGGGTATGAAAGAGCAAAACGACGTTGTCTTATACAATAGAATAAAAGAACGAGACAAAAAAGCCCTTGAACTGCTGTATGACAAGTATGAGCGAATTCTTTATTCGTTTGTATACCGGTTAACAAATAGCTCTGATATTGCTGAAGAAGCTGTTCAAGAAGTATTTATTAAGCTGTGGAGAGGAAAGGGAGTTTACAGCGATGGAAAAGGGAAGTTTTCATCATGGCTGTTTACGATTACAAGAAATACCGCGATTGATATTGTGAGAAAAAGAAAAACCGATCCTATTTTCTCAGAAGAGATTTTTGATTTTATTGAAGATGATCATCCTCAGATTGACGAGCAGCTTCAGTGGAAAGAAGAACAGCAGAGAGTACGGCACGCTGTATCAAAATTGTCTGAAGACCAAAAAAAGATTATTCAATCCGTTTATTTTAAGGGATTAACGCAGCAAAAAGTAGCAGAAGAGCAGCAAATCCCATTAGGAACAGTAAAGGGTAGGGTGCGATTAGCGTTGCGGAAATTAAAAACATATTTAGGTACTGATGCAGAAGGGAGAGCTGATTCATGAGTATGTGCAATAAACTAATTGATTACTATAATGATCAGTTGACTTCCCATGAGAAAAAAGAGTTTGAAATGCATTTGAAAAACTGTCAAAGCTGTCAAGAAGAACTAAGAGAACTGGAGGAAGTTCTTGGAGATCTAACGTATTTGACACCAGAACAATCTCCTCCGCCAGAAATGAAACAGCGAATACTTGCGAATGTATTCGAAGAAGATCAAGGGGAGACAAAGAGAGAACCAATAGCTTTAAAAAATGAAAAACAACATGCTGAGTCTAAGAAATCAAATAAAAAATCCATCATTATTGGATTAGCTGCGGCACTTCTTTTATCCCTTGCAGGAAACAGCTACTTTCTGTTGAAAGATGAAGACAAAGGCAAACAAGAACCAAATGTTTCGGTTGCTCCTCAAAACGAACCTCTTACATCTGAAAAAACAATGAAGCTGCAGGCAGAGCCGAACGTTTCTGGCGAAGCAACAGCATCTCTTACGAAAAAAGGTGGAAATTTAAATGTGGTCATTCAAGCGAATAACTTGAAAAACGTAAAGGGGAATGAAGTCTATCAGGTGTGGCTCATAAAAGGTGATAAGCCTCATCCGGCAGGTGCTTTTGTAACAGATAAAAATGGAAACGGGACAGTGGTCTATACGATGAGCCAAAAAGAACAGACTGAAAAGTGGGATGTTATGGCGATTACTTTAGAACCGAATGCGAATAATAAGACGCCAAAAGGAAACATTGTGTTAAGTTCAGCGCTCTAACAAAAACCCTTCTGCTAACAGAAGGGTTTTTGTTACGTACAGTTAATCATCTTCAAATTGTATGGCAATGGTTTGATCATTTTCTATCTTATTCAGTCGAATTTCCAATAATCCATTTTTGTACTTAGCGCGAACTGGTTCGTCTGTGTAGTGAAAAGGAAGTTTGACCGTGCGAGAAAATATGCCTGTATGGCGTTCGTTGAGCTTTAACTTTTGTTTAGATGCTTCATAAGCATAAGGAACGTTTCCTTCAACTGTTAATATATTTGCGTCCAACTTGATTTGAATGTCGTTAGTTGAATGCAGTCCAGGAACCTCAACGACGATAATGCCTTCTTTATCGGTTTCATATAAGTCGACGTTTGGAAATCGCTTGGGCAAGATGTGATTTAAATCGCTCCAAAAGTGATTTCCAAGCATATCTTCTACCTTATGCTGAATCGAACCCCAATCAATCTCTTCATATTTTTTACTCAAAGGAACCCCTCCTTATATTCACGTAAATTCCTTCTATATATATGAAAAAAAGAAAATTCAATGCCTGCTTATAAAGAATGAGAAAAACACGTAAATAAGTGAAAAAATGTGAGAAAAAAAAGAGATTTTGAGTGAAAAAGAAGGATTATGTAGAATAAAAAAAGTATAATTACGTATAGAGCTTTCTATTATCCTGAATGAAAGCAAGTATGTGAAGGAGGAAGTTGAGATGAGAGAAAAGCGTACATCCAGTGGTTTTCTATTAAAACAACGTGCTTTCTTAAAATTATATATGATTACTATGACAGAACAAGAGCGTCTGTATGGCCTTCGGTTATTAGATGTGTTAAGAGATGAATTTCGACCTTTTGGGTTCAAACCTAATCATTCTGAAGTATACAAAGCTCTTCATGACTTGATTGAAGACGGTGTCCTCAAACAGGTGAAGCGTAAAAAAGAAGGAATGAAGCTTCAAGAAGTGGTTTATTATACATTTACAAATGAGGGAGAAGAGAAAGCTAAATTATATAAAAAACAATTAAAAGTAGAGCTGGAGCGGTGTGAAGCTATGATTCAAAAAGCTATTCGTGACAACTTCGGGTCCAAATGAACGTGTCTTTAGTTAGAAAAGACACGTTTTTTCTATAGCTGATTTTGTCGTCTTATGTCGGAATAAAAGTTATAAAATGGGTACAAAGTAGTGTAAAAGATGGATATATAGTTATATTATGGATAAAATACACACTTTTAACATATATGGATGAATTCGATTTTAAAGATTATGCACTATTCATAAATAGTGTACGAATTGATATGATACAAAGTGTATATAAATCTATTTAATGCGTTATTTGCCATATTTTAAGAACTTATAAACCGTTATCAGACCATCATTGAAGCATTTTGGTTTTAGCAACTCTGACGAATTTGACTAGATTTGTATCGAGAAGATATTATTTGTTTACTATGAAAGGAATGGATTTTATGAAGTCTACAGGAATTGTAAGAAAAGTAGATGAATTGGGTCGCGTAGTAATTCCTATTGAATTGCGCCGTATTTTAAATATCAACACAGGTGATCCAGTAGAAATATATGTTGATGAAGATATTATTATTTTACAAAAGTATAGCCCGTATGGTGCTTGCTTAGTAACTGGGGAAATTACGCGTGAAAACTTAACCTTTGGGAATGGAAACGTTGTGTTAAGTAAAAAAGGTGCGGAACAGCTTTTACAAGAGTTAGAGCGTACCTTAAATAAATAAGAAGTTTTAGTATAAGGAAGAATATCAATCCGTCTTTAAACTAAAAAAGAACGTTCTTTTGAGAACGTTCTTTTTTTGATTAAGCCGTTCGAGAAGATTTATTCTCCTCTAGCAGCTGCTTTTTTTGTATTTTTATCAAACGATACGCAAGTCCTGTTGCTCCTGCAGCAAGCCCCGCAATTAGTCCAATCCAATAGCCAAACGCCTGCAAATCGGTGTATTTTGCTAAAACAATGCCTAAAGGTAGACCAATTACCCAATAAGATACCAAGGACATTAAAAAGGTAACATTTACATCCTTATATCCTCGCAGAGCGCCTTGAATAGGAGCTTGAAGAGCATCAGAAAGCTGAAAGAAAATTGCATAAATCAAAAAATGAGAAGTTAATGCAAGTACATCTGCATCTTTTGTATACAAAGAAGCTACTGATTCTCGAAGAGTAAATAAAAGACCTGCGCAAACAAAAGCCATGCCAACAGCGATAGTTACACCGATCCTGCTATAGCTTCTTGCATCTTGATGACGCTTAGCACCCGCTTCAAATCCCACAACAATCGTTAAAGCCATAGAAATACTCAGCGGAATCATATAGAGAAATGAGGCAAAATTAATAGCTGCTTGGTGAGAAGCGATTGTAATGGTATTATACGAGCTCATAAACAGCGTGACGGCTGAAAAAATACTTGTTTCGAAAAAGACCGAAAAACCGATAGGTAAACCAATTTTTAATATTTCTTTCCAAGTAGAAAAAGAGATACGGTGAAATCTTTTAAATAAATCGAAGTTAGAAAAAGGTTCTTTTTTATGAATAATTACAATGGATACAATGAGTATGCACCAATACGTAACGGCAGTTGCATAACCAGAGCCTACTCCACCCAAGTGGGGGAAGCCCAGCTTACCGAAGATTAATACATAGTTTAAAGCTACATTAACCGGAAGCCCTAAAATGGTGATAAGCATAGACGTACGAGTTTGCCCTAAAGCATCAATAAAGTTTCGTAAAACCGTATAAATAAAAAGCGGAATAATACCAAAAGATAAAGCAATTAAATACTGTTTGGCAATGCGCATTACGTTTGCTTCTAAATTCATCCCTTTTAAAATAGGATCAACAACAAAAAAACCGATTAAAATAATAACAACGGCCATTAAAATGGACACATAAAGCCCTTGAATGACGGAGAACGGAACCTTTTTCTTTTGATTAGCTCCGACAAGCTGTGCAACAATTGGCGTAATAGACATTAAAATCCCGCTTAGCCCTGTAAAAACAGGTACCCATAAGCTTGAACCAATTGCTACCCCTGCCAAGTCATCTGCACTTACCCTTCCTGACATCATCGTATCAAAAAAAGTCATTGAAAACATTCCAAACTGGGTGACCAATATCGGAAATAAAATAAAAACGAACTGCTTAACTTTTTGAGATGTTGAAAACGTTTGTTGCATTAAAAAACCCCCAATTTGAAAACATTTACACCAAAAAGCATTATATCACGCCGTGGCTTGTTTTTGCTAAGAGTTCTGACAATAAATTCAAAGAATGTATCCATAAAACGCAGCGATTTAAAAGGAATAAAAAGGTAAAACAGTATATGATTTTAATTTTGACATGCAGTGAGCTATGATAGAAAGTATAGTAATTATCATTTAACGTGGAGGGATACGTGTGGATTTACAGTTGCAAAGTAAAAATGTACTTATTACCGGCGGGTCAAAAGGAATTGGGAAGGCTATTGCTGCTTTGTTTATTCAAGAAGGAGCAAATGTTGGAATTGCGGCAAGAGGAGAGGAAGCGTTACAGGATGCACAGTCAGAATTAGAAAACGTGCGTACATATACAGCAGACCTAACAAACGAATCAGACAGAGTTGCATTAATTGAGAAGTTCATTAGCGACTTCGGAAGCATTGATATTTTAATTAATAACGCTGGAGGAAGTAATGGAAGCACTGCGATGGAAACAGATTTATCCCTTTTCAAAGAAGCGATGGAGCTTAACTACTTTTCAGCTGTCCACTTGAGCAAGCTAGCAGCGGCGCATATGACAAAAGATGCGGCAATCGTTAATGTTACGTCTATTTTCGGAAGGGAAAGTGGAGGGAAAGTCACGTACAATAACGCCAAAGCAGCGCTTATCAGCTTTACAAAGTCGTTTGCAGATGAAATGATTTCTAAAGGAATTCGTGTAAATGGAGTAGCGCCGGGAAGCATTTTGCATGAAACGGGTAATTGGAAAAAAAGAATGGATGAAAATCCGGAAAAGATTAAGCAGTTTGTTGAAAATGAAATACCAGCAGGGCGCTTTGGAGAGCCGGAAGAAGTGGCAAACGCCGTTGTTTTTTTAGCATCGTCTCAAGCTTCATGGATAGTGGGTGCGACGTTAAACGTAGACGGTGGACAGTCAAAAATGAACTTTTAAAAAAAGTGCAGGAATTTCCTGCACTTTTTCATTATCCAATATCTTTTTGCATACGAGGAATCTGAAAATCTTCATTAATTGCGTCCGCTGTAAGCTGACCTGATAATGTCACCATTGGCACGCCGCCTCCAGGGTGTGTAGAGCCGCCCACAAAATAAAGGTTAGAAAGAAGCTGACTTCTTGCCGGAATTTTAAAACCTCCATTTTTCTTACGATCAGTTGCTACGCCATAAATGGACCCGCCGTTAGCACCGTAAAGCTCTTGGATATCATTGGGAGTAAACGTATATTCAAACTCAATGCTTGAACGTAAGTCTTCTAATCCCATTGCCTCAAGCTTTTTCAATACGACATCACGGTAGCGGTCTTTTAATGCAGCCCAGTCGTCGCCTTCTTTTAAAGGAGGTACATGAGTAAGAACGAACAGGTTTTCTTTTCCTTCAGGAGCTTGCGTAGGGTCTGATTTAGACGATACGCCAATGTAAATTGTCGGATCCATGGCTACTTGACCTTTGTTAAAGATTGTATCAAACTCTTCTTTCTGATCCTTTGAGAAGAAGAAATTATGATGTTGAAGCTGCTTGTACTGTTTGTTAACCCCTAATAAAAGAACAAGGCCAGAAACAGTAGGTTCAAATTTTGCAAGCTGCTGAGTTTGTTTAGCTGCTTGCGCATGATTTTTTAATAAATAGCGGTAAGTTGGAATTGCTTCTAGATTAGATACCACAATATCTGCTGATAGATTCTCGCCATTTTCTAGTGTAATTCCAGTTGCCTTTGCTCCGCTTGTTGTGATTTCTTTTACCGGCGTATTTAGATGTACAGTGACGCCAAGTTCTTGAAGGAGCTTATCCATCGCTTCAGCAATTTTGTACATTCCGCCTTTTACGTAATAAATACCTAATCCTAGCTGAACGTGAGCAAGCTGTGTTAATACAGCCGGTGCATGATAAGGAGAAGAGCCGATGTACATAATTAAAAAATTAAACAATTGACGCAAATGTTTGTTTGAAAAATATTTGCGTGTAGTAGCATCCATAGATCTCATTGGATCCATTTGAAGCAGTTCTTTTACCGTGTGCATCGTTCGTAAATCGTGCAGTCCAGATAAACTTTTTTTATAAAAACTTTTTAAGTTCGATTCGTACATTTTATTTGCATAAGATAAATAGTCAAAAAAACCTTCAATGTCTTCTGGAGCAAGTTCTTGAAGCTGCTGAAGCATGCGAGGAAGGTCACTGGTCAAATCAATTTGTGTTCCATCTTGGAAAAAAGTTCTCCACTGAGGCTCAATTCGTTCTATTGTCAAGTAGTCGTGGATATTGCGGCCTGCACTGTCAAACAGCTGCTCTAGCACCCAAGGCATTGTTAAAATAGAAGGTCCCGTATCGAAAGAAAACCCTTTGCCGCTGCGAATATTTAACTTACCGCCAATTCGCTCGCTTTTTTCAACGACTGTTACATCATATCCATCAGCTGACAGACGAATAGCAGCTGACAGACCACCTAAACCTGCGCCTACAACAATTACTTTCTTTTTCATCTTTTTCCTCCTTATAAAACAAAAGCGAGTTGTCAACAATGTGTATAAAATGACTTCACGCAAAATAAAAATAGGTCTACAACTTTTTATTTTGTCCAGTTCGCTAATTTTCATACGTGAAGGAAAGGAGAAAAGGATGTCTTTTTTACTGGTTGCTCTTGTCTTGACAGGTACGCTTGTCATCACTATCCCTACATTTAAACGTGTAAAAATAGTAAGAAACGATATGTCATGTTTGTCCATTATTATTCCAGCTAGAAATGAAGAAAGAAACCTTACCTTTTTATTGCAGTCACTCCAGTTACGGAACGCTGACTTTGAAGTGATTGTTGTAGATGACAACTCAACAGATAATACTGAGAGGGTAGCCAAAGCATTTGGCGTAAAAGTAGTGCACTCTGGCGCACTTCCAGCTGGGTGGCTAGGAAAGTCATGGGCATGCTGGAATGGAGCACGAGAAGCAAAAGGCTCGGTGCTTTTGTTTTTAGATGCTGATATTACAGTAGAGAAAGACGGAATTGAAAAAGTATTTTTCTATTATCAACAGCAAGGGGGCGTGCTGTCGGTTCATCCTTATCATCTTGTTAAGAGGCCTTATGAAATGTTTTCTGCTTTATTTCACTATGTTACGTTTGCATCGATTGGCGCGTTTCACCCCTTTAAAAATTGGAAAAGTCCTTCTGTCGGTTTCGGGCAGTGCTTGCTTTGCAGCGCAGCCTCCTACTTTCAAAGCGGAGGCCACGAAGGGATAAAAAAAGAAGTGGTTGAAAATATGGCGCTGGTTGAGAAAATGAACAATCAAGGTGAATTTATTACGTGTATGAGTGGACAGGGAGCTCTTTCCATGCGCATGTATCCAAATGGTATGAAAAGCCTTATAAGAGGGTGGAGTAAAAGTTTCGCTTCAGGTGCGGGGAAAACGGAAGCCATTTATTTATTTCTAGTAAGTTTGTGGCTTACTAGCATGATTAATTATGTCCTTTTTTTACCTACTCTATGGAATCAACATGCAGGCTTGGCAATTAGCAGCTATGTTTGCTATGTAAGTCTCTTATTTAATAGCTTAAGAAAAATAGGTTCGTTTACTTTTTTTTCTTTGTGCTTATTTCCTATTCATGTGCTGTTTTTTCTGGGTCTATTCGTATGGTCTTTCATCCAAACAGCAGTGAGAAAGCAAGTTAAATGGAAAGAACGCAGCATATCTATAGAAGAAGAAAAAAAGAAGAAAGTGATAAAATGACAGGTGCTCAGCTCTTAATTAATATCATGGCATGGTTTGTGATTCACATGTTGATAGCCTACAGATGCACAAAAATTTCTCCCTTTTATTTAAAGAAGGACCTTGCGCTGTTTAAGGTTCAAACCTGGGAAACAGTTGGGATATATAAAAAATTCGGGGTACACCGATGGAAAACGTGGCTTCCTGATGGAGGAAAGCTATTTAAACGAGGGTTTTATAAAAAGAAATGGGAGAGTAGAACGAAGGAATATGCACAGCTTTTTTTAATTGAAACAAATCGAGCAGAGTTAACTCATTGGATCAGCATACTTCCTTCTATTCTTTTTTTTATATGGAACTCTCCTTCTATAGGTGTTTGGATGGTTATTTATGCGATTGTTGCAAACGTACCGTTTATTTTGGTTCAACGATATAATCGAATACGAATTCATCAAGTCGTTTTGAAACTCAAACGAAATTAATTCACGTGCCTTTGGCTCCGAGTAGGGGCCTCGGTTTTTATTTTTTTCTCCTTATTCGAAGACAATAACTTCTTGGATAAAAGAAAAAAAGAAGCAAAGGCGATATAAATACTAAAAAAGACTAAAAACCCCCATAAACCTGCTATGGCATCATCAAATTCCATATTGCCCCGGGTGGTAATTCCTTGCTGAATTTCAATGGCAAAAACTAAGACAAGCATAACGGTAAGGGTATAGATAAAAGAAATAGCTGTAATACTAAATTTCCACTTTGACAATAATTTAAAGATCATATAAACGCTTAAAAACGTGAGCAGTCCAATAATACCAATAATCCAGAAGTGAAGTTCTTTATCTGAAAGAGAAAATCCTAGTAAATAAAAAATATAAATTAATCCGTCGTGCAATACATTAATAATATTTGTAATGAAAACAATACATTCTTTCATTTTTTCTCCTTTATAAAAATGTAAGACGTTTAAACTTCTAGGTATACAAGCATGCATAGCCCGTACTAATTCCAATTTTATATAAAAAATGCACTTTCTAGATCAGATGTTAAAGAGATCTGAAATTTCAAATAATATTTATAATTTATATTATAAACAAAAAGGTAAAAAAATAAAAATTTTCGATGCAAACTGACACATTTTTTTCAAATTTAAAGAAAGAAATAACTCAAAATATGTGGTTTACTGTAGAAAGAAAAGAAAATAAGAGGTATTGATATAACAAATATTCACAAGTGCTTTTATGCATTCTCTTGTAAAGGAGAAGGAAAACTAAGGCAAGTGTTAAATTTATATGTATAGTGGACAAAATAAAAAATAAATATAAAATAGTGAAACTTAAAGAGAAGTTGTCCGTATTAAATAGTGAGAAGAAAAAAGCACAGAAAACATTTGTGTTTGAAAGCCGATAGAGCTGGGAATAAGAAAGTAGTTATTTTCTCACGTTTGGTGAAAATTATACGTAGCGGTGTTGACAATTTTTTTTAAAGAGTTAAAATGTGAAAGAACAGATTAGCTCTCTTACATTTTTTGTAAGAGAGATTTCTTTTTACATTTACTATAAAAATAAAAGTGAGCTTAAATTTCAATAGAGACAGAGGTGGGAATATGAAACAGCTCATGACAAACGGTAAAAATATTTTTTCGAAACAGCTGCCGTTATTTCTAATTGCAGTTTTGTTGTTCTGGATTAAAACGTATACCGTTTATCGTATCGAATTTAACTTAGGGTTAGATAATTTTATGCAAAAGTTCTTACTTTTCATAAACCCAATTGGTTCGGCAATTTTCTTTTTTGCCATTGCATTACTATTTAAAGGGCGCGGAAAAGTACGAGCACTGCTTGGAATGAATTTTTTACTTTCATTCATCCTGTACGCAAATGTAGTATACTATCGCTTCTTTAATGATTTTATTACTGTTCCTGTATTGACTCAGTCAAACAACTTTGGTCAATTAGGCGGCAGTGCCATGGCTTTAATTAGCCCAACTGATATTTTATACTTCACAGATTTCTTTATTCTTTTAGTTTTAGTACTATGGAAAAAAGTTGACTTACCAGCAACAATTAGTCGACGTACTGTGACAGGTGTATTTTTATCAGGGATTTTATTCTTAAGTGCCAACATCGCACTAGCGGAAATGGATCGTCCTCAACTATTAACAAGAACATTTGACCGCAACTATTTAGTAAAATATTTAGGAACGTATAACTATACGATCTATGACATCATCCAGAGCTCGAAATCTTCAGCACAGCGCGCGTTAGCAGATAGCAGTGATGTGGCTGAGGTAGAGAACTATGCAAAAGCAACATATGCTGAGCCGAACAAAGAATATTTCGGTCAAGCAAAAGGCAAAAACGTCATCTATATTTCATTAGAGTCACTTCAGTCATTTATGATTGGTTATAAGTTAAATGGTGAAGAAGTAACGCCATTCTTAAATTCACTATTAAAAGATCAGAACACAATGTATTTCGATAACTTCTTCCATCAAACAGGGCAAGGTAAAACGTCAGATGCTGAATTCATGATGGAGAACTCATTATTCGGCTTACCTCAAGGTTCTGTATTTACAACAAAAGCAAATAACACCTATCAGTCGCTATCTGGTATTCTAGATCAGCAAGGCTATACAACATCTGTGTTCCACGGAAATGGAAAATCGTTCTGGAACCGTGATGAAATGTATAAATCAATGGGTGTAGAAAAATTCTTTGATTCAGCTTATTACAATATGTCAGACGAAGATACGCTGAACTATGGTTTAAAAGATAAACCATTCTTTAAAGAATCAATGCCGTACCTAAAAGGCTTAAAGCAGCCATTTAGCGCGAAGTTCATTACGTTATCAAACCACTTCCCTTATCCGCTAGATAAGGAAGACCAAACGATTGGACCTCACAATACGGGAGATAAGTCAGTTGACCAATACTTCCAAACGGCTCGTTATTTAGATGAATCAATCAAGCAATTCTTTGAGGATCTACAGGCCTCTGGTTTAGCAGACAATACGATGGTCGTGATGTACGGTGACCACTACGGTATTTCTGAAAACCATAAGCGTGCAATGGGCAAAGTAATGGGTAAAAACATCAATGATTTTGAACAAGCTCAACTGCAGCGCGTACCATTATTTATTACTTCACCAGGCCTTAAAGGCGGCGTAAATCATACGTATGGCGGAGACGTAGATGTTCGTCCAACAGTGATGCATTTATTAGGTCTTGATACAAAAGACTATATTGACTTTGGTACAGACTTATTATCAAAAGAACATCAGCAAGTTGTACCTTTCCGTAACGGTGACTTTGTTACACCTAAGGTAACAAAAGTTGATCAGAAAGTGTATGACAACGCAACGGGCAAGCAGCTTTCAGATAAGGAAGCGAAACAGTATGATAAGTATGATGAACTAGTTAAGAAAAAGCTAGAACTATCAGATAAACTTGTTTACGGAGATTTACTCCGCTTTCATACACCAGAAGGGTTCAAACCAATTGAACGTTCGAAGTATGATTACAACAAGCGCGAAGATCAATAAAAAACAGGCAGCTTTTAATAGCTGCCTGTTTTTTTGTTTTATGAAACCTTTAAAGGTTTTATCCGTATATAAATTATAACAGTAATCGTTTTAAGAGACGGGAAGACAATGGTATAATATGTATACGTTTAAAAGTTCGGTCACATTTGAGATAGGAGTGAAAGCGATGAAAGTCGTTCGAATCATAAAAAAGATTCTTGCCATTTGGGTAACAGGAGCAGTAGCCGTTCCGGTCAGCTATTTTGGATTTAGTACCACGATGATTCAATCCTTTGGCATTAGTATAGGAGTAATGGTCGTGACGAGCCTGTTTTTTATTATGAGCAGTGCTCGACGTCATTATCAAAATCCGTATAGAGAAGAAATTGCATACGTTCGTCATCAAGTAAAAGAGGCAAAAAAGCAATTAAGAACCATTGGAAGCTATCGTTTTAAAATTCGGTCTGTTCATATGTGGACAGAACTTTCTAAACTATACAAAGTAGGTAAAAGCATCATTGAAATGGTAGAAAAAGAGCCCGCACGATATAAAGATGTTCAGCCCTTTTTTACGAACTACTTACAATCAACGGTTACCGTCATTGAAAGGTATATGTTTTTATTATCAAAACCAACGAAAAGCATAGAAGTAAAAGAAAGTCTTCATGAAGCGGAAGACATGCTGCGCGGGTTATCAGGGAAGTATGAGCATTTATTAACAAGTGCTCTTTCACAAGATAAGCTGACGTTAGATGTAGAGCTTAAAGTGCTAAAACAAGCATTTGAAGAGGAGCAGCCGTATATACCGACAGCTACTAATCGCACAAAGTAACGTAAATGCAAAGGATGGGATTTTATGATGAAAGAATATAATCAAAATCAATCGTTAGATGCGCTGCTTGATGATCCTTTTGCGTCGCCTACCCCGCAGGTACAATCGGACTCTCGCGCTGCAAAAAGAAACACATACGATGATTTGACACCGGAATATCAGGAAAAAGCACAGAAAATCGCAAATCAAATTGATTATAAAAATCAGCAGGCTATCTTACAGTACGGGGTAGCAGCTCAGTCAGAACTATCTCAGTTTTCTCAATCTGTACTACAGCATGTTCAAACGAAAGATACGGGACCAGTAGGAGACGTTATAGGAGATTTAATGAGTAAGATTCGCCAAGTGAATCCCGATGATTTTTCTGCAAAGAAAAAAGGAGTCATCGGTCGATTATTTTCAGGAGTCTCTAGGCCTATTCAAAATTTATTAACAAAATATCAAAGCATTAATGTTGAAATTGATAAAATTGCAGATAAGTTAGAGCGCTCAAAACAAATGCTGTATCGAGACATTACGATGCTAGATAGCTTATATGATAAAAATAAACAGTTTTACGAGGCGCTTAACGTCTACATTGCAGCGGCAGAATACAAGTTAGTGGCGCTGCAGAATGAAACGCTGCCCCAGCTTCAGCAAACAGCATCTCAAAAAAATGACTACTTGATGGCTCAGGAGGTCAATGATTTAAATCAATTTATCAATAGGCTAGAAAAACGAGTGCATGATTTAAAACTGAGCCGTCAAATTGCCATTCAAAGTGCACCGCAGATTCGATTAATTCAAGAAGTCAATCAGACCCTTGTGGAAAAAATTCAAAGCTCTATTTTAACAGCTATTCCACTTTGGAAAAATCAAGTAGTAATCGCAACCACTTTATTACGCCAAAAGAAAGCAATGGAAGCCCAAAAGCAAGTATCTAAGACAACAAACGACTTGCTTACTAAAAATTCAGAGCTGCTCAAGCAGAATACGATTGAAGTAGCTCGTGAAAACGAGGCGGGGATTGTCGATATCGAAACATTGAAAAAAACGCAGTCCGATTTGATTACCACGTTAGAAGAAGTGCTAAAGATACAAGAAGAAGGACGTACGAAGCGTACCGAGGCAGAATCAGAGCTGTATCAAATGGAAAAAGATTTAAAAACTAAACTATTAGATATGAAATAAAGAAAAAGTCGGTTTACACACTTTGTAAACCGACTTTTTCTCTGTTTTATGCATTTTGAAGCGTTCTCGCCATTTCTAAAAACGGAGTTAAATCTCTTTCAGATTTAGGAGCAAAGATCGTTAACCGGAAAGTAGGGTGTTGATTTTGCTTTCGAACGAGAAAACCGTATGCGTTACTTTTATCATCTGATGCTTTGTACGCAGCTTCTATCTCTAAGTTATGGTGAATGAGGTGCGTATCAAGGGAAGCCACTTCTGAAAAGCCAGCTCTTAAAATTTCTTTTGTTTCTTTATTGAGCTCCTCTACACTTTTATTTGAGGGAAACACTTCAATCCGCATCCACAAAGCATCATTTTTTTTGTTGTAAATGACATCTTTTCGGGGCTCTTCTTCTGTAAACTCGTATCCTTCTAGTACGTAAAGCGTATAGTTTTGATTAATGCTTCTTTTAAGATAACCCACATCTGTTCTACTGCTTCCTTTGTAAGGATAGGTGAATTCTTGCTGTGGCAAGCGTTCTTTTGGAATTTCTTCCTGTGTGTTAATAAGCTCTTCACGAAAAGCAGTTGAGCAGCCACTCATCAAACATATAAAGCAAACAAGAAATATCTTTTTTTTCATAGCTGGCTTCCTTATCTATTTTCATTCATGCGTTTTTACTGAGTTAACAATTGAAATTAACTTTTTTTCATCATCAGAATTTTTAGCTGTAACCATCGTGATTTTTAAAGGAGGGTGCCCCTTTGTTTCTCTTAGTACATATAGCTTTGCCGTTTCTTTTTTACTCCCGGATATAGATGCAAATACAACGGGTTGAATAAATAGGGATGTAGAAGAAATTTTTAACGATTTTCCAAACTGGTCATCAAACAATTCTTTTGAACGATCTAGATATGATTTGCTTGTACTTTCTTTCCCGGAAAGGACTTCAATTCGCATCCACGTATAGGGAGTCTTGGTTGAAAAAAGAATATCTTTTCCATCCTCTTCTTTTTGAAGCGTATATTCATTGGGCAATGAAAGAGAATATCCTTGTTCGCTTACGGTGAGCTGCTGATGTTTTTCATTGCTTTCACTGACTGCTTTAACAGAAGGCAGTATAACTATGGTTGCGCTTATCATTAACAGAAGCGCTAAATAAAATTTTCGCATGTATATATCTCCTATTCAAAACGCTAGACAGCGTGTAGTTACTATATAAAAATGTTTTCGCCATGTTAGAACCCGTAGGTTTATTTTTGACTTTTTGGTAAAGCTAAAAACACAATCAATTAGTAATGGAGAGAAGACTATGAAAAACCGTAAATCAACTTCTGCAGTTAATCGCCGTCAACAGCGCGTGTGTTTGGGTGATGAACGATTATTTGCAGTTGGTATTAAAGCGTTTATTGACAATACGCATGAATCACACCTAGACAAAAAAGGAGGTCATTGAGTGAAATGGTGCTTGTCAATTATCATTATTGTTTCCATTAATTTCTATGGTATTCAGGCGGATGCTGCAAAGAAGAGCAGATTTTATTATGAAAAAAAAGGAGATATCGTGTGGGAAGTTCCCATGAAAGATGAAAAGTTGATTGCGCTTACATTTGATGATGGACCAGATCCTAAATATACGCCGACCATTTTAAATTTATTGCAAAAGTACGGTGCCAAAGCAACTTTTTTTGTAGTCGGCGATCGAATAACGTCGTTTCCCAAGCTTGCTCAAAGAGAAGTTCGCGAAGGTCATGAACTTGCTAATCATACATATAGCCATTTGAAAGTAAGGGGCCAGGAAGTAGAGAGAATTGAACAAGAAATTGAAAAAGCGGATGAACGTATACAAGCTATTACAGGAATAAAACCTTACCTGTTTCGTCCACCTACTGGCTATTATGACGATCGGGTAGTAAAAGCTGCTAAAAATCAGCAGTATACCATTATTCTTTGGTCTTGGCATCAAGATACATTTGATTGGAGAAATCCAGGCGTAGGTAAAATTGTAAGTCAAGTGCTTAACCATGCCAGGTCAGGAGATATTGTATTGTTTCATGATACTGGAGGAGATCGAACCCAAACCATTGAAGCATTAAAACAAATTTTACCGAAGTTAAAGGAAGAGGGGTATAAATTTGTAACGGTCTCAGAACTTTTAAAACATCACCCTAATTATAAATCTCTTTATTTGATGCAACAGCAAAAACAGCACTCCGTTCAATAATCGGGTGCTGTTTTTCTAGTAAAGGCTTTAACCAATTTTTTAACTGGTTTTTCCTTCTCTTTCGTCCCCGTCAGACGTATTTTTTTGGAAAAATGCTTTTACTTTATCCCGTTTTTTCTTCGAAATAAGAATATATAATGTATCACCTGCAAAAATTTGTGTATTTCCTCTAGGTGTAAGTAGTTTATCATTTCGAATAACAGCAGTCACTAAAATGTCTTCAGGGAGGTGAAGTTCTTCAAGCGATTTTCCTGATATATCTGCATGTTCCACGAGCTTCAACTCAATCATTTCATTTTTGGTTTTGCCCATCGAAACAAGCTCGAGACTGTGAGGAACCGTCTCTTTTTCACCTTGAGAAAGGTTTAGAAATTTGGCTAAAGGAGCGATTGTTGCTCCTTGAAGAAGAGCGGAAGTTAAGACAACAAAGAAAACGACGTTAAAAATGAGCGTGCTGTTCTCCAAACCTGCCATCATAGGATAAGTGGCTAATACAATTGGAACAGCTCCTTTTAAACCGGCCCAAGAAATAAACAGTTTTTCTTTGGATGAGTATTTAGCAAACATCATCGAAAGAAATACGCCGAGCGGACGAGCGACAAACATAAGTAAAAGAGATAACAGTATACCCTGCCAAATGATATCTAGCAGTTGATTAGGAAAGACAAGAAGGCCGAGTAAAATAAACATTAAAATTTGCATCATCCATGCAAAACCTTCGTTAAAGCGGACAATTGTATGACGATAAGTTAGATCTGCATTTCCTACTACCACTGCCATTACATATACAGCAAGTAGACCGCTTGCTTCTACAAATGTGGAAATTCCATAGGTTAAGGCGGCCAATGACAATGTAAGCACAGGGTAAAGACCTGAAGAATCCAAATTAATTCGATTAATAATCCAAACGGATGCTTTTCCAAGTACTAAACCAAGTACCAGCCCGATTCCCATTTGCCAAAAGAAATTAAGGATTAATGAGAGGATAGGAGAGTCCGGATGTTGAATTAATTCAATAATAGAAACGGTTAAGAAGATGGCCATCGGATCATTGGAACCAGATTCTGCTTCTAGCGTGGAGTTTAATTTTTGGCGGATATTCTGTGTCCCTAGTACAGAAAACACGGCCGCAGCATCTGTAGAGCCAACGATTGCCCCAAATAAAAAGCCTTCAAGCCAAGTAACACCTAAAATATATTTGGCAAGTACACCCGTTAAAACTGTCGTAATGAGGACTCCGAAAGTAGCTAATGAAACGGAAGGGCGAACAACGCGTTTAACATCTTTCCATTTTGTCTGCACACCCCCATCAAAAAGAATAATGATAAGTGCTAATATTCCGAATCCTTGTGTTAAAAGAGCATTGTCAAAGTAGATGTAGTGGCTAACAACCATTCCTACAATAATAAAGAGTACGAGCGAAGGGACTCCAAGGCGAGTAGAGAACTTTGCAGTAAGTACCCCTATGACAAGGAGAATAGATAATAAAAGAATTGAATGGTCTACCGTAAAATCCAAAAAATACACCTCTTTTGTTCAAAATTTTTATGTAAGCAATAAGTGAGGTTCCTCTATAATAATTGTAGCATAATGGATTTAAAACCTTGAGAAATCTGCTTATCAAAAAAAGAGATGCATAAACATCTCTTTTTTTGATCATGTATGAATAACAGGGATAGATTCTTATTTAACATCTTGCTCGTGATAAAGGTGAGGAGCTTTAAATGTTGCTTTCTTTTTAACTGAAGAACCTTGTTGGTCGGGACTGGAACGATCGTAAATAGCTGTTCCAACAATCTCAGCCACATCTTGAAGTTTTTCTTTGCTTATTTTATCAAGGGTATCTTCAGGCGTATGATACCAAGGTTCAGACGGACTGTGAATAAATAGAGCAGCCGGTATTCCTGCCTCTGCAAAAGGAACGTGATCACTGCGGCCGCCAGCTTGAAATGGCGTAGGTGATCCATTTAATCTTGTACTTGAAGCTTGAGCTAATTCTGTGACAAGATTTGGTGTTCCATCAGCTGTATTCATCACCAAATCTCCCGCATCTCGACTTCCTACCATGTCTAAATTAAACATTCCAACAATACGATTTTTCTCATCTTCAGATAGCTCACTAACATAATGCTCGGATCCTAGTAAGCCTACTTCTTCAGCTCCGAATGTAACAAATCGCAGTTCTGTATCAGTAGGAAGAGTTTTAAATACGCGAGCTAATTCAAGCACCATTGCTGTTCCAGAAGCATCGTCGTTTGCCCCAGGCGCTCCGGCCACAGAATCATGATGAGCACCTACTACAATAATATCATTTGTTCCTTTTTTCTTAAAAGTAGAAGGTTTAGTAGCGGTTACATTATAAGATGTTCGCTCACTTACGACAGCTCCTTCAATTTTTACTGTACCTGAAGGCTTTTCGCCTTTTTGAATAGAAGTAAGAATCTTTTCACCTTCTTCTTTGGTAACAGCAAGAGACGGAATGTAGTTATCATTAGCGCCGCCAAGCGTTCCGTTTAGCTCACCGTCTGTATTATTAAAAATAATGACGGCTGCAGCCCCTTTTTCAGCAGCATTTAATACTTTTTCACCAAAAGTAATAGTGCCTCGCTGAACTAATACAATTTTACCTGTCACATCTTTGTTTGCTAAATTATCTTTTGTACCCAGCCCTCCATCTACAATTTCAGCGGTGACATTTCCATTGGTGCTATAAGTAAAAGTTGTTGGAGAGTAGCTCGTACCGTTTACGCTTAGTGAAAAACTAGCTGCTGGTGTGTAACCGGTAAAGGTAAAAGGCTCTACTGCGCTCTCATAGCCTAGTTTAGACAAACGCTTTTGAACAAATGTAGCAGCTTCGCGTTCAGCTTCAGTTCCTGCCACACGAGGTTTTTTTGAGAGATACGCAATGTCTTGATAAATTTTCTCAGCATTGATTTTTTTTAATACTTTTTGTTCAGAACTTTGATGGTGAGAAGTATTTGCAGAAGTAGAAGCTTGTACACTTGTAAAAGATAAAGTCAAACTTGTTGCTACAGCCAAAGAAATCACGGTTTTTTTCATTAAAATCCCCCTAAATTTATCGATGTAGTTGGTACTACTCGAATTTACAATATTAAGAAAATACAAAAAAGAGTATTATTACCTAAATGTTCCAGGGTATTCCGTATCTAAATTCCTATTTTGATAGAGAAAATAATTCAAATAAAATGAAAATGCGGAAACAAATAAAGAGGATAAAAGAAACTGTGTCAAAAGTAATAAAAAAAGGTATTAGATAAGAATAAAAAAATAAGGTAAACTAGTTTAAAAGCAAGAAGAATGTTCAGAACTTAATTGATGAGACATAGAGAGTATTCACGTAAAAAACAAAGGCTGGTGGGAAATATTGATAAAAAATAGGGAGGGTGTACGAAAAGCAGCGGCGGTAGCGGGTCTTCTGCTTGTAGGGGCGTACATCGTCTTTCAAACAATGGCATTTTTTAAAGGAGCATATGCTCTTAGCAGTTTGATAAAAGATAGTTTACTAGTGGGCGTAACGGCTGGCACGTTTTATTTACTTCATAAGCGTTCGGTTCATACCCAGGTGTCTGATGAACAGTATCAGCTTGCTACATTAATAAATTCAATGCCAGATTTTATTTGTTTTAAAGATGGAGCTGGCAAATGGGTGGCGGTGAATGATTTTGGAAGAGAACTTTATCATTTAAAGGGTATTGATTACAGGGGTAAAACCGATGCAGAACTTGGGGAGCTTGTGCCTTTCTTTCAAGCGGCTTTCTTACACTGTATTTCATCGGATGAAGAAGCTTGGAGAAAAAAGGAAAAGGTACGCACGGAAGAAGCATTTGAAATACCAAACGGCGAGGTCAAAACATTTGATGTTATTAAAATACCTGTGTTTTTTGATGATGGCTCAAGAAAAGCTCTTATCACGATTGGACGAGATATTACTCAGCAAAAGCTTGCAGAAGCGCTTCTGATAAAAAAGGAAAAGCTTTCTGTAGTAGGCGAATTAGCTGCTGGAATTGCTCATGAAATTAGAAATCCGCTTACGAGTATTAAAGGGTTTGTTCAGCTCATGAAAGAAACAGACCGATCCGCAATAGGGTATGCTAACATCATGCTTGATGAGCTGGAACGAATTAATGGTATTGTCAGTGAAATGCTCCTTTTGTCAAAACCTGAAAGTGAACATTTTCGCGTGTTTTCTCTTACAGAAGCGGTTAAGTATGTAATGAGTTTAACTTCCCATGAAGCTTTATTGAAAAACATTGACTTCTTATACGATGAACAAACAAATAACGCTAGTGTGTATGGAAATAAAAATCACCTTATTCAAGTATTACTTAATGTTTTTAAAAACGCAATTGAAGCCATGGATAGGCCTGGAAATATTTACATTACAATCAAAACAGCGCAGGATAACCATATTTTTATAGAAGTTAGAGATGAAGGAGTAGGAATTTCTAAAGACCGTCTAGAACATATAGGAGAACCGTTTTTTACTTTAAAAGAAAAAGGAATGGGGCTTGGATTAACAATCAGCTCCAAAATTATTCATGATCATCACGGTACCCTGCAGATTGAGAGTGAACAGAACAAAGGGACGATTGTTAAAATCCGACTGCCTCTGTATGTCGAAGATACGGCGGTTTTGCAAGCAAATGAAATGTTGTAAACGAAAAGTAATGAAAACGTCATCCATTTCTTATTGCTAAACGCAGCCGTACATGATGTAATAAAAGAAACGAACATGTCAGGAAGGTAGCAAAATGAGACGTGCAGATCAAAAAATTATATTACCGTATACACCGGAAAATTTAAGAATGCTATTGCTTCAAGTATGTGACGGGGAAAATCCGTTTTCCCATCAAGACCTTGCGTATTGGTGTGATAAATATACTCTCCATTATTATGAGTATGAAGCGGATGAAACGCAGTGGATGAATGATATGCAGCAGACAGATAATAGACAAGATCTAGCTAAATCCTATGCCATTGCTAAAGATATTGGCTGGCAGTGGTACTTTTATATGGCTAGAGGGACGACGCTATCTGATATTCAATATGTCGAGCTTCACGAACTAGAATTACCGAGACATTTGTTTGTAAAATGGCTAAATGAATTATATGAAATGTAATCCTATATATGAATCGTAGTACATCCGGTGTGATGAAAGAAGGACCATCTCTGGTAACGGAGCAAAAGACCACTGAAGTACATACAAGCGTAAAATAGAAAGCTAAGGAAAATCCTTAGCTTTTTTGCTTTATCAAAATTATTCAAAAAAACTGTCTTTAGGAAAAAACATAAAACCTAGTTGACTTATTGGTATTGTTATATTATAAGTAATAGAGACATAATTTATGGAAAAATTACAGGGGGAACATCTATGAATAACTTATTAGTCATTCTAAACATCTTCATTATGCTCGCATTGCTTGCGGGGCTGTTTATGATGCAGAAAAAACATGTATCATTTTCAAAGCGTGTGTTTACAGCGCTTGGACTAGGGATTATTTTTGGCTTTGCTCTTCAGTGGGTGTATGGTCCGACTCATGAAGTAACGATGACGACCGCCGATTGGTTTAGCATTGTAGGAAGCGGATATGTTAAGTTTCTTCAAATGATTGTTATGCCGCTTGTATTTGTATCGATTGTAGCGGCATTCACTCGCTTAAAATTGACGAGCAATATTGGAAAGATTAGTAGTTTAATTATTGGGATTTTGCTTGTCACAACAGCGATAGCAGCTGCAATTGGTATTTTTACAACAACGAGCTTTAATTTAGAATCTGTCCAAATCACAAAAGGGGAAGCGGAACTTCAGCGCGGAGAGGACTTAGAAAACAATTTATCTAGTTTAGAAGCAAAAACAATCCCGCAGCAAGTAGTAGAATTATTACCTGCTAACCCGTTTCTTGATTTAACAGGCGCACGTTCAACTTCCACGATTGGCGTTGTCATCTTTGCGGCATTTGTTGGAATTGCGTATTTAGGCGTGAAGCGTAAAAAAGCTGAGGAAGCGGCGTTATTTTCAAAAATTATTGATACGCTTTATGCAATCGTAATGCGTGTAGTGACGCTAATTCTTCGTTTAACTCCTTATGGGGTACTTGCAATTATGACCAAAACAGTAGCAACGAGTGATATTGATGCAATTGTTAAACTTGGAAAATTTGTTGTAGCATCCTATGTCGCATTGGCAGCTATGTTTATTGTTCACTTAGTTATTCTAACAATCATCGGTGTAAATCCGATCACATATGTTAAGAAAGTATTTCCTGTATTGGCTTTTGCCTTTACTTCCCGTACAAGTGCTGGAGCATTACCTTTGAATGTTAATACACAAACAAGACAGTTAGGGGTTCCAGAAGGAATTGCAAATTTCGCAGGTTCATTTGGTCTTACAATTGGTCAAAATGGATGCGCTGGAATATATCCAGCTATGTTAGCCGTTATGATTGCACCAACGGTAGGTATTGATCCCTTAACGCCTTCATTTATTTTCACGTTGATTGCCATTGTAGCAATTAGTTCGTTTGGCGTAGCAGGCGTTGGCGGAGGAGCGACATTTGCGGCTTTACTTGTATTATCTTCTATGAATTTACCAGTAGCGCTAGCAGGTTTATTAATTTCAGTAGAGCCATTAATTGATATGGGGCGTACGGCGCTTAATGTAAGTGGAAGTATGACAGCCGGAGTCGTCACTAGTAAATTAACAAAAGAGCTAGATACAAGCGTATACAACGATCAAACCATTTCACCTGAAACAGCAGAAGTGTAAAAGAGATACGTCATCCATAGTTAACATTGTTAACTATGGATTTTTTTTCTTCATTCACATAAAATAGGAAAAAATACTTATGATAACGCTTTCAAAAAAGGTTATAGTGAAAAATGTGTACGTACTCTATTTTACGGGAGGGTTTTCATTGAAACGTAGTTGGACTAAATATGCAATGGTACTGACGGCTTTGCTCTTACTAGTAAGCTCTTTTTTTAGCCCGTTTATGCAATCGTTTGCATCTGCGGCAGACGCAACAAAAATCACGATTCACTATCAGTCTGCTCCAAATGATAAAAAGGAATGGGGATTATGGGTTTTTCCTGAAGGAGGAGAAGGGAAGCCTTACGCATTTACAGGAGAAGACCAGTTTGGAAAAGTAGCGGAAGTTGAATTACCCGGTACTTATGACAAAGTAGGTTTTATTGTTCGAACAGAGTCGTGGGAAAAAGATGGAGGAGACCGCTTCGTTTCAGTGGAGAACGGTGAAGGAGAAGTATGGGTGAAAAGTGGAGATGAACATACATATACGTCTCCTCCTGACGGTGAATACCGAGATTTACCGAAGTTTGATAAAGTAAACGTTACCTTAAATTATCATCGGTACGACGGAGATTACAGCGGGTGGAACATTTGGACATGGCCAGGTGATGAAAAAGAAGGCAAGCAAATCGAATTTACGGAAGACACGAATTTTGGGAAGAGAGCGACTTACGCCATTAACAGTGGAAGCGGTAATTTATTTGACAAAATTGGTTTTATTGTACGCCATTCTACTAGTGACAGCGATTGGGAAAATAAAGACGGAGGGGACCGCTTTATTACCAAGGTTGGTAAAGATGGGAATGTAGAAGTATGGATTGTTCAAGGACAAAATCGAATTTATTATGATAGAGCTGGAGTAGATATCACTCGGAAAATCACGAAAGCGACTATGGATACATTTAATCAAATCACCTTAGAAACAAACGTGCCGTTTGACTCTTCTAAGAGTGTAGGAGACATTGAAATTGACGGAGCTCAAATTGAGAAAGTGACACCTTATAAAGAGGGAGGAGACGCTGCTACTACTAAAGTTAAAATTATAACAAAACAGCCTTTGGACGTTACAAAAACGTATAGAGTTAAGCAAAAAGGCTACGGCTCAGCTGATGTAGTCAATGGAAATGTCGTTCGCACGAAAGAATTTGACGAAAAGTATGCATATAGCGGAAACGATTTAGGAAACACGTATTCTAAGAAACAAACAAATTTTCGCGTATGGGCTCCAACCGCAAGTGAAGCCAAGCTAGTGACTTATTCGTCATGGAACTCCAAAGCTGTAAAAGAAATTTCTATGACCAAAAGTGAAAAAGGAACGTGGAAAGCGGAATTAAAAGGAAATCAAGATGAACTAATTTATACGTACAAAGTAAAAATTGGGAACAGCTGGAGCGAAGCGGTTGATCCATATGTACGAGCAACAACGGTGAATGGAGATCGCGGAGTTGTCGTAGATTTGGCTAAGACAAATCCGAGAAAGTGGAGTACAAATAAGCCGAAATTTAAAAATCCAGAAGATGCGATTATTTATGAACTGCACGTACGAGATTTATCGTCTCAAAAAGAGAGCGGTATCAAAAATAAAGGAAAATATTTAGGCGTAGCGGAGTGGAATACGAAAGGACCAAATGGCGTAAAAACAGGACTCAGTCATATTAAAGATTTAGGTGTGACGCACGTTCAGTTCCTGCCTATTTACGATTATCGTACGGTGGATGAAACGAAATTAAACGAGCCGCAGTTTAACTGGGGATATGATCCAAAAAATTACAACGTCCCAGAAGGTTCCTATTCAACAAACCCATATAATCCTAAGACGAGAATTATTGAGCTCAAACAAATGATTCAAACGCTTCATGATAAGCAGCTTCGTATGATAATGGACGTTGTTTATAATCATGTGTATGCAGTGAGTGAGCATAGCTTTGATAAACTAGTTCCAGGCTACTACTTCCGTTATAAAGAAGATGGAACTCTATCCAACGGAACAGGTGTTGGAAACGACACGGCGTCTGAACGGAAAATGGTTCGGAAGTTTATTGTAGATTCTGTTGCGTATTGGGCAAAAGAGTACCACATTGACGGGTTTCGATTTGATTTAATGGGGATTCACGATACAAAGACAATGAATGAAGTGAGAAAGAAGTTAGATGAAATTGATCCTTCTATTATCGTCTTAGGAGAAGGCTGGGATCTAGAAACCGAGCTTGATGCTAAGCTAAAAGCTAATCAGAAAAACGCTCAGGATATGAAGCGCATCGCTCACTTTAATGACGGTATGCGAGATGGTCTTAAAGGCAGCGTATTTTTTGATCGTGACAACGGATTTGTCAATGGAAAACAGGGTCAAGAAAAGCTCATACAGCAAAGTATAGCAGCTGGAATTGATTATGATCATTCAACTGCCACGTATGAAGACCCAGATCAAGTTGTGACGTATGTAGAAGCACACGATAACCATACATTATGGGATAAACTTCAGCTGACGAACCCTGCTGAAACCGAACAAACGAAAAAGCAAATGCATAAGCTTGCTTCTTCTATTATTTTAACATCTCAAGGAATGAACTTTATACATGCAGGTCAAGAGTTTATGAGAACAAAAGGCGGAGATCATAATAGCTATCAGTCACCCGATTCTGTCAATCAGCTAGATTGGAAGCGCCGAGCAGCTTTCAGCCAAGAAGTAGATTATATGAAGGGACTTATTGCGCTTCGAAAGCAATATTCCTCATTTAGAATGACGAGTGCACAGGCTATTCATCAAAATTTACGCTTTGTTGATGCATCAGCAAACGTAGTAGGCTATACGTTAAATGCTAAAGCCAATAAAGATAAAGCAAACGAAATAATGGTGATTCATAATGCAAATAAACAAGCTCAAACGGTTCATCTACCTTCTAACAGAACGTGGAGATTACTTGTTGACGGCGAGCAGGCAGGAACAAAAACGCTCCGTACGGTGAAGGGAAATACAGTAAACGTTTCGCCTCTTTCGACATTTGTGCTAGTAAGATAAATTTTAGATAACTAGAATATATGTAGAAAAATTCAGAATATTTCATGCGAAATTGTTGATTTTACTAGATAACATGGTAAAATATTCATTGTTAGCGTTTTCAAAATTCGTGGGGAGGTATGTATTTGATGCAAAATCTTGGAGCGAAAAAAGTTGAAATGAGTCCGAAAGTAGTGGAGTTTTTAAAAGGAGTTAAACAGCTATACATTAACGGCGAATGGGTAGACTCTGTTTCAGGAAAAACGTTTGAAACAGTAAATCCAGCAACGGGTGAAAAGTTGGCAGATGTAGCTGAAGCAAATCCAGAGGATATTGATCGTGCCGTCAGAGCGGCTAGAGAAGCCTTTGATCATGGACCTTGGACAAAGATGTCAGCAGCTGAAAGAAGTCGACTTATTTATAAATTAGCTGATTTAATGGAAACACATCAATTGGAGCTTGCGCAGCTTGAAACGCTTGATAACGGAAAACCAATTCGTGAAACATCAAATGCAGACATTCCATTAGCAATTGAACATTTCCGCTACTTTGCTGGGTGGTCAACTAAAATGGTTGGACAAACTATTCCTGTGCAAGGAGCGTATTTTAACTATACAAGATATGAACCAGTAGGGGTTGTTGGCCAAATTATTCCGTGGAACTTTCCACTTTTAATGGCCGCTTGGAAGCTCGGAGCCGCTTTGGCAACTGGATGTACAATTGTGCTCAAGCCAGCAGAGCAAACGCCGCTTTCTGCACTTTACTTAGCTCGACTAGCCGATGAAGCAGGGTTCCCAAAAGGCGTGCTAAACATTGTGCCAGGCTACGGGAAAACAGCAGGTGAACCGCTCGTTCATCATGATCTTGTCGATAAAATTGCTTTTACAGGATCTACTGCTGTCGGAAAAGCAATTATGAAGCAAGCTAGCGACTCCTTAAAGCGTGTGACGTTAGAGCTTGGAGGTAAATCACCAAACATTATCCTCCCGGATGCAGACTTAACAAAAGCAGTGCCTGGTGCGCTTTCAGGTATTATGTTTAATCAAGGACAAGTATGTTGTGCTGGAAGTCGTCTGTATGTCCAAAAAAGCTTATATGATAATGTCGTAGCTGATTTAGTTTCTCAAACGAAATCTATTAAACAAGGAAATGGATTAGCAGATGAGACGACAATGGGTCCGCTTGTATCTGCGCAGCAGCAAAAACGAGTGAAAACCTATATTGATAAAGGAATTGAAGAAGGAGCGGAAGTACTCGCAGGAGGAAACATTCCATTTGATCAAGGCTATTTCGTAGAACCGACTATCTTTGCAGATGTCGATCATTCGATGACGATTGCTCGTGAAGAAATCTTCGGTCCGGTTGTAGCTGCTATGCCGTTTGACGATCTTGATGATTTGATTGCCAAAGCAAATGATACAGCATATGGTCTAGCAGCGGGCGTCTGGACACAGGATTTAAAGAAAGCACACTATATTGCTCATGGTATTAAAGCGGGTACAGTTTGGGTGAACTGTTACAACGTATTTGATGCAGCAAGCCCGTTTGGAGGTTATAAACAGTCGGGAATTGGTCGTGAAATGGGAAGCTATGCGCTTGATAATTACACTGAAGTGAAAAGCGTATGGATCAATATGGAATAATAAGTAAGATTTTTTGTGAAAATCAATAGCATATCTTTGTGTGAAAAAGAGTAGTCTTTAGTGGACTACTCTTTTATTTGTTTAAGTCCCGCATTTTTAGAAAAGGAGTGATAACATTGCCGGTTATACAGGGCCCCTCGTCGTATAAGCTTACCGGTCACCTGCAAAAGTTTAGAGAGAACCCACTGGGTTTTTTGGAAAACTTGACTCAGTATGGAGAAATTGCAACATTTAGAGTTGCGCACAAACGCTTTTATGTAACGAGAGACCCTCAACTTATTAAAGATGTAGTCATTACAAACAGCAAGGCGTTTCAAAAAATTAAACTAACGCACATGTTTAAAACACTGCTAGGCGAAGAAATGTTATGGACAGATGAAGCATTATACATGAGCCCCATTCAACCCTCACAACTTAAACAACATCTAACTTATAATAAGGAAGTAATCGCAAAAATAATTGAAAAGCATACGGAAACGTGGGAAGAAGGGCAGCTTCGAACGATAGTAAAAGACATAAGACAGATAGTCGTAGCTGTACTCCTTCAACTTGTATTTGGCATTTCGATTCAGGATAAAGATAAAATTCACTATGTTCAAGCGCTTATGAGAAAAAAAGAAAAGTTAGGCAAAATTTATATTCGTCTACCTTTGCACCAGCCTGACTCAGATGAGCAGCTAGAACAACTCCTTTTTGAACGTGTTCAAATGCGTGTTCAAAACAAAACCGAAGGAAATGATTTACTGGAGTATATATTGAATTCTTGCGGAGAAGAAATCGATGAAAGAGAAATATACGAACAGCTAAAATCTATATTCCTTTCGATGTATGAAATGATTACGCACGTATGCAGCTGGTCTATTCATTTACTGTCTCAAAATACTAGGGAGCATCTTCAGCTGCATAAAGAAATTCAAGCCTATGCTAGCGGCGAATCACTTTCAACCAAAAACCTGACCTATATGCGTAAAATAATTGCTGAAAGCATGAGGTTGTATCCGCCTCTTTGGCTATTTGGGCGTCAAGCACGTGAAGATATACAAATAGATGGCTATAGTATTAAAAAAGGGGAGATTATGTTAATTAGCCCTTATATGATGCATCGCCATGAAGACTATTTTTTAGAGCCAAGTGAATTTTTACCTGACCGTTTCGAAAAAGGAGGGTCCATTGATGTCCCAAGCTATATGTATATGCCGCTTGGGATTGAGCATCAAGCGGAAAGGGGCATGGACTATATCACTGAAATAGTAACCATTTTTATGTCAGAAATGACAAAGCGCTTTTTATTTCAGCTGACTAAGCCCGAATCTATTGCTCCGATGGCGGGCGTAATGCTGAATATGAAAGAAGAACTGAATGTGAATGTTCACAAAGTTCACACGCAGTCTTGAATGAATGGGAATACTTTCCCTCTTTATATCAGGCTGTCAATTTATTGACACATCCTGCATTGAGATTTATCATAGGGTAATATTTGATAGAGATTACTGAAGGATTTTTAGAGGGGACTATGGATAAAATAATTAAACAGTTGGTGTCGCTAGTTGAAACATCATTACTAACGCAAGTTACGATTCAAAGTGAAAGTGACTATGATCCAGTTGAAGTTACGAACAAAACAAAAGAGTGGGTACTTATTGGTAAAGGAAACTATGCCGGTGTGTTTACGCACGAAAATTATCCTGAATTTGTCGTGAAAGTATACGGAAGAGAAATTTATGGTGTAAAAAAAGAAGCGCAAGTGTATAGAAAGCTGGGCGTTCACCCAGCTTATTCTCAACTTTTTCATGAGGGAAAGACGTACTTGATTTTAAAAAGGCTTACAGGCGTTACACTGTATGATGCCGTCCAGCGGGGCATAAAGATTCCAGAACAAGTCATAAAAGATGTGAATAAAGCTTTGGACTATGCAAGAAGCCAGGGTTTAAACCCATATGATGTGCATGGTAAAAATGTCATGATGAAAGATGGACGAGGGTATGTGGTGGATATCTCTGACTTTTATAAAGAAGGTATTGATAAAAAATGGACAGACCTTGTAAAAGCTTATTACACCTTTTATCCGTTTATTGATAAGTACCATATCCGCTTGCCGTACCCGCTTTTAAACGTTATCAGAAAAGCATATCGTCTATATCGTAGAATCAAATCAAAAAGGAGTTTCCGCTAAAGGAAACTCCTTTTTAAGATGAAATACAGCGCAATACATGCTGCTGCTCAAAAGTTGGTTTTAATTTGAATAGAATGGTTTGTAGTATTTCAGATTGATAGACAAATTTTAGCGTATGTTTAAGGGAAAGAGGATGTAAGAAAGAACGTATTCTTTTATTAGCATAACGTATCACCTGTTCTTCATAAAATAAAGTACGTGCGGAGATTTTAGCGTGAATGTCTTTTGTTAGTTCGATTGTAAACTGGATAATCATTAAATCAGTGTCTTTACAGTATTTTTCTAGTAGCATGATATCACCTCCATTTTGTCAACTCATTTACATAATCTTAATATAAAATTTACAAATGTCAATAAAAGACGGAAAAATAAATGGTAAGACTGTTCTTTTTATATGTTGGATAAACAAGAACGTGATAGAGGTGAGTAAAGTTGAACATTAACGTCGGATTTGCAATTTTAGCTGATATTGATAATAAGATGACGGCTGCTATTTATGTGGAAAATCAAATTGTAGCGATTATAGCTGGACCTTCAGATATTCTTTATGAAAAGTTAAAAAAAGTGTTTTTATAATAGAGAAAAGCTGTAATTGTAAATATGATTCATAAAAAGCTTAAAAATTCTATGAAATAGTCGAAATAAAAGATGAGGATAAAATACACAAAAAGAAAGAACAGGAAGTTAAGGATAGGAGAATTACATATGGATAAAACATCTTTTATTGGACTGATTTTAGGAATAGCCTCTCTTATTGTAGGCATGTTTTTCAAAGGGGTTAATCCATCTGTGTTAGGAAATCCGGCTGCTATTTTAATTATTATTGTCGGAACCGTCGGAGCAGTAGTGATTGCATTTCCTTCAAATGAAATCAAGAGAGTCCCAAAACTGTTTGGTGTCCTGTTTAAAGAACAAAAAATGCTGCAGCCCGTTGATTTAGTATCCATGTTTTCTGAATGGGGACAAGTTGTTCGAAAAGAAGGGTTACTATCACTTGAAGCCCAAATTATTGATGTAGATGACCCTTTCTTAAAAAATGGTTTGAATTTAGCTATTGATGGTCAAAGTGCGGATTATATACGAGACGTGTTGTCTGAAGAAATTGATGCTATGGAAGAAAGACATCAAACGGGTGCAAGTATTTTCGCTTTAGCAGGTACATATGCTCCAACTCTGGGTGTACTTGGAGCTGTTATAGGGTTAATTGCTGCGCTTGGGAACATGGAAGATACAGATACGCTAGGACATGCGATCAGCGCGGCGTTTGTTGCTACGCTTCTTGGTATTTTTACTGGGTATGTACTATGGCATCCGTTTGCAAATAAACTAAAGCGTAAATCGAAACATGAAGTAAAGGTAAAGTATATGATGATCGAAGGAGTGCTTTCACTTTTAGAAGGAGAAACACCAAAAGTAATTGAGCAAAAGCTGGCTTCTTATTTGCCAACAGCGGAACGTAAAAAGCTTCTTCAAGAAAGTGAAGTGGGCATAAATGAGTAGACGCAGAAAACGAAAGCATGAAGAGGACCATGTTGACGAAAGCTGGCTGCTTCCTTACTCAGATTTGCTTACACTTTTACTTGCTTTATTCATTGTATTGTTTGCAATGAGCTCAGTGGATGCGCAGAAATTTAAGAACCTTTCTCGCGCATTTAATGAAGCGTTCGTTGGAGGAACGGGCGTGATGGAATTTCAATCTCTGCAGGAATCTGAAGAAGCGGTTCAGCCTTCAAATACTCCTGCAGCTAAAAGTACGGAAAAAACAAATGAAGTGGAGACAGCCCCCAATCAGTCTCCTGCTTCTTCACAATCGTTGACGAGCGAACAAAAGGAGCAAACCATTCGAGAAGCTGATCAAGAAGAGCTTCAGCAAATTCAATCTAAAATTAATGCGTATATTAAAAAGAAAAACTTAACAAATCAATTACAGACTTCGCTAACCGAGGAAGGTCTCTTAATTTCCATTCGAGACAATGTATTGTTTGATTCGGGAAGAGCACAAGTTCGGAGTGAAGATACAAAAATCGCAAATGATATTTCAGAGCTTTTGGTGATTGATCCTCCTCGTAATATTATTATTAGCGGTCACACCGATAACGTACCTATTCGCAACGCTGGTTTTGAATCCAACTGGGAGTTAAGCGTGATGAGAGCAGTTAACTTTATGAAAGTTATCTTAAAAAACGATAAGCTTAATCCAAGCATGTTCAGTGCAAAAGGATTTGGAGAGTTCAAACCGGTGACATCTAACAATACAGCAGAGGGACAAGCGAAAAATAGGAGGGTTGAAATATTGATTACTCCTCGTACAATTAAACAGCCGTAAAAGCAGTCCTGCTTTTACGGCTGTTTTTCTATGTGTTATAAAGCTAAGAGTCTTCTCTTTTCAAAGTTTCCTCGTACTAACTTGAGATCCATTCCATCTAAAATCAAGTCAATGAGAGCGCCTTTAAAGACATCCGCTGTTTTTTTCTTATCATTGGACTGCAAATATTGCACGCGATACCACTTGTCTTCAACTTGAAAGTACATAAACCGTCCGTGCGTAAAATCAATCCAAAACTTTGTAGGTTGTCCATTGAGATTTTTATAAACATATCCCCAGCTTCGTCCTTGGTGAGCGTCCTTCATTTTAGGGCGAGCTGTATTAAATACTTCGTAATATACTTTGTGCTTAATATCATAGAGCATCATGTGACAGTCCTCCTATCTATAGACGTGCTAGCAGGTAAAGATATATTTGTATACAACAAGTATACTCAGCTGAATGGAATCGTAGACTATTTTTTTGAGACAAGCAGAAACGCAGTTAAATGAAAAAGACAGTTTAAATTAGCTCAATCATTCCGCTTTTTTTATACTGTAAGTAAATGCGTTAAATAAGGAGGAAAAAATGAGACGAGTAGGAATAGTAGGTGCTGGAATGACGGGCCTTACAGCAGCGGCTGAATTACAAAAAGAAGGAATAGAGGTCTTTCTTCTTGATAAGGGTAAAAGTGTAGGGGGACGAATGGCTACCCGAAGAGTAGGAGATGGAAAAGCAGATCACGGAGCTCAATTTTTTACAGTGAGATCCGATGAATTTCAACAAGACGTAAATAAATGGATAGCTGATAGAAAGGTTAAGAAGTGGTTTGGTGACCATCACCCTCGGTATCAAAGTATGAATGGCATGAATGCGCTAGCTAAATATTTAGCTGAAGATCTACGCGTATACGTGAATCGAAAAGTTCAAGCCATTGATTTTCAAAACGGAAGGTATCAGCTGTATACAGAAGAAAATGAGATTTTTGAAGCGACTGATATCATTCTTACACCTCCGTCTCCTCAGGTTATTGAGGTACTTAATAATAGTAAGCTGCAAACGGACCAATCAATTCTTAATACACTGAAATTTAGTCCCTGCTTGGTTGCTATCGTGGAGCTTTACACAGAGATGCTGTATGGTGATCATGGTCAAATCACGAATCCTTCTAGCACAATCCAAAGAATCGTTAATCATGAGCAAAAAGGAATATCAAAGACGCCCGTTCTTAGCATATATATGAATAAAGACTGGTCAGAAAAACATTTTGATGAACATGAACATGAGCTGCTGCGGGCGATAAAAAATGAAATAAAAGAATGGATAGGTGCAAATCATATTAAAAGCATTCAGTTAAAGAAATGGCGCTATGCAGAGGTTGAACAAGTTCTTCATCAGCCCTTTGCTAAAATTATGCCGTCGCTACTGGTGGCAGGAGATGCTTTTTTAAGAAGGGAAGACGAAACAAATCACTCACGGTTAGAGAGCGCATATTTGTCAGGGAAATCGGCAGCCGCTGAATTAATGGGAAAGAACATCTAGAAAAAGGAGGGACCAAGAAGTGAAAAATAATTGGATAATGAAACAAACGTGGAAAGATTTACTGTTTATTCATTGGCCTGTAGATCCGGCATTTTTGGCTTCTTTATTGCCTAGTCAGTTAGAGCCTGACACCTATGATGGTCAAGGATGGATTGCACTTGTGCCTTTTACGATGACAGACATTCGATTCAAAGGAACGCCCGCAGTTCCCATCTTTTCACGGCTATATGAGCTGAATGTGCGTACATATGTTACATATAAAGGGGAAAAAGGCGTTTATTTTTTTAGTTTAGACGCAAGCAATCCGCTAGGGGTATGGATTGCTCGTCAGTTTTTTCATTTGCCTTATTACCACGCTACTATGACATTCAACAAAACTCAGAACCATATTTCTTTTCAGTCAGTTCGAACGCACAGAGACTCAAAAAAAGAGCGAGTAAAGCTTACATATAGAGGTATTTCTCCGTCCTATCGCAGTAGAAAAGGAGAATTAGCTCATTGGCTTACAGAGCGCTACTGCTTATTTACCACTCATCAAGGAAATGTCTACAGAGGAGACCTTTATCATGATCCTTGGGAGCTGCAAAAAGGGGAGTGTGAAATAAGAGATGATTCTATTACTCCGCCTTTTTTGCGTCCCGCGGACAATCGCGATTTAATTGTGCACTATGCAAATCAAGTCACGGCTTATTTTTATCCTTTTAAAAAAGTATAAGTATCAAAACAAAATTAAAAAGTCTTCATACCCTTCTTTTTTAAGCTTCTCTGTTGGAATGAAGCGCAAAGCCGCGGAATTTACTTGATAGTATTCGCTGTTTTCTTCGGTTAATAGTAAACCCAAATAGTTATTTCCTTCTTTGCTTTTTAGTGCTGTTTCATGCTGCATCGGAACTTTTTTTATATTTCCGTATAAAATAGGGCGTTTAAAAACCGGCCACCCTGTATGGGAAGGGAGTTGATCTGACGTTTTAAACAGTGCTTCTCCCGTTAGAAGATCAACGTAAATTCCTTGTTTTTTGTTATTCCAATATAAATTTGTAAAAGGAGGTTCGGTTCCGTTTTCCTGCGTAACAAAATATTGCATGGGCGTTAGGACCTTTTTTAGATAGGAGCGGTCCTTTGGCCAATGCTGTGCCAGAAAATCAGTTCGCCCCGAGCCTTCTTTGTATAATTTATAGTGAAATGTGTTTTTTCGATAATAATCCTGCTGCTGCTCTTCTGCTTCATAAAAAAAAGAAAAAGGTAAAATAGGTGTGACGATAGGATGCTTAAAGCGTCCGCTTTGGGCTAGCTTTTTTTTAGAATCGAAAGCCGCTTCTTTTTGTTTTTCATTGTGATAAAAAATAATGGCTCGATATGCCGGTCCGCGGTCTGAAAACTGTCCGCCAGAATCCGTAGGGTCAATTTGCTGCCAATACAGGTTAAGCAGTTCTTCAAACATAATATGAGAAGGATCCCATACAATTTGTACTGCTTCTACGTATTCGCTTTCCTGTTTAGCTTCAGAAGTGATTTGTTCATCTTTAGCGTAGCCCGAGCGGATACTGCTGATTCCTGGAAGCTGATCAAAAGGAGCGACCATGCACCAAAAGCATCCTCCCGCAAATGTTGCATATTCTTTCACGTTACTTACCTCTTTTCGTTGAATGAAATAAATAAAAATATATTTATGTATTAAAATGTATAAATAAACAGAAAGCGCTTTATAACTAGTCTTGTAAGAAAGCACGCTCTTGTGGTATTATGACCACTGGATAAAAGAAAAATGGCTTATTGTTTACACGAGTATCCTTATTTTATGTTCTTAAAAAGATGCAGTTTATTGTTTAAGCATTCAAAGAAGTACATAGGTTCAAGCAGTAAGAGGAACAATTAAAGAATAGAATAAGGACGTTTTACTCTTAAACGATACCACATTCCAGAATCTACATACCAGTTTAGGAGGAGCTAGTTTGAACACAACCCGTTTACCAGCTATGTGGGAAATAATGATTGTGCTTGCTTTATTTTTAGCAGTTGTTATTTCATTTGCAACTGTTTTTGATTTACCTATTCAGCTCGCTTTATTTATTTCATGGTTTATTGTTATGGCGCTAGGAGTACGACTTGGGTATACGTATAATCAGCTGCAAGGGGCCATTACAAGAGGAATATCAAACGGCTTAGAAGCTATTTTAATTTTATTAGCCGTCGGTACGTTAATTGGAACATGGATTGCCGGAGGAGTTGTTCCTTCTCTTATTTATTTTGGATTAGAGTTTATTAATCCAACATTCTTTTTACTTGCTACACTTATCATTTGCTCTATTACCTCGATTTCAACAGGAACATCTTGGGGAACGGTTGGTACAGCTGGAATCGCAATGATGGGAATCGGACAAGGCTTAGGCATGCCGCTCGCTTTAGTAGCTGGAGCTGTGATTTCAGGAGCTTATTTTGGAGACAAGCTTTCTCCTCTTTCTGACAGTACCATTTTATCTGCGTCAATGGCTCGAGTGAACGTTATTGATCACGTAAAAGCAATGTTAGTGTTGGATATTCCTGCTTACCTCATTACGGCAGTATTATTTACGGTAACAGGGTTTATGTATGGAGGAAAAGATTTTGATGCTGGACGGGTAGAAGGATTAAAATCTTCGCTGTTGGATACATTCCATATCAGCGGGTGGATGCTGATTCCGGCTTTGGCTGTCATTGTCCTTTTAGCATTCAAGAAACCTTCTCTTCCAGCAATTGCGATTGGCTCATTATTAGGAATTATATGGGCAGTTGTCTTTCAACATATGGATGTGGCGAGCGCATTTAATACGGCTTATGAAGGGTTTAAAATTAATACCGACAACACATTTTTAAGTGAGCTGTTAAATCGTGGCGGAATTTTAAGCATGGTCGGTTCCATTATTGTCATTATTTTTGGACTAGGCTTTGGCGGGTTATTAGATGAGCTCGGCGTCTTAGAAGTCCTGTTATCTAAATTCGAAAAAATTCTTGTCAATTCAGGAAACGTTACGGCTTCTACTATTTTCGTTGGGTTATTAGGGAATATATTTGGTTGTGCAATGTATGTTTCATTAATTTTAACACCGAAAATTATGGAGAAAAGTTATGACAAGTTAAGAATACAGCGTCTAGTGCTTGCCCGTAACTCGGAAGTAGGGGGAACCTTAACTTCAGGGATGGTTCCGTGGACGGACAACGGTGTATTTCTAGCTACAACGCTTGGGATTTCTACATTCGCTTATCTGCCGTTTATGTGGCTAAGCTTTGTCTCTATTATTTTGGCGATTATTTACGGATATACAGGGAAATTCATTTGGTACGTAACCGAAGAAAAACAGCGTTCTTCTATAGCGAAATAAAAGAGGCTGAGACAACAGTATGTTAGTTGAAAGAAGATCCGAACGATGAATTGAGATTCTTGATGGAGAATCAACTTCGTTCGGATTTTTTTATTGGTATGATAAACGTAGGTTTCATGTATTTCGTTGCTTCTAGCTGTTGATTGGATTGATTTAGTTATGTCTAGAGCTCTTTGATCAAATCATTTCTGGATATTCGATGTTCCAGTGGACATTTTGAAGGTAAAGCTGAACATCCGCCTTTTTTTTCTGCTTCAGAAGTTTTAGAATATGGCGGTGATGCTCATTCATCACATGTAAAATGGCGTATAGCTCTTTATTGTCATTGCTAAAGTACGTTTGTCTGATGAATCCGTCTTGCAAAGACATAAGCTGTTCTTTTAAGGTCACATTACCGCATCGGTTCAAATATACTCGATGAAAATACGTTTGATATTTTTGATAATCCTGATAATTTTCTAATTCAATCGAAACATCGATTTTTTTAATAAGCTCATCCATCTTCGTAAAATCTTCTTCCGTTAAGTGATCAATCGACAGCGCAGCTGCAAGACCATCTAAAGCACCGACGATTTCAAATACTTCTAGTTTTTTTGGTGTGTCAATTTCCTTTACAGTAAACCCTCTGCGCGGTCTGTATTCTAATAGATTGTCTGAAGCCAGTTTAATAAGCGCTTCTCTCACAGGCGTTCGGCTGACATTCAGCTGAGAACAAATACTGGCTTCATTTATTTTGTCGTTAGGCAGCAGTGTACCGTCTTGAATTTGACTTGCTATGTAGTTATATACATGATCTTTTAATGAATGATAAATCATAGGCCCCTTGTTCATTGTTTCCCCCTAAAATAAATATCGCATCAGCCGTTCTTTCTCTTCATGTCATGGTGATGAAAAAGTATAAAAATAGCATGAAAGAACGTACAGGTGTAAAAATAATCATATCATATCACTTCATTTAATCTTAGTTAGAATATAAAAAATAGAATTATTGAAATATTTTTTACTATTCATTGTTGTAAAAAATCTGAAAAATGATATAATCGTAAAAAGATTTAAGAAGTGTATATTGTATACAATATACAAAATTCGTACATATCGAAGAAATAGAGCCTACTCCTGCAGAGAAGAGACTATAGAGAATATGTAAATAAACCAAGTTTTTGGATGGGTTTACTACAAAAAGGAGGTACATAATGGGAGAGAATACAACATCTATGAATCAGTTACAAAGAAAAATGAAAAGCCGTCATTTATTTATGATTTCTCTTGGTGGTGTTATCGGTACGGGGCTGTTTCTTAATTCAGGCTACACAATTAATGCAGCAGGTCCTGGGGGAACACTCCTTGCTTATTTAATCGGTGGATTAATTATGTATTTAGTCATGATATGTCTAGGGGAACTAAGCGTAGCAATGCCTGTGTCAGGATCATTTCAAGTATACGCTACGAAGTTTATCGGGCCGGGAACTGGTTTTGCGGTTGGCTGGCTCTACTGGCTGACTTGGGTGGTATCTGTCGGTTCGGAGTTTACAGCGTCTGGATTGCTTATGCAAAGATGGTTTCCTGACGTTTCGGTTTGGATATGGAGCGCGCTGTTTGCCCTTTTATTATTTGGTTTAAATGCAACATCTGTACGTTTTTTCGGCGAAACAGAATTTTGGTTTTCAAGTATTAAAGTATTAACGATTATTGTATTTATTATTTTAGGCGCAGCAGCGATGTTTGGATTCATTCCTCTTAGCGGTCATGAAAAAGCGCCGATGCTTTCTCATTTTACAGGAGAGGGCGGTTTATTTCCAAATGGACTTATGCCTGTATTAATTACGATGGTTTCTGTTAGCTTTGCTTTTTCGGGAACAGAATTAATTGGTATTACGGCGGGGGAAACAGAGGATCCGGAAAAGAACATACCTCGCGCAATTAAAAATATCATTTGGCGTACGTTCTTCTTTTTTATTGGCGCCATGTTTGTACTATCTGGATTGATTTCATGGAAACAAGCAGGAGTGTTAGAAAGTCCTTTTGTAACGGTATTCGATCAAATAGGTATTCCTTACGCAGCAGATATCATGAACTTGGTTATTTTAACAGCTTTATTATCAAACGCTAATGCAGGATTATACGCATGTTCGAGAATGCTATGGTCATTATCTGATCAAAAAATGGTCAGCACTTGGTTAGGGAAAGTAACGTCTAAAGGAGTTCCATTTAATTCGTTACTTATCAGCATGGGAGTGGCATGTCTGTCCTTGCTGTCAAGCGTAGTTGCACCAACAACTGTTTACTTAGTATTAGTTTCTATTTCTGGATTTGCGGTTGTAGCTGTATGGATGGCTATTGCGGCTTCTCACTTTATGTTCAGAAGACGCTATATTAAAGAAGGGAATGATGTATCGAAGCTTGTTTACAAAGCTCCTTTATATCCTCTTGTACCTATTTTAGCGTTTGTTTTATGCTTTGCTGCTTGTGTAGGACTGGCTTTTGATGAGAGTCAGCGTATCGCATTATACTGCGGTATCCCATTTGTCCTTTTTTGTTACTTGTTTTATTATTTGAAAAATAAAAAAGGAAACAGAAAAAACGAAAGTCAGCCTATAGCAAAATAAAAAGCAGAAGACCTAGGTCTTCTGCTTTTTTTGCATACAAAAACACCCTATCCATCCGTACTGGTTAAGTGTCCCGCAACAAGCGAAATTGAATTGGATAGGGTGCGTATCTATATAGTAGAGAAAGAGGCGCCATTTGTCAAACTTATTTAGCCGCGCCTTATTTAAAAATAGAAATAAGCAAGGTTTTCACTGTTTTTTCATTTTCACTATGTATAGTAAGGAATGTAAAGAAAAGATATTCGCAGCAGCACGTCGTACAGATCCGTAGAACGCGAAAGAAAGGAGGAGGTCAAATGGCTAAGCGGGATGCGTATTTTGATAATGTAAAATTTATCTTAATTGTATTAGTAGTGTTTGGCCATTTGTTAACTCCCTTCATCAATGATGAACAGTGGCTACGAACGCTCTACATATTTATTTACACCTTTCATATGCCAGCGTTTATTTTAATAAGCGGCTATTTTGCAAAGGGATACCGAAAAAAAGGATATATGTGGAAGATGGCGAAGAAAGTATTACTTCCTTATATTATTTTTCAACTTATCTATGCGGTATACGACTATAAACTGTATGATGAATCCACATTCGAAGTTTCAGTGTTTCAGCCAGCTTGGTCGCTATGGTTTTTGTTGAGTTTATTTTGTTGGAACGCCATGTTGTTCATTTTTACAAAAATCAAATATCCTTTAGCCGTTGCGGCAGTTTTAGGAATTATGATTGGCTTATGTGAACAGCTGGAAACAACGTTAAGCCTTTCTAGAACCTTTGTGTTCTTTCCCTTCTTCTTAGCAGGATTTTATATGAAAAAAGAACATTTTAAAAAGTTGACGTCTGTTTCTTGCAAAAAAGTAGCTGGAGGCACTTTGCTGATTATTGCTCTATGGATTCAGTATATAGCACCGGATTTTGAGAAAGAGTGGTTATTTGGTTCAAAATCTTATGCCTCTTTAGGTGTAAATCAATTAGAGGGAATGACCATTCGTACGCTATTTTATAGCATCAGCTTAGCAATGACGATTTCCTTTCTAGCTTTGATCCCTACACAAACGATGTCCTTTACATCTCGAGGTGCTCAAACCTTTTATGTATATCTGCTACATGGGTTTCTGATTAAATATATCCGCCTATCTTCTTTTGGAGACTGGATAGAAAGTGTACAAGGATACAGTATTCTTCTAATTGGAGCTTGTGGAGTGGCGTGGTTGTTGTCGAGTAAATACGTATCTACTATTGCAAGACCTTTAATTGAGCTTAAACCGTTACCAAGGAGCAAAAGTTTAAGTTTAGGTAAGTAATGAGAAATGGAAAAGGAGTTTAACGATGTCTAAAAACAAAATAATTATGATTATTGCAGCCGTTGTGATTATTGCTGCAGTAGCTATTGGTGCCGTAGCAATGAATAAATCAAAGGTGGTTGCTACCGTTGGTGATGAAAAAATCACAAAAGATCAGCTGTACGATGCTCTTCTTGCTCAAGGAGGATCAAGTGTCCTTGATTCACTGATTGAACAAAAAGTTATTTCAAAAGAAGCAGCTAAACAAAATATTAAAGTAACCGATAAAGAAATTAATGCTGAATTAGAAAACCTTAAAAGTCAGTACGGAGGAGAAGATGCATTAAATCAAGCATTAGCATCTAGCGGTGTAAAATTGTCAGAGCTGAAAAAAGATTTAAAGACGAATATTGAAGCAAAAAAAATGGTCGAGTCGACTATTAATATTAAAGATAGTGAAATGAAATCGTACTTTAATCAAAATAAAGATTCACTAGCTACAGAAGCACAGGTGAAAGCTAGTCATATCTTAGTAGCAGACGAAAAAACAGCGAAAGAAGTAAAGGCAAAGCTTGATAAAGGAGAAGATTTTGCGAAGTTAGCAAAAGAATACTCAACAGATACAGCTTCTAAATCAAATGGCGGAGACCTTGGATATTTCAAAAAAGGTGATATGGTCGAAGCTTTTGCCGACAAAGCATTTTCAATGAAGGTAAATGAAGTAAGTGATCCAGTTAAAACAGAATACGGTTATCACATTATTAAAGTAACAGGCAAAAAAGAAGCGCAAAAAGCAACATATGAAAATAGTAAAGCAAAAATCAAGCAAACGCTGCTTGATCAAAAATACCAAACAGAGTATCCAACATGGTTACAAAAGCTAAAGAAAAAGTATGATATTACAAACAAACTTGATTCATAAATAATACCTTAACGAAATGAGGGGATGGATATGAAACAAACAGCGTCTTATAGTAAGTTAGAAAAAATCGTCGAGCAATTGAAGCATAGAGGTGTACGAGCTGAGATATGCCGGCGTGTTGTAAAGGTCACAGAAACTGTTAATGGATCAAATCCTTCATATTCAAATCAAATCGTTAGGCATTCATAAAGAGTACAAAAGACGCAAACTGCTGAACAGCAGTTTACGCCCCTGCTGAGTATAGCTAAGGGAATTTAAAATGAAAAGAGATCAGTAGAGGCAGCTTGTTTCTGCTGATTCTTTTTGTATAATAAAGTAAACAAAAGGATGCAGCGAAATGTATCGAAGGAAGGAGTTACGCGGAATGAATGTACTGCTAGCAGAAGATGATTTGCAGCTAGGTGAATTAGTTAGTTATATGCTAAAGAAAAAAGGAGGCTATAACGTCGAATGGGTGACGGAAGGGAATGATGCATATGATTATGCATCTGAAGCGCATTATGATGTGTTAATTCTTGACTGGATGATGCCCAATGGCGACGGAATCGATGTATGTAAACGTCTAAGAAAAGAAGGATACGCCGGAGCTATTCTTATGTTAACAGCAAAAGATGCGGTTCAAGATCGTATACAAGGCTTAGATGCGGGAGCGGATGATTACGTTATTAAGCCATTTGAAATTGACGAGCTGCTTGCAAGGCTTCGTGCTTTGTCTCGTCGTAATTATGCACCGATTTTAGAAGAAGAAGTAGAGATTGCCAGCATGATATTAAAAAGAGCAAGTCAAACCGTACAGTTTGACGAGGAGTTTATTCAATTAAGTCCTCGTGAATTTCAACTCCTAGATTTTTTAGTGAAAAACAAAGGACAAGTTCTTTCTCGAGATATTATTTTAGACCGGGTATGGGGATATGAATCAGATGTTTCCATTAAAACGATTGATGCGACGGTTAAACTTTTGCGAAAAAAACTAGAGAAATTTAACAAACAGGATCTTATTCAAAGCATTCGCGGAGTAGGCTACAAAATTGAAAGCTAAACTCCTTACAAGAGCTAAACAGAAAGTAAAACAAAAAGTAAAGCAAGATTTATTCAGCCAGACGCAAAATCGTTTAACATTCCGATATAGCGCATTACTAATGCTGTTTTTGCTATTATTCGTGTTTATTGTTTATGCATTGGTATATGTGGTTGTATCCAATAGTCAGCAGCAAAACTTAAATAGCATGCTAAAGCAAGAGTCCCGAATTGTCCAAAGCATCTTAATTAAACAAGCGATAAACAGCTCCAATCAACAGTCAAAAGAAGAGTACAAAAACATTGTCGTAGCTGGTGAAGATCAATTTTTTTATTATGTAATCAGTCCTGAAGGGGACCTTATTATGGGAAACGAAGCGAGCGAGCGGCTTCGCTCTAACTTATTAGATTTAATTGATGGGTGGATCCCTATTGAAAATGAAGTGAGGAAAGAACGAATAAAAGCCCCGCGTCCTAGTTTCGAACACATTGAAGGAGTAAAAGGGCAAAACGGGGAAGGCAAAATAGATATTGATTTGATGATGGCGGGTGAACCTATTTTTTATAAAGGTCAATTTTTAGGGATGCTTTATATTGGAAAAGACGTTTCATTTCTTTATCAGCTGTTAAAGTGGCTCCTTATTATTATGTTAAGCCTTACCGTACTGTTTGTAGGAGTAGCCATTTATATTAGCCGCTTAATGTCAAAACGGGCCATGGTTCCAATTGAAACAGCTTTCCAAAAGCAAAAAGAGTTTGTGGCGGATGCATCCCATGAGTTAAGAACGCCGCTTAGCGTTATGCTTTCTTCTATCAACGCTTTAGAAATGCAGGAGGAAGTAACAGAAGATCCTTTTTCTAAAAAATTAATCAATAATATGAAAGCTGAAGTGAAGCGCATGACGAGTCTCGTCAGTGATTTGCTTACGCTTGCACGCTCAGACTCTAATAAAGTAGAAAAAGCAATGATGCCCTTTGATATTACAGACGCGGTGCAAAAGGTAATGGAATCCGTTGAAACCCTAGCGATTTCTAAACATATTGATTTGCAGCTGGATACGCCGGAAAAATTAGTAGTAACTGGAGATCAAGAGCGTCTAACTCAGCTGATTTACATTTTGTTAGACAATGCGATTAAATATACGACTCCTCATGGAAGTGTAAACATTCAAGTAGTTCAGCATGGAAGTGAATGTATATTAAAAGTACGTGATACGGGCGTTGGGATCCATCCAGATGAAAAGGATCGGATTTTTGACCGCTTTTATCGTGCTGACAAATCGCGATCTCGTCAAATGGGAGGTCATGGGCTAGGCTTAGCAATCGCTAAATGGATCGTAGAAACACATAAAGGGAAAATTGACGTAGAAAGTGAACAAGAAAAAGGAAGTACATTTACAGTAAGGTTGCCAATGTCACAAAAAGTGAAAAAGAGTTAAAAGAGACTGTGAAAAAATTAGTTGAAAGAAGATTCGAACGAGTTGATTCTTAATGGGGAATCAAACTCGTTCGGTTTTTTTATGTTTAGGGTGAACGTAGATTTCATGTATGTAGTTGCTTCTAGCTGTTGATTTGGTTATGTCTTAATCTCTTTTTAGTTAGTGAAAGTGACCAAATAAAAAAGAAAAGTTTAGACAAAATGGTGAGTGTAAAAATCAGATAATTCAGTTATATTTACTAGCGTAATAACCAGTCTATGTGTCAGGTTTCTTTACAAGGATAAAGACTTTTTAAAGGAAACAGTGCATGATAGAACAATAGCAGACTGCTTCGTTTAATAAGAAGATGGAGTAGTTAAATAAAGGGGAGTTTGATAACATGTACGATTTAATTATTCGGGATGGTTCGGTCGTATTAGAAGACGAAATAGTAAAAGCGGATATAGGGATTAAAAAAGGAAAGATTGCAGAAATAGTGCAAGGTGTTAGCACACCAGCAAAAAAATACGTAGATGCTAAAGGCAAATATGTTCTGCCTGGAATGATTGATATTCACGTGCATTTTGATGAACCGAGCCGAGACCATTGGGAAGGGTTTGACTACGGTTCAGCATCTATGGCTGCGGGAGGCTGCACTACATATTTTGATATGCCTTTAAACGGCGTTCCTCCTACCGTAACAGAAGCAGCGCTGTGGGAAAAGAAAAAGCTGGCTGATCAAAAGTCAGTAGTAGATTATGGTCTATGGGGAGGGGTGGTTCCTGGTAATAAAGAAGAATTAGCCAAAATGGCTCATTCGGGTGTAATAGGTTTTAAAGCATTTATGTCAGAAGCCGGTTCTGAATTTGATTTCTCAGATGACCTCACATTATACGAAGGAATGAAAGAGATTGCAAAACTAAATAAAGTGCTTGCCCTGCATGCTGAAAGAAATGACTTAATACAAAAGCTTGAACAGGCTAAACAGAAGCAAAAGCAAACTGCTATTAAAGATTATTTAGAAACGCGACCGGTTATAGCAGAAGTAAACGCAGTAAAGCAAGCGCTTGAGTACGGTGAAGAAACGGAATGTCCGCTTCACTTTGTGCACATTAGCAGCTATGAAGCAGTGCAGCTTATTACGGAAGCAAAGAAGAATGGAATGAACGTTACGCTGGAAACTTGTCCGCATTATTTACTTTTTACAGAGGAAGACTTTGAAGAAATTGGCGTAACGGCTAAGTGTGCACCTCCTCTTCGCAGCAGGAGTCAAAAAGAAAAATTATGGGCTTGTATTCAATCAGAGGAGGTAGATATGATTTCTTCGGATCATTCTCCTTGTCCAATTGAGTTAAAAACAGCTCATCAGAATGATTTATTTAAAGTTTGGGGTGGAATATCAGGCGGTCAGTACTCTTTGCAAGCAATGATTAGTGAGGGAGCCATCACTAGAGGGATTTCTCTTTCTCACATTTCAAAGCTTGTATCAACCAATCCAGCTAAACGATTCGGTTTATATCCTAAAAAAGGAAGCATTTTGCTAGGGTCGGATGCGGATTTGGTTATCGTTGATCTGGATCAAACTGAAAAAGTGACAAAAGAAGGAATGGTTTTCAAACATAAGCACAGTATATATGAAGGAACGGTATTTAATAGCGTTATTTTAACCACTATTAATAGAGGAACGATTGTATACAATAAAGAAGAAGGTGTGTTTCCTCTTCACAAAGGACAAATGGTAAACGGTGAATACGTAAAATTGTAGGTACAGTGAAAAAAGAGATAAAAAATAAACCTTTTATCTCTTTTTTTACATAAAAAAATGAGGATGACTTATATTAAAGGTAATACATAGGAGAAGAATGAGTATCTACTATAACAAAAGAGACATTTCTAAAGAGGTTTTTATTATTCTGAAAAAATATATTTTTGGTTGAGGGAAGCATAATAAAAAAATAATAAAGCTTCTTTTTTAATATGGAGAAAAAATTTCCAAAAAGAAAAATATTATCTGGTTGTATGAAAAGTAGATAATCAGATGCTTTGTAATCAAGGGTTTTGTATAAAAAAAATTTCAAAAAGATATTTTAAGAAAAGAAATCTTGATTTAAAGCTTTTTATAGGTGCAATTTTATAATGGAAAACCGTATTTTATGCACTCATTGTAAAATTCTGATATTGACAGAATCATTTTATAAGAATAAAATTTTCTTGTTTCTATTTTTTTATATCATCATAATTTTTTGACAGTTTTGTCTATGATGGTTTACGGTTGAAAGAGAGGTTAAGGAATATGTCGGTAGAGAGAGAAAAAGTGTATGAAACAGTTCCTCAAAAAGGATTCTTCGGACATCCTAAAGGGTTATTTACCTTGTTCTTTACAGAATTCTGGGAGCGTTTTTCATACTATGGAATGCGTGCGCTACTTGTATTGTACATGTACGATACAATTGCAAACGGTGGATTAGGAATGGAACAAGGAACCGCTTTAGCGATCTTTTCTATTTATGGTTCCCTTGTTTATATGTCTGGAATTATTGGCGGTTGGATTGCAGACCGCATTTTAGGTACGTCTAATACGGTGTTTTACGGTGGTATATTTATTATGCTCGGACATCTAGTGCTTGCGTTGCCAGCAGGTGTAACCGCGCTGTTTATTTCAATGTTCTTAATTATCATCGGAACAGGTTTATTAAAACCAAACGTTTCAAGCGTTGTGGGTGATATGTATAGCCCTACTGATAACCGTCGAGATGCTGGATTTAGTATCTTCTATATGGGTGTAAATGCCGGAGCATTTATCGCGCCGCTAGTTGTTTCAACAATAGGTGAAAAGTATAACTACCACTTAGGTTTTGGAATCGCGGCAGTAGGAATGCTTTTAGGTCTAATCGTATTTATGGCTACACGAGGCAAAAACCTAGGTCGTGCAGGCAGACAAGTTCCAAACCCTTTAAAACCAGAAGAACGCAAAAAAGTTTTTGGTACCATTGCACTTGCTGTAGTTGTACTTGCAATCTTTATTGTACTGACTTCTTTAGCGGGCATTTTAACTGTTGAAGGCGTTATTTTATTTGTAAGTATTTTAGCGATTGTTATTCCTATTATTTACTTTGTTGTTATGTATAAGAGCCCCAAGACAACAGCTGATGAGCGTTCACGCGTATTAGCGTACATTCCTCTTTTTATCTCTGGAGTAATGTTCTGGGCGATTCAAGAGCAGGGGTCAACAATTTTAGCAACGTATGCAAAAGATCATACGCAGCTAACGTATGGTGGTTTTAAAATTCCAGTTGGCTGGTTCCAATCGTTAAATCCCCTATTCATTATTATATTTGCGCCAGTTTTTGCAGCGGTTTGGGTAAAATTAGGAAACAGACAGCCTTCTACACCAAAGAAGTTTTCATTAGGACTTTTATTTGCAGGGCTTTCTTTCCTTGTCATGGTTATCCCGGCTAGCATTCATGGAAATGAAACGTTAGCGAGCCCGCTATGGCTAGTGCTAAGCTTCTTCTTAGTTGTAGTTGGAGAGCTTTGTTTATCACCAGTAGGGTTATCAACTACAACAAAACTAGCACCTGCAGCGTTTTCTGCTCAGACGATGAGTTTATGGTTCCTAACAAGCGCAGCGGCGCAGGCAATCAATGCTCAGCTTGTTCAATACTATGAAAACATTTCGCAAGTTGTTTATTTTGCTGCATTGGGCGGAGTTTCGGTCATTTTAGGTCTAATTGTGCTAATGATTTCTCCAAAAATTCAGCGTTTAATGAAAGGTGTTCAATAAGAAAAACCGTCCTTAAGGACGGTTTTTTTATGATTTATTTGAAAAAATATTCATGAAGGAGGCGTAGGTCTGATCGTCCTCACCCTCATAGAACGCAAGATTTAAAAGTCTGTTAAGTTCGTTTGTTGATTTTTCAGTTTCTGCAATAATTTGATGCATATGAGCAATCTTAGACATAGATCCGTTGCCATGAGCATTTTTGATTTGATTTAATGTTAAATGAAGCGATAAGACCTCTCGGCGAAGAGCTTGTCTTAATTCAGAGGAAGCAGGGATAAAAAAGCGTTTATAAAAATAACTCGCTTCTTCAAACACCAATTCTCCATTTTCTAGCTCTTTAGCCGCAATTTCTTTAATCTCTTGATCGTCTAATCGACTGGCCGCTTCTTCGATAAGAAATCCAAAAATAATAGCTGTATCTGGTTTTAACATACAATAACCTCCATTATTATAAAAAAGAACTATGTAGTTTATATGTATAGATAGAAAGGAAAAAATATTCATAGTAATTCACTAATCAGCATAGACAAAAAAATAAAAAATATTCTTTTATAGTTAAATTAAAATTATTTCAAAATAAATTTTTTATAATTAAACATTTTTTCCATATTAAAGGATTATTTTGACTTTTAAAAAGAGATGAATAGAATAAAGAGGGTTCTTAGTACCTATATAAAAAGAAAATTGATAAAAGATATTAAATTCAGAAATTTTCACCTCTTTATAACTAAAAAATTGCTCTACTAAAATAGTTGACAGCAGAAATAGATAGGCATAAAATATACTATTGTCAAATGAATTAGCAAGCTATTCATAAAAAGTTAACGGACATTTGAATAATATGAGTAATATCCATATAAGGTATTAATTACTTAAATCTAACCAACTTGTATGCTTGTCATACAAGTCTACAGAAAGGAAGATAGTCGTATGCGCAACGTATTTTTTGCAGATAATGAAACAATTGAAACGACTTTACGTGGGAAAGAAATTTTAGGAGCTCCAATGTTAAACAAAGGAGTAGCTTTTACAAAAGAAGAGCGTAAAACGTTAGGATTAGAAGGTTTACTTCCTCCAATGACTTTAACTTTAGATGAGCAGGCAAAACGTGCATATGAGCAATTTTTAGCTCAGGCGGATAACCTTGGTAAGAATGTGTATTTAAACGATTTACAGAACCGTAATGCTGTATTATTCTATCGTTTATTGCAAGATCACTTAAAAGAAATGCTTCCAGTTGTTTATACACCAACAGTTGGACAAGCAATCCAAGAATACAGCCACGAATATCGCCGTCCGGGTGGCGTATACTTGTCAATCGATAATGTAGAAGGCATTGAAGAAGCCCTTAAAAATATCGATGCAAATAGTGAAGACATTGATTTAATGGTTATTACAGATTCAGAAAGTATTTTAGGAATTGGTGACTGGGGCGTGGGCGGTATTAATATTGCTATCGGTAAATTAGCCGTATACACAGCTGCAGCAGGAATCGACCCAAGCAGAGTACTTCCAGTTGTTCTTGATGTAGGAACAAACAACGAAAAATTATTAAATGATCCTTTATATATCGGAAACCGTCATGAACGTATCCGCGGTGAGCGTTATGATCATTTCGTAGATCAATTCATTTCAAAATCTCTTGAAATATTCCCTAATGCACTGTTACACTGGGAAGATTTCGGTAATGTAAATGCTCGTAACATTATTAACAAGTACGGAAAAGAAATTCTAACGTTTAATGATGATATCCAAGGAACAGGTGCTGTAACGCTTGCCGCTATTTTCTCAGCAGTTCAAGTGTCTAAAATGCCACTTCGTGACCACCGCGTTTTAATCTTTGGACCGGGTACAGCAGGTATCGGTATTGCAGACCAAGTTCGTGACGCGATGGTATTAGACGGTATTACAGAAGAAGCAGCATACAAAAACTTCTGGGCAGTTGATTTCCGAGGCCTTTTAACAGATGACATGGACGACTTATTAGGTTTCCAAACGCCTTATGCACGAAAAGCAGAAGAAGTGAAGGACTGGAACCGTGAAGAAGACAAAATTTCTCTTTTAGAAGTTGTCAGACAAGTTAAGCCAACAATCTTAATTGGTACGTCTGGTGTAGCAGGCGCATTCTCAGAAGAAATCGTAAAAGAAATGGCGAAGCATGTAGAACGCCCAGCTATTTTACCAATGTCAAATCCAACTCCGCTTGCGGAAGCTACTCCTGAAAACTTATTAAATTGGACAGAAGGAAAAGCACTTGTAGCAACTGGTAGTCCATTTGAACCAGTTAAATACGATGGTGTAGAATATGAAATTGGTCAATCTAATAATGCTTTTGTTTTCCCAGGTCTTGGTCTTGGATCAATCGTGGTAAAAGCAGAAGTTATTACAGACAGCATGTTCGCAGCATGTGCACACGCTGTAGCTGAGATGGTAGACAGCAGCAAACCAGGTGCTTCATTACTACCGCGCGTAGAAGAATTACGTGAAGTATCATATAACGTTGCTTTAGCAGTTGCTAACGCAGCGATTAAAGATGGAGTTGCAAAAGAAGTTCCATCAGACGTTAAAGCAGCAGTGAAAGCAGCAATGTGGGAACCAACATACAAAGAAATTAAAGCTTTAGAAATAGTAAATGCTTAATTTTTAGATAGAAAAAGCACAGCTTCTCAAAAAAGAAGCTGTGCTTTTTTTAGTTACAAAAAGAATTCTTAAGTTACATAACGTATATAGTTTTTTTAAACTTGTGTATGATTCTCTATATTAGAACCACAGGGGGTTATGACATGAATACAGCACGTAAATTGGAAACGTTTACTCAAGATTCACAGCCTAAAAACAAAGGATTTTGGAAGCGCATCAACAATATTAAAGTAGGAGTTATTCCTCTGCCGCTATATGTGTTACTTGCCTTAATTGTATATGGCGCGGCCGTTTACAACGAGCTTCCTCCAGATATGATTGGCGGATTTGCAATTATTATGGTAATGGGAATGCTGCTTGGTGATTTAGGATTAAAAATTCCGATTTTAAAAGATATTGGCGGACCAGCTATTTTATCGCTGCTTGTACCTTCCGTATTAGTTTTTTATAATGTTTTAAATCCCGCATCTATGGAAGCGGTAACAACTTTGATGAAAACATCAAACTTTTTATACCTTTATATTTCTTGTTTAGTAGCCGGAAGTATCCTTGGTATGAACCGCAAAGTTTTAATTCAAGGGTTTACACGTATGTTTGTACCGCTTGTATTAGGTACGCTAGCCGCTGTAGCTGCAGGGGTAGCTGTTGGGACGTTATTTGGTTACGGGGCAAAACATACATTTTTCTACATTGTTGTACCAATCATTGGAGGAGGGATTGGTGAAGGTATTTTACCGCTTTCACTTGCTTATTCTCAAATTTTAGGTAGTTCAGCAGAATCTTTTGTGTCGCAAATGATTCCAGCTGCTGTTATTGGAAACATCGTTGCGATTGTGTGTGCCGGCTTAATGAAACGTCTTGGAGAGAAAAAGCCAGAATTAACAGGTAACGGAGTTCTTGTAAAGACAAAAGGTGGAGATGGAATTTCAGAAGAAACAAACATCAATAAGCCAGTAGATTTTTCGTTAATGGGTGCAGGCCTTTTAATTGCATGTAGTTTCTTTATTTTCGGAGGCTTAGCACATAAGTTTTTAGGAATTCCAGGTCCAGTCTTAATGATCGTAGCGGCAACGCTAGTCAAATGTTTACAAGTAATGCCTGCTAAGATGGAGCAAGGTGCTTACCATATGTACAAATTCATTTCTACGAGCTTAACATGGCCGTTAATGGTGGGGCTAGGAATTTTGTATATTCCTCTTGAAGATGTAGTGAAAATTGTTACACCAGGCTATGTAGTTGTATGTGCTGCAGTTGTTATTGCTATGGTAGCAACGGGTTATTTTGTAGGTAAAATGATGAAAATGCATCCAGTGGATGCTGCCATTGTAACCGGCTGTCACAGCGGTTTAGGAGGTACGGGAGATGTAGCGATTTTATCAGCTTCCAACCGTATGTCACTTATGCCATTTGCTCAAGTAGCAACAAGACTTGGAGGCGCTTCTACTGTTATTTTAGCTACGCTTCTTATGAAACTTTTAGGAGTATAAAATCAGAACAAAAAAGCAGCTCGGTTCGTACGAGCTGCTTTTTTTGTCTTATGAAACGCTAACGGGTTTTAAGATAAATTCTTCCACAACTTTTGCCACACCGTCGTTCATGTTTGTATCTGTTACGTGGTTGGCTTTTTCTTTAATATCTTCAGGAGCATTTCCCATTGCTACGCCAAGTCCAGCAAATTCAATCATGGCAAGATCATTATAACTGTCGCCAATGGCGATCACTTCATCGCGTGTAATGCCAAGCTGTTGAATTAATAAGTGGAGACTTGTCCCTTTTGTGACGCCTTCTTCTGTAAATTCAAGGAAGTATGGTTTAGAGCGCATTACGCTTAGCTCTCCTTGAAGCTGCTTTTGAAGTTTCTTTTCAACGTGAACCAGCATTTCCGGTTCTGCAAGCATGAGTACTTTTACAACAGGTTCTGTAACGGCATCAGTAAAAGATGAAACAACACGGATCGGCAGACCTGTAATGTCACTTTCAATATCCGTAAATTTATTTTCTACTTCTGTTATAATTTCATCTCCAACGTACGTATGAATTAAAACGCCTTCTTCGCGGCTAATATCGTTGAGACGTGCAACGGTTCTCGGAGATAATGTGCTGCTAAATAGCTCTTCATTTGTTAAGCAATTAATAATTTTTGCCCCGTTAAACGATAAAATAAAGCTTCCGTACTTTTCTAATTCTAGCTCTTTCGCAATGTGAACCATTCCGTAAGTTGGTCGTCCAGAAGCAAGTACAACTTTTACTCCTGATTCTTGCGCGTTCATTAATGCTTCTTTCGTGCGCGGAGAAATAGTGTGATCATCGCATAATAGTGTATCATCCAAATCTAAAACAATCATTTTGTAAGGCATATGTGTAAATTCCCTTCTTTTACTAGACTCATATCTTCATATGGTACTATAAAAAAACGTTCGATTCAATTTAATGATTTTCTGAAAAAAAGAAGCATGCGTATACTTTGTTTGAACTCCTCGTAAGTAGATAAAACAAAGAAATTGAGATATAACGAAATCACTCAGATCTATAGACGAACAAATGAGATAAATGATCTAGTATGGATGACTTGTTACACCGCTGTTGATTTCCGTGCAAGACTTCGCTTTCCGCGGGGGATGAGCCTCCTCGTCGCATACGCTCCTGCGGGGTCTCATCCCTTCCGCTTTTCCTGCTGGAGTCTCTGTCTTGTCCTCCAACCACCAGCTAGAAGCAACTAAACACATGAAAGCTACGTCCATTTTAATGATAAAAAAACACGAACTAATAATCGGAAATTTTGATTATTAGTTCGCGTTTTACTTCAACTAAAATTTATTTGTCCCAGCTTCTAGATTAGTAAGCAGCTAAAGTGTGATTAGTTTTCTGAGCATCTCCTTCACTGAAAGCTTCTTTTAAGAGCGTATAAGACCGCTTTTTTTGTTCAAAATCTTGAATAGCAGTAAGAATAATAAATTCATCAATAGAAAATGACTGCTTCAAAGCTTTAAGCTTTTGACGAACGGTTTCTTTTGTACCGTATATGACGTTGGCTTCTTTTTCTTCAATTTGATAGCTTTCTTTGGACTGCTGACCAAATTCTTCCGCTTTTTCTTTGGAGCCTAATGTAGCGGACTTACCATTTTGTAAGTATACTTTAAATATTTTTGTGCTGGATGCTAATGCTTTTGCTTCTTCTACGGTATCCGCTACGATGACGGAAAGGGCAACGACAAGCGAGCGTGCGCGAGATGAAACGTGCTGATTATAGACAGAAATCGCTTCTTCTAGCACTTTTTGATCACCATTAATGAATTGAGCAAATACATAAGGAAGGTTTAATGAACCCGCAAGCTCTGCGCTTGAAGCACTTGCTCCCAGTAAAAACATATCTGCTGCTTTTTCCGGCCTTGGATAGGCTTTTAAACCGTAAAGAGGGTGATCTTCCGGCAGCGTATCGTTTAGGTATTGTTTAAGTTCTATCAGTTTGTCTGTTAAGGACTTAGTGGGCTGAGAGTTTTGTTGTAAGGCTTGAGTAGAATGAGGTAGTCCTCCTGGTGCTCTACCGATTCCAAGATCGATGCGATTTGGAGATAATGAGGCTAAAACATTAAAATTTTCTGCTACTTTATAAGGGCTGTAATGCTGAAGCATAACGCCCCCTGAACCAATACGGATATGATGCGTTTTAGCGAGCAGGTGAGAAATTAACACTTCAGGTGATGATCCTACAACATGTTCAGAGTCGTGATGCTCGGCTACCCAAAAGCGATGGTAACCAAGTTCTTCTGCTAGCTGAGCTAATTGAATGGTATGCTGAAATGCATCTTCAGCACGCTCACCCTCATAACGTGGGCTTTGATCTAAAATACTTAATTTCACTGAAAACACTCCTTAAAGTTGATAAAAAAGGTAAGAATAATTGGGATTTATTTTAGCAAAGGATTTTCCAAATGAAAAGAGTTTTTTAAAAGAAAAATATTTTTAAAAAAAATAAGTTGACTTTGCCATTTTGAGGCTATATAGTTGAATCATCAAACAGAAAAGCCGATAAAACAACTTGGATAAATAAGAATTAAGTGAGTATGTTTCAAAGACACTTCACTTCATTCTCCAGTTTTATCAAACAAACAGTTAAAGCTGATTGGTCTACCAAAGGCTCCTGAGTAAACTCCAGGAGCCTTTTTGCTATAAAAAGGAGGGGAAGAAAGTGAGCGATGTATGTATTTTATATAACGGAAGCTTTCATAATTATCAACAAATAGCTTCAGTAAAAGATGAGCTAGAAGCTTGCTTAACCTCAAAAGGAGTGCACGCAGAAGCTATTTTGTATCATGATGTACACGCTTTAACGGAGGAAGCTCAGAAAGAAGTAAAGGTATTCATTTCAAAAGTGAACCAAGCTAAAAGTATTGTCGTTCTGTTATCTGGAGTAAATGAAACATACGTACAGTCTTTTGAACAACTAACAAAAGTATTGCCGGAAGATTTATTGCATAAAAAAATACTTCTGCCGATTCTTGTTGGGGAAAATGTGAATTCTTTACTAAAAGCTAAATATGATTTAAAACTTTTAGCGTCTTTTTTAGGTAGACCTTATTGGCTCAGCAGTCTTTTTCTGCTGCATGAATACGTGTCTTTTGCAGGCATCAACAATATGAATGCTAAAAGTCGTTTAAAGGAAGCGGTGGATGAGCTGATTTATAAAGCAGGTCTATCTCTTCAATCATTTATAAAATGAGGTGGAGAAAATGAGTGAATTATTTCGATTAGCAACCGTAGAAGATGCTGAAGAACTGTTGAATTTAACACTTCGAGCATACGAGCCGATTCGAGAGCTAGGAATTAAGTTTCCAGCCGCAACGGCAACGATTGAACTTGTAAAAGAAAACATTCAAAACAGCCGTTGCTACGTGCTGGAAAGTGATAAAAAAATCGTAGCTACGATTACAGCAAGAACGTATAAAGAAATAACGAACTGGCCTTTCTTATGGTGGTTTGCGGTAGATCCTTTGGTTAAAAAGAAAGGAGTAGGTTCTAAACTCTTAACATGGGTTGAAGAAACAATTATTCGGGATCAATTGGGGGAACCTGCCGTTACATTGGCTACTTCTGATCGACATCCGTGGTTGATTCCTATGTATGAAAGGAAAGGGTACGAACGTTTTTTTGAAGTCGATCAAGGAGAAGAAGGAAAAGGCGTATTCTTAAGGAAAATCTTACATCCTGAAAGATACGAGTTAGAAAAACACAAAGAGTTGCAAAAAGCTAATTAATAATTAAAAAGAAAAGAGGAGACAAAATGTCAGTAAAGATTTTATTATGGAATCGAAAAGGTTGTCATCATTGCGAGGAACTAAAAGCATATTTTCATGAGAAAGGATATCAATATGAAAGTATCGATGTAGAAGGAAAAGATTATTTGCGGGATTTACTTGAATTTAAATACGGTATTCGCCATGTACCGGTCGTTGAAATTGGAGACGAGGGGCAGTTTAAAGGAGTAATTGAAAAAGATTATGAACAAATAGAAAAATTGATTGAAGACTATTCACCAATCGTTAAATAGCTGGAACATGTATTTTATTAATTCATTAAAACAATAAATTATTTTGAGACATAGTGAGGGACAAAACACATGAAAAAACTACAGCTGACAGCTATCTTTTTATCACTTCTTTTATTACTAGCCGCTTGCGGAACACCAAATAAAGAAACAGCGGCTAACGCAAGCAAAGACAAAGTACAAAAAATTATTGTAGGAACGGGTACGCAATTTCCGAACATTTGCTTTCTTGACGATAAAGGAAATCTAACAGGGTATGACGTAGAACTTGTTAAAGAAATAGACAAACGTCTTCCAAACTATAAGTTCGAATTTAAGACAATGGATTTTTCTAATTTACTTTTGAGCTTAGAATCGAACAAAATTGATTTAGTAGCCCATCAGATGGAAGTGAATGAAGAGAGAAAACAAAAGTTCCTTTTTAATAAAGAACCTTATAATATCTTTCCGCTACATGTAGTTGTAAACGAAAAAAATACGTCTATTAAATCAATTAAAGATTTGAACGGTAAAAAGGTAATTGTAGGAGCAACGAGTAATTCTGCTAACTTAATCGATAAGTATAACAAAGAACATGGAAATGAAATTAATATCGTCTATTCAGGCCAAGGATCTGATGATACAAAAACGCAGCTGAAAACAGGGCGTGCGGATGCCACGATTAGTACGCCGTTTGCAGTTGACTTTGTCAATAAACAAGCGGACGCAGAGCAAAAAGTTGTAGGGCCTGCTATTTCAAATTCAAAAGTATATTTTATGCTTCGCAAAAATGAAACAGGTTTACAAAAAGATGTTGATAAAGCGTTAAAAGAAATAAAAGAAGACGGAACATTGACAAAATTAAGTAAAAAATGGCTGGGAGAAGATTATACAAAAGCAGCTGGAAATAACTAAAGCACTTACTGTGACCCAAGCCTTGAACTTGGGTCCTTTCGCTACCTGTAGAGGGAAACAAAGGAGAGAAAAAGATGGGAAAAGCATTTGATATAGAGCTGATTTTCACCTCTATTCCTCAATTATTATCTTATTTGCATATTACAATTTGGATTTTGATTGCTTCACTTGTGATTGGCAGTACCTTGGGATTGTTTATTGCCCTGCCTCGTATTTATAAAGTACCGGTGTTAAGTCAAATAGCAGCAGTTTATATTTCTTTTATGAGGGGAACGCCTATTTTAATTCAATTATTTTTAGTTTTTTACGGGATACCTGCCCTTTTACAATTGATTCATATTGACGTTTCAAGAATGGCTCCGCTCGTATTTGTTATTATCACGTATTCACTGAGCACGGCGGCGTCTTTTTCTGAAATGATGCGCGGTGCCATTAATAGTGTAGATAAAGGGCAAACTGAAGCAGCTTATAGTATAGGAATGACCGGAAAACAAACGTTCACTCGAATTGTGCTGCCGCAAGCTCTCGTTGTAGCCTTTCCTAACTTTGGAAATCTTGTGATTGGGTCCTTAAAAGATACGTCTTTAGCCTTTACCATTGGTGTGATGGATATGATGGGAAGAGGAGATACCATTATCGCTGCAACGGCTCATGCAGTGGAGGTATATATCGCACTTGCCATTATTTATTATTTTGTGGCGATTATATTAGAGAAATTTTTTGTGAAATCAGAACAGAAGCTGCAAAAACATGATCAGCCTGTTCATGTATAAAACGAGCTTACTAAAAGAGGTGTAAACATGATTATTGACGTACCGTTTATATGGACAGCATTTGTAGAAATTTTAAAGGCATTACCTTTAACGCTCCTTATTACCATCGGTCCGTTACTAGGCGGGTTGCTTATTGGTATTGCTGTTGCGGCTGTGAGAATCAATTCAGTGAAATTAATAACGCCAATTGCCAACGTATACGTATCATTTTTCCGAGGAACGCCTGCTATTCTTCATATTATGGTTATTTACCTAGGGTTCCCGCTATTTATTAATAAACTATCGAGTTACTATGGATGGGGCTTCAATGCAAACAGCATTCCTATTGTCGTATTTGTATTAATCGCTTTGTCTTTTACAGCGGGAGCTTATATGTCAGAGATTATTCGCTCTGGTTTGTTAGCTGTAGAAAAAGGACAAATTGAGGCTGCGTATGCTATTGGGATGAATCGTTTTCAATCGATGAAACGAATTGTTTTTCCACAGGCGTTTGCTTTGTCTTTACCGAATTTATGTAATATCTTCATCGGCTTTTTGCATACGTCTTCTATCGCATTCATCGTATCGCAAAAAGAGCTAAACGGTGCTGCTAATATCGTAGCTTCGAATAATCTCAAGTTTTTAGAAGCCTATATTGCTGCTGCTCTTATTTATTGGATGCTGACGATGTTAATAGAAGGAATAACAGCGCTGCTTGAACGTAAATTAACTGTTTATAATCGAGGAGGGGTTGTATGATTACACTAACAAATATAAAAAAAACATTTGGTCATAATACAGTATTGGACGGTATTGATTTACTTGTTAAAAAAGGCGACGTTGTGACCATTTTAGGACCGAGTGGTTCTGGAAAGACTACGTTTTTACGCTGCATTAATTTCTTAGAAAAAGCAGATGAAGGAGAAGTTTCGATTGATCAATTTACGGTTCAGTGCCAAAAGCCAAATCGCAAAGACATTTTAACTCTTCGACAAAAAACAACGATGGTTTTTCAGCAATACAACTTGTTCAAACACAAAACCGTTATTGAAAATATTATGGAGGGGCTAGTTATTGTTCAAAAGCTGCCAAAGGAAGAAGCGAAACAACGCAGTTTAGACGTCCTTGAAAAAGTTGGGCTTGCTGAAAAAGCAAATGCTTATCCAAGTCAGTTATCAGGAGGTCAACAGCAGCGAGTGGGCATTGCTAGAGCGCTTGCTTTAAATCCTGAAGTCATTTTATTTGATGAGCCGACGTCTGCTTTGGACCCTGAACTGGTGGGTGAAGTACTGTCTGTTATTCGTAAAATTGCTGAAGAAGGAATTACGATGATCATTGTGACGCACGAAATGAGTTTTGCCCGTGAAGTTTCTAATCACGTGGTGTTTATGGACGGAGGAAAGATTGTCGAACAAGGTCATCCTGAAGACATATTTTTAAACCCAAAAGAAGATCGAACAAAGCAATTTTTCAAGCGTATTAACCCAACGCATTCTCCTTACTCTTATATTTATGAAAAAACAATCTAATATTTTAATTAAAAACCAACTTGACTCATAGGAATAATAAGTATATGATAAAATCATCAAATTAAACAAACCGACTAGATCACTAGAGGTTCTTTGCACAATGTGTGACATTGTGCAAAGAACCTTTTATTTTTTACTAGACTTAAGGGAAGAAGGGTGAACGTAGTGAATAGAGGAGCATTAAAAGCTAAAACAAGCAAAAAACTTATTATAAAAGGCCAGGTTGTACCTGGAAGGCAGCAAGGAAGATACTTAGGGTTTCCAACAGCTAATATAGATACTCAGCATGAGGAATTAAAAAATGGCGTGTATGGTGTCCTCGTTCATCTGCGGGGACTTGAACATATAGGAGTTATGAATGTAGGGGTTAAGCCGACATTTGGATCGGAACTATCTAAAACATTTGAGGTTCATATTTTGGATTTTAACGACGTTATTTATGGAGAGACAGTTCAATGCGACGTAATCTTTCGGGTGCGAGGAGAGAAAAAGTTCCCTTCTATTGAGTTTTTAAAGCATCAAATTAAAGCTGATACGCTGCAAGCTAAGCAAAGATTTCAACATATGGGCTATGTATCTAGTGAAGCTACAGCTTCCAAGCTAGGGCAAGCGAGATATTTAAATCTGCCTGATCTCCAGTTTTTTAATTGGTGCCACAGTCAATTCAAAGTCAATAAAGGGATTTACAATACAATTGATCAATGGTTTTATGACGAAGGAATTGAAAATATTCACCCTAGAAGAGTTCACGTTATCGCTTTTTTACAATTTGCACAAGAAGGAAATGAAAGAAAGACAGAAAAAGAAGGAGTCCTTCGCTTTGGAGCAGGCGGTTTAACTAATCAATTACGAGAATTTATGAATGGATATGAAAAAGGAGAATGGTAATATGACACATCAAAGACAATTAAAGCTAGGGGCTATTATTCATGGAGTCGGAGGAAATATGGGGGCGTGGAGACACCCTGAAATTTTGTCAGATGCCAGCGTTAATTTCGATTTTTACAAGCAGCAGGCTCAAAAAGCGGAAGAAGGAAAATTTGATTTAGTGTTCATTGCCGATGGGTTATATATTAATGAAAAATCGCTTCCGCATTTTTTGAATCGTTTTGAACCTCTTACTATTCTATCAGCACTTGCTTCTGTCACTTCTCATATTGGTTTAGTCGGCACTCTATCGACTTCGTATAGCGAACCGTTTACGGTGGCTAGACAATTTGCTTCACTTGATCATATTAGCAGCGGCCGAGCGGGATGGAATGTTGTCACATCTCCATTAGAAGGATCTGCGCTTAACTATGGAAAAGAGCACCCCACTCATGACAAACGCTATAGAATAGCTGAAGAGTTTCTAGAAGTAACAAAGGGATTATGGGATTCTTGGGAAGATGATGCTTTTATTCGAAATAAAGAAACCGGACAATTTTTTGAGGAGAAAAAGCTGCACCGATTGCATCACAAAGGCGAATTTTTTTCTGTAGAAGGCCCGTTAAACATTGGCCGCTCAGTTCAGGGGCAGCCCGTAGTGTTTCAAGCAGGCTCTTCTGAAAGCGGCAAAGATCTAGCAGCGAAAACGGCTGACGCAGTGTTTACGGGACAAGACAATTTAGAAGAAGCAAAAGCTTTTTACCAAGACGTAAAATCAAGAGCCGCAGCGCAAGGGCGCAATGAAAACGAACTTTTAATTTTCCCGGGAATTGGTCCTATAATTGGTAGTACAAACGAAGAAGCCGAAAGAAAATATGAAGAACTTTCTCAATTGGTGACAATTGAACATGCGCTAAACTACTTAGGACGCTTTTTCGATCATTTTGATTTTTCACAGTTTCCATTAGATGAGGCATTTCCTGACTTAGGAGATATAGGAAGTAATAGTTTCCGCAGTACAACAGACAAAATTAAAGAAAATGCTAAAAAATATAAGTGGACACTGCGAGAAGCAGCGCTGCGAATTGCTACACCTAAAACACAATTTATTGGGACGCCAGAGCATATCGCTAATTTGATGGAACAGTGGTTTGAAGAAAAAGGAGCTGACGGCTTTATTATTCATTCAAGCGTTCCCCATGGCTTAGATGACTTTGTTGAACACGTTGTACCGATACTGCAAGAAAGAGGCCTGTATCGTACAGAATACGAAGGGAGTACGTTAAGAAGTAACTTGCAGTTGAATGTTCCTAAGAATCGCTACACACAGGTGAAAGTTAATTGAAGTGGATTCAAAGAGACTCGAAGGAGTCTCTTTTTTAATATTTTTAATATTAAAAATATGGTAAAATTCTTTTTGTAGGTTATTCGTTTCAGTTCATAAGGCCTAAAGGGTTTTGAATACCCGGAAAGGAGTCAAATGGAAAAAAGACATAAAAGTAAGAAAAAGCGTATGATCATTTCGATATCTTTATCCGTTCTTTTAGTCGGGGGAGGAGCGACAGGATGGATATTGTACCAAAACGGAAAAATTCCTTTTTTATCACAGCAAAGTATAAAGGCAAGTGCCATTAAAGTGAATCAACAAAAAGTTGATAAGCTGGAAAGCAGTGATCAGCAGGCAAAAGATTTTATAGCTGAACATCATGACGTACTAAATGATTTGACGGGGTGGAGTGCCATTGAGCACCCAGACTGGCCTGCCGTACAAGAAGAAGCGACAGCCATTAAAAATACGATTGGCACGATTGAAGTAAAAGATTCTGTTTTAAAGAAAGACTTTCAGCATATGGAGAAGCTCGCTGGACAGCTAGAGCAGACGAAAGATCAAGCACTGTTAAAAGAACTTCATCGTTATTTTCATGACTTAGATGTTGTGATCAATGAAGACGATGGATCAAATACATATTTTGATGTTACCAGCTATGGTAAATCAGTTGTAAAGACTTCTAAATGAGCCATAGCAAAAAGCTTTATACATAAAAGTAGTTTTGTATAACAAACGTCTTCGCTTATTCATGCATATGCTACGGATAAGGAGGAGACAGGTTATATGAAAAAAATTTATTTAGATGCAGGTCACGGAGGGGCAGATCTAGGGGCTGTCGCCAGCGGGCTATATGAAAAAGACTTAGTGTTAGCTGTTCAACAGTACATCATCTCTTTTCTTTCTACTCACTATCAAGGATTTTCTCTTTGTACAACGCGTACAACCGATGTGTTTTTGTCATTAAATGAACGGGTCAACAAAGCCAATGCGTGGGGTGCTGATGTATACTTATCTATTCATATAAATTCAGGCGGCGAAACGGGATATGAAGATTTTATTTATAGCAAAAATATAAATAACCAAACCATTGTGTTACGAAACGATATTCACGATCATGTGAAATTTGTTCTCACTAAATACAATCACTCTAACCGAGGCAGGAAATTGGCTAATCATAGTTTGTTAAGGCGTTCATATATGCCGTCTGTACTAACTAAAATTGGGTTTATTGATACAGAACATGATGCAAAGCTCTTAAAAAATCCTCAATTTCTAAAAGATATGGGGGTGGCATATGCAAAAGGGGTTGCACAGTTTTTAAACTTGGAGCCTAAATCTACAAATCCTTTGGGAGATTCTGACGAGGAAGGTTGTCCAAAGCCTACTTTTTTATATAAACCTTTATGGATTAAAACAACTGAGGATACGGAGACGTATAAGGATGCAAATATGTCAGAGAGAACAGGTTATTTAAAAAAGAATACCCTCTTTCAAGTTTATGGTGAAACGCGTGCAGCCTGGGTGATTGATGGACAACATTTTATTGAAAAAAAAGATACAATCATTGAAGGAGAAACCATCACAACTGCGGAATTAACAAAAGAGAATATGGAAACATTAAAAGTATTTGTGACGAAAGAAAAGTTAGAAACAGCGGTAACCTTTTCCAAAGAAGGAGCTGCAGTAGCCATCATTACACTTCGGGATAAAAAAATACTGAATGTAAAAGCATTTTTAGATAGAGAAAAATGGTGGTACAAAGCTGAACGGATAAAAAAATAGTGAAAAAACCTGCTTGTTTTTTGAAGCTTTCACCCTAGTAATTTTACTTATTTTTGATAGAATATAAAGAGCTGAATCGTAAAGATGCATAAAGGTGTGATGGAAATGGAAGAGCAACAAGAAGCGATTGATTTAACAAAAGTATATGTATATGAGGAGTTTCCGGATAAAGTTGCAGGCAGATGCGATAACTGTGGACATGTGAAATTTAAAAGCTTAGTAAAAGACTTTATTTTTATCCGTACATGCGCAAAGTGCGGGATGAAAAAAAGCATTTAAATCCCTACTTCTTTATAAAAAACGCTCTTTTCTGAAATGAAAAGAGCGTTTTTTCTCTATTTAACGTATAAATGATCGCTAAGCTGCTCTGAAATAGTCTCTACATCTTCTTGTACATGTTTTTGTTTTTTCATCATTTCTAATAGTATTTCTTCAAGATTCTGTGAATGGTTTTGCTTATCTTTTGGTTTATGTAAGTACTTTGCAATTTGATGCATATTATTGCTTAGCCGGCTTAGTTCAGACTCAATCTTTCGGAGGTTAACCAATAGTTCCACACCTGCTTCTTTGCCGATTAAAGGAGGCTTGACTTTTCCATCCATAATAAATTTTCGAATGAGAGACGTTCGTTTTAAATTATAGTGTTCAATAAGTTCCTCTAATTTTTCTTTTTCTTCTTCATTCAACTTAATTGCTGGAATGCTGTGTCCTCTCATAAGGTATCTCCTTTCAAGAGCAGTTCTTGCTGCGTTCAATCATATGTAAACATTCTCTTGTCTTTAATAATAGCAACCTTTTCCATGGTTAACTATGGTGAAAAGTTACTAAAATGTCGAACGTACAGTCTGTTAAAAAACTGGTAAATTAAGAAATTTGGTTTAGTAATAGTTGAATTATAGAAGGAATGTCATTATCTACAATATTGCTGCTTTATTAAAAAGGCAGCAAAAGGGATGAATGGACCGCCTTTGTACTCAACCATTTTTGAGAGCGCAGCTTTAAAGAAGAGGGATGATTTTTATGATTTTTTCCTCGTACCACATCTTTCCTCCTAGTAACTCTGTCGAATCTTCTAGACTATTGTCTCAAGGGAATAGAAAGAAAGAAGACGAAATGGTTGAGAACGAGGTAAAGTCATATTATGTCTTTATTGACTTCATTTACATACTTTACGGGGGAGGAATACGTTTGAAACTAAAGAAACGATTAAAATTAAATAAGATAGGGGTAGCCATGCTTGCAGCCGGGGTTATGTGTACAGCTTATACGTCTATTCATACGCTACAAGCGCCTGTAGTCGCTTTGGCTGCAGAGGATCAGTCAGATTCTTTGGAGCTAGCATTTGCACAAGCATCTAAAGAATTTGGTGTGCCAGCTTCGCTTTTAAAAGCAATTTCCTACAACAAGTCGCGCTGGGAAAATCATAATGGAAAACCTAGTGCGGCCGGGGGATACGGTCTTATGCATTTAACAGACATCCCTTCTTTAGAAGATGGAAAAGGAAACGGAGCTGCATCTTCAAAACCAGCATATGACAAACAGCAAACGCTCTCCTTAGCTGCTAAGCTGCTTAACTCAGATAAAGAAAGATTAAAAAAAGATCCTGTGCAAAATATTCGCGGTGGCGCTGCTGTGCTAGCTTTTATCGCAAAAGACAAAAATGGAAACATACCGTCCACTGATCAGAAATGGTACGATGCAGTCGCCGCTTACAGTGCTTCTCAGGATAAAGAAAACGCTCAAGTATTTGCCGATGATGTATATGAAACATTGGAAAAAGGAGCAGAGCTTACAACTTCAGATGGACAGCATCTTAAAATTTCTCCTCAAAACATAGATATATCGATTCCTCGCTCTGAAAATTCCAATACGAATAAAGCAGATTGTCCCGCATCTTTAAAATGTGAATACATCCCTGCATTTTACGGGAAATTCAGCGAAAGTCCTTCAGATTACGGAAACTATGATATTGCGAATCGCCAAAAATCAGATGTTCGCTATATTGTTATTCATGATACAGAAGTAAGTTATGATGGAACGATTGATTTGTTTGCTAACCCAAATAGAGCAGCTGCAAACTATGTAATCCGTTCAAGTGATGGTCACATCGCACAGATGATTCATAACAAAGACGTAGCATGGCATGCAGGAAACTGGTATTTTAATACGCACAGTATTGGAATCGAGCATGAAGGGTTTGCGCTTGAAGGATCCACGTGGTTTACAGAAGAAATGTACCGTTCTTCGGCAAGACTCGTACGCCACCTTGCCAAAGAATATAATATTCCGTTAGACCGAGCTCACATTATTGGTCATGACGAGGTGCCAGGTTTGTCTCCTAAGGCTCAATCAGGTATGCATTCAGATCCCGGGCCGTTTTGGGATTGGGGACACTATATGGATTTGGTAGGAAGCCCGGTTGAGCGCCAGCACACAAACAAACTAGCCGTTACGATTAATCCAGTCTTTCAAAACAATCAGCCGGAGGTATCAGATGCACCAAAGCAGCCGGCCAACTTTGTGTATTTGCATCAAGCTCCCAGCAATGATTCACCGCTACTGAACGAGCCTGCAGCTTCAGGACCGGGAACGAAACAAACGTTAGACTGGGGAAGCAAAGCTGTAACTGGCCAAACGTATGCAGTAGCTGAGACAAAAGGAGAATGGACAGCGATTTGGTACGGAGGGCAAAAAGCGTGGTTTTATAATCCGCATAATAAAAATACAAGTAAAGGTACAGGCATATTATTAACGCCAAAACCAGGAAAAGAAAGCATTCAAGTATACGGAGGAGCTTTTCCGGAAGCTTCAGCCTATCCTTCTGGTATACCAGTTAAAGCTATGGTGCCACTTCAGTATAAAATTTCTCCAGAGCAGGTGTACGTGGCGGTAGAAAAAGTAAGGAGTGACTATTACTATGCACCCACTTTTACAACAAATCCAAACGATCACAAAATGATTGTTGGAAAAGACGAATATTATCAAATTTATTTTAATCACCGCTATGCGTTTGTGAAAGCGTCGGATGTAGAGGTTAAAAGACAATAGAATAGAGTGTTAAAAGAAAGGAAGAGACAGGGTGTTTAAACGGTATGTCTCTTTCTTTT